>OKDH01000080.1_pt1 | contig 16985 bp, 19 predicted proteins | sample 1610621 | NCBI WGS metagenome assembly OKDH01 (sample SAMN04436668, study PRJEB24849) | human gut metagenome | biome: human gut; feature: NICU; material: stool | host: Homo sapiens | place: USA: Saint Louis, MO | collected 2010-06-11
GTGCGTTCGGGCGCTTGCGAAGCAGTGCTTCGCAAGCAAAGCGCCCTCACCCATGTAAGCTCGGTCGCCGCATTTATGCGGCTCACGCCCCCTCAACCGGACCCACCCCGCCTTCGACGGTTGGCCGCGAGCTGTCGGGACGGCCGGGGCCCGGAAACGAAAACGCCCACCGGTTGGTGGGCGTTTCCTTGAAGCGTTGCATGCTGCCAGTGGCCGTTACATCACCTTGGATTGCTCCAGCTCGACCTGCAGGGTGCTGGCCAGCTCGTCGCGGGAGACTTCGAACTGCTGCTCGCGCACCAGGTCCTTCACCGCCACCACGCCGCGCGCCAGCTCGTCCTCACCGGCCAGCACCACGAAGCGGATGCCCGCCTTTGCGGCGTACTGGAACTGCTTGCCGATCTTCTTCGGCTCCATCTGCACTTCGGTGTTGATGCCACCGGCGCGCAGGCGGCGGGCGATGTCCAGCGACTGCGGCATGCCCTGCTCGTCCATCAGTGCCACCAGTGCCTGCACGCTGCTGGCCTCGATGCCATCGATCAGGCCGGCTTCGCGCAGCTGCCAGAACAGGCGCGACAGGCCGATGGAGATGCCCACGCCCGGCAGCTTCGACTTGCTGTAGTGGCTGGCCAGGTCTTCGTAGCGGCCGCCCGAACAGATCGAGCCGATCTGCGGATGGTCGGTCAACGTGGTCTCGTAGACGGTGCCGGTGTAATAGTCCAGGCCGCGCGCGATGGAGAAATTCAGGCAGTACGCGCTCTCCGGCACACCCAGCGCCTGCACCAGCTGCAGCACTTCGCGCAGCTCGGCCACGCCGGTGCGCAGGATTTCCGAAGAGCCGCCGTCGGCTTCAAGCGTGGCCAGCTGCGCCAGCGCATCGGCATGGCCCTGCGAACGCACGGCCACAAAGGCCAGGATCTTCTCGACCTGCTCGCCCGGGATGTTGAAGCCCTCGCCCACCAGCGTCTCGCGCACGTAATCGGCGCCGCGCTTGTCCAGCTTGTCCACTTCACGCAGCACCGCCAGCTGGCGCTCGCCTTCGGCCACGCCCAGGCTCTCGAAGAAGCCGCGCATGAGCTTGCGGTTGTTCAGCTGGATGCTGAAGTCACCGATGCGCAGTTCCGAGAACACGGCGTGGATGACCGCCAGCACTTCGGCATCATAGCGAACGCTCAGGCTGTCCTTGCCGATCACGTCGATGTCGCACTGGTAGAACTCGCGGAAACGGCCGCGCTGAGCACGCTCGCCGCGGTAAACGCGCTGCATCTGGTAGCGACGGAACGGGAAGGTGAGTTCGTGTTCGTGCTCGGCCACGTAGCGTGCCAGCGGCACGGTCAGGTCGAAGCGCAGCGCCATCTCCGGCAGCGAACGGTCGCCCGATTCGGCCGCATTGGCCAGCGCACCGGTGGACTGCACGAAGTACACCTGGCGCTCGGTCTCGCCGCCGGACTTGGTCAGCAGCACGTCGGACAGCTCGAACACCGGCGTCTCCACCGGCAGGAACCCGAAGCGCTCGTAGTTGCGGCGGATCACGTCCAGCATGCGCTGGAACGCAATCTGCTCGCGCGGCAGCAGTTCAAGGGTGCCGGGCGGGGTACGGGGCTTGATCACGGGCGGAACTCCTGCTGGAACGGGACGTGGGAGGGGGCGACATTCTAGCGCCCCCGCCTCGGGCAGGGTCGAACGGCCGCTTGAAGTATCATAAGGCCCTCCCCCGCCCGCGATACGCCCCCGCAACATGTCACGGCCTTCCGGCGCTCCGCCCGCCACCAACGATCCCGCCTCGCCGTCCTGCACCACGCTGGACTGCCTGCACTGCTCGGTTCGCCACCTTGCGGTGTGCTCGGCGCTGTCGCCCGATGAAGTGCAGGCGCTGGAACAGGTCACCGTTTCGCAGCAGGTCAGCATGGGCAGCACGCTGGCCCGCACGGGTGAAGAACGCGACCATGTCTATACATTGACTGCCGGCGCACTGCGCCTGGTACGCACCCTGGCCGACGGCCGCCGCCAGATCAACGGCTTCGTGCTGCCCGGCGACTACCTGGGCCTGAGCGGCAGCGACCATCACCGCTACGACATCGAAGCCATCGCCGACAGCCGTGTCTGCCGCGTCGCGCTGCCACAGATGAAGGCGCTCCGCAGCCGCTTCCCGCACCTGGAGCGCAAGCTGCTGCAGCGTGCCTGCCAGGAACTGGATGCCGCGCAGGACGCTGCACTGGCGCTGGCACGCCTGCAGCCGGCCGAGAAGCTGGCTGATTTCCTGCTGCGCCTGGCCGCGCGTGAAGCCAGGCTGGGCGGCGACGGCCTGCGCGTGTCGCTGCCGATGGGCCGAGGCGACATCGCCGACCATCTGGGCCTGACCATGGAAACGGTCAGCCGCACCTTCACCAAGCTGCGCCAGCAAGGGCTGATTGCCCTGCCCCACCTGAACGTAGTGGAGATCCTCGACGAGGACGGGCTGCGCACGCTGGCCGGTGAAGGGTTGATCTGACCGCACTGCGGTTGCTGGGATTGCCGGCCAGCGGCCGGCAATCCCATCCATCTCCGATCAACGCAACAACACCTCGCGCAACGCCGCGTAATCGGCGGCCAACGGTTCGGCGTGCGCCGCCCGTTGCAACAACGCATCCAATGCCGGCGGCACGGCCACAGGTTCGCCGATCAACGGCTCGACCACGGCCTCGAACTTGGCCGGATGCGCGGTGGCCACCACCGCCCAGTCGCCCTTGGCACCACGGGCGCGCAGGTCCTGCAGCACCTTCACCGCCGTAGCCGTATGCGGGCAGAACAGCTCGCCCCTGCTGGCATGCGCGGCGGCAATGGTGGCCCGGATGGTCACGTCATCCACCGCAAACGCCCGGAAGGCAGCACGCAGTTCGGCATCGTCACCCTGGTAGAGCCAGCGCAGGCGCTCGAAGTTGCTGGGCGCCCCCACATCCATGGCATTGGCCACGGTCGCCACGCTGGCCTGCGGGTGGTACTCGCCACCGTTGAAGTACGCCGGCAATACGGCGTTGGCATTGGTGGCCAGCACGATCTGTCCGATCGGCACGCCCAGCGCGCGCGCCAGCACTGCGGCCATTGCGTTGCCCAGGTTGCCGGTCGGTACCACCAGGTTGAGCCGGCGACGATGCAACGCGTAGTGGCTCAGTGCCGTATGTGCGTAGTAACTCATCTGCGGCAGCAGGCGACCGAGGCTGATGCTGTTGGCCGAGCTCAGCGGCACCTGTGCCTGCAGTTCGCGGTCGGCCAGCGCCTGCTTGACCATGGCCTGGCAGTCGTCGAAGGCACCGGCCACGCACAGCGCCTGGATGTTGTCACCGAAGCAGCCGAGCTGGTGCGCCTGGCGCGGTGACACGCGGCCATCCGGATACAGCACCACCACGCGTACGCCTGGCTGGCGATGGAAGGCCGCGGCAACGGCGGCGCCGGTATCGCCAGAGGTGGCGACGACGATGGTCAGTTCGCGGTCCTTGCCGGCCTGCAGCCGCGACAGCGTACCGGCCAGGAAACGCGCACCAATGTCCTTGAACGCCGCCGTCGGTCCATGGAACAGTTCCAGCACGTGGTCACCGTCACCGAGCGCGCGCAGCGGCACCGGGAAGTCGAACGCCTCGCGGCAGATCGACGGTAATGCGGCCTCCAGCGCATCCCCGGCGAAGAACGGTGCCAGCAGGTCTGCAGCGGTATCGGCCAGGGTCGCACCGGCTTCCAGCTCACGTGGCGCCGGCAGTGCCTGGGGCACGTACAGGCCACCATCGGGTGCCAAGCCTGCAGCGATGGCCGCGCTGAGGCCAACGGCCGGGGACCGGCCGCGGGTCGAAACGAATTGCATGGGTTCAGTATCCAAAGAGGGAGAAGGATTCAGCACAGCCGGGCTCCCGGCGCATCCAGCGGCGACACCCAGGCATCGCTGTCGAAGCCGGCAGCAGCGAATGCGGCCTGCACCGGCGCCGCGGCAGCGTGGGCCTGGTCGGCATCTTCGAACCAGGCGAATACGCTGGGGCCGGCACCGGAGATGCCCGCGCCCATTGCACGGGCTGACAACGCCGCATCGCGAGCCATCTCGAAGCCGCCGATCAGACCCGCCCGTCGCGGCTCCACCAGCACATCGCGCAGGCCAGCGCGCACCAGCGCCGCGTCGCTGCGATGGCAGCCGCTGAGCACCAGCGCAAGATTCGCACTCTGCGCCACGAATTCACCCAGCGCATAGCTGCCTTGCAGCGCCTGGCGTGCCAGACGGGTTTCCAGCACCGCGTGCGGGTGCACCAGCAGGCTGTGCCAACTGGCTGGCACAGGGATCGTCAGCAGGCGGTCAGCCGTGCACCACGCCAGCCCGCCGCGCAGCAGCGGCCCCACGTTGTCACCATGGCGGCCCCCACTGGCCACGGCCTCGCCATCCAGTGCAAACGGGTACAGCGCCTCGCGCGAGAGCGGCGCATCCAGCAATGCATTGGCAGCAACCAGCGCAGCGACGGACGAGGCTGCCGAGCCCCCCATGCCGGAGCCGAATGGAATGCCCTTGTCGATCTCCACCGCGAAGCCGAAGTGCAGGCCCAGCCCTGCGCGCAGCGACATCAACGCCGCACCTGCCGTGTTTCCGGCCGCCTCCAGCGGCAGTTCGACCGCACTGCCGCGGATCGCCTCGATGCGCACCACCGGCTCATCGATACGCCGCACGCTCACCGTATCGCCAACGCCTGCAATGGCATGCCCCAGTATGTCGAAGCCCACCGCCACATTGGCCACCGAGGCGGGCGCAAATGCACGTGCGATCACAGGCGTGCTCCCTCGCCAGCGGCTACCCGCAGCAGGTCGGCGAACACGCCCGCCGCCGTCACTTCCGGTCCAGCGCCCGGTCCCTGCACCACCAGCGGGTTGTCGCAGTAGCGGCGGGTACGGAACTGCACCACGTTGTCGGGCTGCCGCAGGTTGGCGAAGGCATGGTCGGCCGGCAGTTCCTGCAGGCCCACCGAGGCGCCGTCGGTGCCCAGCCGTGCCACGTAGCGCAGCACCGCGCCACGCGCCCGTGCATCCTGCAGGCGCTGCAGCAGGCTAGCGTCGGACTCGCCCAGCCGTGCCATGAAGTCATCCACGCTGCCGTCGCGCAGCAGTGCCGGCACCAGGCTTTCCACCTGTACCTGTTCCAGGCTGAGCGCGTGGCCGGCCTCGCGTGCAAGGATCACCAGCTTGCGTGCCACGTCCACACCGGACAGATCATCGCGCGGATCCGGCTCGGTATAGCCCATCGACCGCGCCTGCGCGACCAGCTGCGAGAACGGCTGGCTGCCATCGAAGCGGTTGAACAGCCAGGCCAGCGTGCCGGAGAAGATGCCCTCGATGGCCAGCACCTCGTCACCCGTATCGACCAGATCGCGCAGCGTGGTGATCACCGGCAGGCCCGCGCCCACCGTGGCCTCGTAGCGGAAGCGCGCACCACTGGCCGCTGCGGCGGCGCGGATGCGCTGGTAGCGCGGCAGCGGCCCGGCACCCGCCTGTTTGTTCGGGGTGACCACATGGATGCCTGCCGCCAGCCAGCCCTCGTAGCGCTCGGCCACCTCGGCACTGCCACTGCAGTCGATCACCACCGCATGCGGCAGGTGCGCAGCCAGCAGGTGCTCGGTGAAACGATCAAGATCGCTGGATTCACCCGCGTCCCGCAGGGCCTCGCGCCAGTCCGCATGCAGGCCGTCCACTTCCAGGCGCATGCGCGAACGCGAGGCCAGCGCACGCAGGCGAAGATCCACATTGGCCTTGGCCAGCAGCTGCGGGCGCGCGGCCAGCAACTGGTCCAGCAGTGCGGCGCCAACGTTGCCGGGCCCGATCACACCGACCGCGAAGGTCTGCGGCGACAGCCAGAAGCCTGCATGCGCCGCGCGCAACGCACGGGTGGCATCGGCACTATCCACGGCGACCGAGATGTTGCGTTCGGACGAGCCCTGCGCGATCGCCAGGATGTTCACCTGCGCACGCCCCAGTGCCTCGAACAGGCGCGCCGCCACACCTGGCTGCCCGGCCATGCCGTCACCGACCGCAGCCAGTACGCTGACGCCCTCACTGACCTGCACGCGCTGCACCTGTCCCGCTGACAGCTCGTGCGCAAATGCGTGCAGCAGTGCCTCGCGGCCGCGCGCAGCTTCGGCGGCGCGCACCACGCAGCAGATCGAATGTTCCGAGGAACCCTGCGAGATCATCACCACAGAGACCTGCGCCTGGCGCAGGGCGGCAAACACACGCTCGGCGGTACCCGGCACGCCGATCAGGCCAGTGCCCTCCAGGTTCAGCAGCGCCAGCCCGGGACTCAGGGTCAGGCCCTTCACCGGCCCGCGCGGCGAGCGCTCGGCGCTGATCCGCGTACCCGGATGCGCCGGCTGGAACGTATTGCGGATGAAGATCGGCAGGCCGAGTCGGATCGCCGGCGACATCGTCTGCGGATGCACCACCTAGGCGCCGAAGTACGCCAGTTCGCAGGCCTCGTCGTAGCTCAGCGCTTCCAGCTGCACCGCCTCGGGCACCAGCCGTGGGTCCGCCGACAGCACGCCATCGACATCGGTCCAGATGTGCAGCTCGTCAGCGTTGAACAGCGCGGCAAAGATCGCACCGGAATAGTCGCTGCCGTTGCGACCGAGGGTGGTGATGCGGTCATCGCGATCGCGTGCGACGAATCCGGTGGCAACCAGGCGCGACTGCGGATGCTGCAGGCGCCACTTGGCCAGGCGGTCGGCACTGGCTTCCCAGTCGACATCCACGCCGAGTTCGCCATGCCCGACCACCAGCACATCGCGCGCGTCGAGTACCGCGCAGTCTTCGCCCAGCGCGCGCAGATGCGTGCCGAGCAGCTGTGCGGAAAACACTTCGCCCAAGCCCTGCACACGGTCCAGCACCTCGCGCGGCAGCTCGCCGATCACTTCCAGCGCGGCCAGCACTTCGGCCAGCTGATCGAAGCGGGCGTCGATCCATTCGACCGTCTCGCCCACCTGCTCGCCCAGCAGCGCCACGGCAGCGCCGCGATGGCGTGCGCGCAGGGCATGCCAGGCCTCACGCCAGCCTCCATCGCCCTTGGCCGCCAGCTGGGCCAGTTCGATCAGCGCGTCGGTGACGCCCTTCATCGCCGAGACGACAGTGACCTGCAGCGATTCGGGACGGGCCAGCAACAGGCCGCCCACATGGCGATAGCGTTCGGCATCGGCCACCGAGGTGCCGCCGAACTTGTGCACGACGGTGAACGCGGCAGCCAGGTCGGCCGGGGCAACGGAATGAGCGGGGGCGTGGGGAGACATGCAGACCTCGGTAGGAGGCCCCGTCGCATGCAGGTGTCGAGTTTCCCCGCCACCTGTAGGGTGCGGGGCCGTGGTTTTCGGGAGTTACACGAAGACGACGGGCCGCACCAGGGCAGTGGGGGCGGTGGTGGTGGTAATGGTGGTGATGGTCGCGACCGGCGCAGTCGAACGGCCGGCAATGGCGGGGGCGATCAGGCTGGCGTGGGCGGCATCAAGAACCATGGCGCACAGAAAACACCGTGCGCCTGCCGCTGTCAAGTGCTGCGATGCAAAAAACCGATGCAGCGATCATCGGCCAACGTGCCGACATTTGGTTGCAACTGAGACAAAGCCGGCATCAGCACGCTTGACGACTGCATTCAGCCGGCATGTTCGGCGATCGCCCGTGGTGTGCGATGCGCATGCGCGCACAGCATCACACCGGCCACCAGGAACACGATCGCCAGTGCTTCCAGCAGCGAGGGCCAGCGCTGCTGCCAGGCGAAGGCATAAAGCAACGCGAACAAGGTCTCGAACACGATCATCTGGCCGGTCAGGGTCAGTGGCAGCAGGCGGCTGGCGCGGTTCCAGAATGCGTTGCCGAGGATCGAGGCCACCACTGCCACGCCGGCGCTGATCGCCCAGAACCCGCTCCATTGCGCCGCCGTATGGCTGCCGGTGTGCCCGCTGAAGGCCATCGGCACCAGCAGCAGGGCCAGGCCGCCAGTGGTGACGCCGGTCAGCAGCGACCAGTCATGGCTGGACAGGTCTGGCCTGCGCGCCAGCCAGCGGCTGTTGCCGATCGAGTACAGCGCCCACGAGAACAGCGCACCGAACGCGCACAGCAGCCCGATCAGGCGCTGCCGCCACGGGGTGACCAGGTGCTCGGACATCAGCGCTTCCCAACCCACCAGGGCGACCCCCAGCACGCACAGCCCCAGTGCCGGCAGCAGCTGTTTCAGTGGTACAGCGCCCGGCTCGCGCACGCCAACGAGGGTGACCACCACCGGTATCAGGCCGACGATCAGCGATGCCGCAGCGCCACCGGCCCACTGCACGGCGGTCGCCAGCAGCAGGAAATACACCAGGTTGCCTGCCAGGCTCAGCCACAGCAGGCCGATCCATTCGGCACGGCCCAGCCGCAGTGCCAGCCGCTTCCATCGCGGCAGCAGCAGGGCGACTGCCATCAGGCCATAGACCAGGTAGCGGCCGGCGGACAGTTGCAGCGCATTGAACGACTGAAGCACGGCAGGCGCGAGAAAGACCACGCCCCACAGCGCGCCAGCGGCCACGCCATTGGCGATGCCCACGGCCATCGGGTTGTTGCGCATTCGGGTTGTCCGGGGGGATGGAACGGGCCGCGCAGTGTAAGCGCTGGCCGCTGGGCGCTCTTGACCCAGGCTGCTGCCTTGTCACCTCTGTAGAGCCGAGCCAATGCTCGGCTGCGATTCGCCGTTGTGCAGACAAGGGCAGCCGAGCATCGGCTCGGCTCTACAACTCAGCCGGCACCCCTGCGCCACGCAGCGGGGGTCTGGCCACATTCGCGGCGCAGCGCACGGGTCAGTGCGCTCTGCTCGGAATAACCTGCAGCCAGTGCGATATCGCTGATCGGCGCGGCAGTGGTGCGCAGCTGATGCTTGGCCCAACGCAAGCGGCACGCACTGAGCCAGGCCTGCGGGCTCAGCCCGAACTCGCGCTGGAACAATGCGTGCAACCGGCCCTCGCTGACACCGACAAATCCGGCCATCCGGGCAACCGGCCAGGCCCGGCCGGGATCGGCCTGCACCGCCGCGCACAGGCCCTGCATGCGCGCCCCACTGCCCGCCGGTGCAAATACCTGCAGCAACTGCGGCAGCAACGCCGGCATCGGCTGCCCTGCCTGCACCTCGGCCAGGCGCAGACGCAATGCCAGCGGCAGATGCAGCCAGCGCTGGCGGCACAGATGCTCCTGCGTGCCGTCATCCAGCACGCCTGGAGGACAATCAACGATCACGAAACCATTGGGGCCGTCCGCCATCTGGTCATGTGCTTCGCCGGCGGCCACAAATGCCCCCTGCAGCAGGTCCAGCCGGCCGCCGCGCCCTTCCATCTCGAACTGCAGTTCGCCCTGCAGCGGAAGCACCCACTGCGCGTAGTCATGGCGGTCCAGGCCGGTGGCCTGCCCGTAGTGCCGCAGATGGAAGATGGCGCCCATCCGGGCAGTGTGCGCGTGTAACAACGGCCGTGCAAACCGCTGCTATAGTCGATCCGTCATCCAACGCAGGGGGTGCAGGTCATGACCCATCAGCAGCTGTCCCTGGTGCTTGCCACCAGCCTCGGCCTGGCGCTCACCGCCTCGGCCTCCGCGCAGGAACGTACGCCACCGGCCCCGCACTGCATGGACGCGGTCGGCGTCCAGGAAGTGGAGCAGGCTTCATCGCGTTCAATCGCCCTGCGAGCCGCCTCGGGCCAGGCCTATCGGATCGACTTCAGCGAAGAGTGTCCCGGCGTCCGCGGTGCCACCACGCTGAAACTTGAAGCACCCGCCGGCTGGGCCTGCGGTCGCCCCAGCGAGCGTGTGGTGGTCGATGGCCGCAGCTGCGCGATCAGCGCGGTGACCCCCGTGCAGGATCGCGACTACGCCAGCGTTGCCCGCGACAGCGATCGCCTGCGCATGGCCACCCTGCCCGCCCTGACCATCCGCGAGCGCAGGGACATCCGCCGCAGTTTCGGTGGTTCGCCGTCGTACTGCTTTGCCACGCGCAACGTGCGCGCGTGGTCGTCCGACCCGCAGGGCATGCTGGTGGAGACCAATCCGCATCGCAATGGGGGTCACCGCTACTATCGCGTGGAGCTTGGCAGCCACTGCCGCCAGCTCGACCGTGCGCCACAGCTGAGCTTCCACTCCGGCATGCAGAACGGCCTGATCTGTGGCAATCCGGGCGATCGCATCCTCACCGCCGGATTCGAGAATGGTGACCTGCGCAACGACGCGCTGGCGCCGCTGCCGCAGTACACCCGCGGCGGCTGCACGATCCAGGCGGTCTATCCGGCTTCCAGCCAGGCGTCGAACTAACCGTCGACGCCGAGGAACGCAAACGGTGCGCTGGGCACGAAGTGGCCCAGCGCGTCGCCGGAAAAGGTATTGCGCTGGTCCGGACCGAGATCGAGCTTGAGCACCTTGCCGCCGAAATCGACCTTGTTCAGGTCGACCCAGAAGGTGTTCGGTGTCAGTGCCGATTCGAAGAAGTACAACCGCCGCTTGTGGTCGGCCACGGTGCGCCAGCGCGTGGATGAAATATTCGGTTCGCCCGGGGTGGTGATGCCATACGGTACCGAGGCGTTGCGGATCACGCTGAACACACTGGCCAGCGCCACCACCGGGTCTTCCGCCTTGGGAATGGCGTTGATGTAGAACGAGGCGCGCGCGAAACGGTCGGCTGAGCGGTTGGTGCCCGGCAGCATCACCGTGCCGCCGATCTGCTGCCAGTAGCTGTTGAGTGCCAGCTGCTGCTCGAAGATCGGTGAGTTGGTCATCACCTGGTAGCGCCGGTCATGGTGGATCACCTGGCGACCGCCGATGTATTCGACGATGGCGCTGTCGCCACTGGCATCTGACAGCGACAGGTGCAGCGTGGCCTGGCGGTCTTCGCCCGGCACCTTGTCGGTGACGATCGAGTACGGCTCGCGCTGCAGCGCCGCGACCGCCTCGTCTACGGTGGCGAAGTTGTCCAGCACATACTGCGCCCATAGTGAGATGGCCAGGCCCGGCTTGTTGCCGCGCTGCTTCGGATACTCCGATTCGACCAGCCACAGCAGGTTGGCCACCAGGCCTTTCTCGTTCATGCCATCGGTGGTCGATACGTCATAACCGGTGGCCACCACCGAGCCGTAGCGCGCCGTCCAGGCCACGACTTCGGCCCGGCCTGGCCGGTGCGCGCGATGCCGCGCGGCAGCACGTAGAGGTTGGTCGCCACATCGACCTTCCAGTCCATCGAGCGAGCGGTGATCACATCACCGTTGTCGCCCAGGTAGACCGCGCGCGTGCAGGCCAGCGCCGGTGCCACTGCGGCAGCCAGCGCGACCGCCAGCAGTGCCCTTTCCTTCCACTTCATCCGTGCCATGTCGTTGCGCTCCTTTCCCCGTGATCCGTGGATATGACGCGATTCAGGGTGACACAGCGGTGAAGCCCGGGCGAACCAGGCGATCGTGCAGCCAGAAACCTGCAAGCATCGCCGGCACCAACCAAAGCGCTTCGCGCGATCCCACCGCCAGCCCGGCGATGGCAGGGCCCGGGCAATAGCCTGCCCATCCCCAACCCATTCCGAACAATGCCGCGCCCAGCACGAGGCGTACATCGACACCGCGCGCAGCGGGCAGTTGGAAGCCCGTTGCGCATGACGGCCGCGGGCGCCGCAGCACCCAGCGCTGGCCGACCGCGCTGACCAGCAGTGCCGAGGCCAGCACCCAGGCCAAGGTGGGATCGAAATCGCCGGCGATGTCGAGGAAACCGAGGACGCGGCGCGGATCGGTCATGCCGGCCAGCGCCAGGCCCGCGCCGAACAGCGCCCCTGCCGCGCCGGCGGCCACCATCACGCGGCTCATGCGAAGCCGCCGCCATGACGGATCAGGAATGTGGTCAACATTGCGCAGGCCATGAACACCACCACCGCCAGCAGTGACCGCATTGAGCCGCGGGCCAAGCCGCACACCCCATGACCACTGGTGCAGCCGTTGCCCAACCGCGTACCGAATCCGACCAGCAGGCCGGCGCCAACCAGCTGCCACGCCGGCAAGGCGTCACGCAACAGGTCGCGGGGCGCTTGGCCTGGCACGGCCTGCCAGTACAGCACACCCCCGCCAGCGGCAAGCAGGCCGAGCAGGAATGCCCAGCGCCAGCCGCGATCGCCCGGCGTTGCGCGCACGCTGCCAGCGGCGATGCCGCTGATGCCGGCTACCCGGCCCGTGGTTGCCAGCAACACCACCGCCGCCGCACCGATCAATGCGCCCCCCGCGACGGCGGCCCACGGCACGGTCATGACCTGCCTCCACTTGTTCCGTTCATTCGCTTGCCTTTTGAATTAGATTTGTCTAAATTAGCTTCTTCTAAAACAAAAGGTCAACCATGCCCCGCATCGAGCTCGACAGTGCCGCGATGGCCGGGCATGCCGCCCAGGCCGCTGCGCTGCTCAAAAGCCTGGCCCATCCTGCACGGCTGCGCGTGCTGTGCCGGTTGGTTGAAGGCGAGGCGCCAGTACCGGAACTGCAGGCACTGACCGGGCTCAGCGCATCAGCGCTGTCCCAGCATCTGGCGGTGCTGCGCGGACTTGGCATCGTCGCGACCCGGCGCGAAGCGCAGGCGATCCACTACCGGGTGGTGGAAGGGCCGGCGCTGGGCGTATTGCAGGCGTTGCACGCCGCCTACTGCGGAAATGCAGCGCGCTGAACCTTCCACGCGGGTTCAACCTGCGTGCAGCACCGGTTGCACGACCTGATCGAGCAGATCCACCGGGGTCGGCGCCGACAGGTCACCATGCAACGCGCGGGTGAAACCTGACCAGTCGCTGGAAGACAGTTGCCGCAGCAGCGCCTCCTCCACCGGCAACGCGCGCATCGACCAGTACGGAAACTGGCGCTGGCCGAGGCGGCCACGCGCCAGTTCGATGATGTCGATATGGCTACCGGCCTGCAGGATGCGTTCGTACACCGAATCGATACCATCCGGCGGCCCTTCGATGTACTGCAGGAATCGCCCGCCGTCATGCAGCAGCACACCGGTCACGCCCGCCATCTTGTTGAAACGGGCTGCATCATCGACCAGCGCCCGCAGCCGTTCAGCGGAAAGATCCGGCAGCGCCTGGCTGACGTAGGCGATGGCACGCAGTGGCATGGCGCTTCCTTGACAAGATGTACAGCCACGGTAGCAGCTGCGGACGAGTCCGTCTCAGTGCCCGCGGGTGTTTCCTGAAGAATTCAGGTAGCGGCCGCCGGCAGCGCCTCTACGCGCCTCGGCAACCGGGCTTCGAACACCACCTGACCGGCTTCATTGCGCGCTGCGATATGCCCGCCGTGCGCGCGCACGAACTGATCGACGATATACAGGCCCAACCCCAGGCCATTGCTGGGATGGAAGCTGGCCTTGAACGGCTCGAACAGGCGCGGCAGCAGCGCGTCGTCGATCCGTCCCGCGTTGCTCACCCGCAGCAGCACGCTGCGCGGATCACGGCCGTCCACCTCCACCCGCGCCTCACTGCCATGGGTGAGCGCATTGCCGATCAGGTTGGCGGCAACCTGTCCCAGCCGATCCAGATCACCCTGCAGGCGGGTATCGCCCAGCATATCCAGATGCACCCGTGCGTGGCCGTGGGCGCTGCCCGCTTCGGCCACCACCGCACGCGTGACCTCGGCAAGATCACAGGCGCTGGCCTGCAGGCGCAGCCCGCCGCTGCGGATCCGCGAAAAGTCCAGCAGCTGCTCGACCATGCGCGCCATGCGCAGCGTGCTGGCCTCCAGGTGCTTCAGGGTCTGCTGCGCGCCGTCATTGCCCGCAGGAAGCTCCAGCGCCAGCTTGTCGGCACACAGCAGGATCGCCGACAGCGGCGTGCGCAGATCGTGGGTGAGCACCGCCGCCATCGTCTCGTTGAGCTTGAGCGAGCGCTCCAGCGCCTCGTTGCGCGCCTTCAGCAGCTGCCGCTGCTGGTACAGCTCGATGAAGACATTGACCTTGCTCAGGATCACCTGCGGCGCCACCGGCTTGTGCAGGAAGTCGACCGCGCCGGTTTCGTAGCCCTTGAACGCGCGCAGCGGGTCGTCCGGCGAGGCGGTCAGGAAGATGATCGGCACATCCCGGCTGCGGTGTGAACCGCGCATCAGCTCGGCCAGGGTGAAGCCATCGATCTCCGGCATGTGCACGTCCAGCAGGGCAAGCGCCACCTCATGCTCGAGCAGCAGTTCCAGCGCCTGCGCGCCCGAGCCCGCCAGCAGCAGGTTCACGCCTTCGCGCTGCAGCAGCGCCTGCATGGCCACCAGGTTCTGCGGCACGTCATCGACGATCAGCAGGTTGACCGGGGTCTGCGACTGCGCAGGGTCCGGCGGCAACAGGTTCATGCAAACAGCTCCTTCAGGCGACGGCACATCAGTTCGAGGGGCAGCACGGCATCGGCGCCGGCGTGCTGCAGGGCGGAGGCCGGCATCATCGATGCCTCGGCCTCCTCGGGACATTGCAGCCAGGCGCGGCCGCCGGCGGCGCGCACCGCGGCCACCCCTTCACTACCATCGCTGCTGGCACCGGTCAGCAGCAGGGCCAGTACCTGCGCGCCGAACACGGCCGCAGCCGACTCGAACAATGGATCGATGGCCGGGCGGGAAAACAGCACCGGTGCGTCCACCGACAACGCCAGCGAACCGGCGTCTTCCACCAGCAGGTGATAGTCCGGTGGCGCAAAGGTCACCGTGCCAGGCTGCAGCGGCTGCTTGTCTTCGGCCTCGCGGACCGGCAGCGCGCAGTACGGCGCCAGCACGTCGGCGATGCGGCTGCTGCGATCGCGCGGAAGGTGCAGCACGGCCAGCACCGGCGCCGGCAGAGCCGCAGGCAGCGCACCGAGCACCGCCTGCAGGGCCGCGACGCCCCCCGCGGAGGCCCCGATCACCAGCACGGCCGGTCGTGTCGGCGGTGCCATCAGGCAACCTTCCGGTACAGGCGATGCTCCCGCGAGCAGGTCTCGAACGCGCCGTGGTGGCGCCCGAACTGCAGCGACTCCTTGCTGCCCAGGCCAAGGAATCCGCGATGCACCAGCGCTTCACGGAACAGGCCCACCGCGCGGTCCTGCAGATCGCGGTTGAAATAGATCAGCACATTGCGGCACGACACCAGATGCACCTCGGAGAACACGGTGTCGGTGGCCAGGCTGTGGTCGGCGAACACCACGTTGCGGCGCAGCTGGCGATCGAACACCGCGCCATCGTAGGCTGTGGCGTAGTAGTCAGACAGCGAGGCGCTGCCACCGGCCGCCAGGTAGTTCCGGCTGAACTGGGCCATCCGGTCGATGCCATAGGCGCCGGCCTCGGCGGTGGCCAGGGCTGCCGGATTGATGTCGGTGGCGTAGACGATGCTGCGCTCCAGCAGGCCTTCCTCGTGCAACAGGATCGCCAGCGACCACACTTCCTCGCCGGTACTGCAACCGGCCACCCACAGCTTCACCGACGGGTAGGTGCGCAGCACCGGCACCACCTGCTCGCGCAGCTCACGGAAATAGGCCGGGTCGCGGAACATCTCCGAGACCTGCACGGTGAAGAACTGCATCGCCTGCGCGAACAGGTCCGGCTCGTGCAGCAGGCGGTGCTGCAGGTCGGCCAGCCGCTCGCACTCATAGCGCTGCATGGCCTGGCGGATCCGCCGGCGCAGCGACGACACCGCATAACTGCGGAAATCGTAGTGGTAGCGCTGGTAAAGCGCTTCCAGCAGCACCTTCAGCTCGAGGTCGAACAGGGCCTGCTCGTTCATTGCCGCGAGCACCAGACCCGGCACAGCGAGACCAGCTTGTCGACGTCGATGGGTTTGGCGATGTAGTCGTTGGCGCCGGCCTGCAGGCAGCGCTCACGGTCGTCCGGCATGGCCTTGGCGGTCAGCGCGATGATCGGCAGGTCCCGCAGGTGGCGCTGCGCGCGGATTTCGCGCATCGCAGCAAGGCCATCCTTCTCCGGCATCATGATGTCCATCAGCACCAGGTCGACCTCGCGCTCGGCCAGGCGATCCACCGCTTCCTGGCCATTGCGCGCGATCTCCAGCGTGACGCCGAGGGGTTCGAGCACGCTGGACAGTGCGAAGATGTTGCGCACGTCGTCCTCGGCCAGCAGCACCGTCCGACCGTCGAGCACGGTGTCGCGACGGCGGGCCTCGCGCAGCAGGCGCTGCTGGTCGCTGGGCAGGTTGGCCTCCACGCTGTGCAGGAACAGGGTCACCTCGTCCAGCAGGCGCTCGGGCGAACGCGCGCCCTTGATGATGATGCTCTTGGAATAGCGGCGCAGTCGCTGCTCTTCCTCGCGGCTGAGTGCGCGGCCGGTATAGACGATCACCGGCGGGAAACCGACATCGTCGTTGCCGGCCATGTGCTCGAGCAGGTCGTAGCCACTGCCGTCGGGCAGCGACAGGTCCATCACCATGCAGTCGAACGTGACCGTACTGAGCTGTTCCAGTGCGCCGGCCAGGGTGCCTACGGCGACGATCTGCAGCTGGTCGCGGCCCAGCAACAGTTCCAGGTTGTGGCGCAGCGCGTTGTCGTCCTCCACGATCAGCAGCCGCCGCATGTCGCGCTGGCTGGTCTGTTCCAGCTGTTCGATGGCCGTCACCAGCCGCTCGCGCGTGGTCGGCTTGATCGCAAAACCGATCGCGCCCAGCTCACGCGCCACCTGGCTGCGGTCCGTGGCCGAGACCACATGCACCGGGATGTGGCGCGTGTCCGGGTTGCGCTTCAGGCGTTCCAGCACGCTCAGGCCCGACACGTCCGGCAGGCCGATATCGAGCAGGATGCCGTTCGGCCGCAGTTCGCTGGCCAGCGCCAGCGCCTCTTCCGCCGTGCCCGCCACCACGCAGTCGAAGTCCAGTTCATGGGCCAGCGCCACCAGCGCTTCGGCGAACGTGGCATCGTCCTCGACCGCCAGGATCAGGCGCCCGGCACGCTGGCGGCGACCGCGGGCGTCGGCTACGCCGGCCATCGCAGTGACCGGCGCTGCCGCGGTCGCAGCGCG
>OKDH01000084.1_pt1 | contig 16241 bp, 16 predicted proteins | sample 1610621 | NCBI WGS metagenome assembly OKDH01 (sample SAMN04436668, study PRJEB24849) | human gut metagenome | biome: human gut; feature: NICU; material: stool | host: Homo sapiens | place: USA: Saint Louis, MO | collected 2010-06-11
AGCCGGATCCGACGCCTGAACCCGAGCCGGTTCCGGTGGAAGAGCCCGTGTCACCGCCGCCGGTGAAGGCCGAGGCGCTGGCGCCTGCCATCGCTGCAGAGGCAAGCGATGCCCTGCCGCCGTGGGCCACCGACGAAGCCGCGGCGCGGGATGGGGCTCTGGCGGCCGAGATGGCCGGCCCGGATGCCGCCATGGTCGCGCCCTGGCATGAACCGCCGGCTCCCGCCGCGGATCTAGGCGAGCCTGCGCCGCCGGAGCGTTCGTTCCGCGCCGAAGGTATTGCCATTGCGCCGGCCGAATCGGCTCCGGCGCGTGAGGCCGCACCGCAGGAAGGTGTCAGCGAGCTGGCCACTGCCGAAGACTGGCTGGACCTGGTCGCCAACAGCGGTCTCAGCGGCCCCTCGCGGCAGCTGGCTGCCAACGCCGCCTTCATCAGCTGCCAGCACGGGACCTTGAAACTGGGCCTTTCGCCCGGATTTGAGTACCTGCGCTCGGAGCGCGCGCTGGCTGCCCTGGGCGAGATGCTGGAGAAGGCCCTTGGCCAGGCGCCGAAGATCGTGGTCGAGACCGTGGAAACCGAACACGTTCCGGCCGAGACCCTGCATCAGCGTGCCGACCGCCAGCGTGGCGAGCGGCAGCGGGTGGCAGAGGCCGTTTTCATGGACGACCCGGAAGTGCAGGTGCTGATCCAACAGCACGGTGCCCGGGTTGTTTCCGATTCCATCCGTTCTTTTGACGAGTAAGACACTATGCGCGGCAATATCGCCCAACTGATGCAGCAGGCCCAGAAGATGCAGGAAAACCTGCAGAAGGCCCAGGAAGAAATCGCCAGGATCGAAGTGACCGGCAGTGCCGGCGGCGGCATGGTCAGCGTGACCCTGACCGGCGCCAAGGAATGCCGCAAGGTGCGCATCGACCCGTCGCTGACCAGCGACCCGGAGATGCTGGAAGACCTGATCGCCGCCGCCTTCAATGATGCCTCGAACAAGATCGATGCCGAGTCGAAGTCGAAGATGGGTTCGGCCACCGCCGGCATGCAGCTGCCGCCGGGCATGAAGCTGCCGTTCTGATTGCCAGCGTGGCATCCGTGCAAGCGGGTGCCACAGAATCTGTAGCCGTCGAGCTCGCTCGGCGCCATCAAAGCATGCCGCCGTGTCCGCACCCCTGCTTGAACAACTGATCGACGCACTGCGGGTGCTGCCTGGCGTAGGCCAGAAGACGGCGCAGCGCATGGCCTACCACCTGCTCGAGCGCGAGCGCGAAGGCGGCCAGCGCCTGGCCGAAACGCTGGCCTTGGCGGTGGAGCGTATCGGCCACTGCGCGCAGTGCCGCGACTTCAGCGAAACCGAGCTGTGCCCGACCTGTGCCAACAGCAGCCGCGAGCGCAGCCAGCTGTGCGTGGTCGAATCGCCGGCCGATCGTCTCGCGATCGAGAACGCGACGGGTTTTCGCGGTGTCTACTTCGTGCTGCAGGGCCGGCTGTCGCCGCTCGATGGCGTCGGCCCGCGCGAGCTGGGCCTGGAGCAGCTGGAGCAGCGGCTGGCCGAAGGTGAGGTACAGGAGCTGATCATCGCCACCAGTGCCACCGTCGAAGGCGAAGCCACCGCGCATTACCTTGCGCAGCTGGCGCGCGCGCGCAAGGTGCAGCCCAGCCGGCTGGCACAGGGCCTGCCGCTTGGCGGCGAGCTTGAATACGTTGACCGCGGCACGCTGTCGCACGCGTTCGGGACGCGCAGCGAATTCCGCGATTGAGTACCACCCGGGCATCACCCGGCGCGGCCGGCCTACAATGCGGAAGACACTCCCGCCGAGGCCGACCATGAGCAACGAAACCCTCTTCAGCAAGATCATCCGTCGCGAGATCCCGGCCACCATCGTCTATGAGGATGACGAGGTGCTGGGCTTCAAGGACATCGCACCGCAGGCGCCGGTGCACGTACTGTTCATTCCGAAGAACGAGATCATCCCGACCCTGGACGACCTGCAGCCGTCGCAGGCGCACCTGGTCGGCAAGCTGGCCCTGGCCGCTGCCGAATACGCGCGCCGCGAGGGTTTCGCGCAGGACGGCTACCGCATTGTGATGAACTGCCGCGAACATGCCGGGCAGACCGTGTTCCACATCCACATGCACCTGCTGGCCGGCGCGCCGCTGGGGCATTTCGGTACGCCGGGGCGCTGAAGCCCTGTCCACGCATGCGTGGATGAAAAAGGCCGCCCGAAGGCGGCCTTTTCCGATCATGCGGGCTGGGGGGCGATCACCACCAGCCCCAACGGCCGTAGCCACCCCAGTACGGGCCCCACGGACCCGGACCCCACGGACCATAGGGGTAGGGCACCACATCGACCTGGCGCTGTTCCGGCCACAGGTAGATCACATCGGCCGACAGCTTCGGCAGGCGGTAGTCGTAGTCCCCGATGCGGGTGTTCTGGTAGCCGTCGATCTTGCCGATGAAGGTCACGTCACGCCCGGCTTCAAACACGGCCGGGTCGTAGAAACCGGCGCGGCAGGCAATGAAGCGGCCGTCGCTGGCGTCGGACGAGGTGGTGTTCGGGCGGCCACTGGCGTTGAGCGGGCGCGAGATCATCTGGAAGCAGGTCTCGCCCTGGCCGGGCTTGGTCTCGATGATGCGGCCGCCCCATCGGACCGGCGTGCCGACCTGCTGGGTGGCGACCGAGTCGCGCGGGGAAACCAGGCTGAACTGTCCCTGCAGCGGCTTGGGGGCCGTGGCGCAGGCCGACAGGGCCAGCGTGGCCACAGCGGTGAGGAGGAACTTGGTGTTCATGGGGAGGCTCCGGAAGTCGGGCGATGCCTGCGCAGGTCCCGCAATAATGAAGCGAGGTCGGTGCAAGTTCCAGCGTAGCGCGCGGCGGCGAAACGCTGGCTGAGCGCGAGCAGGGTCGGGTCGGGTCGCTGCCGGTGAACCCGCTGTGCCCAGTCCTGTGCGGTTTCGTGCGGTTCGCGGGCCAGGCCAAGGCGCGCATACCGCCGCCCGAGCCGGTGCCAGGCGCGCAGCAGCGGGTCGCGCTCGCGCTCGCCGCGGGCCAGCAGCCAGGCCATCCACGCCAGTGCCAGCAGGGCGGCGACCACGAATCCGGTCACCAGCTGCGCCGGCCCGAGGTCATCCAGCCCGAACGGCTTGAGCAGTTGCTGCTGGCGGCGTGCATCGAAGGACAGCACCAGGTCGTTCCAGCCGCGGCGCAGCCAGTCACCCATCTGCCCCAGCTGCAGCCAGCGCTGTTGCAGTGGGGTATCGGTGCCGGCCTGCAGGCGGTCGTCCAGGGTGTCCAGGATGCGTTCGGGTGCCACGGCGGCAGTCGGGTCGACCCGCACCCAGCCGCGTTGCGGCAGCCAGACTTCGGCCCAGGCGTGGGCATCCATGCGACGCACCACCCAGTAGTCGCCGATGCGGTTGCGGGTACCGCCTGCGAAGCCGGTCACCACCCGGGCCGGAATGCCGGCATTGCGCATCAGCACTACGAAGGCCGAACTGAAGTGCTGGCAGAAGCCGGCCCTGTAGTTGAACAGGAAATCGTCGACCGGATCGCGCCCCGCCACCGGTGTATCCAGCGTGTAGGAGAAGTCGCGGGTGATCCATTGCAGCGCACGGCGGACGATGGCCTCGTCATCGCTGCCGGCCTCCTGCCGCCATTGCCGCGCGAGCTGGGCGGTGCGCGGATTGAAGCCCGGCGGAAGCTGCAGCGCCGCGCGGCGCAGGTAGGGCGACAGATCGGTGTCGAACCGTTGCGGCGGCGCCGAATGCAACCGCCAGCGGCTGAGCGCGGACAGCGTGCGGTCGCTGCGCAGGCTCATGTCGGCATCGAAGCTGCTGCCCTCCGGTGCGCGGCTGGGCAGGTCCAGTGCCACCAGCAGGCGACGGTCGGTGGGCTCGTAGTCGATCTGGTAGTCCCAACCCTGTGCGGCGGTTTCGACTACCGGTGCGGGGCGCCCGGCCGTCGCGCGATCGCGGCTCCAGCGGTGGCCGTCGAACGACGTCAGCACCGGGCCGCGCCAATAGCGCTGCGCAGGCTCGGGCACCGCGCCGAAAAACTGCACGCGCAACGCCGGGGTGTCGTCGGCCATCAGGTCCAGCCACTGGTCCGGCGCCATGCTGTCAGCCAGGCCCGGTGTGCCCACCGCTCGCTCGGGTACGCCCCACAGCGGCGTGGACAAGCGCGGGAACAGCCAGAAGCAGGCCAGCGCGAGTGGCAGGCCGATCCCCAGCAGGCGGCCGACGCCACGCAGTTGTCCGCGCAGCGGCAGGCGAGGGCTGTGGCCCTCGTCCAGGGCCAGGCGTTGCAGGGCCAGCAGTGCGGCAACTGCGGCCAGCGCTGCCAGCCCGGTGGTCAGCGGCCCCTGGTCGAGCAGGAAGGCCGCGAACGGCGAGAACAACGCGAAGCCCAGCAGGCTGCGCGCATCGCGCAGGTTGCGCAGCTCGCTGGACTTGATCGCCAGCATCGCTGCCAGCAATGCGCAGCCGGTATCGCGGCCCGGCCGCACCATGCCCATCTGCCAGACGATGGCGGCAAGCATGGCCAGCACCAGCAACAGGCGGACCGGCATCGGCAGCAGCCGCCGCCATGAAAGCGCAGCGGTCAGCACGGCGGCGATCGCGATCACGCTGGCCAGCACCGGCGGCAGCTGCAGCAGCAGTGGCAGCAGCGCCAGCGCTGCGCTGGCCAGGGTCCAGCTGCGGGCGTTGCGGTCGAGCAGGACGGCAGGCTCAGTCATGGGGCATCAATGCCAGTGCGCGCAGGCACAGGTGGTGGTGGCTGGCACCCTGGCCGGGCCCCAACGGCGGATGGGCCGGAAGCAGCAGCGTATAGCGACGGCCTTCGCGTTCGGCCATGTCGACCCAGCGTGCCAGGCGTGCGATGCGCGCTTCATGGCCCAGCGCTGCCAGCGTGCGCCAATCCAGCAGCACTTCGATGCCGATCGGCTTCTCGTACTCGCGTACCAGCAGGCTGTCGCGGCGCGCCGAGTGTTTCCAGGCAATGCTGCGCGGAGCATCGCCGGCACGATAGGGGCGCAGCTGATGCAGCTCTTCGCCCGTGGCGTGGGCGCGGGTGTGCAGGGGATCGCTGCCACTTTCAGGGAGGGGCGGTGCCTGGGCCTCGGCCAGCGGGTAGACCAGCAGCGGTTGCTCCGGCCACACCCACGACCATGCCCGCACCAGTCCCAGCGGCTGCGTGCTCGACAGGCGGATGCGGGGCAGTTCCAGCCAGCCGCGGCGCTCGCTGGGAACATCCAGCTCCACTTCGCCGCGACCGTGTGCAGGCAGTGCGACCCAGGCCTCGCTTGCGCCCAGCTGCAGGTGCAGCCCGTGGCGCGCGCGCGGGTCGCGCAACGAAAGGTCCACGCGCAGGCGCAGGGGATGCCCGGCCGGTACTGGTTCGGCGGAGATTGCATCGATCTGTATGCCGGACAGTTGCAGGTGCGCGGCGATGGCGCTGGCGATCGCTGCCGCGGCCAGCAGCAGCGCCAGCAGCAGGGCCGGGTTGTTGTTGTAGTTCAATGCGCCCAGCAGCATCGCCGACAGCAGGGTGGCGACGAACAGGCCGAAGCGTGTCGGTAGCACGTAGATGCGATGACGGTCCAGTCGCTGCGGCAGGGCTTCGGGCCTGCGGGGGCGTGCCAGCAGCTGCATGCGTGCCCAGCGTGTGGCCACCTTCAGTCCACCGCGACGGTCTGCAGGATCGCCCGCGCCAGCGCCGGCCCGGAGCTGGATTCGGCTTCGGCCACCAGGCGATGGCCGGCCACCGCCACGAACAGGGTCTGCACGTCTTCGGGCATCACATGCCCGCGGCCGAGCAGCAGCGCATGTGCCCTGGCGGCACGCAGCAGGGCCAGTCCCGCGCGCGGTGACAGGCCTACGCGCACGCCGGCATGGTGTCGGCTGCGGGTCAGCAGCGCCTGCACATAGTCGATCAGCGCGTCGCTGGCATGCACCTGGCCAACCGCTTCACGCAATGCACGCACCTGGGTGTCGTCCAGCTTTGGCACCGCGCGTGCGATCAGGTCGCGGCGATCACTGCCGCGCAGCAGCTCGCGCTCGGCCTGCGCGCTGGGGTAGCCCATCGCCAGCCGCAGCAGGAAACGATCCAGCTGCGAATCCGGCAACGGGAAGGTGCCGGACAGGTCGACCGGGTTCTGCGTGGCGATGACGAAGAACGGATCGGGCAGTGGATGTGTCTGTCCATCCAGTGTGACCTGTTGCTCGGCCATCGCTTCCAGCAGCGCACTCTGTGTCCGCGGCGGTGCACGGTTGATCTCATCGGCCAGCAGCACGTGGGTGAACACCGGGCCGGGATGGAACTGGAACTGGCGGCTGCCGGCCTCGTACACCGAAACGCCAAGTACGTCCGCCGGCAACAGGTCGGAGGTGAACTGCACGCGCTGGAAGCTGAGACCGAGGCTGCTGGCCAATGCGTGCGCCAACGTGGTCTTGCCCAGCCCGGGCAGATCCTCGATGAGCGGGTGGCCGCCAGAAAGCAGGGCGACAAAGGCCAGCCTGACTTCCGGCACCTTGCCCAGCACCAGTGCGTTCACCTGATCCTGTGCCTCCCGCAGGGCCTGGCGCAGTTGATCGGTTAGCATGCTGGGATTGGGGGACGAGGCTGGCATGATCGTCTCAGGTCTGGAATCCATTCGATTATCCATAGAGCAATGCAAGGCGAACAGCGCGCGCGGGCGATTTTTCTCTGGTTGTGGACGCTGATCACAGCGGCCAAGCTGGTGGTGGCCGCGCGCCTGCCGCTGTTCGTCGATGAGGCGTTCTATTGGCAGGAAGGCCAGCACCTGGCCGCTGCCTATTCCGACCTGCCGGGGCTGACCGCCTGGCTTGCACGCCTGGGCGTGGAGATCGGTGGCCATCACGTACTCGCATTGCGCCTGCCGTTCCTGGCCATCGGCGCGCTGCTGCCGATGCTGGTGGTGCGCATCGCCACGCGCTGGTTTGGCAACGTGGCCGGGTGGCAGGCGGGCAGCCTGACCCTGCTGATGCCGTTGTCGGCCACGCTGGGCCTGCTGGCCGTGCCGGACGTACCGATGGCGCTGGCGGCGGTGATCTGCCTGCACGCCGGCGCGCGCCTGCTGCACAGCGTGGATGCGTCCTCGGCGATGAAGCTGGCGCTGGGCCTGCTGATCGGTGCGCTCAGCCACTACCGTTTCATTGGTGTCATCGGTGTCGGCTTCATTGCGCTGCTGGCGTTGCCGCAGGGCCGTCGCATGCTGGCCGATCCGCGCGTATGGGTGGCGCTGGCGGTGGGCGTGCTGGCCTGGCTGCCGTTGCTGGCGTGGAATGCCGACAACCACGATGCCGGCCTGAAGTTCCAGGTGGTCGAGCGCCACCCGTGGGCGTTCGAGTGGGAGGGGCTGTGGTTCCTGGTGATCCAGCCGATGCTGGTGACGCCGATCCTGTGCATCGCGATGTGGAAGGTCGCCCTGGCGGGTACCCGCAGTGGCGGTGGGGCGCGGGTGCAGTGGCGCTATTTCGGCCTGGTGGGCGGGGTGTCGACGCTGGGCATCTTCCTGCTGGGCTTCTTCACCGATGTCGAGCGGATCAGTTTCCACTGGCCCTTGCCAGGCTACCTGGCGTTGCTGGTGGCCGTGCCGGTGGTCCTCAACGGTTGGCCGCGCTGGTTGCGCCGTACCGGCTGGTGGCTGGCTGCTGCAGGTACCGTGCTGGCGTTCGGCTACTACCTGATGGCGTCCACGCCGGCACTGCGCGAGCAGATGGCCGGCAGCAAGTACTACCCGCGCAACTTTGCCGGCTGGCAGCCACTGGCCGTGGCGGTGCGTGACGAACTGCGGCAGATGCCACCGGGTACGCGTGTCCTGGCGGGCAACTTCAAGGTCGGTGCCGAACTGGGCTTCCAGCTGGGCAATGGCGATATCGAGGTGCTGCCACATCCGCTCAACGACAAGCATGGGCGCACCGCACAGCTGGCGCAGTGGGACCTGCTGCACGAAGGCCCGCGCAGTGTGCCGATGCTGCTGGTGCTGTCACCCAGTGACCAGCGCTACCGCGATCTGCTGGCGCGCTATCACACCCTCTGCGAGCAGGTGGGGCCGCTGCCTGCGCCGCGGGTGGTCAGCAGCGATCATGGCTTCCAGCGGTTCCTGCTGTTCCGGCTGCCGGCCAAGCGTGCACAGGGGCCTTGCATAACACCCGCGATGGCCTGGCTGGATGCGCCGTCCAACGGTGAGAAGGTCTCCGGAACGCTCGCCATCAAGGGCTGGGCATTCAAGGATGGGGTCGGGCTGGCGCGGGTTGAAGTGCTGGTTGATGGCCGCTCGATCGGTGACGCGCGTTACGGGCGCGTGTTTGACGTTCGCCCCGCCTGGCCGGACAGTACCGATCCGCAGCATCCGGCGGTGGGCTTCGACGCGTCGCTGGACACCACCACGCTGGCGCCGGGCCGGCACTGGCTCGGCCTGCGCCTGCACGGGCGCGATGGCAGCGTGGAGGCGTGGCAGGAGCAACCGTTCGAGGTTCGTTGAGGTCCTCTGGTCCTGTGGAGCCGAGCCGATGCTCGGCTGCTTCCGAGTCAGATGGCAGGCAGCCTCGAAAAAAGCAGCCGAGCATGGGCTCGGCTCTACCGTTCACGGCACCGCAAATCCGGCCCTGCGCAGCAGGCCGCACAGCGCGATCAGTGGCAGGCCGACCAGCGCGGTCGGGTCGCGGTTGTCGATCGCCTCGAACAGGCTGATGCCCAGGCCCTCGCACTTGAAGCTGCCGGCGCAGTCCAGGGGTTGCTCGGTGGCGACGTAGCGGGCGATCTCCTGCGAATCCAGCGCGCGGAAGCGTACTTCGGTCAGATCCAGGGCGGCGAGGGATTCTCCATCCCGCCTGAGACTGATTGCCGTGTGAAAGCGTACCGTCTGCCCGGACATCGCCACCAGCTGCGCACAGGCCGCCTCGACCGTGCCCGGCTTGCCCAGCGGCTGGCCGTTCAGGTCGGCGACCTGGTCCGAGCCGATCACCCAGGCACCCGGATGGCGCGTGGCGACATCGGCCGCCTTGGCGGCGGCCAGGCGCGTGGCCAGGGCCATCGGGCCCTCGCCGTTCAACGGTGTTTCATCCACCTCCGGGCGTGCGCAGTCGAAGGGCAGGCCCAGCCGTTGCAGCAGTTCGCGACGGTAGCGGGAGGTGGAGGCCAGGACCAGTGACATGCGAGAATACCGAGGCAGGGCGCGGCAGTCTGGCCCGCCGGCAACGCCAGCAGCAAGTCCTGTATGGCGGGCATTTGACAGCGGGCGGTGCGATCCTTAGTATTCAGCGGCTTATGTCCGCGAACGTGCCCGAAACGCTGGATGCCTGGCGGATGGTTGTAGCGCGAAGGCGCTTCGACGGTCAGGTCTCCCTGGCTGAATTGACCCGCCTGCAGGGGTTGGTCGCAGATACCGACGGCGAGTGTGTCTACTCGCTTGAATTCGGTCGCGACGACGTCTTGCGGGTATCCTATGTGGAACTGACCATCGACACCGCGTTGCCGCTGACCTGTCAGCGCAGCATGCAGCGATTCCTGTTGCCGGTGAAGGTGACCCAGAGGCTTGGTCTGATCCGCGACGAGGACGAGGAATCGTCCCTGCCGGAGGAATACGAGGCGTTGCTGGTGCCGGAAGACGGCCAGCTGCGTCCGCTGGACCTGGTCGAGGACGAGCTGGTGCTGGCGGTGCCTGTGGTGCCGCTGTCGCCCGACGGTGAAGCAGTCGACAAGGACTGGGCACCGAGCGAAGAAGAAACAAAGAAGGCCAACCCGTTTGCGGCGTTGGCGGCATTGAAGAAACAATAGCAGCCGGTTGTCGTCGGCGGCTGCGGCGAAAGCGAAAAGTGTGCTGGGCGCTGGCGTCCTGTGCGACGAAACGACGAAGCAAAACGAACCGAGTTTGGAGCAATCCCATGGCTGTCCAGAAATCCCGTGTTACCCCGTCCCGCCGCGGCCAGCGCCGTTCGCATGACGCCCTGAGCGCCAAGCAGCTGTCGACCGACCCGACCACCGGCGAAGTGCACCTGCGTCACCACATCACCGCTGACGGTTTCTACCGCGGCAAGAAGGTCATCCAGACCAAGACCTCGGCCGTCGAAGAAGATTGATGTGCCGGGAAGGCCGCTGCCTCCGGGCAGCGGCCTTTGCCTTCTTTCCCGGGCGTGCCGGTGATCGGCGGCCCGCGCAAAAGGAAACATGATGAGCAAGCGGATCTATTCGAGGATCGCGGGCACCGGTAGCTATTTGCCGGAGAAAGTCCTGACCAACGCCGACCTGGAAAAAATGGTCGAAACCTCGGATGAGTGGATCCAGTCGCGCACCGGAATTCGTGAACGGCACATCGCGGCCGAAGGCGAGACCACCAGCGACCTTGGCTACAACGCCGCCCTGCGCGCGCTTGAAGCCGCAGGCATCGATGCCTCGCAGCTCGACATGATCGTGGTCGGCACGACCACGCCTGACCTTATTTTCCCGTCCACCGCGTGCCTGATCCAGGCCAAGCTCGGTGTGGCCGGGTGCCCCGCCTTCGACGTCAACGCAGCCTGTTCCGGATTCGTGTTCGCGCTGGGCGTGGCCGACAAATTCATCCGCTCCGGCGACTGCAAGCACGTGCTGGTGATCGGCACCGAAACGTTGACCCGCATGGTCGACTGGAACGATCGCACCACCTGCGTGCTGTTCGGTGATGGCGCCGGCGCCGTCGTGCTCAAGGCCGACGAAGAGACCGGCATCCTCAGCACCCACCTGCATGCCGATGGCAGCAAGAAGGAACTGCTGTGGAACCCGGTCGGCGTTTCGACCGGCTTCAAGGATGGCGCCAATGGTGGCGGCACCATCAACATGAAGGGCAACGACGTGTTCAAGTACGCCGTCAAGGCGCTGGACTCGGTCGTGGACGAGACCCTGGCCGCCAACGGCCTGGACAAGTCCGACCTGGATTGGCTGATCCCGCACCAGGCCAACCTGCGCATCATCGAAGCCACCGCCAAGCGCCTGGACATGTCGATGGACCAGGTCGTGGTGACCGTCGACAAGCACGGCAACACCTCGTCCGGTTCGGTGCCGCTGGCGCTGGACGCCGCCGTGCGTTCGGGCAGGGTCGCGCGCGGCCAGCTGCTGCTGCTGGAAGCCTTTGGTGGCGGCTTCACCTGGGGTTCGGCCCTGCTGCGCTATTGATAGTGCAAGTTACGACAATGTGAAGTCTTGTCGTTACGGCCCTTCGGGGCCGTAACGCGTTTAAGGAGGACCTGTCATGGTTGAGCCCATCGTCATCGAAGGGCAACGTGCCTGGCTGAAGCAGTACGGCAAGGGAAGCCGGGCGCTGGCCCTGGGCCTGCTCAATTTTGTTGCCCGTCGTTTCCATCTCGACGCCCTTCGTCCTCCTCCGCACCGTGGCGGCGACGCCGCGCGCGAAACCGAGGCCCGCCGCCTTGCAGAGCTGCAGGCCCAAGGCGTGAACGTGCCGAACGTGCTGGGCACCGGCCATGCCGCGCTGGTAATCGGCGACAACGGCAGCTCGTTCAATACCTGCCTGCGCGAAGCCGACGAAGCAGGTCGTGATCGGCTGGTGATGGCGGCGATGCAGGCCATTGCCCAAGCGCATGCGCGCGGCGCCTATTTTGGCCAGCCGCTGCCGCGCAATCTCACCTGGGATGGGCAGCAGGTCGGCTTCATCGATTTCGAGGAAGATCCGCTGGAAGTGATGGACCTGTCCGAAGCGCAGGCCCGCGACTGGCTGATGTTCGGTTATGGCGTGGCCAAGTACTACGCTGATCGCCCCGAACATCTGCAGGCGATGATGGCCGAGGCGATGGGCGAGGCCCAGGCGCCGGTGCGCGAGCACGTGCATGCGGTCAGTGGCCGCCTGCGCAGCCTGGCCAGGGTCTGCATGAAGCTGGGCCGCTCAGCGCGCGCGCTGGCCCATTCGATCTTCATCACCCACGGTGCCAGCACTGCTGGCGTGCTGATGCTGGTGGGCCTGTGCGTGGATTTCCTCGCCGACGGCGATCTGGACGTGCTGCAGCTGTTCTGCTGATCGTTGGCCGGGGTCAGATCCCATTTCCCGTGGAAAAGGGATCTGACCCTGTCATTGCTCCATACGCCTGCATACGCGCACGTACAGACGACACAGCGGATTCCCCCTTATCATGGCCCGCTTCGATTGCAACAAGCGGATGACCGCGTGACCGTATCCACCCTCGCTTTTGTCTTCCCCGGCCAGGGCTCGCAGTCTGTGGGCATGGTGGCCGAGCTGGCCGAACTGCATCCGCAGGTGCGTGAAGCCTTCACCGAGGCATCCGATGGTGCCGGCGTCGACCTGTGGGCGCTGTCCCAGGGCGGCCCGGAGGAAATGCTCAACCGTACCGAATACACCCAGCCGGCCCTGCTGGCCGCGAGTATCGGCGTGTGGCGTGCCTGGAACGCCGTGGGCGGTCCGCGCCCGTCGGTGCTGTCCGGCCACAGCCTGGGCGAGTACACCGCCCTGGTTGCCGCCGGCGCGCTGAGCCTGCATGACGGTGCGCACCTGGTGCGCCTGCGTGGCCAGCTGATGCAGGAAGCGGCGCCGGCCGGTGTCGGCGCCATGGCCGCCGTGCTCGGTGCCGAAGACCAGCTGGTGCTGGATGTCTGCGCCGAAGCCGCAGGCAGCCAGGTAGTGGTGCCGGCCAACTTCAATTCGCCGGGCCAGATCGTGATCGGTGGCGACGCCGACGCGGTCGACCGTGCGCTGGCGCTGCTGGCCGAGAAGGGCGTGCGCAAGGCGGTCAAGCTGGCCGTCAGCGTGCCCTCGCACACCCCGTTGATGCGCGAAGCGGCCAACCGCCTGGCCGAAGTGATGGCCGGCCTGTCCTGGCAGGCGCCGCAGCTGCCGGTGGTGCAGAACGTCGATGCCCAGGTGCACGACGGCGTGGACGCCATCCGCACTGCGCTGGTCCAGCAGCTGTATCAGCCGGTGCAGTGGACCGGTTGCGTGCAGGCGTTGGCCGCCCGCGGCATCACCCAGATCGCCGAGTGCGGCCCAGGCAAGGTGCTGACCGGCCTGGTCAAGCGCATCGACAAGGCCATCGACGGCCGTCCGCTGGCCACGCCGGGCGACTTCGAAGGCGCCCGCGAGGCATGGTCGGCCTGACCTTCCCTGTTCCTGCCGACCGTACCGGTGGCCGCTGCAAGCGGCACGGTGCGGCGGCCGCTCCCGTCTGAGGAAAACATCATGAGCAAGCCCCTGCAGGGTGAAATCGCACTGGTCACCGGTGCCAGCCGTGGCATTGGCGCCGCCATCGCCGATCTGCTGGCCGCCCAGGGCGCCACCGTCATCGGCACCGCCACCACCGAATCCGGCGCCGCCGCGATCGGTGAGCGCTTGGCCGCCCACGGCGGTCACGGCCGCGCGCTGAACGTCACCGACGCCGCCGCGCTGGACAGCGTGCTCGATGGCATCGCCAAGGAATTCGGCCCGATCTCGATCCTGGTCAACAATGCCGGCATCACCCGCGACAACCTGCTGATGCGCATGAAGGACGAGGACTGGGCGTCGATCATCGACACCAACCTGACCAGCGTGTTCCGTACCAGCAAGGCGGTGATGCGCGGCATGATGAAGGCGCGCAAGGGCCGCATCATCAACATCGCATCGGTGGTGGGCGTGACCGGCAATGCCGGGCAGGCCAACTACGCGGCCGCCAAGGCCGGCATCATCGGCTTCAGCAAGTCGCTGGCCAAGGAAATCGGCTCGCGCGGCGTCACCGTCAATGTTGTCGCACCCGGCTTCATCGACACCGACATGACCAAGGCGTTGCCGGAAGAAGCGCGTACCGCGCTGATCAACGACATCGCCCTCGAACGCCTGGGTTCGCCGGAGGACATCGCCCATGCGGTGGCGTTCCTGGCCAGCCCGGCTGCCGGTTACATCACCGGCGAAACCCTCCATGTGAACGGCGGCATGTACATGCCGTAAGCAAGGGGCGCAGGGATTGCGCCGCAAGTGGTTGATCTGCGGAGGTTTTTGCTGCAATGCAAGGCCGCGCCGGTTTCCACTACACTATCCCACGGCCATCGCCCTTGATGGCGACCACTTTTGAACCACAACTCCATCTGGAGCGAGATCCCATGAGCACCATCGAAGAACGCGTCAAGAAAATCGTCGTCGAACAGCTTGGCGTCAAGGAAGATGAAGTCACCAACAGCGCATCGTTCGTCGATGACCTGGGCGCTGACTCGCTGGACACCGTCGAGCTGGTGATGGCCCTGGAAGAAGAATTCGAGTGCGAGATCCCGGACGAAGAAGCCGAGAAGATCAGCACCGTGCAGGCCGCCATCGACTACATCACGGCCCACGTCAAGGCCTGATGTCAGACGGCAGTGCGCGCGGGGCTCCGCTCGCCGCGCACCGCACCCCATGGGGCCGCAGTTGCGGCCCCGTGTGTTTGAGCATCACACCGAAGCAAACCGTGTTACCCGATTGAACCTTCGGGTCAGGAGAATCAGCAATGAAGCGTCGCGTCGTCGTAACCGGCCTGGGTATCGTCTCGCCGTTGGGCAATGATCTGGCCAGCAGCTGGGAAGGCATCACCCAGGGTCGTTCGGGCATCGGTCCGCTGACCAACGTTTCTGATGCCTACCTGGACCGGTTCACCACCAAGATTGCAGGTGAGGTCAAGGGCTTTGACATCACCGCCGACAACGAACTGTTCGGCAAGTACCGGGTCAGCGGCAAGGATGCCAAGAAGATGGACCCGTTCATCCATTATGGCCTCGGTGCCTCGTTCATGGCCCTGCACGACTCGGGCCTGGAGATCACCGACGCCAATGCCGAGCGCATCGGCGCCATTGTCGGCGCCGGCATTGGCGGCCTGCTCGGTATCGAAGAGCAGACCATCGAGTTCCATGAGGGCAAGAAGATCTCGCCCTTCTACGTGCCCAAGACCATCATCAACATGCTGCCGGGCCAGCTGAGCATCATCGCCGGCCTGAAGGGGCCGTCGTTCTCGGCGGTGTCGGCGTGCGCGACCTCGAACCATTCGATCGGCACCGCGATGCGTATGATCCAGTACGGCGACGCCGACGTGATGGTGGTGGGTGGTGCCGAACGTGGCTCGTCGCCGACCGCCGTGGGTGGCTTCTGCGCGATGAAGGCGATGAGCACCCGCAACGACGCCCCGGAACAGGCCTCGCGCCCGTGGGACAAGGACCGTGACGGCTTCGTGCTGGGCGACGGCGCCGGCATCCTGATCCTGGAAGAGTACGAGCACGCCAAGGCCCGTGGCGCGAAGATCTACTGCGAACTGGCCGGCTTCGGCGCCAGCTCCGACGCGTACCACATGACCGCCCCGAGCGAGAACGGCGAAGGTGCCGCGCGCTGCATGGTCATGGCGATGAAGGACGCCGGCGTGACCCCCGAACAGGTGGGTTACCTCAACGCGCATGGCACGTCCACGCCGCTGGGTGACCTGGGCGAGACCATGGCGATGAAGACCGCTTTCGGCGACCACGCCTACAAGATGATGGTCAGCTCCACCAAGTCGATGACCGGCCACCTGCTGGGCGCGGCCGGCGGCGTGGAAGCGATCTTCTCGGTGATGGCGCTGCAGGACAACGTCATTCCGCCGACCATCAACCTGCAGCAGCCGGGCGAAGGCTGCGACCTGGACTACGTGCCCAACGAAGCACGCCAGGCCAAGGTTGACGTGGTGATGTCCAATGGCTTCGGCTTCGGCGGCACCAACGGCACGCTGATCTTCAAGCGCGTCTGACCAGGTTGTAGCGTCGGGCCATGCTCGACTGAACGTGCATTACGCACGAGGAGGCCGCCGCAAGGCGGCGTCCGTGCATCTGAATCCCTGAACTGGCCATCATGACCCACGCACCGCTGATCCACCCGCTGCCGCACCCGATCGATCTGCTGGCCCTGCAGCAGCACGACCCGGCACGCTTCCCGCTGCTGATGGAATCCACCGCCTCGGGCACCGCCCAGGGCCGCTGGAGCCTGCTGCTGGCCGCGCAGGGCGATTGCCTGCGGCTGGATGCCGATGGCCAGGTGCGCGACCTGCAGGGTGCCGTGCAGCCCGGCACGTTCCTGCAGGCGCTGGATCGCGCCTGGCAGCACGAACGCCTGCCGCACGACGGCAGCCACAGCCTGCCGTTCCGCGGCGGCGGGGCGTTGAGGCTGGACTACGAAGTGGCCAGCCAGATCGAACCGGTGCTGCCGGCGCGCGCGCGCGAGGACGGCCGCTCGACCGCGCTGGCGCTGCGCTGCC
>OKDH01000086.1_pt1 | contig 15797 bp, 9 predicted proteins | sample 1610621 | NCBI WGS metagenome assembly OKDH01 (sample SAMN04436668, study PRJEB24849) | human gut metagenome | biome: human gut; feature: NICU; material: stool | host: Homo sapiens | place: USA: Saint Louis, MO | collected 2010-06-11
ACCAGGTTCTGTGCGGGAATGCCGGCGTGGTCGGCGAACTGCAGGGCCGCGTCCAGGTCACCGGCGCGGGCCAGGTCACCGAAGTCCAGGCGCACGGCGCCGGGCAGGTGGGCGACCCAGCGCAGCGCGTCGCCGCTGCCATCGGCATGCGTGTGCAGGATCGGCCCCCAGGCGGATTCGCGCACCGGGAACAGCACGTCGGCCTGGCCGGCCACCGCAATCCGCTCTTCATGCACGGTCACTGTGGCGTTGGCTGGTTCAGTGCGGTAATCGGCAGTGTCTATGTAACTGTTGGTGAAGCCCCAGGCGACGTGGCCGTTGCTGCCGACGATCACCGCCGGAAGGCCCGGCAGCGAGAAGCCGGTGACGTCGACCTGGCCGCCAGCGGCCTGCGGGTCGGGGTAGCGCAGGCGCACGCGGAACCACAGGCCGGGTGCGCGCAGGCCCAGGTGCATGTCGTCGGCAACAATGGCGCGGCCGTCGGCGGTGAGCGCACCGCCCACCGCGAAGTTGTTGCTGCCGACGGCGTCGGCTTCTTCCTGCCCGGTGCCCGGCTTTCCCTTCAGCGCGCGCAGGTCCAGCTGGCTGGCATCGGGCAGCGTGGCATTGCCGGTGGGTTCGCCGAACAGCGGGGCATCCCATTCGGTGCCATCGTGGGCAATCAGCGCATACAGCGCCGGCGGCACCACCGCGCGGATGCGGCTCAGCGCAAGCTCGGTCTGGTTGCCGGGATCCTGCAGGTCGGCGTACATGGCCAGCCCGGTCAGCACGCTGTCGCTGGCCTGCCAAGGCTGCGGTGACTGCCGCAGCAGCAGGTACGCCCACGGCCGCACGGAGAGGTCGGCAAGGCCTTCGTTGACGCCGTCCACGTAGGCGCGCACCGCATCGCCGTTGTCGCCCAATGCAGCGTCCATGTGTGCCTCGGTGCGTGCGCGCAAACGGTGCACGCGCATGCGCTTGTCGGCGTCGATGGCCTTCGGTCCGAACAGTGCGGACAGTTCGCCGGCGGCGCTGCGGCGCATCAGGTCCATCTCGAAGTAGCGTTCCTGCGCGTGTACGCGGCCGAGTGCACGCATCGCGTCGGCCTGGCTGCCGGCCGTGATGGTGACCACGCCCAGCGCATCGCGTTCGAGGGTGACCGGCTTCGCCAGCCCGGGCAGCGCATGCTCGCCCTCCAGGTCGGCCAGGCTGCCGCGCAGCAGCAGCCACAGCACCAGGGCGCTGACCAGCACGATGGCGATCAACACGCCCAGCACCCAACGCCATGTACGTCGCATCGCACGTCCTTTCCGAACTCGTGGGCCGATTGTAGCCGCAGGCGCAACTGCGACTGATTCCGATTAGACCACCGTACTTTGAAATGCGGCACCCTATGCCGCATCGATTCACAGGAGCCCCCCATGAAAGGCAACCCGGACGTCATCGCCTGCCTGAAGGAACTGCTGCGCGGCGAGCTCGCTGCCCGCGACCAGTACTTCATCCATTCCCGCCGCTACGAGGATCAGGGCCTGTTCGCACTGTACGAACGCCTGAACCACGAGATGGAAGAGGAAACCCAGCACGCCGATGCGCTGCTGCGCCGGATCCTGTTCCTGGGCGGGGACCCGGACATGCGCCCGCACGCCACCGAGCCGGGCAAGACCGTGGAAGAGATGCTGCAGAAGGATCTCGACACTGAATACGCCGTTCGGAACAATCTGGCCGCCGGCATGAAGCTGTGCGAGGAGAAGGGCGACTACGTGAGCCGCGACATCCTGCTGGCGCAGCTGAAGGACACTGAGGAAGACCACGCCTGGTGGCTGGAACAGCAGCTGGGCCTGATCAAGCGCATCGGCCTGGAGCTGTACCAGCTGAGCAAGATCGACGGCACCGGCGCCCCGGCGCACTGAGCCGGCACCGCTTTTTGTAGAGCCGAGCCAATGCTCGGCTGCGTTCCGGTAGAGCCGACCAGCGGTCGGCTCTACCAGAAGAAGTACAGCGTTCTGTCGCCCGCCAGCACCGGAGCACCGCCAGCCAGCCTTCGCCCGCCAGCCGCTCCACCGCCTGCCAGCCGACAACGAAAAAGCCGGGGAATGCCCCGGCTTTTTCGTGTCCGGGGTCAGAGCCCTTTCCGGTGGAAAGGGATCCGACCCCCGTGCTCCTCACTCCACCGACAACCCTTCCACCTTCTGCCAGCCGCGCGGCAGCAGGTGGCCGCGGGTGGCGCGGGCGCCGAGGTAGGCGTCGAGCTCGTTGAACTTCAGCCCCATCGTGCGCTGCCCGCTGCGCACCTGCAGGGTCTGCCCCGGGCTGATCGCCACGATGGCGACCACGCGTTCGGTGGCGAGCTTGGCCTTCGGGATCTCGATGATCTTGTTGCCCTTACCCTTGTCCAGTTCCGGCAGGTCGTTGGCGGCGATCGCCAGCAGGTTGCCGGAGCTGGTCACTGCCACGATGCGGTCGGTGGCGACGTTGGCCACTGCCGACGGGGTCAGCACCGACGAACCGGCCGACAGGTTCAGCATCGCCTTGCCGGCCTTGTTGCGGCCGATCAGGTTCTCGAAGCGGGTGACGAAGCCATAACCGTGGCTGGAGGCCAGCACGAAGCGGGTGTCCGGCTCGGCGCTGGCCAGGGTCACGAAGCTGGTGCCCGGTGCCGGCGAGAAGCGGCCGGTCAGCGGTTCACCATTGCCACGCGCGGAGGGCAAGGTGTGCACCGGCGTCGAGTAGGCGCGGCCCTCGCTGTCGAGGAACGCGACCTGCTGGGTGCTGCGTGCGCGCACCGCGCCCTGCAGTCCGTCGCCTTCACGGTAGGACAGGGCAGATGCATCGACGTCGTGGCCCTTGGCGGCACGGATCCAGCCCTTCTCCGACAGCACCACGGTCATCGGCTCGCTCGGCACCAGCTCGGTCTCGTCGATGGCCTGCGCCGCCTGACGCTGCACCAGCGGCGAACGGCGTGCGTCGCCGAACTTCCTGGCGTCGGCAGTCAGTTCGTCGCGGATCAGCTTCTTCAGCTTGGCCTTGCTGTCGAGGATGCCGAGGATCTTCTCGCGTTCCTTGGCCAGCTCGTCCTGCTCGCCGCGGATCTTCATCTCTTCCAGGCGGGCCAGCTGCTTCAGCTTGGTTTCCAGGATGTACTCGGCCTGTTCCTCGGACAGGCCGAAGCGCGCGATCAGCGCCGCCTTCGGTTCGTCCTCGGTACGGATGATGTGGATCACCTCGTCCAGGTTGAGGAAGGCGACCAGCAGGCCTTCCAGCAGGTGCAGGCGGCGCTCGACCTTCTGCAGGCGGTGCTGCAGGCGGCGGGTGACGGTGTTGCTGCGGAAGGTCAGCCATTCGCTGAGCAGCATCTTCAGGTTCTTCACCTGAGGACGGCCGTCCAGCCCGATCACGTTGAGGTTGACGCGGTAGCTGCGCTCCAGGTCCGTGGTGGCGAACAGGTGGCCCATCAGTTGGTCGGCGTCGACGCGGTTCGAACGCGGCACCAGCACCACGCGCACCGGGTTGGCGTGGTCGGATTCATCGCGGATGTCTTCCAGCCACGGCAGCTTCTTGGCGCGCATCTGTGCGGCGATCTGCTCGATCACCTTCGACGGCGACACCTGGAACGGCAGCGCCGTGATCACGATGTTGCTGGCTTCCTTGGTGAAGGTCGCGCGTGCACGCACGCTGCCGTTGCCAGTCTCGTAGATGTTGCGCAGGTCATTGGCCGCAGTGATGATCTCGGCGCTGGACGGGTAGTCCGGGCCCTGCACGTGTTCGCACAGGTCGCGCACGCTGGCGTCGGGATTGTCCAGCAGGTGCAGCAGCGCGCTGACGATCTCGTTGAGATTGTGCGGCGGCACGTCGGTGGCCATGCCCACGGCGATGCCGGTGGTGCCGTTGAGCAGCAGGTGCGGCAGCCGCGCCGGCATCCAGGTCGGCTCCTGCAGGGTGCCGTCGAAGTTCGGTGCCCAGTCGGTGGTGCCCTGGCCCAGTTCGCCCAGCAGCACTTCGGCGATCGGGGTCAGCTTGGATTCGGTGTAACGCATCGCCGCGAACGACTTCGGGTCGTCACTGGAGCCGAAGTTGCCCTGGCCCTCGATCAGCGGGTAGCGGTACGAGAACGGCTGCGCCATCAGCACGAGTGCTTCGTAGCATGCACTGTCGCCGTGCGGGTGGTACTTACCGATGACGTCACCGACGGTGCGCGCGGACTTCTTCGGCTTGGACGCGGCATTCAGGCCCAGCTCGCTCATCGAATAGATGATGCGGCGCTGCACCGGCTTCAGGCCGTCGCCGATGAAAGGCAGGGCACGGTCCAGGACCACGTACATCGAGTAGTCGAGGTAGGCGCGTTCGGCGTACTCGCGCAGCGGCAGTTGTTCGAATCCGTGGAACACGGGGCGGGCAAGTTCGGTCATGCGGCGTTGTTACCTATGTCGGGAGGCGGCGACGGCGGTCGCCGCTCGCAATCCTGTGATTATCCGGATGCGGCGGGGGATGCCAAGCCGCGTGCAGGGTCCAGCCCGGTTTCCAGGCCGTGGCCGGCCCGCGCCAGGTAGCGCCCCGGTGGCAGCCCGAAGTGGCGGCGGAACACGGTGACGAAGGCGCTGGCGCTGCTGAAGCCCAGTGCATGGGCGATGTCGGCGACGCTGCGGCCATCGGTCAACTGGCGCAGGGCTTCGGAGAGCCGGGCCTGCTGCCGCCACTGAGCGAAGCTGAGCGTGGTCTCGTCGCGGAAGTGGCGGGTCAGGCTGCGCGGTGACAGGCCGGCCCAGTGCGCCCATTCCGCCAGGCTGCGTTCGTCGGACGGGTCGGCCAGCAGCTGCGAGGCGATCTTCAGCAGGCGCCGGTCATGCGGCATCGGCAAGTGCATGCGCTGGCGTGGCGCTGTGCGGATCTCGTCCGCCAGCACCTCGATGATGTGCTGGCGTTCGGAGGTGGTGTCGTAGCCCGGTGGCCAGTCACAGATGCGCTCGGCGAGCGCCTGCGCCAGCTTGGACAGGCCCAGCACGCAGGGATCGGAGGGCAGGGTGGCACAGACCGGAGCCGCCAGCGCCATGCCCCAGCCACGCAGGGGTCCGTCGAGGGTGACCGTGTGCGGCTCCAGCGGCGGCATCCAGCCGGCCGAGCCCGGCGCCAGCGACCAGGTGCCGTGCGAGGTACGGGTGGTCAGCAGGCCGCGCTCGACGCAGATCAGCTGCGCGCGCTGGTGATGATGCCAATCCACTTCACGGACCAGCCCTTGCGGGCTGTCGAAGCGGAAACCGACCACCGGGGGACCGTCGTTGCGCTCGAACCAGTCCAGCGCTTCGTCCCTGAGCAGGCGTTTGGGAGTAGGGATTTCTGCCTTGTTCATCATGTCTGCTGGCTGAAATGTGTCATCCATTGGCTGGATTGTACTACCGGGCCACCTGACCGGGTCATTAAGGTAGGCGCCTTCACCGATCCAGCCCACTGCTGCAACACAGCATTCGATGTCAGATCGAATATTTCCATTGAGAAATATTTTTTTTGGAAGAGAATGCTCCCCCATGATCTGTCCTGCAACCACTCCCCCCAGCTTCGGCCTGCTGCTGCGCCAGGTGCGCGACGGCCTGGTCCGCCAACTCGACGCTTCCATGGCTGAAGAAGATCTGGGCATCGGCTTCACCCACTACATCGGGTTGAAGGTGCTTTCGAACATGGCGCCGTGCACCGCCAACGAACTGGCCCAGGCCATCGATCAGGTGCCCAGCGCGGTGACCCGGCTGCTGGACAAGCTCGAAGCGCTGGGCTGCGTCCGCCGCGAACCGCATGCGCAGGACCGGCGGGCATTGCAGATCGTGCTGACCGACGAAGGCCGCGCGCTGTGGGCGCGCTTGAAGCTGCGTGGCGACGCGGTGATGGATTACGCCCTGCGTGATCTTTCCGCCGACGAGCGCACGCTGCTGCTGTCCCTCCTTACCCGAATCCGCGATTCACTGACGACCCCATGAACCCGATCCCGCATTCCACTTTCCGCCGGTCCGGGCGCGCGCTGCTGGTGTCAGCGCTGGCCCTGGCCCTGGCCGCCTGTGCCAGCAGTCGTGGCCTCAACCCGCAGGGCCACGTGCTTGACGTGGACAGCCTGCACAGCGAACGCACCCTGGCCGACACCGACCTGAGCGCCACTGGCTTCCCGGCGCAGGACTGGTGGAAGGCACTGGGTGATGCGCAGCTGGACGCGCTGGTCGCAGAGGGCCTGGCCGGCCACCCGAGCCTCGACGCCGCCGATGCCCGCCTGCGCCAGGCCCAGGCCCAGGTCGGCACCGCACGTGCCGACGAACTGCCGAGCCTGTCGGTGTCCGGTGGCTACACCGGCCTGCGCCTGCCCGAATCGATGGTCGGCAGCGAGATGGGTGGCCGTTACGGCGGCAGCAGCCAGGTCGCCTTCGACTTCAGCTACGGCGTGGACCTGTGGGGCGGCAAGCGCGCCGCCTGGGAAGCCGCCGTGGACGGTGCGCACGCCGCCACCGTTGAAGCGCAGGCTGCACGCCTGAACCTGTCCACTGGCATCACCCAGGCCTATGCCGACCTGGCCTACGCGTGGCAGCTCAACGACGTGGCCGAGGAAGAGCTGACCCGTTCGCAGAAGTCACTTGAACTGACCCGCCAGCGCCGCAGCGCCGGCATCGACAGTGATCTGCAGGTGCGCCAGGCCGAGGCCCGTGTGCCGGCCGCGCAGCAGCAGGTGCAGGCCGCCCAGCAGCGTATCGACGCCGCCCGCACCGCGCTGGCCGCGCTGGTCGGCAAGGGCCCGGACCGTGGCCTGTCGATCCAGCGCCCGCGGCCGCTGAATCCGGTGGCACTGCAGCTGCCGGGCGTGCTGCCCAGCGAGCTGCTTGGCCGCCGCCCCGACATCGTCGCCGCACGCTGGCGCGTTGAAGCGGCCGACAAGCAGATCAAGGTTGCCAAGACCAAGTTCTACCCGAGCTTCAACCTGACCGCGCTGGCCGGCGTGGTCGCCCCGAACGTGGGCGACCTGCTGAAGAGCAGCTCCACCTTTGCCTATATCGGCCCCGCGCTGAGCCTGCCGATCTTCGAGGGCGGGAAGCTGCGCGCCAACCTGGCCAATACCGATGCGCAGTACGACCTGGCGGTGGCCAACTACAACCAGACCGTGCTCGATGCGCTGCGTGATGTGGCCGACCAGGTCAACGCGGTGCGCTCGCTGGCACAGCAGGCGCAGTCGCAGCAGCAGGCGGTGGACACCGCACGCGCTGCCTTCGACCTGGCCCAGCAGCGCTACCGCGCCGGCATCGGCAGCTACCTGGACGTGCTGACCGCGCAGTCCACCCTGCTGCAGTCGCAGCAGCAGCTGGCCGGCCTGCAGTCGCAGCAGGTGCAGTCCTCGGTGCGCCTGAGCAAGGCGCTGGGCGGTGGTTTCCAGCCCACTGACGCCGACCGCGCACCGATCGCCTCCCATTCCGATTCCTCGCATTCCTGAAGATCTCCGACATGAGCCAGACCCAAGACACCGCGGCCCCGGCCGCCCCCAACCGCCGCGGCCACCTGCTGCGCGGCCTGTTCGTGATCGTCGTGCTGCTGCTTGCCGCTTTGGCGCTGTGGTACTTCATGTTCGGCCGTTGGTTCGAAGAGACCGACGATGCCTACGTGCAGGGCAACCAGGTGCAGATCACCCCGCTGGTGGCCGGCACCGTGGTCGCCATCAATGCCGATGACGGCATGCGCGTGGAGCGCGGCCAGCTGCTGGTGCAGCTGGACCCGTCCGACACCGCAGTGGCGCTGCAGCAGGCCGAAGCCAACCTGGCCAAGACCGTGCGCCAGACCCGCGGCCTGTACCGCAGCGTAGAAGGCGCGCAGGCGGACCTGAACGCCCGCCAGGTGACCCTGAAGCGCGTGCGCGAAGACTACGCCCGCCGCAAGGACCTGGCCGCCACCGGCGCCATCTCCAACGAAGAACTGGCCCACGCCCGCGACGAGCTGGCCGCGGCCGAAGCGGCCGTGGCCGGTTCGCGCGAGACCGTCGAGCGCAACCGCGCGCTGGTCGACGACACCGTGATCGCCACCCAGCCGGATGTGCAGGCCGCCGCTGCGCAGCTGCGCCAGGCCTTCCTCAACAACGCCCGCGCCGGCATCGTTGCACCGGTCTCCGGCTACGTCGCCCGTCGTTCGGTGCAGGTCGGCCAGCGCGTGCAGCCGGGCAATGCCCTGATGGCCGTGGTGCCGACCGAGCAGATGTGGGTCGAGGCCAACTTCAAGGAAACCCAGCTGCGCCACATGCGCCTGGGCCAGGAAGTGGAGCTGAAGTCGGACCTGTACGCCGGCGACGTGAAGTACAAGGGGCGCATCCAGAGCCTGGGCCTGGGCACCGGCTCGGCGTTCTCGCTGCTGCCGGCACAGAACGCCAGCGGCAACTGGATCAAGATCGTGCAGCGCGTACCGGTGCGCATCGCCATCGATGCCAAGCAGCTGGCCGAGCACCCGCTGCGCATCGGCCTGTCGATGAAGGCCGAAGTGAGCCTGCGCGACCAGAAGGGCGAAGTGCTGCCGAGCACCCCGGCCAAGGGCACGGTGTTCGACACCGACGTGTATGCCAAGCAGCTGCATGATGCCGACGAGGTGATCCACACGATCATCCAGGGCAACCTGCCGCAGCAGCAGGCGAAGGTGGGCTGAGGTCGCCATGTCCGCACAAGCTCCAGCCGCGCCCGGCGCTCCGGGCGCACCGGCGGCGCCGGCTGCGGCCTCCGGGTTCCTGCCGCCCAGCGTCGCCCTGTGCACCGTAGGCCTGGCGATGGCGTCGTTCATGCAGGTGCTCGACACCACCATCGCCAACGTCTCGCTGCCGACCATCGCCGGTAACCTTGGTGCCAGTTCGCAGCAGGCGACCTGGGTCATCACTTCGTTCGCGGTCAGCACGGCCATCGCGCTGCCGCTGACCGGCTGGCTCAGCCGCCGCTTCGGCGAACGCAAACTGTTCTTCTGGGCGACCCTGGCCTTCGTCATCACCTCGCTGCTGTGCGGCCTTGCGCAGAGCATGGGCATGCTGGTGGTGTCGCGTGCGCTGCAGGGCTTCGTGGCCGGCCCGATGTACCCGATCACGCAGTCGCTGCTGGTCTCGATCTATCCACGTGAGAAGCGCGGGCAGGCATTGGCACTGCTGGCGATGATCACGGTGGTGGCGCCGATCTGCGGCCCGATCCTCGGTGGCTGGATCACCGACAACTACAGCTGGGAATGGATCTTCCTGATCAACGTGCCACTGGGCATCTTCGCCGCGCTGGTGGTGGGCAGCCAGCTGAAGGGACGCCCGGAGCAGATCGAGAAGCCGAAGATGGACTACGTCGGCCTGATCACGCTGGTGATTGGTGTCGGCGCGCTGCAGCTGGTGCTCGACCTGGGCAACGACGAGGACTGGTTCTCGTCGATGAAGATCGTGGTGCTGGCCTGCGTGGCGGTGGTGACGCTGACGGTGTTCCTGATCTGGGAGCTGACCGACAAGGATCCGATCGTCGACCTGAAGCTGTTCCGGCACCGCAACTTCCGTGCCGGCACGTTGGCGATGGTGGTGGCCTACGCGGCGTTCTTCAGCGTGGCGCTGCTGATTCCGCAGTGGCTGCAGCGTGACATGGGCTACACCGCGATCTGGGCAGGCCTGGCGACCGCACCGATCGGCATCCTGCCGGTGATCATGACGCCGTTCGTGGGCAAGTATGCGTCGCGCTTCGACATGCGGATGCTGGCCACCGTGGCCTTCATCGTGCTGTCGATGACCAGCTTCCTGCGCTCGAACTTCAACCTGCAGGTGGACTACATGCACGTGGCCGGCGTGCAGCTGATCATGGGCATTGGCGTGGCGCTGTTCTTCATGCCGGTGCTGCAGATCCTGCTGTCGGACCTGGATGGGCGCGAGATCGCGGCGGGCTCTGGCCTGGCGACGTTCCTGCGCACGCTGGGCGGCAGCTTCGCGGCCTCGCTGACGACGTGGCTGTGGGCGCGGCGTACCCAGGTGCACCATGCCGACCTGACCGAGCATATCTCGGCCTATCAGCCGGGCATGCAGGACCAAGTGGCGGCGATGGGGCAGGGCGACCTGCAGCACGGCGCAGCGGTACTGAACAACATGATCAACCACCAGGCATCGCAGATGGGTTTCAACGACATCTTCTTCCTGCTGGGTTGGATCTTCCTGGCGATCATCACCTTCCTGTGGCTGGCCAAGCCGCCGTTCGGCGCAGGCGCGGGTGCGGCGTCCGCGGGCGGTGGGCATTGATCGACCATTGGCGTTGAAACGCAGAAAACCCCGCCGCAAGGCGGGGTTTTTCTTTTGGTAGATCCACGCCATGCGTGGATGGATCCCGGGGTCGTGTGGGTTCCCGAATCCCAGAAACGAAAAAACCCGCTTTCGCGGGTTTGATCATCTTGAGTCGTGGTGCCCAGGAGAGGACTCGAACCTCCACGGTTTTACCCGCTAGTACCTGAAACTAGTGCGTCTACCAATTCCGCCACCTGGGCGTTCCAGAGGCGCAATTGTGAAGATGAATCCGGGAGCTGTCAACGACTTCCTGAAATTATTTCATCCAACGCCTCCAAGGCGGGCGCTGACCCGTTCTGCACGCCGTCAACGGCTACCATGTAGGGCGATGACTACCAAAAAACCAAGCAAGGGCGGGAGCAAGTCCCGCAGCCAAGGCCCGAAGAAGGGCCCGAAGGCGGGCGCAGCCCGCACCACCAAGCCGGGCAAGCCGTTGCCGGGCTGGTTCCCCGAATTGAATGAAGGCGGTGCGCCGCCACGCGGCCGCAAGGTCCGCACCGCTGATGCGGCAGCACCCGGCCCGGCCCCGGGCCGCAAGCTGCCGCCGACCGGCAAGGTGATCGACGATCCCTATGCCGCCCGCGAAGCAGAGAAATACGAACAGCCCATCGCCAGCCGCGAGGCCATCCTGGCCCTGCTGGAGCGTTGCGAAGGGCCGCAGACCGCCGAGGAACTGGGGGCACGCCTGGGCCTGACCGCACCGGATCGGGCCGAGGCGCTGTCGCGCCGGCTTGGTGCCATGGTCCGTGATGGCCAACTGGTGCAGAACCGCCGCGGCGGCTTCGCCCCGATCCAGACCCTGAACCTGGTCACCGGCGTGGTGATCGCCAACCCGGAGGGGTTCGGCTTCCTGCGCCCGGTCGAGGGCGGCGACGACCTGTTCCTGCCGCCGTATGAAATGCGCAAGGTCATGCACGGCGACAAGGTGCTGGCCCGCGTGACCGGCATCGACCACCGTGGCCGTCGCGAAGGCAGCATTGCGCGCGTGCTCGAACGCGGCATGACCCGCCTGATCGGCCGCTTCAGCGTCGAGATGGGGATCAATTACGTGGTACCTGACGACAAGCGCGTGCAGCGCAACGTGCAGGTACCGCCGGACCAGACCGGGGGCGCGCGTGATGGCCAGCTGGTGGTCTGCGAACTGACCCAGGCCCCGGACAGCCGCCGCCCGCCGATCGGCCGCATCATCGCCGTGCTGGGCGACAAGCTGACCGCATCGCTGGTGGTGGAGACCGCCATCCACGGCCATGAACTGCCGTTCGAGTTTCCGCAGGAGGTGCTGGACGAAGCCGCCTCGGTGCCGCTGGTGGTCGAGCCGACAATGATCGGCGATCGTGTCGATCTGCGCAGCACGCCGCTGGTTACCATCGATGGCGAGGATGCCAAGGACTTCGACGACGCGGTGCACTGCGAGCCGAATGCCGATGGCTTCCGCCTGGTGGTGGCCATTGCCGATGTTTCGAACTACGTCCGCCCCGGCACACCGCTGGACGAAGAAGCGCAGAAGCGTGCCACCTCGGTGTACTTCCCGGGCTTCGTGGTGCCGATGCTGCCGGAGACGTTGTCCAACGGCATCTGCTCGCTGATGCCCAAGGTCGACCGCATGTGCTTCGTCTGCGACATGCAGATCGATCGTGACGGCCTGGTCACGCATTCGCGCTTCTACGAGGCCGTGATGAATTCGCACGCGCGCCTGACCTACACCCAGGTGTGGAAGGCGGTGGGCGAGGACGATGCCGATACCAAGGCCTGGATGGGTGACCTGCTGCCGCAGGTGCAGCGCCTGCACCAGCTGTACAAGGTGCTGTCCAAGGCACGTGCCAAGCGCGGTGCCATCGAGTTCGAAAGCAGCGAGGTACGCTTCGTGCTGGACAACCGTGGTGAAGTGACCCAGGCCGGCATGCTGGTGCGCAACGACGCGCACAAGCTGATCGAGGAATGCATGATCGCGGCCAATGTGGAGGCGGCGAAGTACCTGCTGTCGCGCCATGTGCCGGCCCCGTACCGCATCCACGAGAAGCCGCCGGAAACCAAGTACGCCGACCTGCTGGAATTCCTCAAGGAGTTCAAGCTGAGCCTGCCGCCGTGGTCGAAGGTGCGCCCGGGTGACTACACCAAGCTGCTGAAGAAGATCCGCGACCGCCCCGATGCGACGCTGCTGGAGTCGGTGTTGCTGCGCAGCCAGAGCCTGGCGATCTACAGCCCGGAGAACCACGGCCACTTCGGCCTGGCGCTGGAGGCCTACGCGCACTTCACCTCGCCGATCCGTCGCTATCCCGACCTGCTGGTGCACCGCGCGATCAAGCATGCGCTGTCCGGCAAGCCGCTGGACAAGTTCACCTACAACGCCCGCGAGATGGCCGCGCTGGCGCTGCAGTGTTCCGAGCGTGAGCGCCGTGCCGACGAGGCCGAGCGCGAGGTCGACGAGCGTTACCGCGCGGCGTGGATGGAAAAGCACGTGGGCGGCCAGTTCGACGGCGTGATCAGCGGCGTGACCAGCTTCGGCCTGTTCGTGGAACTGGACGAGTCGAAGGTGCAGGGTCTGGTCCACGTGACCCAGCTGCCGCAGGACTATTACAAGTTCGACGCGACCCGCAAGACGTTGACCGGCGAGCGCCGCGGCGGCAGCTACCGGCTGGGTGACCGCGTGCGCATCCTGGTGCTGAAGGCCAGCATGGAAGAACGCAAGATCGACTTCCGCCTGGTGGAACACAAGGGTGAGGACGAGGGCGATGGCCTACCGCCGCTGCCTGAGCGGGGCAAGCCGGCCAAGCGGACCAAGAAGCAATATTGAAAGGCGTGCCGACCAACGGTCGGCACCCACCTCACCCGGTAGGTGCCAACCGTTGGTTGGCACGCACCGCTCGTCAGGTAGGTGTCGACCTTGGTCGACACGATCTTCCGGAGGAAAGCAGCAATGCAAGGCCAACCCGAATACAGCGGCGGTTGCCAGTGCGGCGCGATCCGCTTCCACGTGCGTGGCGCGCTGACCGACAGCTCGATCTGCCATTGCCGGATGTGCCAGAAGGCCTTTGGTGCCTTCTACGCGCCCTTGGTGTCGGTGCGCGGCGTGCAGTTCAGCTGGACCCGTGGCCAGCCGCGCTATTTCCAGTCGTCCAACGTGGTGCGGCGTGGCTTCTGCGCCGACTGCGGCACGCCATTGACCTACGAAGCGCCCGATGGCGTGGCGGTGGCTGCCGGCGCGTTCGACGAACCCGAACGCCTGCCACCGACGATCCAGTACGGGGTCGAACGCAAGCTGCCCTTCGTCGACAGCCTGGCCAGCCTGCCGGTACGGCGTACCGAGCAGGACATCGCGGCCCTGGACTTCCTGGCCACGATCGTGTCCCACCAGCACCCCGACCACGACACGCCGCACTGGCCACCGCGCAGCCGGTGAGGTTTGTGTAGAGCCGAGCCCATGCTCGGCGGCCTTGAAGCGCGGCCGCCGCCGATGCTCTACCATAGCCACCCCCTTTCCGGTCCCCGCCCGCATGAGCAAGAACAGCCAGTGGATCGTCGGCGTCAACGCCGTCGCCTCCTCCATCGAGAACGACGCCGAGAACGTCCGCGAAGTGCTGGTCGAGGCCGGAGCGAAGAACCCGCGCCTGACCGAGATCGAGGAAAACGCCCGCCGCAAGGGCATCGACGTGCGCAAGGTGAACAGCCAGGCGCTGGACGGTGTGGGCGGCTCGGTGCGCCACCAGGGCGTGGCCGCGCGCTATGCCGCCGCCCGCACCTACAGCGAGAACGAGCTGGAAGGCCTGGTCACTGCGGCCGAGGGCAGGGCGCTGCTGCTGGTGCTGGACGAGGTGCAGGACCCGCACAACCTGGGCGCCTGCCTGCGCTCGGCCGCTGCGGCCGGTGCGACTGCAGTGATCATCCCCAAGGACAAGTCGGCCACGGTCAACGCGACCGTGCGCAAGACCTCGGCCGGTGCCGCCGACCTCATCCCGGTGGTGGCGGTAACCAACCTGTCGCGCTGCCTGAAGGACCTGCAGAAGCAGGGCGTGTGGATCTACGGTCTGGCCGGTGAGGCCACCGCGTCGCTGTACCAGCTGGACCTGAAGGGCAACATAGCGCTGGTGCTGGGCGGCGAGGCCGATGGCCTGCGCCGCCTGACCCGCGAGAACTGCGATGGCCTGGTCAAGATCCCGATGCCGGGCGAGATCGAGAGTCTGAATGTTTCCGTCGCGGCCGGCGTCAGCCTGTTCGAGGCCGTGCGCCAGCGCGGTTGATCTGTTGAGCCGAGCCCACGCTCGGCTATCGCATACCCGATCAGGAAAGCAGCCGAGCATGGGCTCGGCTCTAAGAAGCCGCTACCCCGCGCTGCCACCCAGTGCCTTGAACAGGGTCACGTCGTTGTTCAGCTGGCCCTGGCGCACGCGCGCCAGCGACAGCTCGGCATCGCGCCGGGTCTGCTGCGCTTCCAGCCAGGTGCGCAGATCGGTAGCACCCACGCGATAACGCACTTCCTGCGCGCGCTCCACTTCCACCGCTTCCTCGTACGATGCCTGCGAGGCAGCGACCTGGCGCGCCAGCTGCTCGCGCGCGGACAGGGCGTTGTCCACTTCCGAAAGCGCGGTGTACAGCGTCTTGCGGAAATTGGTCGCGGCGATCTGATAGCTGGTGCCGGCGATATCGGTATCCAGCTGCGCGCGCTGCAGGTTGAGGAATGGCAGCGAAAGGCCGGCACCCAGCGTGGCCACCGGATTGCGCAGTACATCGCCCAGCGAGGCCGCACTGGAACCGAGGCTGCCGGTCAGGCTCAGCGCCGGGTAGTACTGGGTGGCGGTGACCCTGATGGTCTTCAGGCTGTTGCGCAGGCGGAGTTCTGCCGCACGCAGGTCGGGGCGGCGGCCGAGCAGATCGGCCGGCAGCCCCTCGACAATGCGCGGGCTGTGTGCGCCCAGCAGGTCCTGCGGTTCGTCCTGCTGGGGCCAGGGCGTGCCGTCCAGCAGCACGGTCAGTGCGTTGCGCACCTCCACCCGCTGCTGTTCCAGCGCGCTCTGCGAGGCGCGCTGCGATTGCAGGTTCTGCAGCGCCTGGCGCACTTCCAGGCGCGATACCGCACCGGCGTCGAAGCGGGCCTGTACCAGTTCGCGGGTGCGCTCCAGCCGCTCCAGGTTGGCCTGGCCGGTGGCGATCGACTGGTTCAGGTAGGCCAGGTTCCAGTACTGGGTGATGGTGTCGCTGATCACCAGCAGGGCGGTATTCTGCCGGTCTTCCTCGCTGGCTTCGGCTTCCCAGCGGGCGATGTCGCGCTGGGTGCGCAGGCGTCCCCACAGATCCACCTCCCAGCCCAGCGATACGCCGGTGGAGTAGCTGCGGCGCCATTCGTCGGCCTGGTCGGTGGCGCGGCTGGCATTGGCGCTGACGCCCGATGACGAAGGCTGCGGCCACAGCGCGTTGCTAGCCAAGCCGGCCTGCAGGCGTGAACGCTGCACGGCCAGGCCGGCGGCGGCCAGGTCGCTGTTGGCGGCCAGCGCCTGCGCCACCAGGCGGTCCAGGCGCTCGTCGCCGCAGCCGCTCC
>OKDH01000087.1_pt1 | contig 15723 bp, 13 predicted proteins | sample 1610621 | NCBI WGS metagenome assembly OKDH01 (sample SAMN04436668, study PRJEB24849) | human gut metagenome | biome: human gut; feature: NICU; material: stool | host: Homo sapiens | place: USA: Saint Louis, MO | collected 2010-06-11
CCTTCAACCCCGGGCTTTATCAGTAATCACTGGTATGGCCAGTGGGGGCAGGTCAAAGCTGAAGTCTGATCCGGATGGCCCAGATATCTTTCAGCTTGAGCGGAGCCTTCTGTCCGATCAGCTTTCCCTTGTTCCAAGGCTCGTGGGGCTGAGATGTGTGAAGAATTGCCATGACCTACTCCTGATGAAGGGGGTGGTCAGGGTTCTCCCACGTCAAGAATCAAGGCGTGATGCGACCCGAAGCGGACATCTGCTGATTGAGGGTATTGCCAACGGACTGTACAAGGCCGAGGTGATCCACCGTCGCTCCTGGCAAAGCCTCGAGGCCGTCGAGCTGGCCACGCTGGAATGGGTGAACTGGTTCAATCTTCGACGCCTGCTGGAGCCGATCAGCAACATCCCCCCCAGCCGAAGCTGAAGCAGCCTACTATCAGCAGACCCGTGAGCTCGCCATGGCGGCGTGACTCACACCAACGAGCCTCCGGGATTTCCGGGGCGGTTCAGCCAGCAGATCGCTGGATATTGACGCTTGACTTTCGGCATGGTAAGCGCAATATCTTGCAAAGTCTTGCAAGAACTTCCTCAGGCGAGGCCGCGTGACGACGGAACTTGTGGGGGTGGTATGACAGCGCGCCAGCAGGCGATCTTCACACTCGACGAGTTGGCTGCCTACTTGAAAGTCGGCAAGCGGACGCTTTACCGGCTCGCCGCGCACGGGGACATTCCGGCCTTCAAGGTCGGCGGGACGTGGCGGTTTCGTCAAAGTGAAATCGATCGATGGATCAATGATCAGACCCAAGCAGGCAGAAAGAAGGAGGTGATACGCACGGATGAGCAGCCAAAGTCAGCGGAACAACCCGTGTCGCCAGGGCGCGCTGTCCGTCGCCGCAGGCAAACGGAGTGAGCGAGAGTCTTCAATTTTTCTTCTGGAGGTGTGACATGGACATTGATCTCAAGAAATTGGCTCCCTGGAACTGGTTCAAGAAGGAGCAGGAAGAACAACAGAGCACTGCCTCGCTGCCGGTGCAGCGCAATGACCTGCCGGTGGCGGGTGGGTCGGTCAGTCCCATCCTGCAATTGCATCGCGAGATCGATCGCCTGTTCGACGACGCGTTTCGAGGCTTCGGTTTCCCGACGCTGGCCATGCCACGCTGGCCGTCGGAGTGGCCGGGCCTGCTGAAGCCGGCCCTGGACATCCAGGAGACCGACAAGCAGTACAAGATCGCCCTGGAAGTGCCCGGGGTCGAGGAAAAGGACATCCAGATCACGCTCGATAACGATGTGTTGCTGGTGCGCGGTGAGAAGCATCGGGAACAGGAAACGAAGGATGGTGGTTTCCACCGCGTGGAGCGTTCCTACGGCAGCTTTCAGCGCGCCCTGAATCTGCCGGCCGATGCCAACCAGGAAACGATCAAGGCCGCTTTCAAGAACGGCGTGCTCACGATCACGATGGACAAGCGCGAGGCCAGTGCCCCCAGGCAGGGGCGCTCGATCCCGATCAACGGCTGACGCCGATCGGCTCGTCCTCCGAAAAACAACCAAGTGAATGGCGAGGCGCCGTGACCTTCGGTGCCTCGTCAAATCAGTCCCTTTAAGGAGCATCAGCATGGCCAGAAAGCAGTGCCAAGTCTGCGGCCAGCCCGCCACGGTGCGGGTGGAAGCCAATCTCAATGGTCGCCACAGCACCATGCTGTTGTGTGACGATCACTATCGCCAACTGGCGCGCCAGCAAAAGCGCACCGTCTCGCCGCTGGAGGCTCTGTTTGGCTCGCGCAGCGGTTCGTTCGAAGACTTCCTCGGCAGCGACTTCTTCCGCATCGGTGACGATGCACCGTCCGTGGCGGCCGATACCGACGAGGTCGTCGATGCCTCGTTCGGCGAATCCGCTCCCGCAACGGCGGGCACGGCGCGCCGCCGCGGCAGTGGGCTGGCCAGCCGTATCAGCGAACAGTCTGAGGCCCTGTTGCAGGAAGCCGCCAAACATGCTGCCGAGTTCGGCCGGCCCGAAGTCGATACCGAACACCTGCTGCTGGCGCTGACCGACAGCGACGTGGTCAAGACCATCCTGGGGCAGTTCAAGATCAAGGTCGATGACCTCAAGCGGCAGATCGAATCCGAAGCCAAGCGTGGCGACAAGCCGTTCGAAGGCGAGATCGGCGTGTCGCCACGTGTCAAGGATGCGCTCAGCCGTGCCTTCGTGGCCTCCAACGAGTTGAGTCATTCCTATGTGGGGCCAGAGCACTTTCTGATCGGCCTGGCCGAAGAAGGCGAAGGCTTGGCAGCCAACCTGCTGCGCCGCTACGGGCTCACGCCGCAGGCGCTGCGCCAGCAGGTGAGCAAGGTGGTCGGCAAGGGGGCCGAGGACGGCCGTGCCGAGACGCCGACCAATACGCCGGAACTCGACAAGTATTCGCGCGACCTCACCAAGATGGCGCGCGAGGGCAAGCTCGATCCGGTCATCGGCCGCGCGCAGGAGATCGAGACGACCATCGAAGTGCTGGCCCGGCGCAAGAAGAACAACCCGGTGCTGATCGGCGAGCCTGGCGTGGGCAAGACCGCCATCGTCGAAGGGCTGGCGCAGCGCATGGTCGCAGGCGAGGTGCCCGAGACGCTGCGCGACAAGCGCCTGGTGGAACTCAACATCAACGCCATGGTGGCCGGCGCCAAGTACCGCGGCGAGTTCGAGGAGCGTGTGCAGAAGGTGCTCAAGGAAGTGACCGAGCACCAGGGCGAGCTGATTCTCTTCATCGACGAGGTGCACACCATCGTCGGTGCCGGCCAGGGTGGCGGCGAAGGCGGGCTGGACGTGGCCAACGTGTTCAAGCCGATGATGGCGCGCGGCGAGCTGAACCTGATCGGCGCCACCACGCTCAACGAGTATCAGAAGTACATCGAAAAGGATGCCGCGCTGGAGCGTCGCTTCCAGCCGGTGATGGTGCCCGAGCCGACGGTAGCGCAGACCATTATGATCCTGCGCGGCCTGCGCGACACGTTCGAAGCGCACCACAAGGTCAGTATCACAGAGGACGCGATCATCGCCGCCGCCGAGTTGTCCGACCGTTACATCACCGCCCGCTTTCTGCCCGACAAGGCCATCGACCTGCTCGACCAGGCAGCCGCACGCGTGAAGCTGTCAGCCACGGCCCGCCCGGTTGCCGTGCAGGAGCTGGAGGCCGAACTGCACCAGCTGCGGCGTGAGCAGGACTACATGGCCTCGCGCAAGCAGTACGACAAGGCCGCCGAGCTGGGCAAGCGCATCGAGGCCAAGGAGGCCGAACTCAAGAAGCTCGTCGAGGAATGGGAACGCGAGCGCGCCTCGGGCAGCGCCGAGGTCAAAGCCGAGCATGTCGCGCAGATCGTCTCGCGGCTGACCGGCATCCCGGTCAGCGAGCTGACGGTGGAAGAGCGCGAGAAGCTGCTGCATCTGGAGCAGCGGCTGCACGAGCGCGTGGTGGGCCAGGACGAAGCGGTGCGCGCGGTGGCCGATGCCGTGCGTCTGGCGCGCGCGGGCCTGCGCGAAGGCAGCAAGCCGGTGGCGACTTTTCTGTTCCTCGGGCCGACCGGCGTGGGCAAGACCGAGCTCGCCAAGGCGCTGGCCGAGTCCATCTATGGCGATGAAGGTGCGCTGCTGCGCATCGACATGTCCGAGTACGGGGAACGCCATACCGTGGCACGCCTGGTGGGCGCGCCTCCGGGTTATGTGGGCTATGACGAGGGCGGCCAGCTCACCGAGAAGGTGCGTCGCAAGCCCTACAGCGTGTTGCTGCTGGACGAGATCGAAAAAGCGCACCCCGACGTCTACAACATCCTGCTACAGGTGTTCGACGACGGTCGCCTCACCGACGGCAAGGGCCGGGTGGTGGATTTCACCAACACCATCATCATCGCCACCTCGAATCTGGGCTCGGACATCATCCAGCGTCGGCTGAAGGCCCGTGGCGCCGCCGGCGAGGAATACGAGAGGACCAAGTCCGAGGTGATGGACGTGCTGCGCGGACACTTCCGCCCCGAGTTCCTCAACCGCATCGACGAGATCATCGTCTTCCATGCGCTGGGCAAGGAGGAGATCCGCCATATCGTCGGCCTGCAGCTCGATCGTGTGGCCCGCAACGCCGCCAGCCAGGGCGTGACGCTGACCTTCGATCAGACCTTGATCGATCACTTCGCGGAGGAAGGCTACAAGCCCGAGTTCGGCGCGCGTGAGCTCAAGCGGCTGATCCGCAGCGAACTGGAGACCGCATTGGCGCGCGAGATGCTGGGTGGCGGTATCGGCAAGGGCGATCACGCCAGCGCCCGCTGGGACGACAAGGCCGAACGCGTCGTCTTCGAGCGCAAGGAGCCACCCGCGCAGCCGGCCGAGCCTGATAAGTCCGATGCCGCGAACGTGGCCGAGGCACCGCCGAACGGCGAGAGCAAGCCTAAGCGCAAGAAGAAGCCGGCGGGCGGCGAATCTTGAGTCATGAGGAGGCTATCGTGTCCGACCCCAACGGGCTGACATGGGCAGCCACCCTCGTGTCGCTGGCGGTCGCTGTCCCCACGGCGGGGCACGCGGTCATCTACAAGCGTGACCCTCGATCGGCCACGCTGTGGATACTGCTGATCGCCTTGTTGCCGCTGGGCGGTTCGCTGCTGTATGGGCTGTTCGGCATCAACCGTTACCAGCGGCGGGCACGGCGGCTGTTTCCGGGGACGGATCTTGCTGTTCGACAGGATCTCTCGCCCACGGTGCCCGAGCCCGTATCGCCGCCGCTTGCCGGCCTGGCGCACCTGGTAGGACGCGCCACCGGCCAGTCGCTGACCGGCGGCAACCGCATCGAGCCGCTTGTCGATGGCGAGCGGGCCTACCCGGCCATGCTCGCCGCCATCGAATCGGCGCGGAACAGCGTCGCCTTGGCCTCGTACATCTTCGACAGCCAAGGCATCGGGGCGCAGTTCGTCGATGCGCTGCGCCGGGCTCATGAGCGCGGCGTGCAAGTGCGGGTGCTGATCGACGACGTGTATGCCCGCTGGACGCCCCGCAGCGCCTACCGCGCCTTGCAACGCGCCGGCGTTCCGGCGGCGACGTTCAACCCGACGTTGATTCCCGCGCGCCTGCATGCCGCGCATCTGCGCAATCACCGCAAGCTGCTGGTGATCGATGGCGAGGCAGGTTTCACCGGTGGCATGAATATCTGCAGCCCGTATTGGCGGCCCGATGCGCCGGGCCAGGCCTGTCACGATTTGCACTTTCGTCTGCGCGGGCCGGTGGTTGCGCATCTGATGCAGTGCTTCACCGATGATTGGTGCGATGCCACGGGCGAGCAGCTCGGCGAGGGTTTCTGGCGCGAATCGCCCGCAATGGCTGATGAGCAAGGGACCTCTTGGGCGCGCGGCATCGAGGCCGGTCCCGACGAGGCCCTGGACAGGATGCGCTGGACCTTCATGGGCGCTTTGAGCGCGGCGAAGCATTCGGTGCGCATCTGGACACCTTATTTCGTCCCCGATCAGCCGATGATCGCGGCGCTTAGCACGGCTGCGTTGCGCGGGGTGCGTATCGACGTGCTGACGCCCGCAAACGGTGACCATCCCGCGGTGCAATGGGCCGCGCGCGCCCACTACTGGCAGGTGCTGGAGCACGGTGTGCGCATCTTCGAACGTCCTGGCCCGTTCGACCACAGCAAGCTGATGCTGATAGACGGCCAGTGGTGCTGCCTGGGTTCGGCCAACTGGGATGCGCGCAGCCTGCGCCTCAACTTCGAGTTCAATGTGGAGGTGTACGACACCGCGCTGTCTACGCGGCTGGAATCCCTTTTTGATGCCGCCCGTGATGCATCGAACGAGATATCGGCCATGGCGTTGCGCGCCCGCCCGCTGGCCATCCGCTTGCGCGACGGGGTGGCCCGTCTGTTCACCCCCATTCTCTAGCGACACGACTTGCGAGGAACATTGCCGATGGAAAAGAAAGATCAATGGAACATCGGCTACTGGATCGTCGCCGGCCTGTTGCTGCTGACGCTGCAGAACTACTGGCAGGCGGCGAAGACGGTTGAACCCGTTCCCTATAGTGAGTTCGAGAAAGCGCTGGCCGAGGGGCGCGTCGCCGAAGTACTGGTGTCGGACCGCACGGTGACCGGGCGCCTGAAATCACCGGACAGCCGGGGCAAGACCACCATCGTGGCCACCCGTGTCGAACCCGACCTGGCCGAGCGGCTGTCCAAATACGACGTGCCTTACGCGCGGGTGGTGGAAAGCACCTGGCTGCGTGATGTGCTCTCCTGGATTCTGCCGGCGGTGGCCTTCTTCGGCGTCTGGTTCTTCCTGTTCCGCCGCTTTGCCGAGAAGCAGGGCATGGGCGGTTTCCTGAGCATCGGCAAGAGCCGCGCCAAGGTATTCATGGAGAAGACCACTGGCGTGACCTTTGCCGATGTCGCTGGCGTCGATGAAGCCAAGGCGGAGTTGGTTGAGATCGTCGATTTCCTCAAGAATCCGCAGGAGTATGGACGGCTCGGGGCGCGCATTCCCAAGGGCGTGTTGCTGGTGGGCCCACCGGGCACCGGCAAGACATTGCTGGCCAAGGCTGTTGCCGGCGAGGCGGCGGTGCCCTTCTTCTCCATCTCCGGATCAGAGTTTGTCGAGATGTTCGTCGGCGTGGGTGCGGCGCGCGTGAGCGACCTGATCGAGCAGGCGCGCGGGCAGGCGCCCGGCATCATCTTCATCGACGAACTCGACGCACTGGGCCGCGCGCGCGGTGTCGGCGGTCCCATCGGCGGCCACGACGAGCGCGAGCAGACCTTGAACCAGTTGCTTACCGAGATGGATGGCTTCGACAGTTCGGTGGGGCTCATCATCCTGGCTGCCACCAACCGGCCCGAAATCCTCGACCAGGCGCTGCTGCGCGCCGGTCGCTTCGACCGTCAGGTGCTGGTGGACCGGCCCGACAAGAATGGTCGCCTGGATATCCTGAAGGTCCATGTCAAGAAGATCACCCTGGCCCACGGTGTAGATCTGGAACAGGTGGCGGCGCTGACCACCGGCTTTTCCGGCGCTGATCTGGCCAATCTCGTGAACGAAGCAGCGCTGAACGCGACGCGGCGCAAGGCGCAGGCTGTGGAACTGCAAAACTTCCCCGCCGCCATCGAGCGCATCGTGGCGGGCCTGGAGAAGAAGAACCGCGTGCTCAATCCCAAGGAGCGGGAAACCGTGGCCTATCACGAGATGGGCCATGCGCCGGTGGCGCTGGCGCTGCCCGGCACCGACCCCGTGCACAAGATCTCGATCATCCCGCGCGGCATCGGCGCGCTGGGCTACACCCTGCAACGCCCCACCGAAGACCGCTTCCTGATGACGCGCGCCGATCTGGAGTACAAGATCGCCGTGCTGTTGGGCGGGCGCGCCGCAGAGAAGTTGGTGTTTGGCGAACTGTCGACCGGTGCCGCAGACGATCTCGCGCGGGCCACCGACATCGCCCGCGACATGATTACACGCTTCGGCATGGATGAGGGCTTGGGGTACGTTGCTTTTGAGGCACAGAGGCCGCGTTTTCTTGATGCGCCTGAACTGGTTCAGGGTGGCTGCCGGGTAGCCGAATCGACTCAGACACGCATCGACCAAGCCATCCGTGACATCGTGATGGGTGTGTTTGATCGTGCATACCGAATTCTCGAAATCAACCGAGAAGTGCTGGAGCGCTGCGCGCGCGAGCTGCTGGCGCGGGAAACGCTCGACGAAAGCGATATCCGTCAATTGACTCAAGGACTTGCTCGGAACTGAAAACAGTAGTAGGTGCCATTCAGAGTAAGCCGACGGCTCTGTTCAGTGCGTCATCCAATTCGCCGGCATTGTTCAAGGAGAACCGATATGTCTGCATTGACTCCGTGGGACCCCTTCCGGGAGCTGGATGAATTGCAAAACCGCCTGGCGACGATGTTGGGACGGACACCCCAGCGACAGGGCGCCCGTACCGGCAACGAAGCCATGACCACGGCGGACTGGGCACCAATGGTGGACGTCAGCGAGGATGAGAACGCATTCATCCTCAAGCTGGATCTGCCGGAGGTCCCCAAGGATGCCGTGCGCGTCAGCGCGGAAAACGGCGTGCTCACCATCAGCGGCGAGCGCAAACTGGAAAAAGAGGAGCAGGGCAAGAAGTTCCACCGCATCGAACGTGCGTATGGCCGCTTTGTGCGCAGCTTTGTCTTGCCTGACAACGTTGATCCGACCAAGGTGACGGCTTCGATGAAAGACGGCGTGCTGGAAGTGCGGCTTGTCAAGGCCGAGCAAGCCAAACCGAAACAGATTGAAATCTCAGTCAACTAACTTCAATCAGGAGCCCAAGATCATGAATATCAAACAGCCACAATACATCTTCTCCGCACTTGCCCTGGCGGTCGTCGTCGGACTGAGCGGACCGGCTCTGGCCCAATCGGCGGCAGGTTCTAGCCCAGGTGCTGCAGCACCCTCTGCCGCATCCAAGGCGGCACAGCCACAGGTAGATGACAAGGTCGCCCGGGAAGCCGCGGGAAAGCGCGCCAAACTCGCCCAAGATGCAATCACTGCGCTGGCCAAGACCCATGAGGCATTGATCCTCCTTGATGCAAGGAAGACCAAGGAGGCGCTCGCTGCGCTGGAACTGGCCAGCGGAAAGCTGGAACTGGTATTGGCGCGTGACCCAAAACTTGCTTTGGCGCCCGTCGATGTACGCGTCATCACCCATGACATCCACGCCGACGTGGAATCGGTCAAGAAAGCGGTCAAGTTGTCTCGGGAGTTGTTGGATGATGGCGAGGTGCAAAAGGCACGGCCCATCGTCGCCAATCTTGCCAGCGAAATCGTGATCGAAACCGACAACCTGCCGATGGCAACGTACCCGGCAGCGATCAAGTCGGCCGCACGGCTCATCGACAGCGGCAAGATTGACGATGCCAAGGCGGTGCTCGCCCGAGCGCTGAACACGATGGTGATGACCTCGGTCGCCTTTCCTCTGCCCGTGCTACGGGCCGAAGCCGCGATGGCAAAAGCGGAAAAGCTGGCCGAGACCGGCAAGCGCAATGCCAAACAGAGCGAGGAGCTCAGCGCCCTGCTGGCCTACGTGCGCACGGAGATCGAGCTGGCGCAGATCCTGGGTTATGGCAAGAAGGCGGACTTCAAGCCCATCTTCGATCAGGTGAAGGCTATCGAGCAGAAATCCGCCGGAGGAAAAAGCGGCAAGGGGTGGTTCGACGAGTTGAAGATGCGCATCCAAAGGCTGTCTTGATGTGGTGAAGGAGCTGACTGCACCATCGGCTAGTCTCGCGATGGGCGCAGTCAGCCCAATAGATTCGCCTATTTTCACTAACTCATACGAGACATATCACCATGAATGAGCAAACATCGAATCCCAATGCGACGAACAAAGAAATAAACGAACAGGCCGCGGTAAGCAGCCTTCCTGTCAGTCCAGAGGCCAAGCCTGAAGTCGTCACGGAGGTACAGCCTGAGGTTCAGAAGGAAACGGACTCGCAGGCGGCAGACAAACGTAAACAAGTCCTCGATGAGGCCGTCTCGGCCTTGGCGCTGACCAAATCAGCGCTGGCCGCACTTGACGGCAAGGACGCTGCACGCGCATTGGCAACGCTGGCCGAAGTGACGGGAAAGCTGGAGCTGATCGTTGCGCGCGAACCCACGCTCGCCCTGGCCCCCGTTGATGTGCGCACCATCGTGCACGACCTGTTCGCCAACACGGACACCATTGAGGCGATGACCGACGAGGCGCTGGATGCCCTCAAACATGGCGAGGTGCAACAGGCACGTCACGTGCTGGCTTTGCTGGCCAGTGAGATCGTGATCGCGGTCACCAACATCCCTCTGGCGTCCTATCCCGCAGCCGTGAAGTCAGTCGTGCCGCTGATCGATCAGGGCAAGATCGAAGAAGCCAAAGCCGCGCTGCAGGCAGCGCTCAGCACGCTGGTCGAGCCGCGCAGCGTGCATCCGCTGCCCGCCCTGCGCGCCAGGCTGCTCCTGAAGCGCGCCGAGCCCCTGGTAGAAGATGGTCAGCGCAGCGAAGCATCCAATGAGCGCCTGGAGACATTGTTGAACGAAGCCCGGCAGCAGTTGGAAATGGCAGAACTGCTGGGCTATGGAAAAAGGAAGGACTTTGAGTCCATGTACGATGAACTCAAGAAAATCAAGCAGAAGACGGGAGGGGGAGGCGGCGGAAAAGGCTGGCTCGATGAAGTCAAGGCAAAACTGTCCAGGTTGTTCTGAAACCGCTGGAGAGGGGGCGCATAGCGCCCCCTCTCTTGTCCCATGAGTGTTTGATTTTTCATCTCGTATAGGTCTTTAGGAGATATTGCATGAACACAGACACCATCGCCAATTCCAATGCGGATGACCCCACCAAAGCACTGTGTTCGCTGAGCCAAAATTGGTGGCTTTTTGCGCTGCGCGGTGTCTTGGCATTGATTTTCGCAGCCCTTGCGTTCTGGATGCCACAATCGGCTCTGTTGGCCACGACCTTAGTGTTCGGCGCATTCTCCTTGGTCAATGGCGCTTTCAACTTGGTTGCAGCGGTGCGCCATATCCAGAAAAAAGAGCGCTGGGGCTGGCTGCTGTTCAGCGGCATTGTCGGCATGCTTACCGGCGTTGTCGTCCTGGTTGCTCCTTTGGTCGCCACGATGGTCATGGCTTCTTTTTTATGGGCTAGCGTGGGGGTCTGGGCGATTTTCACCGGTGTGCTGGAGATATCCGCCGCGGTTCGGCTGCGTCAAGAAATCAAGGGTGAAATCTGGCTTGCCTTCAGTGGACTGCTCTCGATAGTCCTTGGCGCTATCGTCTTGTGGATATTCTTCTCCCGTCCGGCCGAGTCATTCCTGGCCGCAGGCTGGCTGCTGGGCTTCTATGCGGCAGTCTATGGTGTCACGCTTTTGTTCTTGAGTTGGCGTCTTCGCAGAACGCGCCAGGGATAAGAGCGGGTCAAACTAAATTCTATGGATATGAGCATTTTCGGTTCGTGACTCCATAGAAATGACATCAAAGGAGTCATACATGCAGACGCAATATAGCTATCGAGCTGTCGACAAAGAGTTTCATGAACCATGGCAGAGAGCTTTGGGAAATGCGGTCGAGCACGCCCTCAAGCCATTGCTCGACAAACACACTAAAGATTCAGTGCGACTTCGAATCGTCCTTGATCGCGACAAGACCAAGCGGCAATTTCTGGCCAGTGGCTATATGCACCTGCCCGGCAGAAAGATTGTCAGCGTTACTGCATCACATGACGAGCTGACGCCCCTCGCGCAGATGCTCGCACAGTCGTTGTGCCGTCAGGCCAAGAAGCATTTTGACCGGCTGCATGCTCAGGACCAGATCAAGCGCAAAGCACGACGCGAGCGCTTGCGCGAGCTCAAGGTGCGAATTGCCGCAAAACCCGCGTCAGCCGCCCATGAGGCCAAAGTGACCCGAATGCCTCTACTGTCGAAACTTGAGGCTGTCGCAAGGCGTGAGCTGGCTTATCTGCGTGCCGTCGGCGATTTACCGCGCGATTATCCGACGCTGCGCGACGTGGTGGATGAAGCGATTGTCCAAGCTGAGGTGGAATGGCAATCCGTGCCGGAAGAAAAAGCGGCTTACTTCGGTCTTCTGAAGCATCTGTTCGCCGTGCTGGATCACGAAGTGGCAAACAGCCGGCAATTTGGCGAATTCGTTTCTCTGGACGCGCCGGTCGAAGCGGATGCCCAGGACGTCGCCGAGGCCATGGTGGAAGAGGAAGTCTTCGAATTTTATCAGCCCGATGACACACTCAGGCTGGCCGATATCATCGCTGACAGTCAGCATCCCGATGCCGCAACGATCGCGGAACAGCAGGAGCTAGTTGATCGGTCGAGCGAGTTCGCTTTTGCATTCGACCTGCTGAAGGACATGCCGCGTTTGTGGCGGCGCATTTTTCTGCTTATCCGTGTGGACGGGCTGGATGCCAGCAGCGTCTCTGAAATCCTGCTGATTCCTAGTAAGGAAGATACTGTCCAAAGGTGGCTCATGCAGGCCGAAGCGTTCATCGCTGCTCATTTGGAAGAGGCCGGAGTAAGCAAAGACGGGAACGATTGGCTCCAAGGCGTTGATTGGTCGGCATTGTCTGTGACCCGAAGCGCGGCAGCCTCACTGTGGTCCAAGGAGGCGAACCATGAAGAATGATCTTCACCTCGTCTGTCCGCATTGCCAGTCCATCAACCGCGTACCGACTGCGAAGCTATCGGAACATCCCAACTGCGGCCGCTGCCAGCAGCCCTTGTTCACGGGCGAACCCATCGAGTTGACCACGGCGACGTTCTCGCGCCACGTGGAGCGCAGCGACCTGCCACTGTTGGTAGATTTCTGGGCACCTTGGTGCGGGCCGTGCAAGATGATGGCCCCGCAGTTCCAGCAAGCGGCGCGTCAGCTCGAACCCAGGGTCAGGCTGGCCAAGGTCAATACCGAGGCAGAACCCCACCTGGCCGCGCAGTTCGGCATCCGCAGCATTCCGACGCTCGCCCTGTTCCAAGGTGGGCGGGAGATCGGGCGTCAGGCGGGCGCCATGGGCGCGCAGGACATCGTGCGCTGGGCATCTGCACAGGTGGGGCGCTGACCGATGCAGGACTTGCTCGGCGCCACCCTGATCCTGCTGGCGGCATGCAGTCTCGCGGCGGTGGCGACGGCGGCGTTCAGAGTACCCGCCTTGCTGGGTTACCTCGCCGTCGGCGCCTTGCTGGGCCCGTCGGTCAGCGGTGTAGTCGCGCCGGGAGAAGCGCTTGATTTTCTGTCCGAGCTGGGCGTGGCCCTGCTGCTGTTCATGGTTGGGCTGGAGTTCTCCCTCGGGCACTTCTGGCTTTCCCGTAAAACCGTATTGGCGGCCGGCAGCTTGCAGATGATCGCTGTCGCCACGCCACTGACCTTGATGTTGATGTGGCTGGGACAGCCAGTTCAGTGCGCTGCGTTGCTCAGCACTGCGGCGGCCATGTCGTCCACGGCGCTGGTCAGCCGACAGCTGGCCGACCAAGGCGAGCTCACCACCCGCCACGGCCGCAGCGCCATCGCCGTGCTGGTCTTTCAGGACCTGGCCAGCGTGCCCCTGCTGGCCCTGCTGGCGATCTGGGCGCGCGGCGAGTCGCCGAAGATCGAGAGCGTGCTGCTCGAAGTGTTGGGCGTGCTGATGTTGTTCGCGGCAGCGGCCCTCGCCTCCCGTCGTCTGTTGCATGGCCTGCTGGGCTGGGTGGCGCGGCAGGGCCACGAAGAATCCTTCGTGCTGGTTTCCTTGTGCGTGGTGGTGGCTGCCGCCGCTGCTGCACACGCGGTCGGCGTATCCGCCGCCCTGGGTGCGTTTTTGGCCGGCATGGTGCTGGGCGAGAGCGACTTCCGTCACCACATGGAAAGCCACCTCAAACCGTTTCGCGATGTGTTGTCGGGGGTGTTCTTCGTGACCATCGGCCTGCAGTTGGACGGAGCGCAGATTCTTTCGGCACCACTGGCGGTGTTCGCGTGGCTGGCAGTGCTGGTACCGGTCAAGATCGGGCTCAACACCCTGGCCTTGCGGGCGACGCGCCTGTCCGCCTTCGATGCCTGGCGCACGGGCATAGCGTTGGGGCATGGCGGCGAGTTCGCCCTGCTGTTGTTGGGCATGGTCTTGCAGCAGCATCTGATTCCCGCGACCGTCGTACAACCCATGCTGGTCGCGCTGGTGCTCAGCATGGCCTTGGCACCGCTGCTGATCCGCCATCACGATGTACTTGCCCGGTTCTTGAGCCGCACCGGCGGCGTCATTCAGCCACCCCAGGCTGAAGAAGTTGAGATCACCGCGCAGACAGCGCGATTTCGAGACCACGTCATCATCTGCGGCGCAGGCGAGCTTGGCCTGACAGTCAGCGAAATTCTTCGACACGCGGGCGTGGCGCATCTGCTGCTGGAAGCAGACGAGCAGAAGGTCGAGGCCGCACGTGCCGCCGGCGCGCCGGTGTTCCATGGCGATGCCAGTCGCCCCGATACCTTGCTGGCTGCCGGGTTGGCGCAAGCGCGTCTGGTGGTGCTCACGTTCGACCATGCCCAGCAAGTGCTGCGCATCGCCCAGGCGATTGCCGAGCGCCGTCCGGCGCTGACCTTGTGGGTGTCATGCAGAAGTACGACCGCGGCCGATGCACTTCGCGCCATGCCCAACGTGCATGTACACCAGCAATCCTTTGCCGCGGCCCTTGGGCTGGCGGAACAGGTGATGTCGTCGCTTGGCATGTCGGCCGAGCTCGTCGAACGAAACATCAGTGCGATGCGCCGCCGTCTCGACAGCGGCAATGTCGCAGGGAGTCCATCTGCATGAAGTCAACAGGCCGCAATCCATTTCAGGTCTTCCGTGACCAATGGGCCATCATGAGTTTATACGATCGCTTCGAGCAGGTCGTCGCCCTCGTTCTGTCGGCGGTAATTGCCGTCATCATCGTGGTGTCGCTGTTCCAGCTCATCGCCATCGTCTTCACGCTGCTGGTCCTCGATGCCTTCAATCCCCTGGATCACAAGGTATTCCAGAGTGTGTTCGGCATGATCATGACGCTCTTGATCGCGATGGAGTTCAAGCATTCCATTGTGCGCGTGGCGCTGCGTCGGGGCAGCATCATCCAGGTCAAGACCGTGATCCTCATCGGTCTGATCGCGCTGGCGCGCAAGTTCGTGATCCTTGACCCCGAGGCGAGCCCCGCAAAGATAGCCGCGCTGGCAGGCGCCACGCTGGCTCTGGGTGCGACCTACTGGCTGCTGCGCGAGCGCGGCGACCGCGCCGCCGAGACCTCTTGACCTGCCCCCACTGAGCCGTACCACGTGAAGCTGTAAAGTCCGTCAACCCGAGAGGACGGACATGCGCAAGAGTCGCTTCACCACCGAACAGATCATCGGATTCATCAAGCAGGCCGAGGCCGGCATGGCAGTCGCGGAACTGGGCCGCCAGCACGGCTTCAGCCCCGCCAGCTTCTACGCCTGGCGGGCCAAGTACGGCGGCATGGAGGCCGAGGACGCCAAGCGCCTGAAGGAGCTGGAAGCCGAGAACAACCGGCTCAAGCGGTTGCTGGCCGACGCCCATTTGGACATCGAGGTGCTGAAGATCGGCTTCGGGGTAAAACGCTAGCCCCGCAACGCAAGCGCGAGGCAGTCCGACGCATGCTCGACCAGACGGTGTTGAGCGAGCGCCGGGCTTGCCGCCTTGCGGGGCTGTCCCGCGATGCCTTCCGCCACCCGCCCGTGCCGACGCCTGCCACCCAGGCACTGTCGGCACGGATCATCGAACTGGCCCAGATCCGCCGCAGGTTCGGCTATCGCCGCCTGCACGACCTGCTGCGCCCGGAGTTCCCAGACGTGAACCACAAGAAGGTCTATCGGCTCTACAGCGAGGCCAGCCTCGCCGTGCGCCGACGCAAGAAGGCCAAGCGCCCCCCGCTTGAGCGACAGCCTCTGGCGATCGCTACGGCGCCCAACCAGGTCTGGAGCATGGACTTCGTCAGCGACGCCCTGGCCAACGCCCGGCGGCTCAAGTGCCTGACCGTGGCCGACGACTTCACCCACGAGTGCGTGGACATCACGGTTGACCATGGCATGGGTGGCGCCTACGTCGTCCGGGTCCTCGACCAGGCCGCCTGCTTCCGGGGCTACCCGCGGGCCGTACGCACGGACAACGTGCTAACTCTGGAGTCAACAACAAATTGGGAGCGAACGGATCCGCGGACGTCGCTGACGTCCGGTCAGGCAAGTCGCACCGCT
>OKDH01000091.1_pt1 | contig 15225 bp, 10 predicted proteins | sample 1610621 | NCBI WGS metagenome assembly OKDH01 (sample SAMN04436668, study PRJEB24849) | human gut metagenome | biome: human gut; feature: NICU; material: stool | host: Homo sapiens | place: USA: Saint Louis, MO | collected 2010-06-11
CGTCCGCGGCATGGATGCCGCGGCCAAGCCCCAAGGATGGGTTTACGGCGTCCCCCGCAACCGGCCCCCCCCCGCCATTCCAAGGCTAGCCGGCTTCTGCTGTTGCTTCGGCTCCGGCCTCTGCAGGCGCCGGGTGCAACCCGGCCGATACCCTCCCGGTGCTACGCTGTGGCCACCGACAACCACGGAGGCGGGATGGGGGCGATCGTGTTGTTGCCGCTGTGCGTGGACGATGCCGCGCTCGACCGCTGCCTGGCCGCACTGGATGCCGGCACCGCGCCGGGCACCGCGGTCTGGCTGGCCGATGACGCGCAGGCAGGGCCGCGTGCGCAGGCCGTGGTCGAGCACTGGTTGGCGCATACGCCGCTGCAGGCCGAGTACACCCGGCGCGCGCGGCCACTGGGCGAGGTTGCCCATCTGGATGAGATGCTGCGCGCCTGCGATGGCCTGGACGTGGCCGTGCTGGCGCCGGACAGCGTGCCGTCGCCCGGTTGGTTGCAGCAGTTGCAGGATGCCTTCGCCCGCGATGCCGCCATTGCCACCGCGACCCCCTGGTGCAATGCCGGCGAGACCGCGGCGTGGCCACGGCTGGGCGAGATCAATCCCGAACCCCATGACCCGGCCTTGCTGGCGCATACCTGCGCCACGTTGCCGACGCTTCACCCGGAGCTGCCATCGGCGGTCACCCACGCGGTGCTGGTACGTGGCAACGCTCGCCGCCGTGCCGGTGGCCTGGACGTGGACAGCTATGCCGGCTGGAATGCCGCGCTGGTCGACCTGAGCCTGCGCATGGCGGGCCTGGGGTGGCGCAACGTGTTGTGCGAGACCGCGTTCGTCGGCCGGGCAGGAGAGGCGGTCAGCCGCGATGGCGATCTGGAGGCCCTGGCCGCGCGCTGGCCGGCCTGGGTGCCGCGGCTGGCCGATTTCCTGATGCACGATCCACTGCACGGTCTGCGTGCCGACCTGCAGCAGCGCATGCGGCAGGCGATAATGCCGAAGGAACAGGGCGACCTGTTTGTCCCGCCCGCGCCGGAGCCTCCCGTTTGAATGCAACCATTGCCGCCATCGTCGTCACCTACCAGAGTGGCAGCACCATCGATGCCTGCCTGTCGCGCCTGCGCCAGGCGCAGGACATCGCCGAGATCCGGGTGATCGACAATGGTTCGCTGGATGGCACGCTGGACATCGTGCAGCGGCATGCCAGCCATGACCCGCGCGTGCGCTTCGTCGGCAATCCGGACAATCCCGGCTTTGCCGCCGCCAACAACCAGGGCGTGGCCGACTCGCACAGCCCGTGGCTGGCCTTCATCAACCCGGACCTGATGATTGAGCCGGACACCCTGACCGAACTGCGCAGCCGTGGTGAGGTGCTGGGCGATTGCCTGCTGGGCGTGGAGCAGGTGGACGAGCACGGCCACGCCGATGAAGCGGTGCGCCGTCGCGATCCGGATTTCCTGCTGATGCTGCGCTCGCCGGGCAAGGGCTCGAAGCTGGCGGTTCCGCGCGATCCACACCAGGCCGTGCAGCCCGTGCCGGCGTTGTCCGGTGCGCTGCTGATGATGCCGCGTACCCTGTTCGAGCGCATCGGTGGCTGGGATGCGGGTTACCGCCTGCATGCCGAGGACCTGGATCTGTGCCGCCGCGCACGCGAGGCCGGCGCGGTGGTGGCGATCGCCAACGACCTGCAGGTTACCCATGTGCGCGGCGTCTCCAGCCGTTCGCGGCCATTCTTCGTGGAATGGCACAAGCACAGGGGGCTGTGGCGTTACTTCCAGAAGTTCGAGGCCAGGCAGCGCTCGCTGCCGGTACGCGTTGCGGTGTGGGCCGCGATCTGGGCGCATGCGGCGATGCTGGTGCCGAGGCTGCTGCGCAGGTCGCTGTAGCGCCGCAGGAGCATCCACGCATGGCGTGGATCTACCAATGCTGTTCCCCGTGAGCCGAGCGTGGCCGCAGGCACCCCGGTTCACCCTGCCGGGCGCATAATCCGCTCCATGCCTATCATCCAGTCCCTGCTCGACACCGACCTGTACAAGTTCACCATGATGCAGGCGGTGCTGCACCAGCACCCCGGCGCCCAGGTGCAGTACCGGTTCAAGTGCCGTACGCCCGGCATCGACCTGGCCCGCTACATCGACCAGATCGACGAAGAAATCGACCACCTGTGCAGCCTGCGCTTCAGCGACGCGGAGCTGGACTACATGCGTGGCCTGCGCTTCGTGAAGCCGGATTTCGCCGATTTCCTCGGCCTGTTCCACCTCGACCGCAAGTACATCCAGCTGCGCGCGTCGACGGCCGTGCCCGGCGAGATCGAACTGGACATCACCGGCCCGTGGCTGCACACCATCCTGTTCGAAGTGCCGCTGCTGGCGATCATCAACGAAGTCTGGTTCCGCAACACCACCACGGCCGACTTCGCCGAAGGCGAGCGCCGCCTGCAGGCCAAGGCCGCGCTGCTGCGCGATACCCCCGGCTTCGAACAATGCCGCATTGCCGACTATGGCAGCCGTCGCCGCTACTCGCGTGACTGGCACGCGCGGCTGCTGCCGCTGCTGCGCGATGCACTCGGCCCGCAGCTGGTCGGCACCAGCAACGTCCACTTCGCGCGCCTGTACGGCATGACCCCGCACGGCACCATGGCCCACGAGTACCTGCAGGCGTTCCAGGCGCTCGGCCCGCGCCTGCGTGATTCGCAGGTGGCGGCACTGGAATCGTGGGCGCGCGAGTACCGTGGCGATCTGGGCATCGCGCTGTCCGACGTGGTCGGCCTGGACGCGTTCCTGCGCGACTTCGACATGTATTTCTGCAAGCTGTTCGACGGTGTGCGCCATGACTCCGGCGATCCGTTCGACTGGGGCGACCGCATGCTGGCGCACTTCCAGCAGCGTCGCGTCGATCCACGCAGCAAGGTGCTGGTGTTCAGCGATGGGCTCGACATCGCCAAGGTCATGCGCCTGTACGACTACTTCCGCGGTCGCTGCCAGGTCGCGTTCGGCGTCGGCACCCACCTGACCAATGACCTGGGCCCGACGCCGCTCAACATCGTCATCAAGATGGTCCGCTGCAACGGCCAGCCGGTGGCCAAGCTCAGCGATTCGCCCGGCAAGAGCATGTGCGACGACCCGGGTTACCTGGCCTACCTGCGCCAGGTCTTCGAGCTGCCGCCGGCGTAAATACGTCGGCTTACAGGTAGTCGACCACCACCAGGTAGGCGCCCTGCAGCGGCTGCTGCTTCGAAGCCTGCACGCTGTAACGCTCGGAGAAGGCGATATCGCCGGCGCGCATCGCGCTGGCCGACACCGACAGCTTCTGGCCCTGGCGCTTGCCATCGCGCAGCATCGCGGCCTGGCCATCGGCCAGTGCCGTCACTTCCACCGTCGAGCCCTTGGCCGACGGCGGGCAGGCCGCCAGGCTCAGCTCACCCTGGGACAGGTTCGTCGTGCAGCCCGGCTCGGCGATGCGGCCGCTGAAACGGATGCTGCCGCTGCTGGCCTGGGCCAGCGCACTGACGGACATCAGGGCCACACACAGCAGAATGGAATTCCTCATGACACGTTCTCTGGTTCGGTGTGTCCTAGTTAGCGACAGGATCGATCCGCCTTTAATAGGACAAATCCGAATCTGCTAGGGCCATCACCAAGAAAGAGTGATGCGCATCAAATAAGGTGATTTCCGCCTGAAAAATGCCTGTTTCCGCGCCTGCCGAACGCGCCTCTCAACGCGTCATCCACGGTCGTCCGCGAGCTGGCGGCCCCGTCGTCAAATCTTCCACGCGTCCCAGGTGCTGATTCCGCCTATCACGTCACATTTAGGGCGTCAATGAATTGGCGTTCAGAAAAATAATGAGACTTTCATCACAGTTGTGCATATACTTGCGTCACGGATTCAGGGGAAGGTATGTCCGAGTCCGGCCACAGGTGAGACGCAAGGATGGGTCTTGTTAGCCCGGCAGTGCTCCTTGCTTCCTCCTCTACTTCTCATCTCTTCAGTAGGGTTAGGTAAAAGCGAATGCACAAGATCAACCTCATTGCCGCTCTGATGCTGGCCGCCGCTCCGCTGGCCGCCAACGCCGCCGACGGCACCATCACCTTCAATGGCAAGGTGACCGACAAGACCTGCACCATCTCGACCCCGGGCGGCAAGGACTTCGCCGTGACCCTGCCGACCGTGTCGAAGAACACCCTGGCTACCGCCGGTGCCGTTGCGGGCCGTACCCCGTTCGCCATCAACCTGACCAAGTGCAGCGCCGGCAACGTCGCCACCTACTTCGAGCCGGGTTCGACCGTCGACTTCAACAGCGGCCGCCTGGTCAACCAGGCCTCGGCCAACGCTGCCACCAACGTGCAGCTGCAGCTGCTGGGCTCGAACAACCAGTTCCTGCCGATCAAGGCTGCCGGCGCTGGCCTGGCCCAGACCAACTCGCAGTGGGTCACCGTCGGCACCGACGGCTCGGCCGACCTGAACTACTACGCTGAGTACTACGCCACTGCCGCCGCCACCCCGGGCGACGTCACCAGCAGCGTCAAGTACACGATCATCTACAACTGATCGTAGCTGTACCCGCATTGGCCGGCGTACGCGCCGGCCAGTGCTCCGCGGCCCCTGGCCACACCCCTCGAGCGTAGTACTTCCGATGAAAGCACTCTTTCCCCGGGCGCTGCTGCTGGCAGCGTTCACGCTGCCCCTCTGCCAGAACGCACTGGCCGGCGTGGTGGTCAATGGCACGCGGGTGATCTACCCGGCACAGGCGCGCGAAGTCACCGTGCAGGTCGACAACGTGGGCGACTCGCCCGCACTGGTCCAGGCCTGGATCGACAGTGGCGACGCCAACCAGACCGCCGATACCAGTGATGCTCCGTTCGTGCTGACGCCGCCGATCGCGCGCGTCGAGCCGGGCCGCAGCCAGGCGCTGCGCCTGATCTTCTCCGGCGCACAGCTGCCGACCGATCGCGAGACGGTGTTCTGGCTCAATGTGCTGGACGTACCGCCGTCGCCGGACAACGCCGACAGTGGTGACCAGAATTACCTGCAGGTGGCGTTCCGTTCGCGCCTGAAGCTTTTCTACCGGCCGCAGGGCCTGAAGGGCGTCGCCAACGACGCACCGGCAGCGCTGCGCTGGACCCGCAATGGCGACCACCTGCGGGTGGAAAACCCGAGCCCCTTCCACGTCACTCTGGCCGAAGTGCATGCCGTGACCGGCAGCAGCGAAAAGGCCGTCGAGGACAAGGGCGCGATGGTCGCGCCGAAGCAGAGCCTGGAGTTCGCCGCACCGGCGGGCACGCAGCAGGTGCGCTTCATCACCATCAATGATTACGGCGGCCGGGTCGAGCACACCGTCCGCCTCGACAGCACCGGGAGCTGAACGCGCCGCGCCGGCCAAGGGCCTGCGCATCCCGCCACCGCCGCCGTGCGGCGAATTGAAGGAATGTCAGTGTGATCGGAAACAGATTGACATTGTCGATCCATCAGGCGCTTTGCCTGCTGGTTGTTGGCGCGGCCTGCCCAGGATGGGCGCTGGCTGCACCGGCCAATCTCGGCGAACAGGCGCTGATGGCGCAGAGTGGTGCGGCCAATGCGCGTGCACCGGAATCGGCCCAGTTCAATTCCAGCTTCCTGTCCGGCCAGGCCAAGCAGGTCGACCTGGCGGCCTTCAGCAACGGCAACCCGATGGTGGCCGGCAATTACCGCGTCGACGTCTACGTCAACGGCGCCTGGCAGGGCCGTCGTGACCTGCAGTTCAAGGCCGATGCACAGGGCCGTGTCGACGCCTGCCTGCCGCTGCCGATGCTGGAAGAAATGGGCGTGGACAGCGAGGCCGTGCTGCTGCAGCAGGACCCGACGCTGCCGACCGACACGACCAGCTGCGTGCCGGTGCAGCAGCGCATGGCCAATGCCTATGGTGTCTACGACAGCGGCAACCTGCGCTACGACCTCAGCATCCCGCAGGTGTTCCTGCGCCGCGAGGCGCGCGGCTACGTCAACCCGGCGCTGTGGGACCGCGGCATCAATGCCGGTTTCGTCGGCTACAGCTTCAATGCCATCGACAGCAACAGCCGTGTCGAAGGTGGCCAGCGCAACCGCAGTGCCTATCTCGGCCTCAATGCCGGCCTGAACCTGGGCGGCTGGCAGTTCCGCCACGACTCCAACCTGACCTGGTCCGAGGGTGACGGCCGCCATTGGCAGAGCATTGCCACCTACGCACAGCGCGGCATCCCGCAGGTGCGCGGCATGCTCACCATCGGTGAGGCCTACACCACGGGCGAGCTGTTCGACTCGATCGGCTACCGCGGTGCCAGCCTGGCCAGTGACGACCGCATGCTGCCCGATTCGCTGCGCGGCTACGCGCCGGTGGTGCGCGGCATCGCCGAGACCAACGCGCGCATCGAAGTGCGCCAGAACCAGCAGCTGATCTACTCCTCCACCGTTTCGCCGGGCAACTTCGTCATCGACGACCTGTACCCGACCGGCTACGGCGGCGACCTGGAAGTGAGCGTGATCGAGGCCGACGGCCGCCGCCGCGAATTCAAGGTGCCGTTCGGCTCGGTGCCGCAGATGCTGCGCGAAGGCGTGTCGCGTTACTCGCTGACCGCCGGCCAGGTGCGCAACAAGCTGCTGGCCGACGAACCCTGGCTGGTGCAGGGCACCTACCAGCGCGGCATCGGCAACCAGCTGACCCTGTACGGCGGCAGCGCGCTGAGCGATGGCTACCTGTCGCTGCTGTACGGTGTCGGCCTGTCCACGCGGGTCGGTGCCTTCGCGGCAGACGTCACCCATGCACGCACCTCGTTCGACCACTACGGCAGCCACACTGGCGCCAGCGTGCGCTTGAGCTACAGCAACATGATCGGCGAGACCGGCACCAACCTGACCCTGGCCGCCTACCGCTACTCGACCGAAGGTTTCTACAGCCTGCAGGACGCGCTGTATGGCCGTGACTCGGACAAGCGCGGCATCGATCCGACCACCCGTGGTCGCCAGCGCAGCCAGTTCCAGGTGACCTTGAACCAGCCGCTGGGCCGTCGTGGCGGTGCGCTGTACGTGACCGGCTCGGTGCGTGACTTCTATGACCGCTCCGGCACCTCCAAGCAGTACCAGGTGGGCTACAACAACGCCTGGCGTTCAGTGAACTACGGCTTCTCGGCGCTGCGCACCGAAGAAGGCGTGCTCGGCCGTTCCGACACCCAGTACCTGCTGTCGATGAGCGTGCCGCTGGGCCGTGGTACCCACCCGGTGTCGTTCAGTGCCGATCTCGGCGTGCGAGACCGCGGTGGCTACGACAACAGCCGCGTCGGCATCACCGGTTCGGCCGGCGTCGACAACAACTTCAGCTACGGCGTGGCCCTGTCCGATTCCCGCGAGGGTGGCACTACGGCGGTCGGCAATGCCGAATACCGCAGCCGCTACTCCGCGTTGAATGCCACCTACAGCCACTCGCGTGATTTCCGCCAGGCCTCCGTCGGTGCCAACGGCAGCGTGGTGGTGCATCCGGGCGGCTTCACGTTCACCCCGCAGCGTGGCGACACCATGGTGCTGGTCGAGGCCCCGGGCGCGCGCGATGCGATCGTCAGCAACGCCCCGGGCCTGCGCGTCGATGGCCGCGGCTACGCCGTGGTGCCGTACGTGTCGCCGTACCGCCTCAACACCGTCACCCTCGATCCGCAGGGCATGGCCCACGACGTCGAGCTGGAAAGCACCAGCCAGTCGATCGCACCGTTCGCCGGTGCCATCAGCTACCTGCGCTTCGATACCCGCAAGGGCAACGCGTTGCTGATCCAGGTACGCAACCCGGATGGCCGCAGCATGCCGTTCGGTGCACAGGTCAAGGATGAGCAGGGCCAGCCGGTCGGCATGGTCAGCCAGGGCGGCCGCCTGTACGTGCGCAGTGAAAACAACCAGGGCCGCCTGCTGGTGGAGTGGGGCGCCGGTGCCGACCAGCGCTGCACCATCGATTACCAGGTTCCGGCGGGCGCCGATGCGTCCAAGACCGGCTTCATCCCGCTGGAGGCAGCATGCCGATGATTTCTTCCCGTGGCCGCAAGGCGCTGACGGCCCTTGTACTGCTGGGTGGCGCACTGCTGGCACAGCAGGCCAGCGCGTCGTGCCGCATCCAGTCCAGCTGGTTCACCGCGCAGGACGTGACCATGGACATGGGCCAGATCGTGATCCTGCCCAGCACGCCGGTCGGTGGCGTGATCAAGGAGATCAGCGAGCCGATCAACCAGCAGAACAGCGTGGCACGTTGCGACTGGTCCGGTGGCCGTTCCATTGGCGAGTACGTCAACGCCGCGCAGAAGCGTCCGGTGGCCGGCTTCTCGAACGTCTATGAAACCGATGTGGCGGGCGTGGGTATCCGCCTGTACCGGGACTCCGGTGCGATCCAGACCTACTATCCGCACACCATCAATTTCGGCAGCAGCAGCACCATCTCGCTGGTGGGAGGCACGTTCCGCATCCAGCTGATCAAGACCGCTGCCCAGACCGGCTCGGGCGTGATCGCGCCGAACGGCCGCTTCACCACCTACTACTTCGACGGTGATGGCCCCGGTCGCCCGGTGCTGACCTCGACCTTCAAGGGCTCGGGCACCACCGTGGTCAGCCCGACCTGCGAAGTGCAGGCCGGCAGCCGCAACATCGCCGTCGACTTCGGCAGCGTGCCCAACACCACCTTCACCGGTGTCGGTTCGCGCGCGGTCGATCGTGATTTCGAGATCCGCCTGAACTGCCAGGGCAGCAATGTTGCCGCCTACCAGAGCAAGATCGGCATCCGTCTCGATGCCGACCAGGACAGCTCGAACATGCCGGGCGTGCTGAAGCTCAGCGCGGCCACCAACAGCGCCACCCGCATCGGCATCCAGATGGTCCAGCGCGTTGGCACCACCGAGCGCGAAGTGCGCTTCGGCCAGACCATCAACGTCGGCACCACCGCGCCGGGGACCAGCGTCATGGCGCTGCCGCTGCGTGCGCGCTATGTGCAGACCCAGGCTGGCACAGTCGGCGCAGGTGTCGCGAACGGCCAGGCCACCTTCACCATCCAGTACGAGTAAGGCCGCCCGGGCGGCTGCCCCTGCTGCGTTCCGCCGCAACGTCGCCCGTCCCACGGGCGGCGTTGACTGCGTCTTGATCTTCCAACGATGAAGATCACTGCCACGACGCACGTACCATCAATCTAATGTGATGGACGTCGCGAATTTGGAGTTTCCTCATGAGGTGACCGTCTCCTGCCTGCGGGCATTGGGCGGGAACGCCGAAAGGATCCAGACGTGGCTACAGCTACTGGCATTCTCCAGCACGGTCCTTCCGGAGCACCCCGGTGAAGGTCCTGTCGGTGTTCGGCACCCGACCGGAAGCGATCAAGATGGGGCCGCTGGTGCGCGCCCTGGCCGAGGCTGCGGACATCGAATCGGTGGTCTGCATCACCGGCCAGCACCGGGCGATGCTCGACCAGGTGATGTCGCTGTTCGAGATCACCGCCGACCATGACCTGGATGTCATGGTGCCCAACCAGACCCTCAATGGCCTGTGTTCCAGGCTGTTCGAGCGGCTTGACGCGCTCTACACGCAGGTCCGCCCGGATCGCGTGCTGGTGCACGGCGATACCACCACGGCGATGACCGCCGCCCTGGCCGCGTTCCACCACCGCATTCCGATCGGCCATGTCGAGGCCGGCCTGCGTACCGGCGACATCAACCGGCCATGGCCGGAGGAGATGAACCGGCGGGTGATCGACGTGGTCGGTCATCAGCTGTATGCACCTACTCCCGGCTCGCGCGCCAATCTGGCCCGTGAGCATCTGGGCGGGCAGATCCTGGTCACCGGCAACACCGTCATCGATGCCCTGCAGCAGACCGTGCAGCGCCTGGATGCCGATCCGGCACTGCGTGCCCAGGCCGACGAACCCTTCCACATGCTCGACCCCGGGCGCCGCCTGCTGCTGGTCACCGGCCATCGCCGCGAGAGCTTCGGCCAGGGCTTCGAGGACATCTGCCGTGCGCTGGCCGAACTGGCCCAGCGGCCGGACCTGCAGGTGCTGTACCCGGTGCACCTCAATCCGAACGTCCAGGCACCGGTCAACGCACACCTGGGCAACCTCGACAACGTGCACCTGGTGCCGCCGCAGGACTACCTGCGCTTCGTGCGCCTGATGCAGCGCGCCGACGTCATCCTCACCGACTCCGGTGGCGTGCAGGAAGAAGCGCCGGCATTGGCCAAGCCGGTGCTGGTGATGCGCGACGTCACCGAGCGCCCGGAGGCGGTCGAGGCCGGTGTGGTGACGCTGGTCGGGACCACGCCCTCGCGCATCGTCGAGGGGGTCAATGCGGCCTTGGCACAGCCACCGCAGCCGACCCGTTTCGACCCCGATGGCAGTCCCTATGGCGACGGCCGCGCCAGCGCCCGCATCGTCGCCGCCCTGCGTGGCGCTCCTCTTCCCGAGTTCTCGCCCGGTCTCCGCAGCGGCGGTGCCGCCCACCACCCTCTCCATGAAGTGACGCCATGAGCCAGACCGGCCGCTGTCCCCTGTTTGTTTCCGCCGCCGCGTTCGTCCTGTCGTGCGCGGTTGGCAGTGCCCACGCCGCCGACAGCGTCGCCGGCCAGTTCGCAGAATGGAGCGGCGACAGCACGGTGAGCCGGCAGATGACCCTGCGCGAACTCGGCTTCCGCCAGCCGCTGGTACTCAGTGGGCAGGAGAGCCAGCGCGAGGTCTACCTGCCGGTGCCGGCCGGTGTTGCCACTCGCGATGCGCAGCTGCAGCTCGATGGCCGCTATGTGCGTGGCCACGCCGGGCGAACTTCAGGCCTGTGGTCGGTGGATGGCGATCCGATCGCCGCGCGTTCGATCACCGATGCCCAGGGCGATGCCAGCCAGCTGCTGGCCATCGATGGCGAACCCCGCCAGAACGGCTTCGTGCGGGTCGGTGTCGGCTGGTGGTCGATCGTGTCCGACTACCAATGTGCCGACCAGAGCGCGCCGGCCAATGTGCTGCGGTTGTCGCCGGATTCGCGCTTCAGCTACCGCTTCGATGGGCGTGCCGTGGATACCGTCGCCAAGGCCTGGGGCGCGCTGCCACCGCGGGTGCGCCTGCTGGTGGAGGGCAAGGCGCTGCAGGCGCCAACCTATGATGCCGCCTGGCGCATTGGTACCGCGTTGCAGGCCGGCGGCAAGCAGGTGCAGGTGGTGGCGCTGCCCAAGGTCGGCGACAGCGTCGACCTGGCCGGCATCAGCGTCCCGGCCAGCCTGCAGGGCGTGCCGGCCTATGCAGCGCTGGCTACGGGCGAACGCGTGCACGCGATCAAGGATCTGGCCGAAGTGGGGGCGCTGCTGTCGTTGCGTGACAGCGGGCCGCTTGCCGCCGATGTGATGATCGGCAGCGAGGCATTGCGCGCCGGCGTACGCGCAGCGCTGGACGCGCTGGCCGCACAGGTCGGCGCGGCGGGCACCGATGCGGGCGCAGCGTTTGCTGCGTGGCGCGGTACTGACATGAGCGGCCTGGAGAAGCCCGCCGCCAACGCTTCGGTCAGCGTGGTGGCCGTTGCGGGCCGTCCGACGCTGGTGGTCGACCCGGCGGCAGCGGGCAAGGTGGCCGGACTGTTCGCCGAACAGTGGCGCAGCTATGCGCTGGGCCGCAGCCTGCAGGTCAGCGCAGCAGGAACGCCCAAACTGGACGGTGACCAGGTACTGCTGAGCCGGCTCGGAAACATCGCCGGAACCATGGATGTGGTGACCCGTGCCGACCGCAGCGCCAGCTTCGATCTGGGCACGCTGTCGGCCGATGGCCGCCTGCCCGAGCAAGTGGTGATCGATGTCTCGGCGGCCCCCAATGCGGCGGGTCAGGGCGCGGTGGCCACGATCTACCTCAACGACTACCTGCTGGGCGGCAAGGTGCTGTCGGCCAACGGCCAACCGCAACGGCTGGTGGCCAAGGTACCGGCCTACGCGCTGTCGGCGCGCAACGAGATCCGTGTCAGCTTCCTGCGCCAACCGGCACGCCCCTACTGCCACGATCCGGCGACCGGCTATCCAGTCTCGATCCTGCCCAGCAGCCACCTGACCCTGGCCAGGCGCTCGCTGGGCAGTGATTTCGTCGGTGCCAGCAGCCAGCTGTCACGCGGCAACCAGGTGTTCGTGCCCGGCGCCTGGCTGCAGGATGCACCGGCCTCGCTGGGCAAGGTCATCGCGGTGGCCAGTGCAGTGGGCGCTTCGCCGGAGGTGTCGGAACTGAAGGTGGTCGACGCCGGTGCCGCGGTCAGCCCGGGCGCGCCATGGCTGGCCTTCGGCGTTGCACCGGCCGGTGTCGATGTGGCCGGCCTGAAGGATGGCCGCCTGCGCGTCGGTGGCACGTCGCAACCGCTGCTGGATGTCAGCGGCCTGGATCACGCCGCGGTGGTGCAGGTGGGTTCGTCCGGCGGCCAGCTGGGCGTTCTCTACAGCGACCTCGGCGCACAGGCACCGTCGTTCAGCGCACCGTTCCGGTTGCTGCGCGGCGATCTGGCCGTGCTTGACGGCACTGATGTCGTGCGCGAATTCGACCGCCAGGATCCTTATGGCACTCGCCTCGCGCACGACGGCAATCCGCAATCGAAGTGGGAACGGCACATGGTCTGGTTGCTGCTGCTGGTTGGCGTGATCGTATTCGCGCTGCTGGCCGCCCGCGTCACCCAGGTGCGCCGCCGCAAGTCCGCCAACGCAGGACATTGATCCACCGTGGACGGTCTGTTCTGGAACATCCAGCTGGCCAACTACTACGCTGCCCTGGAAACCACGGCGGCGGCGGTGGCCGTGCTGATCCTGATCTCCAGCCTCGATGACCTGTTCATCGATGTCTGGTACTGGGTGCGCGAGAGCTGGCGCGCGCTGCCCGTCAAGCGCCGCGACGCGTACCGGCCGCTGACCCAGGAAGACCTGCTGCAGCGGCCGGAACAGCCGCTGGCGATCATGGTGCCGGCGTGGATGGAGTACGACGTCATCGCGCAGATGGTCGAGAACATGATCAACGTGCTCGACTACCGCGAGTACGTCGTGTTCGTCGGCACCTATCCCAACGACCAGCAGACCATCGACGAAGTCGAGCGCATGCGCCGTCGCTACAAGCGCCTGCGCCGCGTGGAGGTGCCGCATGACGGACCGACCAGCAAGGCCGACTGCCTGAACTGGCTGATCCTGGCGATCTTCGACTACGAGAAGCGCCACGACATCGAGTTCGCCGGGGTGATCCTGCACGACAGCGAAGACGTGCTGCACCCGATGGAACTGCGCTTCTACAACTACCTGCTGCCGCGCAAGGACATGATCCAGCTGCCGGTCACCTCACTGGACCGCGAATGGTACGAACTGGTGGCCGGTGTCTACATGGACGAGTTCGCCGAATGGCACGCCAAGGACCTGGTGGTGCGCGAGAGCGTGTCCGGCATGGTGCCGTCGGCCGGCGTCGGCACCTGCTTTTCGCGGCGTGCGCTGCTGGCGCTGAGCGCGCAGACCGACAACCAGCCCTTCAACACCGACAGCCTCACCGAAGATTACGACGTCGGTGCGCGGCTGGCGGCCATGGGCATGCAGTCGATCTTCGCCCGCTTCCCGGTGCAGTTCCGCGTGCGTCGGCCGTCATGGTTCGGCTGGGGGCCGGTGCGCGAGCGCACCCAGCAGATGGCGCTGTGCGTGCGTGAGTACTTCCCCGACAACTTCCGCGCCTCGTACCGGCAGAAGGCGCGCTGGGTGCTGGGCATCGGCCTGCAGAGCTGGGAGTCGCTGGGCTGGCGCGGTTCGCTGGCTACCAAGTACCTGTTGGCGCGCGATCGCAAGGGCATCATCACCTCGTTCGTCAGCATCATCGCCTACCTCATCTTCCTGCAGTTGCTGTTGTTCTGGCTGTTGAAGGCGACAGGGGTGTGGACGATGCAGTTCCCCAGCGTGTTCCAGGCCGGTACTTGGCAGATGAATGTCGCGCTGCTGACCACGGCGGCGCTGGCGACCCGCGTCGTGCAGCGCTTCTACTTCGTCAACCGCTTGTACGGCTGGGAGCATGCGCTGATGTCGATCCCGCGCATGGTGGTCGGCAACATGATCAACTTCATGGCCACCGCCCGCGCATGGAAGGTGTTCCTGGCCTACCTGCTGTTCGGCAAGCGCATGGTCTGGGACAAGACCATGCACGACTTTCCCGATGCGGCACAGCTGGTGCAGACCCGCAAGCAACTCGGTGAGCTGTTGACCACCTGGCAGGCGGTGGAACCGGAGCGGCTGCAGCAGGCGCTGGCGCAGCAGCATGCCGGCCGGCGGCAGCCGCTGGGCCGCATCCTGCTCACCCAGGGCTGGCTGGATGATGAAACCCTGGCCGAAGCCATCGCCTTCCAGGGCGACCTGCCGCGTGCGGTCATCGACATCGATTACCTGCGCGCGGGATCATTCCCGGTCAGCGCCGATGCCTGCGTGCAGTGGCGCATGCTGCCGCTACCGCCGCAGCAGCAGCAGACACTGCGGCTGGCCGTGGCCAGCCCATTGCCCGAAGACGCGCTGGCGTTGCTGAAGCAGGAAACCCGCAGCGCACACATCGAACAGAGCATCGCCCGCGAAAGCGAAATCAACGCTGGCCTGCGCCTGATCGGCGGCGACCAGCACTGGCAGCTGGACAACGTGCCCTTGCTGGGCGACCTGCTGGTGGAGATGCGCCTGATCGACCACGCGCGCTTCGAGATTGCACTGGATGCGTACAAGCCGCAGCGCGATGGCCGCATTGGCGATTACCTGGTCAAGCAGGGCATCACCACCGAGGACGCCGTCGCCCAGGCCATGCAGGAGCAGCGCCGGCGTGCGGCCGCGCTGCAGTCGCCGCCTCCCGGAGCCTTACCGGCATGAAGACCACGCTGCTGTCCACCGTCATCGCTGTCGCCCTGGCAACGGCTACCGCGCCGGCACAGGCGCAGGCCGATGCGCCGCTGCCGTTGTCCGGTGCGGCCTACCGCGTCGCCGAGCAGGCCTTCGCCGCCTACGAGCGCGGTGATTACGCTGCGGCCTACCAGCAGTCCAGCGAAGCGATCCGGTTGCGCCCGGACGTGGTGCGGCGGCGCCTGCTGCAGATCTATGCGTTGCAGAAACTGGGCCGGCCGGCGGAGGCGCAGCAGCAGGCGCGCCGTGCACTGGATGCCGGGTTGAAGGATCCGGCCTTGCCGGCATTGGCCGCTGCCACCGCTGCGCGCAGCACGCCCCCGGATGCCCGGGGCGGGCGCGCACCCTCTC
>OKDH01000095.1_pt1 | contig 14782 bp, 11 predicted proteins | sample 1610621 | NCBI WGS metagenome assembly OKDH01 (sample SAMN04436668, study PRJEB24849) | human gut metagenome | biome: human gut; feature: NICU; material: stool | host: Homo sapiens | place: USA: Saint Louis, MO | collected 2010-06-11
CTCGGCTGCACCTGGCCACACCGCGCGCAGAGCAGCCGCGCGCGGGCTCGGCTCTACAGGAAGCGGCGCGTTGCGGCGGCTATTTCAGGTTGCCCAGCATCCAGTCCACGGTGGCGTGGATCTGCTCCTCGGTCAGGGCCGGGTTGCCGCCCTTGGGCGGCATGATGCCGCCGTCGGGGCCGGTATAGCCCTCGATGGCATGCTTGTAGAGCGTGTCCTTGCCCTGCGCGATGCGCTTGTCCCAGTGCGAATGGTCCAGCGTCGGTGCCATGCCCACGCCGGTGGTGTGGCAGGCGGTGCACAGGTTGTCGAAGATCACCTTGCCATCCTTGGTGCCGCCGTAGGCCACCTGCGACGCGGCCTTGGCCAGCGCGGCGGCCTTGGCGGCAGCCTGCGCGGCGGCGCCGGTGCTGCCGGCATAGACTGCACCGGTGGGCGAGATGCGCTGTTCGGTGCGTTTGGCCGCGGTCGGCGACACCTCGGGCGGAATCCGGGTGTGGATGTAGGCGGCAAGGAGAATGAGGCCGAGGGTGATGGTCGCCAGCAGCGCGATCACCATGGAGAAGCGTTTCAGGAACTCCAGATCGTAATTCCGCACTCTTCGTTACCCCTGGCTGATAGTCGTTGGACCACGGCTGAGCGACTGCGTGATGGGCCGAGTATAGAACGCACTTTGCGTGCGACAACAGGCGTCACTGCTGATGCGGCGCAGCATGCCCACCCGGTAGTGCCGGCCGCTGGCCGGCATCACCCTCCTGCCAGATGGATCGTGCAGAAGCCGGCCAGCGGCCGGCGCTACCGGATTGCCGGGGCGCCGATCGCGCGCAGGCAGAAGCTGCAGATCGCATCCACCAGCGCGTCTTCGTCGCGGTGCGCTTCGCGGCTGGGTGCGGTCGGGCCGACCATCGCTTCGGTGAAGGCACCCACCAGGCAGGCGGCGGCCACATGCGCGTCCTGCGCAGGCAGCTCACCGGCCGACACGCCCTCCTCCACCAGCCGCAGGAACACGTCGCCGAATGCGCGACGACCGCGCATGCGCTCGGCTTCCACATCCGGGTCGACCGGTTCGACGATGAAGGCGTGCGCGAGCCCCGGCCCGGCCAGGGCACGGCGGACGAAGGCGGTGATCGCCAGCCGCAGCCGCTCGCTGGCCGCCTCCGGGCCACTGGCGATCCGCTCCATGATCGCGACCTCGTGGGCCACGGCGGCATTGAGGACTTCCACGAACAGCTCCGCCTTGGATGGGAAATGCCGGTAGATCAGGCCGGTGGACACCCCCGCCTGGGTTGCCACGGCCGTCACCGGGGCATTGCGCCAGCCGCCAGTGGCGACCAGCGCGCGGGTGGCCAGCAGGATCCGTTCTCGGGCGCCCGCCAGGCGTTCTTCCATCAATGCAGAGCGTTTATAGGCCATGTTCTGATTCTAGTTTCAATTTTTGAATTCGTATTCACTTCTTACCCGAACCCCGCTACGCTGGGGCCATCGCCCGTGTAGGTGACGGTCCTGCAGACCGCCGCCCACTCCCCCGCCGGGTGCGTCCATTCCTGCCATCCCGCCGTGGAGCCACCACAATGCACGTGCCATCCCTGAACTTCGATCTTGGCGAAGACATCGACCTGCTGCGCCAGAGCGTGGCCCATTTTGCCGCCGCCGAGGTCGCGCCGCTGGCCGCCGAGGCCGATGCCAGCAACCAGTTCCCGCTGGCCCTGTGGCCGAAGCTGGGCGAACAGGGGCTGCTGGGCCTCACCGTGGAAGAAGCATACGGTGGCACCGGCATGGGCTACCTGGCCCATGTGGTGGCGATGGAAGAGATCTCGCGCGCTTCCGGCGGCATCGGCCTGTCCTATGGCGCGCACTCCAACCTGTGCGTGAACCAGCTGCGCAAGAACGGCAACGAGGAACAGAAGCAGCGCTTCCTGCCCGACCTGTGCAGCGGCGCCAGGGTGGGCGCGCTGGCGATGAGCGAACCGGGCGCCGGTTCGGACGTGGTGTCGATGAAGCTGCGCGCGGACAAGCGCGGCGACCGCTACGTGCTCAACGGCAACAAGATGTGGATCACCAACGGCCCGGATGCCGACGTGCTGGTGGTCTACGCCAAGACCGACATGGAGGCCGGCGCCAAGGGCATCACCGCGTTCCTGGTCGAGAAGGGCATGAAGGGCTTTTCCACCGCGCAGAAGCTGGACAAGCTGGGCATGCGTTCTTCGCCCACCTGCGAGCTGGTGTTCCAGGATTGCGAGATTCCTGAAGAGAACGTGCTGGGCCAGGTTGGCGGTGGCGTGCGCGTGCTGATGTCCGGCCTGGACTACGAGCGCGTGGTGCTGTCCGGTGGCCCGCTGGGCCTGATGGCCGCGGCCATGGACGTGGTGATGCCGTATGTGCACGAGCGCCACCAGTTCGGCGAGCCGATCGGCAGCTTCCAGCTGATCCAGGCCAAGATCGCCGACATGTACGTGGGCCTGGGTGCCTGCCGCGCGTATGTCTATGCCGTGGCACGCGCCTGCGACCAGGGCCGCACCACCCGCCAGGACGCCGCCGGTGCCATCCTGTACGCCGCCGAGAAGGCCACCTGGCTGACTGGCCAGGCGATCCAGATCCTGGGCGGCAACGGCTACATCAACGAATACCCGACCGGCCGCTTGTGGCGCGATGCCAAGCTGTATGAGATCGGCGCCGGCACGTCCGAGATCCGCCGCATGCTGATCGGCCGCGAACTGTTCCAGCGCACCCTGTAAGGCCACTGCGATGACCGTATTGAGCACCCAGCTGCAACCGGGCAGCGAAACGTTTGAAAGCAACCGCGCGGCCATGCAGGCCGTGGTCGACGACCTGCATGCCACCCTCGCCCGCACCGCGCTGGGTGGCAGCGAAGCCGCACGCGCCAAGCACACCGCGCGCGGCAAGCTGCTGGTGCGCGACCGCATCGACGCCCTGCTCGACCCGGGCAGCGCGTTCCTGGAAATCGCGCCGCTGGCCGCGCACGGCATGTACGAAGACACCGTGCCGGCCGCTGGCGTAGTGGCCGGCATCGGCCGCGTCAGTGGCGTGGAATGCGTGATCGTGGCCAACGATGCCACGGTCAAGGGCGGCACCTACTACCCGATGACGGTGAAGAAGCACCTGCGCGCGCAGGAGATCGCCGAGCAGAACCACCTGCCGTGCATCTACCTGGTCGATTCCGGTGGCGCGTTCCTGCCGCTGCAGGACGAAGTCTTTCCCGACCGCGACCATTTCGGCCGCATCTTCTACAACCAGGCCAACCTGTCGGCACAGGGCATTCCGCAGATCGCCTGCGTGATGGGCAGCTGCACCGCTGGTGGTGCCTATGTGCCAGCGATGAGCGACGAGACGGTGATCGTGCGCGAGCAGGGCACGATCTTCCTCGGCGGCCCGCCGCTGGTGAAGGCGGCCACCGGCGAAGTGGTGACGGCCGAGGAACTGGGTGGTGCCGATGTGCACACGCGCATCTCCGGCGTGGCTGACCACATGGCCGACAACGACCTGCAGGCACTGGCACGGGTGCGCGCGATCATCGCCCAGCTCAACTGGCGCAAGCCGGAACCGGCCATGGCGGTGCAGGCGCCCGAGGAACCGCTGCTGCCGGCACACGAACTGTACGGGGTGATCCCGGCCGATACGCGCAAGCCCTACGACGTACGCGAAGTGATCGCGCGGCTGGTCGATGGCTCACGCTTCGACGAATTCAAGCCGCGCTACGGCGCAACGCTGGTCACCGGCTTCGCCCATCTGAACGGCTACCCGATCGGCATCATCGCCAACAACGGCATCCTGTTCTCCGAGTCGGCACTGAAGGGCGCGCACTTCATCGAGCTGTGCACCCAGCGCAACATCCCGCTGGTGTTCCTGCAGAACATCACCGGCTTCATGGTCGGTCGAAAGTACGAACAGGGTGGTATCGCCAAGGACGGGGCCAAGCTGGTGATGGCGGTGGCCTGCGCCAGGGTACCCAAGTTCACCGTGGTGATCGGTGGCTCGTTCGGTGCCGGCAACTACGGCATGTGCGGCCGTGCATACTCGCCGAACTTCCTGTGGATGTGGCCGAACGCGCGCATCGGCGTGATGGGTGGCGAACAGGCCGCCAGCGTGCTGGCCACGGTCAAGCGCGATGGCATCGAGGCCAAGGGCGGCCAGTGGCCGGCAGCGGAGGAAGACGCGTTCAAGGCACCGATCCGCGATCAGTTCGAGCAGCAGGGCCACCCGTACTACGCCAGCGCACGCCTGTGGGACGACGGCGTGATCGATCCGGCCGACACCCGCCGGGTGCTGGCGCTGGCGCTGTCGGCCAGCCTCAACGCCGCCCCGCAGCAGACGCGCTTCGGCGTGTTCCGCATGTAACCCGTGCCATGACCGAGCCTGTTGCCATGTTCACCAAAGTCCTGATCGCCAACCGCGGCGAAATCGCCTGCCGCGTCATCGCCACCTGCCGCCGCCTCGGCATCGCCACCGTGGCGGTGTATTCCGATGCCGACCGCAACGCACGCCACGTACGCCTGGCCGACGAGGCCATCCACATCGGCCCGGCCGCCGCGCGTGAGAGCTACCTGCGCGGCGACGCCCTGCTCGACGCCGCACGCCTGACCGGCGCGCAGGCGATCCACCCCGGTTACGGCTTCCTGTCCGAGAATGCCGACTTCGCCGATGCCTGCGCCGCCGCCGGCGTCACCTTCATCGGGCCGCCGGCCAGCGCGATCCGCGCGATGGGTGACAAGAGCGCGGCCAAGGCGTTGATGGCCAAGGCCGGTGTGCCACTGACGCCGGGCTACCACGGCGACCAGCAGGAGCCGACGTTCCTGCGCGCGCAGGCCGATGCCATCGGCTACCCGGTACTGATCAAGGCCAGCGCCGGTGGCGGTGGCAAGGGCATGCGCAAGGTCGAACGCAGCGAGGACTTCGTCGATGCACTGGCCAGCTGCCAGCGCGAGGCCGCCTCGGCATTCGGCAACGACCATGTGCTGGTCGAGAAGTACGTCGAGCGCCCGCGCCATATCGAGATCCAGGTGTTCGGCGACAGCCACGGTGATGCGGTCTACCTGTTCGAGCGCGATTGCTCGGTGCAGCGCCGCCACCAGAAGGTGCTGGAAGAAGCGCCCGCCCCGGGCATGAGCCCCGAACGTCGTGCGGCGATGGGCAAGGCCGCGGTCGATGCCGCGCGCGCGGTGGGCTACGTCGGCGCCGGAACGGTGGAGTTCATCGCCGGCCCGGACGGCGATTTCTACTTCATGGAGATGAACACCCGCCTGCAGGTCGAGCACCCGGTGACCGAGTACATCACCGGCACCGACCTGGTGGAGTGGCAGCTGCGCGTAGCCTCGGGCCAGCCACTGCCGCTGCGCCAGGAGCAGCTGGCGATCCACGGCCACGCCATCGAGGCGCGGCTGTATGCCGAAGACGCCGACCGTGGTTTCCTGCCGTCCACCGGCCTCCTGCGCCGCCTGCGCCTGCCGGCGCCGTCGACTCATGTGCGCGTGGATACCGGTGTCGAGGAAGGCGACAGCATCACGCCGTACTACGATCCCATGATTGCCAAGCTGATCGTCTGGGACGTGGACCGCGACGCCGCGCTGCGCCGCATGAGCCAAGCCCTGGCCGACTGCCAGGTGGTGGGCGTGACCACCAATGCCGGTTTCCTGCGCCGCCTGGTGAATACCGATTCGTTTACCCACGCCAAGCTGGATACCGCGCTGATCGAGCGCGAGCAGGCCGCATTGGGCCGGGTGGGTGACAGCGATGATGCGCTGTGGCTGCTGGCGGCGGTAGCCGCCGTGGCCACTACTGCAGGTGCAGCCAGCGACGCGCGCGACCCGCATTCGCCGTGGCAGGCGCAGGACGGCTGGCGCCTTGGCGCGCCCGCGCCGCGCGTGCTGCCGCTGCAGCAGGGCGAATGCCGGCACACGCTGAAGGTGTGGGCGCAGGCCGATGGCTGGCGCGTGCAGTGCGATGACGCAGCACCCGTGCAGGTGATCGGCACAGCCGATGTGCGGGGGCTGGCGGTGCAGCTGGGGGGGCGCCGCTGGACACTGCAGCTGCTGCGCGACGGTGACCAGCTGTACCTGTTCGGCGCCGACGGCCAGCACCGTTTCACCCTGCATGATCCGGTGAGCGAATCGGACCACGCCGTGGCCGATGCCGGCAGCCTGCTGGCACCGATGCCCGGGAAGATCGTGGCCACGCTGGTCGCCGCCGGTACCGAGGTCAAGCGCGGCACGCCGCTGGTGGTGTTGGAAGCGATGAAGATGGAGCACACCCTGCAGGCGCCGGCCGACGGCACGGTGAAGGGCTACCGCGCCAAGGCCGGTGACCAGGTCAACGACGGCGCGGTGCTGGTGGACTTCGAAGCGGCGTGAACGCCGGGGCGACGGTCGCTCAGCGGTCGTCGCCCGCCGTCACCCGACCAGCGGGATCGAATTCGGCCGTGTCCAGTGTGGCACTGCGCCAGCCCAGGCCGCAGATGGCCATCGCGCTCTGGCCGATGCCATCGAAGCCGAAGGCACGATCGACATCGGCATCGTTGATGGCTGCGGTGACGAAGGCGGCCAGGCCGCGCTCGGTCGCGCACAGGTACAGCAGCTGCGAGATGTGACCGACATCCAGCGTCACCGCACGGTGCGCCTTGGCGTGGTTGCGGTACTTCCAGAAGCAGCGGTCATAGCGCGGCGCCAGCACCAGCAGCGCCGGCGCATCGGCGAACCACGCCTGCCCGGACAGCATCCGCCGCGCCAGCGCCGGCAGTGCCTGCGGCGGTGGCGAGGGCAGCGGCAGCACGGCGTGCTGCACCGGGTGGTAGTGGTACAGGCCCGGTGCCAGTCCTTCCACGTTCTGCACCAGCAGGAAGCCTTCGGTGGGATGCAGGCCGCCACCGGAAGGCACGTTCTTCTTCAGGAACTCGGTATCGCGCTCGACCTTCTGCACCGCGTGCGCCATCAGCGTGCGCTGCAGCACCTGGGCCAGCAACGGCAGCGGCAACGCGCGCTGCGGGTCGAAATTGCGGCAGGTGGTGCGGCGCGCCAGCAGTGCGTCGAACGCGGCCTCTTCGCTGCGCGGCAGCGGCTGGTAGTCGCCCTGCATGGGCTGCACCACCGGCGGTGGCGGCCCGAGGCGCTGGCGCAGGCCGGCAGCGGTGTCCAACCCCTGCCGGCGCATGTCCTCCACGCTGTCCACGGCCTGCCAGCGTGCATGGCGATGGGCCAGTGCAGCCAGCGGCCACCACTGGCTGCGCCGCAGCGCCTCGTCGCGCAGCTGGTGCCCCACCTCGCTCGGCGGGTCGGTCAGCAGCAGGCCCTGCTCGACCAGGCGGGCCAGCATCGCCGGGGAGGCATCGGCGGGCGGTTCGCTCCAGCGGTGCGCGCTGAGCTCGCCCAGCAGCTGGCGCTCCTCGGCGTCCACCGGCAGCGGCTGGTCCAGATGCGCGGCCAGCGCCACCCAGCTGATCTGGCTGTCCATCTCGGCGTGGCCGGCCAGCATCGCGCGCAGGTCCAGGGTGACCGCCTCGCGGGGCGCGAACATCAGGCTGGCGCAGCGGCGCAGGCGCATCGGTTTCCTTCCTTCTGCCGCACAACCGGCATAGCAGCAACGACCGCGGCGCGGCCAACTTTAGCGATGTGCACAGCGCGGCCCTCAATGGCAGGCTGTCGCGGCCGATACGAGAAACTCCACTTACGGACGATCCCCATGAGCACCCATCCCCGCCTTTCCGCCGCAGACGCCAGCCTCCTGCTGGACCACCTGATCGGCAGCGACGACTTCCGCAGCCACTTCACCGCGTCGCCGGCCAAGGCCCTGGCCTCGATCGGGCTGGACGGTGCCGTTGGCGAGAACGACTGCATGAAGATCGGCACCCTGGCCTCGGTCGAAGAGCTGAGCCAGGTGCGTGACGGGCTGCAGGCCCACCTGTCCGGGTCGGTGGCGGCCATGACCGTGGTGTTCTGCTTCGAAGCCGGCAAGGTCGGCGAGCGCATCGACGGTTGACCCGCCATCAGGGCGCGCCGGCCGTGGCCGGCGATGCCCACATGGACACGTCATGCACGTTCAGTGGTTGCCAGACCTGCATGGCGGTGACCTCGGCAATGGCCTGGCCGCGATGCTGGGACAGCCAGGCCTGCTCGCGGCGTACCGCGGCTTCATTGCCCTGTGCGCGCAGCGCGAGCAGCAGCACGACGTGTGCCTGCACCGGCTCGCTGCCATCGAGCATCGGCTCGATCAGCGCGCGGGCTGCATCGGGCCGCTGCATCTGCAGTTCGTCCATGGCGCTGACGATGCGCAGCCAGCGGTCCGCGACCGGACTGCGCAGGCTGCGCAGCAGGGGCCGCTGCTCGTCCAGCCAGCGCCTGGCCAGTTCGAACTGGCCCTGCCGCTGCGCCAGGTGGACCAGTGCCAGCCATTGCAGGCCACGGGCATGCAGCATGGGATCATCACGCTCCTGCAGCATCGGCTGCAGCAGCGCCGCAATGGCCTGCAGCCCGGCACGGTCAGCGCTCGGGCACAGCGCCGCCACGCTGGCGTGCTGCAGGCGCTGCTGCACCTGCAGGTCGATCAGCGTCGGCGCCGCTGCATCTTCGCGTATCGCCTGCTGCATGGCCGCGCAATCGCGCTGCGCGGCCGCCAGCAACAACTGCGCACGCAGCTTCATCCGCTGCTGCAGGGCATCGCTGCCATGGATCTGCGGTAACAGCTTCGCTGCCTTGGCGTACTGCCCCTGGGCCACCAGCACATCCACACCGGTCTCATCGGCGTCATCACGGCCGCGCAGGACCTGCGCCTGGGCCAGCGTTTCGGCAGCGAGCTGCGGTTGGTTGGCAGCGATCTGTATCCGCACCAGATGGACCAGCGGATACAGCCGCAGCGGATCCTGCGGTACTGCGGCCGCACGCGCATAGGGTTCGGCCTCGCTGAACTGGTTGGCCTGCAGCAGGTACCAGGAGGTGTTGGACAGCCCCGCGAACGAATCCGGATAGACCTTGGCCAGCGTGCGCCATTGCTCCAGCGCCCAGCCACCCGGCTCCAGCTCGGCCATCCAGGCCTTCAGATACAGCCGCTCGCGTGGCGGCAGCCGATCCTGCAGGTCCAGCGCATGCTGCATGGCTTCGCGTGCACGCCGCCCTTCTTCGACGCGCGCATGCAGTTTGGCCACGCCCATGTAGGCCAGGGCGAAACCGGGATCGATATCGATCGCCGCCTGGTACAGGTTGCGCGCCTCCTCGAAGCGCCGCTGGCCCAGTGCACTTTCCGCCAGTGCGAATGCACGCAGTGCGCGCAGATCCTGGGTCGATGCCCGCGGCAGCGGCAACGACTGTTCCAGGCTCGCCACCGATTCGCCCAGTCCGCGACGCAGGCGCCCGACCACGTCGTCCACCGCGAACACCATCTGGTCGGATCGATCCACGGTGGCGGTGAACGTCTGGATCACCTGGCCGCTGCCGGGTGCGGCGACATCGATGGCCAGCTCGTAGCCACCGATCTTCTGCCGCACCGTCGGCAGCAGCACGGCGCGCGCGCCTTCCCGCACCGCCACGTTGGCCGCGGTATCGCGGCTGAGCCGGGTATCGCCCGAGAGCCGCGCCATTTCCAGGCTTTCGCGGATCTTGCCCTCCGACAGCACGTTCACGTAGCGCGATTGCTCCAGCGCGATCCGGATCGCGTGCCGCATCGAGTCGTCGAAGATCGGGGCGCCGGTGAGGTTGTCGACATCACCGAGCACCACCCAGTCGCGCTCGGCGAACGCGATCGCCGGTTCCGGCCGCAGCAGCAGCCAGCCGCCCAGCACCGCCACCGCCAGCACCAGGCCTTCGGCGGCCAGCACCAGCGGCTGCCGCCACAACGGCAGGTCGCGGCGGGCCTTGGCATTGGCACGCGGCATGCGCAGCGGTGCGGAGCCGATCTCGCCCACTTCGATCACTTCCTGTACCACCGGCACGCCCTTGAAGCGCCAGCGCCCGTGCGACTTCCACAACAGGCGCGTGCCGCGCTCGCCCAACGCATCGGTGGCACGGCGGGTCAGCGATTCGGCTACCGCCGACAACAGGATCTGGCCGGGCCGGGCCAGCATCATCAGGCGCGCCGCCATCGGCTTGGCCAGGCCTTCCACTTCCATCGACTTGGCGCCGGCGCGGACTGCCTCGGCACTGTTTTCCCAGGTCAGCACGTCGCCCACATGCAGGCCAGCACGCGCGCGCAGTTCAATCGCACGCTGCTGGCCCAGCGCATGCAGTTCACGCTGGTAGTCCAGGGCGAAGCCCAGGGCATCGATGGCGCGCTCGAACAGCATGAACAGGCCGTCCGAACGATCGATCAGCTGGCCATTCCAGCGGTGCTGCAGCACCAGCACCAGGCGGTCGTGTTCCTGGAACAGGCTCGCCGCCGCCACGTCGCCGATCCGCTCGACCAGCTGCAGCGAATCACACAGATCAGTGAACAGCAGGGCGCGTAGCTGTGGGCTATGCGGGGCTGACGTTCCGTTGTCGCCATTCATCGCCTGCATCTCCCTATTGGCCGTCCGGATCATCCACCCAGCGCAGGCAGTTGCCGCCATCACGCTTGGCCCGGTACAGCGCCCGATCGGCGCTGGCATACCACTCACTCCAGCCCGCGTCGGCATCCAGCAGGCTGGCTCCGATGCTGACCAGGCTTACATGCGGCGTGCCGTGACTGCGCTCGAGCAGGCCGTGCACCGCGCTGAGGATGAACTCGGCAGCGTGCTGCACGATCTCGCGGTTGCCACGGCGCAGCATCAGGCAGAACTCATCGCCGCCAAGCCGGCAGGCCAGATCCTGCTCGCCAGCCATCGAGCGCAGGATGTTGCCCATGCTCTGCAGCACGCGGTCGCCGGCCTGGTGGCCGTGGCGGTCGTTGATCTGCTTGAAGCGGTCGCAGTCGATCAGCAGCAGCGCCTGTGGCGGCCCCTCGGCACGCTCGCGGCACTCCTGCAGGTACAGGGTGAGGCCACGGCGGTTGTGCAGGCCGGTCAGTTCATCGGTACGCACCAGCTCGCGGGTGTGGGTCAGCTGGTGGGTAGTGATGTAGAGGTTGTCCAGCGCGGTTTCCAGATCGTGGTTGCGCCGGCGCAGCTGGCTGATCAGGGCCTGTTCGTTGGCCAGCACGCGCATGATCGTGCGGCGCAGGAAATAGGCCACCAGGCCCGGATTGGATTCGACCAGCCGGTGGAAATCAGCCGGCCCCAGTTCCAGCACATCGCAGTCGACCAGCGCGCGCGCGCTCGCGCTGCGCAGGTGGTCGCCGACCAGCAGGCCCAGTTCTCCGAAGAACTCATGCTGCCCGAGTGTCTTGATCACCAGGTCCTCGCCGAAGTCCAGTTCGATCTGGCCTTCGAGGATCACATACATGCGCTCGCCGCGGTGACCACGCTGGAACAGCCACTGTCCGGCACGGAGCTTGCATGCGCGGGCGAATCTGGCAAACAATGCCACCTCGGCATCTGACAACAGCGCGTGCACGATCTCGGCCATCGCCACCCGGGCGATACCTGTCGTCACATCACTGTTCTCGGCCGCACCCCTGCCGGTCATTCCCTGCACCCGCCGCCAGCGTCCCCTGGTGAGCCGCGGAGCATAGCACCGCTTTAAAGTGTGCGCCCTATCTCATTTTGACCGCTCTGCCGATCTTGATTGATGTGAAGATCGGTGGTGGCCCATTCTGGTCACGGGCGCCCGGGCAAACCCCCTGCTGGATCAATTCGATGCCGGGTTTCACAGGGTTTCGGCCAAGTTGCCGGAACCCGGGGTGCGCCTGATTGACGCTGCCCGCTGGCTGCCCCTTGCATCGATACAACAACGCCGGCAGGTCCCCCGACCGGCCGGCGTTGCCTGGCCCTTCCCTGGCCACCCTGATCGGATTTCCAGGGCCCGGTAGAGCCGGCCGCTGGCCGGTTGCCACGCAGCGCCCGGAGCATCCCGTGATTGCCGGCCAGCGGCCGGCACTACCGGATCACGCGGCGCACCGGATCACGCCGCGCGTTCGCTCCGCCCGCCGTGGAACTGCTCTTCCTCGGTCGAGCCGGTCAGCGCGGTGGTCGACGACTGGCCCTGCTGGATCGCCTGGGTCACCGCATCGAAATAGCCGGTACCGACCTCACGCTGGTGCTTGACCGCAGTGAAACCGCGCTCGGCCGCTTCGAACTCGGCTTCCTGCAGTTCCACGAACGCACTCATCTGGCGGCGTGCGTAGCCGTGGGCCAGATTGAACATGCCGTAGTTCAACGCATGGAACCCTGCCAGGGTGATGAACTGGAACTTGTAGCCGTAGCTGCCCAGTTCGCGCTGGAACTTGGCAATGGTGGCGTCGTCCAGGTTCTTCTTCCAGTTGAAGCTGGGCGAGCAGTTGTAGGCCAGCAGCTTGCCGGGGAACTTCGCATGGATCGCCTCGGCGAATTTCCGTGCAAATTCCAGGTCCGGCTTGCCGGTCTCGCACCACACCAGGTCGGCGTAGGGCGCATAGGCCAGGCCGCGGCTGATCGCCTGGTCCAGGCCGTTTCGGGTCTTGTAGAAGCCTTCGACGGTGCGCTCACCGGTGGTGAACGGCTTGTCGTTGCCGTCAATGTCACTGGTCAGCAGATCCGCAGCTTCGGCATCGGTGCGCGCGACCAGCAGGGTCGGCACGCCCATCACGTCGGCGGCCAGGCGTGCGGCGTTGAGCTTCTCGATCGCCTCGCGGGTCGGCACCAGCACCTTGCCGCCCATGTGCCCGCACTTCTTCACCGAGGCCAGCTGGTCCTCGAAGTGCACGCCGGCGGCGCCGGCCTCGATCATCGCCTTCATCAGTTCAAAGGCGTTGAGTACGCCGCCGAAGCCGGCCTCGGCATCGGCCACGATCGGCTGCAGGAAGTCGATGTCATCCTTGCCTTCGGCGTGATGCAGCTGGTCGGCGCGCAGCAGCGTGTTGTTGATGCGCTTGACCACCGCCGGCACCGAATCAGCCGGGTACAGCGACTGGTCCGGATACATCTGCCCGGCCAGGTTGGCGTCGGCCGCCACCTGCCAACCGGACAGGTAGATCGCCTTCAGGCCGGCCTTGACCTGCTGCATGGCCTGATTGCCGGTCAGTGCACCCAGCGCGTTGACGAACTCGCGCTCGTGCAGTGACGCCCACAGCTTCTCGGCGCCCAGGCGGGCCAGCGAATGCTCGATGTGGACGGTGCCGCGCAGGCGCACCACGTCGGCAGCGCTGTAGTTGCGCTGGATGCCTTCCCAACGCGGGTGGGTATCCCAGTCGTGCTGGATCTGTTCGGCAGTGGGCAGCTTGCTCATGTCTTTCTCCAGTTCGGTTCGTGCGTGCGGCGGGGAGGGAAACGGCGGCAGACGCGGGCGGCAGTCAGTCGATGCGCGCGTAGGCCGGCAGGGTCAGGAAATCGGTCAGTTCGTCGCTGCGGCTCAATTCGCCGAGCAGGGCGATGGCCTCGCTGATGCGTGCGCCACCAGGCAGCGCGGCGGTATCGCCCAGCCGTGCCGGCAGCTGCGCCAAGGTGGAATCCAGCAGGGCCTGGTCGATCGCGGTGCCATCGTCCAGCTGCTGGCCGGGCGTATGCAGCCACTGCCACAACTGGCTGCGGCTGATCTCGGCGGTGGCCGCGTCCTCCATCAGGTGATGGATCGGCACACAGCCGTTGCCATCCAGCCACGCCGCCAGGTAACGCACGCAGACTTCCACGTTGCCTTCGAAGCCGGCACGGGTGATGGTGCCCGGCGGCCGCGCGATCAGTTCATCGCGGCCGACGCGCACGTCCTGGCGCAGCACGCTGTGCTGGTTCGCACCGGGCATGTGTTCGTCGAAGATCGCCATCGCCACCGGAATCAGCGCCGGATGCGCGACCCAGGTGCCGTCGTGGCCGGCGCTGACTTCACGCAGCTTGTCGGCGCGCACGCGGGCCATGGCCTGTTCGTTGGCGGCGGCATCGTTGTTGATCGGAATCTGCGCGGCCATGCCGCCCATCGCATGCGCACCGCGGCGGTGGCAGGTCTGGATCAGCAGTTCCGAATAGGCCTTCAGGAACGGCTGGGTCATGGTCACCTGGCCACGTTCGGGCAGCACGCGGTCGGCGTGGCGGCGGAAGGTCTTCAGGTACGAGAAGATGTAGTCCCAGCGCCCACAGTTCAGGCCGACGATGCGATCACGCAGCGCGTGCAGGATCTCGTCCATCTCGAACACCGCCGGCAGCGTCTCGATCAGCACGGTCACCTTGATCTGGCCGTGCGGCAGGCCGAGCATGCCCTCGATATGGGAGAGCGCGGTCTCCCACAGCGCCGCCTCTTCCATGCTCTGCAGCTTGGGCAGGTAGAAGTACGGGCCACGATCCTTCGCCTGCAGGGTGCGGGCGTTGTGGAAGGCGAACACCGCTGCGTCGAACAGGCCACCGGCGAGGAACTGGCCGTCGATGCGCACGTGCTTCTCGTCCAGGTGCCAGCCACGCGGGCGAACGATCAGCACCGCCTGTTCGTCGTACGGGCGCAGCGTGTAGTGCTTGCCATTGGCGGCGGTGTATTCCAGATCGCCGCGCACCGCCGCAGCCAGCGACTGCTGCCCGGCCAGCAGATTGCGCCAGGTCGGCGAGGTCGAATCCTCGAAGTCGGCCATGAACACCTTGGCGCCCGAGTTCAGCGCGTTGATGACCATCTTCGGGTCGGGCGGGCCGGTGATCTCGACGCGGCGGTCCTGCAGCGCGGCCGGCAGCGGCGCAACGCGCCAGTCGCCGCTGCGGATCGCGGTGGTGTCTTCACGGAAGTCCGGCAGGCCGCCCTGGTCGAAGAACGCCTGG
>OKDH01000101.1_pt1 | contig 14187 bp, 13 predicted proteins | sample 1610621 | NCBI WGS metagenome assembly OKDH01 (sample SAMN04436668, study PRJEB24849) | human gut metagenome | biome: human gut; feature: NICU; material: stool | host: Homo sapiens | place: USA: Saint Louis, MO | collected 2010-06-11
AGCTCGATGAGGGTGTAGGACATGGAAGGCCTTCCTTGAGGTTGATGAGGTTGCCGGCCAGCGGCCGGCACTACCGCAACGAGCGCATGGCGCGTTTGCGGATGTAGGCATTGGCATCGCCAGGGTGCTGCTGTTGCCATCGTGCGCACAGCTCACGCAGCCACTGCGGTTGAGTCTTGCCGGCATCGTTGAGCCAGTTCCCGACCGAGTCCTGCACGTAGCGCTCCGGGTCGTTGGCCATTGCTTCCAGCATCGGCAACGCGAGTTCTGGATGCTGCTTGAACAGCGCGATATGCGTGGACCACACGCCTCGTGGGCGCAGCGCTTCGCAGGCGAAGCGGCGCAGGTAAGGCGATGCTTCCTGCGTCCACACCTGCAGGTACTCAAGCGCCTGCAACGGTGCGGCAACGATGTCGCTGCGCAGCGCCAGCCATGCCCATTCGCGCACGCCGAAGTGCGGGTCGTCAGCCAGCGGACGCATCGCCCGCAGCTTGGCCGGCAGCGCCGCGCTGGCATCGCTGCCAATCAGGTAGCAGGCCCAGCCACGCACGGTGTCTGATGCGTGTGCCTGCCAGTGCGCGGGATCACCCTGGCCGGCTTCGTGCAGCAACCGCGCCGCCAGCGCCATGCGCTGGGTGATGCCCTTGCCGGAGGCGTCGCGCATACGTTGCAGCGCTTCCGGCTCGAGCACAGGTGCCACCCCCTGCAACAGCGCGGCGAAATCCACTGCCAGGCATTCGGCCAGATGCGTGGCAGCGGCACCACCGCTGTTGAGTGCACGCAGCCGTTCCGCGGGAATGGGCGTGCTCATGCGGCGGCTTCCCGCCCGGTGTCCGTGTGCTGCCAGACCTTGTGCAGCAGTTGTGACAGCTGCTGCCGTTCATCAGCATCCAGGCCGTTGAACAGGCCGCTGATCCATTGAGTGTGCCGCTCGAACAGCGACTCGGCCAAACGCTTGCCCGGTGCGGTCAACACGATCTGCAGACGACGGCCATCCTCGTCATCGCTGCGACGCTGCAGCAGGCCTTCGCGCTGCAGGCCATCGAGCAGGCCGCTGATGGTGGCCCGGGTCACGCCAGCGCGCTCGGCCAGCGCGTGCGGCGCCAGTGCGCCGCCGGCCCCGTGCAGCAGGAACAGCACGATGAAGCGACCCTCGCTGAGCCCGTGCGGTGCCAACCGTGCAGCGCAGTCGCGATCGATCGACGAGGACAACGAGAGCAGCTGGAAGCACAGGCGCAGCTGCGCGATGTTGGCGTGGCCGCGCCGCTGCGCTTCCTCCAGCAACGCCTGATGCTTGGCTTCGATCATCCTTTCCTCACTTCATGATTAGGCGCCTAATCATATGGAGGAGTGGCCAGTGGAAGCAAATCGGAGTTGACTCAGGAAGTGCGTCCCAGCAGCAGCCGCGCGATCAGCCCCCCGCCCTCGCGGTGCAACAGCTGAAGTTCGCCCGCGTGGCGCTTCGCCACGTTGGCAGCCACGGCCAGTCCAAGTCCGGCGCCCCCGGTGGCGCGGCTACGCGAGCCCTCGCTGCGCTGGAACGGTTGCAGCAGGCGTGCGCGATCGATCTCGGCGATGCCAGGGCCGCGGTCCATCACGTCCAGCTGCACTCCATCACCCGCCGTGGCGACCCACAGCTCCACGGCGCCCGCGTAGCGCTCGGCGTTGTCGATGAGATTGTCGACCGCGCGCCGGAGCAGCAGCGCATCGCCATGCCACGGCAACGTATCCGGGCCCTGAAGGGAAATGTCGACCCCGCGCAGCAGCGCCGCCTGCACGCAGTCCTCCAGCAGCGCTGAAAGATCCAGCATCCGCATCTGCAACGGCTGCAGCTCACCGCGTGCGTAGTCGAGCACCTGCTCGATCATCGTATCCATGCGCTCGATGTCTGCCACCATCCTGGCGGCCTGTGGCGCGGGAGCGAACTCCGCGCGCAGGCGCAGGCCGGTCAAGGGCGTGCGCAGGTCATGCGCCACGGCCGCCAGCATATGCGTCATGTCCCGTGCCTGGGCGCGCAGACGTTCGCGACCGGTGCTGATCGCTGTGGCCAGTACCTGCACTTCGCGTGGACCGTCATCAGGCAATGGCGTTTCGGCCTGCAGGTCGACCCGTGCGCTGGCTTCAGCCAGGCGTCGCAGCGGGCGCCCCAACCGGATCGACGCCCACGCCGCCAGAGGGGCCAGCAGGATCGCACCGCCCAGCAGGGCGAGCATCACCTGGCGGCGCCAGGCCGCCAGGTCACTGTGGTCGCTGCCGACCACCCGCCATCGGCCATCGGCTTGCCGCATCCCCAGTTCGAACGGCGGCCACTGCATGGCGGTCAGCAACGCGGCCTGCGATTTCAGCACGCCAGCACGAGCGGAGGCGTCCAGTACCGCGCCACCCTCGATGACCTGCACATCGGGCGCCCTGCCCTGCCCCGTCCACACCAGGCGTACATTTCTGGCCGGCAGGTCCATCTGCAGCGCCACCAACTGGGTGAGCCAGTCACTGGCGCTGCCCCGGGGTGGCGCGTCCTGCGTCGACATATGCAATCCCAGTGGCGCCGGCGCCAGTTCCCCACGCAGCACCTGCATCGCATAGTCCAGCCGCATCGGTGGCGGCGCGGGCCGGGGCATCCACCCCACTACCGCCACGCTGACCAGGGTTGCCAGCAGCAGGCTGGCCAAGGCCAGCATCGCGATCCAGCGGGTGGTTGACCACCGGCTGCTCACAACACCCCTACCTCCGCGTTGAAGCGGTACCCTTCGCCACGCAGTGTCTGCACAAGGGCTTCAGCGCCGGACGCGGCCTGCCCGAGCTTGCGGCGCAGGCGGCTGATCGCAAGGTCGACGGCACGGTCCACGCTGTCGCTGGCTTCGCCGCGACTCAACTGCAGCAGCTGTTCGCGCGCCAGCACCCGCCCGGGACGTTCAGCCAGTGCCAGCAGCAGGGAGAATTCACCGCGGCTCAGCACCAGTTCGGCGCCATCCGGCGCGAACAGGCGACGCTGGTCAGGCAGCAATCGCCAGCCATCAAACCGCAGCTCGCTGGCCACCTGTGCGCGCAGCTTGTCCTGCCTGCGCATCAGCGCGCGTACCCGCGCCAACAGCTCGCGCGGGTCAAACGGCTTGGCCAGGTAGTCGTCCGCGCCCATCTCCAGGCCGATCACGCGATCCGGCGCGGCCCCCATCGCCGACAGCATCAGGATCGGGATCGCCCGCGCCTGCAGCCGGCGGCATACCGACAGGCCATCCTCACCGGGCATCATCCAGTCGAGGATGATCAGGTCAGGACGTTCAACCTGCAGCAACACGTCCAGCGCCGTTGCATCCGCCGCCACACGCACCTGGTAGCCGTGCAGCAGCAGGTGGTCGGCGATGGCGTCACGAATGCTGGCATCGTCATCGACGACGATGACGCGGATGGGAGTGTTCATTGCCTCAGTATCCCGCACCTTTGTATCAGGACGGTATCAATGCCGATATCGCAGTGATACGCCGCTGCGCGCCAATGGCCGCCCACGATCACTGCGGAGTCTCCCCTTGCGCCTGTTCCTGCTGCCCCTGTTCGCCATCCCCTTGCCGGCGCTCGCCTCCGATGCCGCCGAGCACGTCCTGCCGATGTGGATGCAGGGCGGTCATCCGGCAGTGGCCGTCTCGCTGGACGGGCGTTCAGAGCCGCTGCGCTTCGTGGTCGACAGTGCCGCCGGGGCAACCCTGGTCGATGCACGCGTAGTGCGGCGCTACGGTTTGCAGGATGCGGAAGCGGCAGTGTCGCAGGCCCAGGGCGCGAGCGCGAAGGCGGCGCAGTTGCAGCGCATGCGCAGCACAGCGTGGCAGCTGGGCAGCTGGCAATTGAAGGCCAGCGGCATGCAGGTCGACCTGTCATCGCTGGCGAAGGGCGATGATCCGGCCATTGACGGCTTGATCGGCAACGACCTGACCGGGCGCTGGGACACCCGTTGGGACTTCGGCCGCAATCAACTGGCGCTGTGGACACCCGGCGGCTTGGACCTGGAAGGGCCGGGTTGCCAACCCAATGCGCTGCCCGGCCGCGATGACGGCCTGCGCCAGTTCGGCTTCATCACGCTTGCCTTGGGTACGCCCGGCGTGGACGCCATCGCCGTGGTCGACACCGGTGCCGCGCAGACCGTCCTCAACGCCGAAGCAGCCCGCGCACTGGGCCTGCGCACTGACGGCAGCGATGCTCGGGTGCGTGCACGTGAAGAGGGCACCGAGGGGCTGGGTGGCGGTGCGCAGGCAACCTGGCTGTACACCCTGCCCGGCATGACCGGCGGCAACTGGCAGCACCCGCCGATGGAGGTCCGGATCAGCGAACTGCCGGTGTTCAGGGCGATCGGCCTGGAGGCGCGACCGGCCTTAATCCTCGGTGCCGACGCGATGCGCGGTGGCCAGGTGGACATCGGTGCGGGTGCCGCGCGGATCTGCCTGCGCCGACCCGGCTGACATCCGGCGCATGACGGCGGGAGCTGGCAGGCGTAGCATCGCGCCACGTCCCGCCAGGAGTTCCACGCATGCGCCGTGCTGTCCTGCTGTTGCTGACGCTGCTCCCGCCGGCCGTGCTGGCCGCGCCGCCGCTACCCTCGCCCGCGCGCATCGATGCCGAAGCACAGCGGCTGATGCAGGCTGCGCATGCGCGCGGGATGGCGCTGGCGGTGATCGATGGCGGCAAGGTGGTACACGTGGCCGCCTACGGCGAACGCAACGCCGCAGGCGAGCCACTGCGCACCGATACCGTGATGTACGCCGCCTCGCTGACCAAGATGGCGTTCGGCCACCTGGTCGCACAGCTTGCCCAGGACGCGCGGATCGAGCTGGACGCCAGCATCGCCACGGCGCTGGACAAGCCGCTGCCGGACTACCCGCCAGAGCCGAAGAAGTACGCCGACTACAGCGTACTGGCCGATGATGCGCGCTGGCGCCAGCTCACCCCGCGCCTGCTGCTCAACCATTCCAGTGGCTTCGCCAACTTCGGCTTTCTCGAACCGGATGGCCGCCTGAAGTTCCACTTCGATCCGGGCAGTCGTTATGGGTATTCCGGCGAAGGGCTGATCCTGTTGCAGTTCGTGATCGAGCGTGGACGGCTGGGCCAGGACGTGGGTGCATTGATGCAGCGGCAGGTATTCGACCGCTTCGGCATGGTCCGCACCAGCATGATGTGGCGTGAGGATTTCGCCGCCAACCTGGCCGATGGCTGGACAGCGGAAGGCACGGCCGAGCCGCACGATGAACGCAGCCGCGTGCGTGCGGCCGGTTCGATGGATACCACCATCGCCGACATGGCGCGCTTCGCCGCCGGCTATGTCCGCGGCGATGGGCTGTCGCCTGCAATGCGCAGGGAACTGGTGCGGCCGCAGCTGCCGATCACCACCGCCAGCCAGTTCCCCACGCTGCAGCCGGAGCTGCCCGTGGCGCAGCAACGCAAGGATCTGGCCGCGGGTTTGGGCGTGGTGACGTTCCGCGGCCCGCAGGGCGCAGGTTTCTACAAGGGCGGCCACGACGATGCGGTCGGCAACACGCTGGTGTGCATCGAACGGTATAAACGCTGCGTGGTGATTCTGGGCAACGATGTACGGGCGGAAGCTGCGTTCCCGGCACTGGTGGCATTCGTACTGGGCGATACCGGCGTGCCGTGGCAGTGGGAGTATGGCGCGGCGAAGGCATTCGTCGAATGAGGGTGCGATGACGCCTGCATGGCGAACGCGGCTGGGAGAGGAGCATCCACGCCAAGCGTGGATGGCACTCTTCAACGCGCCTGCTCGAAGAACATCAGGTATACCAGCCGGCCATTCTCCGGTCGATCACCGAACGCTGGCCCGGCGGTGTGCCAGAACCAGGGCCGCAGCAGCACCAGCCGGTTGAAGCGCATCGGAATGCGCATGGTCATTTCCCACTGGCTGTCGTCGTTGCTGTCGCGCTCGATGATGTCGCGATGCATGTCGCCGCCGTTGGCGTAGCCCAATGCGGCCAGCTCCGCCGCGTCCAGGGCCATGCGCTCGGTGCCGGTACGGCGATGGCGGAAGAACTCGGTGCCGCCCTCGCAGTGCTCCGGTGCACTCAGGTAGAGAATGCCCGACCAGTGCGAGTGGTCGGCGTGTACCTTGGCGCGGCCGATGTCGCCGGCGAGGGTAAGGCGGAACTTGCCGTGCGACTGCAGCGGGTTGACCGGCCGCAGCGGTTCGTTGACCAGTCGCGAGACCGCACCGGACAGTCCCTCCAACTCCAGCCGCTGCTGTGAATTGCGGCCGGGGAATGCGCCCTCCTGGACGGGATAGTCCAGGCCCAGTGCCGCCTGGCGCAACCCCTGCGCATCGGCGGGAGAAAGGAAGTCGTCAACGACGATGAACGAGGTAGGCATGGTTACCGAGCGTAGCGATGCACTGCGGCGACGGCAACCGGGCAACGAAAAACCCCGCCTTGCGGCGGGGTTCTTCTTTACATCACATCGGGAAGGCGTGCCGACCGAGGCCGGCAACGACCGCCGGAGGCGTGGACTTAGAAGTCCATGCCGCCCATGCCGCCCATGCCACCCATGCCACCAGCGCCGCCCATGGCCGGCTCGTCCTTCTTCGGAGCTTCGGCAACCATGGCTTCGGTGGTGATCATCAGGCCGGCGATCGAGGCCGCGTTCTGCAGGGCCGAACGGGTCACCTTGGTCGGGTCCAGGATGCCGAACTGCAGCATGTCGCCGAACTCGCCGGTGGCCGCGTTGTAGCCGAAGCTGCCGGTGCCTTCCTTGACCTTGTTGATGATGACCGACGGCTCGTCGCCAGCGTTGGCCACGATCTCGCGCAGCGGGGCTTCCATCGCACGCAGGGCAATCTGGATGCCGTGGTTCTGGTCTTCGTTGGCACCCTTCAGGCCGGCCAGCGCGGTGATCGCGCGGACCAGGGCAACGCCGCCGCCCGGGACCACGCCTTCTTCAACGGCTGCACGGGTGGCGTGCAGGGCGTCGTCGACGCGATCCTTCTTTTCCTTCATTTCGATTTCGGTCGAGGCGCCGACCTTGATCACGGCAACGCCGCCGGCCAGCTTGGCCACGCGTTCCTGCAGCTTCTCGCGATCGTAATCCGAGGAGGTGTCCTGGATCTGGGTCTTGATCTGCGCCACGCGTGCATCAACGTTGGCCTTGTCGCCGACGCCGTCGATGATGGTGGTGTTCTCCTTGGAGACCTGCACCTTCTTGGCGCGGCCCAGGTCCTTGATGGTGGCCTTTTCCAGCGACAGGCCGACTTCTTCGGAGATCACGGTGCCGCCGGTCAGCACGGCCATGTCTTCCAGCATCGCCTTGCGACGGTCGCCGAAGCCCGGGGCCTTGACGGCCACGACCTTGACGATGCCACGGATGGTGTTGACCACCAGGGTCGCCAGCGCTTCGCCTTCAACTTCCTCGGCCACGATCAGCAGCGGCTTGCCGGCCTTGGCGACGCCTTCCAGCACCGGCAGCAGGTCACGGACGTTGGAGATCTTCTTGTCGTGCAGCAGGATGAACGGGTCATCCAGGTCAGCGGTCTGCGACTGCTGGTTGTTGATGAAGTACGGCGACAGGTAGCCGCGGTCGAACTGCATGCCCTTGACCACGTCCAGCTCGTTGTCCAGGCCCGAGCCTTCTTCAACGGTGATGACGCCTTCCTTGCCGACTTCCTTCATCGCGTCAGCGATGATCTGGCCGATCGACTCATCCGAGTTGGCCGAGATGGTACCGACCTGGGCAATCGCCTTGTCGTCGGCGGTCGGCTTGGAGATGTTCTTCAGCTCGGCGACGGCAGCCGAAACGGCCTTGTCGATACCGCGCTTGAGGTCCATCGGATTCATGCCGGCGGCAACGGCCTTGGCGCCTTCGCGGATCAGGGCCTGGGCCAGCACGGTGGCGGTGGTGGTGCCGTCGCCGGCATCGTCGTTGGTGCGCGACGCGACTTCCTTCACCATCTGCGCGCCCATGTTCTCGAACTTGTCAGCCAGTTCGATTTCCTTGGCGACGGAGACGCCGTCCTTGGTGATGGTCGGGGCGCCGAAGCTCTTTTCCAGCACGACGTTGCGGCCCTTCGGGCCCAGGGTGGCCTTGACGGCATTGGCGAGAACATTGACGCCGCGCACCATGCGCGAACGGGCGTCTTCACCGAAACGAATATCCTTGGCAGCCATTGCATTTACCTCATTGGTAGCGCCGGACGATGCCCGGCGGCTGGGAGTTTGGGATCAGGTTGAAACAGGTCGCGCCGGGGCTCAGCCGATGACGGCGAGCACGTCGTCTTCGCGCAGGACCTTGTATTCGACGCCTTCGCTCTTGTACGAGCTGCCGGCGTACTGGCCGTAGATGACCTTGTCGCCGACCTTCAGCGACGGCGCGCGCACGTTGCCGTTGTCCAGCGGCTTGCCGGGGCCGACGGCCACGACCTCACCCTTGGTGGACTTTTCCTTGGCCGAGTCGGGGATGACGATGCCACCGGCGGAGATTTCGTCGGCTTCGATCGGCTTGACCACAACGCGGTCGTGCAGCGGCTTGATGCTCATAGGAGACCTCTTAAGTGATTGATTGGTCTAAAAAAGTCCGGCGATGTTAGCACTCACCCCAGGCGAGTGCCAGAACCGCACGTGAAGAAACCCGACAACGTCGGGAGCAGGGCAGAGATGGAGCCCTGCCGCCCCCTTTCAAGGGCGGAATGAAAAAATTTTTTCGCCCGCGCGCCTCGGCCAGGGCGTCGGTCCAGATCAATTTCGGTGACAAGCGTCGCACTGTCAGATATCTGACGTTCATTTACGACAAAGTGTCACTGGATCGGCCTTAGGCTCGGTCAGGCATTCCCAATCACAAGGAGTAGTCGATGCGATTGCTGTCCCCGCTTGCCGCCGCCTGCCTGCTGGCGCTGGCCGCTGCGCCGGTCCAGGCCGAGGTCTTCATCAATGAACTGCACTACGACGACAGCACCGCCGCCGGTGACGTCGGCGAAGCGATCGAGGTCGTAGCCACTGCCGGTGAGGACCTGTCCGGCTACCGCCTGTACCTCTACAACGGCAGCAACCCGTCGGCCGCCACCGTCTACGCCAACAATCCGGTCCCGGCCGGCACCGCCGCCGGCTGCGGCAGCGCCACCATCGCCGTGGTCAACTATCCGACCAACGGCCTCCAGAATGGTCCGAACGACGGCATCGCCCTGGTCGATGCCAGCGGCAAGGTGGTCCAGTTCCTCAGCTACGAGGGCGCCATCACCGCCTCCGGTGGCCCTGCCGCGGGCATGACCAGCCAGAACATCCCGGTGGCCGAAAGCAACAGCACCGCGCCGGGCACCTCGCTGCAGCTGACCGGCAGCGGCAGCCAGTACGCCCACTTCACCTGGGCCGAATCGGCCGGCCAGACGTTCGGCAGCTGCAACAACGGCCAGACCTTCAGCGGCGGCGGCACGCCAGGCCCTAACACGCCGCCGTCAGTCTCCACCACCACCCCGGCGCAGGGCAGCAGCACCTTCCCGGCTGCCGCCGACCTGGAAGTGGTGTTCAGCGAGACGGTGAACCTGGCCAGTGGCGCCTTCGCCCTGAGCTGCGGCACCTCCGGCACCGTGCCGCTGACCTTCCCGGCCAGCGGCCGCAGCGTGAAGCTGTCCACCAACACCGCGCTGGTGGCCGGTGAAGCCTGCCGCTTCGACATCCGCGCTGCGCGCATCACCGACCTGCAGGGCGCGCATCCGGCCGCCGACAGCCGCATCGCCTTCACCGTGGCCAGCACCGGCGGCAATCCGGACCCAGGCAACCCGGGCGTGCCGGCCGGCTACTACTCCAGGGTCAACACCAGCAGCCCCAGCCAGCTGCGCTGCTCGCTGCACGCCACCATCAAGGGCCATACCGCCTACCCGTACAGCGGCTCGGGCACCAGCTCCTGGACCATCCTGGAAATCGCCGACGAGGATCCGAACAACCCGAACCGCATCCTCGATGCCTACCGCAACCGCAGCTACGCCAAGGTCAGTGATCGTGCGGGCACCGGCAGCGGCCTGACCTACAACCGCGAGCACACTTGGCCGAACTCGCTGGGCTTTGCCACCACCACCGGTGACAAGGGCCTGCCCTACGCGCCGTACACCGACACCCACATGCTGTACCTGACCGACGCGCAGTGGAACGCCGACCGTGGCAACAAGCCGTTCGCCAAGTGCGATGCCAGCTGCGGCGAGCGTGCCACCGAAGCCAACAATGGGCAGGGCGGCGGCAGCGGTGGCTACCCGGGCAATTCCAACTGGGTGCGCACGCCGGACGGCAACACCGGCACCTTCGAGGTGTGGGGCAAGCGCAAGGGCGACATGGCGCGTGCGGTGATGTACATGGCGATCCGCTATGAGGGCGGCAAGGATGCGGCCACCGGCCAGTCCGAGCCGGACCTGGAGCTGACCGACGACCGCAGCAAGATCGTCAAGACCAGCAGTTCGCCGGCCTACATGGGCCTGCTGTCGACGCTGATCGACTGGCACCTGTCCGATCCGCCGGATGATGCCGAGCGTGCCCGCAATGACGTGGTCTACAGCTTCCAGGGCAATCGCAACCCGTTCATCGACCACCCCGAGTGGGCGCCCCCGGCCCTGTTCACCTCGGCCACGCCAGCCACCTGCCAGCTGGCCAACTGCCCGCGCAACGCAGCGGTCCACTGCCGCCGCCGGGCCCTGACCCGGCGGCGGCCCTATACTCGGCGGTCATGCCGATCGTCGATCCCGTCCTGCTGCTGTTGACCACCTGCCCGGACCGGGCCAGTGCAGAGCGCATTGCGCACGCGCTGGTCGGCGAGCGCCTGGCCGCGTGCGTGACCCGCCTTGATGGCGCGCAGTCCACCTACCGCTGGCAGGGCGAGGTGACCACCGACGCCGAGCTGCAGCTGCTGGTAAAGACCACCGCGAGCCGCATCGATGACGCAATCGCCCGGATCGTCGAACTGCATCCGTATGAACTCCCGGAGTGCATCGCGGTCGAAACCCGGGCCGGCCTGCCGGCGTATCTGGACTGGATCCGGGCACAGACCCGGGAGGACACTGATTGAAGACTCTGTTTGCGCGTGGCGCTGCCTTGTGCGCCCTGTTGTGGCTCTCGCTGCCCGCCTTGGCCCTGGATGAGAAGGACCTGCTGCCGGTGGACCAGGCGTTCGCGCTGACCGCCACGGCCCCCGAACGGGGCCAGGTGCAACTGCAGTTCAAGATCGCACCGGGCTACTACCTGTATCGCCACCGCACCAGCGTCAAGGCGGATCCGGCATTCAATGCCGGCACGCTGCAGATGCCCAAGGGTGACAGGCACCACGATGATTTCTTCGGCGAGGTCGAAACCTATCGGGAGCGCCTGCAGGCCACCCTGCCCGGCACGCCGACGGACGCCGCCGGCACCATCAGCCTGGAAGTCCGCTACCAGGGCTGCGCCGATGCCGGCGTCTGCTACCCGCCGCAGAAGCGCGTGGTGCAGGTCACCCTGCCGGGTGCCGGTGCGGCGGCCGCGGTGCCTGCCGCGCGTACCGGTGCCGCCAGTCCGTTCAACAACCCGCTGGCCGGTGCCGGCAACAGCGGTGGCCTGCGCCTGCCGGGCGCGGCCAACAACAGCCAGGCGCTGCCGCTGCCGTCGGAACAGGCGTTCGGCTTCGATGCCATCGCCAGCGACGGCAACACCCTGCTGCTGCGCTTCAGCCCGGCACCCGGCTACTACCTGTACCGCGACCGCACTTCGCTGAAGCTGGAAGGCAGCGCCGGCGTGCTCGCCGACAAGCCGCGCTGGCCGGCCGCGCAGTCGCATCGCGACGAGCACTTCGGCGATGTCTCGGTGTACTTCAACCAGGTGGAAGTGCCGCTGCCGCTGCGCCGCACTGTTACTGATGCGGTCGACAGCACCCTGGTGGTGACCTTCCAGGGCTGCCAGACCGATGGTATCTGCTACCCGCCGATGACCCGTCGGGTGAAGCTGTCGATTCCGGCCGGCAAGCTCACCGCCGGCACCGGCCAGGCGCCAGTGCGCGAGGAAGCCGTCAATGCGCTGCACGCTGCCGGTGCGCCGCGTGAATCCGCCAATGGCGTACCGCTGCGCCTGCTGCCGACCGTACCCAACGACGGCAACGCCACTCCCGCCGCCACGGGCGGCCAGGGCGCAGGCAACGCGTTCGCCACCGACGCGCGTGGTGACAATGCGCTTCGCACGCGTCCGCCGGCGACCACCCCGAACCCGGACCGTTCGTTCGTCTGGGTGCTGCTGCTGGCGCTGGCCGGTGGACTGGTGCTGAACCTGATGCCCTGCGTGCTGCCGATCCTGTCGCTGAAGGTGCTGAGCCTGGCGCAGAGCGGCGAAAGCCCGCAGCGCGCCCGCAGCCACGCGCTCTGGTACACGTTGGGCGTGCTGGTCGCGTTCGCCGTGATCGGCGCATTGATGGTCAGCCTGCGCGCGATCGGCAACGCCGTCGGCATCGGCTTCCAGTTGCAGCACCCGGGCGTGGTGGCGGCACTGGCCTACATCATGTTCGCGGTGGGCCTGAGCCTGTCCGGCGTGTTCACCCTCGGCGGCGGCATCGGCAACCTTGGCCAGTCGCTGGCCAGCCGCAGCGGCCCGGCCGGTGACTTCTTCACCGGTGCGCTGGCCTGCGTGGTCGGCAGTGCCTGCGTCGGCCCGTTCATGGGCGGTGCGATCGCCTACGCCTTCATTGCCCCGCCGCTGAAGGCGATGACCGTGTTCCTGTTCCTCGGCCTGGGCCTGGCGCTGCCGTTCCTGCTGATCGGCTTCGTGCCAGCGCTGGCACGCCGCCTGCCCAAGCCCGGCCCGTGGATGGAAACGCTCAAGCACGTGCTGGCCTTCCCGATGTACGCCACTGCGCTGTGGCTGCTGTGGGTGCTGGGCAAGCAGCGCGGCGTGGACGGCATGGCGCTGGTGCTGGGTGGCCTGCTGCTGTTTGCGTTCGGCCTGTGGCTGTTTGAACGCAACCGCTGGACCGGCTCGCGTGCGGGGACCCTGCTCGGCGTGCTGCTGGCGATCGGTGCACTGGTTCCGGCCTGGGGCGTGACCCAGCTGGCACCGCCGGCGAGGGCCGCACAGGCCGCCAGCGACAACGTGGTCGAGTATTCGCCGCAGCTGCTGGACCGCCTGCGCGCCGACAACCGCGTGGTGTTCGTCAACATGACCGCCGACTGGTGCGTGAGCTGCAAGGCCAACGAACGTGCGGTGCTGTCACGGCCGGAGTTCAAGGAACTGCTCAAGCGCACCAATGCGGTGTACATGCGCGGTGACTACACCAACGTCGACCCGCAGATCACCACGTTCCTGGAAGAGCACAAGGCGGTTGGCGTACCACTGTACGTGGTGTACGGCCCCGGCGCGCCGCCGACCGTGCTGCCGACCCTGCTGACCCAGGCGGTGGTCGAGGAAGCGCTGCTGCGCACCGCACGATGAAGTGGCAACGGCCAGCGCTGCTGTGGACAGCGATGCTGGCCGCCGGCCTCGGCCTGTGGGCCGGGCATCGTCTGTCACCCGGCACATCAGCACCTGCCGCGCCAGCAACGGCTTCCAGGGCGACGGCCGTGAAGCCCACGCTGCAGGTGGGCGATCAGTTGCCCGCGCTGACACTGCCGGACCTGGCGGGTCAGCCATTGGTCCTGCGCGATCACTTCGCCGGCCGGCCGCTGCTGATCAACGTCTGGGCCAGCTGGTGTGCGCCCTGCGTGGAAGAGATGCCCGAACTGGCGCGCTTCGCCGGTGCCCAGGGCGACAACGGTGTGCAGGTGCTGGGTCTGGCGCTGGACACCACGGACGACGTGCGCGGTTTCCTGCAGCAGGTGCCAGTGGACTACCCGATCGTGATCGAGACACCGGGCCCGCGCGATGCCAGCGTGCAGCTCGGCAACGCGCAAGGCCTGCTGCCCTACAGCGTGTTGTTCGATGCGCAGGGGCGAATGGTAAAAGCGAAGCTGGGACCGTTCGCCCACGGCGAGATCGACAGCTGGGTGAAGTGAGGGTGTTTTTTGCAGGGCTTGCAGCCCTGCACCCGGCTCAATGCAACGCCAACAGCCAAAGCGGGCATTCCGCGGGTTGGCGGGGCGATGTCGGAGTGCGGGGACGCTGCAAGTACGTCCCTGTAAGCTTGGCAGCCGCTTGCTCGTGTGCGCTGTCCTGCGCACACGTCAAGACCGGGGTTGGGCGTCCTGCCCAACCCGCCCGAGGCATGCCTCGGGCCCAT
>OKDH01000105.1_pt1 | contig 13916 bp, 7 predicted proteins | sample 1610621 | NCBI WGS metagenome assembly OKDH01 (sample SAMN04436668, study PRJEB24849) | human gut metagenome | biome: human gut; feature: NICU; material: stool | host: Homo sapiens | place: USA: Saint Louis, MO | collected 2010-06-11
GGACCATGGATTCATGAGTTGCCGGCCAGCGACCGGCACTACCGCCCCAGGCGCTGGTCCCGTGCCCGCTGGTCAGCCATCGCCTTGTCCAGTTCGGCCTGCAGTGCCGGCTGCTGCACGGTGGCGTCCAGCACATAGACCTTTACCCCATGCGCCGGCACGTTAGTCTTCAGCTGCCGCTCGACCTTCACCGTGCCGCCATCCAGCGCGTCACGCCACGTGCCGGCCTGCAGGTAGCGATCCACCTCGAAGGTGCGCGCCACATCGCCCTTGTTCAGCAGCACCAGCGCCGTCTGCGCCAGATCTTCCTGCTGCAGCACGCGCAGGAACACCGCTTCGTCGCCGTGCAGGCGCTCGTTCACCTGCAAGCCACGCTGCAGTGCCGGGGTCGCTTCACGCAGTTTGGCGATGCGCTGCAGCGGCGCGAAGATCGGGCTCTGCGGCGCAGCGTCCACACTCGGCTGGCCGAAGTAGGCACGGTTGCCTGCGTGCTCGGCGCGGCCACGCATGAAGCCGGTCTCCGAGCCGTAATAGACCACCGGAATGCCGCGCGCGGTGAACAGCCAGTTGTGCGCGTCGATGAAGCCGTTGTCACTGGCCTGCAGGCGCGGCATGTCGTGGTTGTCGTAGAAGCTCATCAGCTCGTACGGATTGGCATACGGGCCACCGCTCAGGTGCAGCGGCTCGGCCAGCGTCTCGAAGCCCTTGCCGGCGGTGCCGAAGGTCTGCTCCAGAGCACCGCGCAACGGGAAGTCGAGCACGCTGACATTGGCGTTGGCCGGCCAGGTGTGCTCGGCAATGGTCGCCGCGTTGTAGTCGAAGGCTTCGCCGAACATGAACATGCCCGGATGCTCGGCGCGGATGCGCTTGACGAATTCATGCCACCACGGGTGCGGCAGCCAGCCGATGGTGTCGATGCGCAATGCGTCCACGCCCTGCGCGGTCCACTGCAGGTAAGCGCCGACCAGGTAATCCATCACCGCCGGATTGTCCTGGTTGAAGTCGGACAGCTCGGCCAGGTTGCCGTCGAAGATCGAGCCGTCCTTGCTGTCGACCGGACCGATGTTGTTGTAGAACGCGTGCAGCGGGTTGTGCTCCGGGTCCAGCTTCTGCGGCGGCAGGTTCTGGTGGTCGGCGATCAACTTTCCATCCTTGTCGAAGATCTGACCGAACTGCGGTTGCCGTGTCGGCATGGTCCAGGCCGGCGAACCGTGGTTGCCTACGATGTCCAGCACCACCTTCAGGCCGGCACCGTGCAGGCCCTTGGTCAGTCCGGCGAAGTCCAGGTCCCTGCTGGGCAGGTGCTCATCGAGTCTGTAGAAGTTGATGCCCCAGTAGCCGTGGTAGCCGGTCTTGCCGCGGTCGGTCAGCGTGCTGGTGCAGCTGATCGGCTTGCTGCCGGTGAAAGCTTGGTCGGGGTTGTCGATGATCGGCGTGATCCACACCGCGCCGAAACCCAGGTTGCGGATGTACTGCGCATTGTCGAGCACGCCACGGAAGTCGCCGCCGAGGTAGCCAATGTTGCCGTCCACCTTGTCCGGGCATGGCACCGGGATGTCGAAGGTGCGGTGCGCGCCACCCTGGTCGCGATGGTCATTGGATGGATCACCGTTGACGAAGCGGTCGGTGACCACGAAGTACACCGCATCGCTGGCGAACGGTTCGGTGGTGCCGACGTAGTCCGGGCGCGGCGTGGCCACGGCCTGGCCGGCGAACAGGGCAAGGGAAACGGCAACAGCCAGGACACCACGCATCACACCACCTCCGGACGGGACGGAACCCGCAGCACGCACAGGCCGGCGACGAACAGGCTGCAGCCGCCCAGCACCAGCACATGCATCGGCTGGCCACCCAGCCATGCGCGCAGGGCAAAGCCAAGCGCACTGGCCGCCACCAGCTGCGGGATCACGATGAAGAAATTGAAGATGCCCATGTACACACCCATCTTCGACGCAGGCACGCTGTCGGACAGCAGTGCATACGGCAACGACAGGATCGATGCCCAGGCAAAACCCACACCCACCATCGACAGCAGCAGCCAGTGCGGGTCGCGGATGAACATCAGCGAGACCAGGCCGGCAGCGCCCAGCCACAGGTTGACCAGGTGGCTCCAGCGCAGGCCGATCGCACGCACCATCGGTGGAATCAGCACCGCCGCCAACGCAGCGAAGCCGTTGTAGGCGCCAAACAGCACGCCAACCCAGTTGGCACCTTCGTTGTAGGCCGCCGACTGTGGATCGGTCGAACCGAAGTGGGTACCGGCCACCGCAGCAGTGGTGTAGATCCACATGGCGAAAAGCGCGAACCATGAGAAGAACTGCACCCACGCCAGGCGGCGCATGGTCACCGGCATCGCGCGCAGGTCGCCGACGATGGCGGCCAGCATATGCGTGGCCGGCAACGCGCGCGCGACCGCCAGCAGCAGGCCGTAGCCGGCGCACAGGCCTGCCAGCACGTACAGCATCCTGTCGCCTTGTCGCCAGGTGATCAGCAGCGCCAACAGCACACCCAGCCCTAGCCACAGGGCCACCCGCGTCCATGGCGCCGGGCCGTCGATCACCGCTCCCGCATGATGCGCCGGCGGCTCGGCATCATCGAAGGCAGCCAGTTCTGCTGGTGAATATTCGCGGGTGCTGACCACCGTCCAGGTGATCGCCGCCAGCAGCACCGCCGCGCCGAAGTAGAACGCATAGCGCACGGTGTCCGGCACCTCACCGGCGGCGGCCGTATTGGCAACGCCGAAGTGGGCCAGGATGAACGGCAGGAAGCTGGCGACGATGGCGCCCACACCGATGAAGAAGCTCTGCATCGCATAGCCGGCCGGACGCTGGCGTGGCGCCAGCTGGTCGCCGACGAAGGCTCGGAACGGCTCCATCGATACGTTGATCGAGGCATCGAGCACCCACAGCGTGCCGGCCGCAATCCACAGCGTCGGTGAATTCGGCATCACCAGCAGGGCCAGCGTGGTCAGCACCGCACCGATCATGAAGAACGGACGGCGCCGCCCCCAGCGCGTCCAGGTGCGATCGGACAGGTAACCGATCACCGGCTGCACCAGCAGGCCGGTCAGCGGCGCGGCGATCCACAGCCCCGGTACCGCGTCGATGTCCGCGCCCAGCGTCTCGAAAATGCGGCTGGCGTTGGCATTCTGCAGGGCGAAGCCGAACTGGATGCCGAGAAAACCGAAACACATGTTCCAGATCTGCCAGAACGACAGCTGGGGTTTGGCGGGGCGATTCATCGCGCGCCCTCTACGGCCACGGGCGCCACCGTCAGCGCCTGCACCTGCGCCTGGTTGAGCACGCCGTCGCGCCCGCCCTTGCCCCCGGTGTAGTGCGCGAAGTGCTGCAGTGTGCTCATGTTGAAGCCCTCTTCAAGCGTGACCGCGCATCGGCCCTTCGGCACCGGAAACGTCGCCGAGGTCGAGTCCTGCACGGCCACGCTGTGCGGCAGGGTGACGGTGTGCCGCTGCAACGGCTGGCCCGGGCACTGCAGCACCAGCTGCTTCACCGCGGCGGTCACGCCCGTGTTGATCGGCCCATTCGCGTTGCTGTACTGCAGGCGCAGGCGCACCTGCCCCGCCTTGGCCGAGGTGAACTGCCAGCGCTCGGCACCCTTCAATCGCTGCTGCGGACCGACGCAGACCATCGGACTGTGCAGCGATTCCAATGCGCCGTCGCGCCGGGTCAGGCTCAGGCAATGCTGCAGGCCATCGTCACCGATGCGTGCCAGGCCATTGCTGGCGGTGAGCGCCCGGCCGTCCTGCCACAGCACCTGGCCGGCAGCGACCTCGACATTCCAGCCCCTGCCCTCGCGTCGCGCCTGCGGTGCGGCCGGCGTGGCCGGTGCGCGCGCATTGGCGTCGGCCGTCGTCGCCACGCTGCGCGGTGCCGCTGCGGTGGCCACCAGCTGCACGGTGGTGGTGGCACCACGCGTCTTTACCTCGCCCGCCACCAGCAGGCCATCACCCACCTGCTTCGGTCGCTCCAGCACATAGCGCTTGCCATCGGCCTCCAGGGAGATGCGGCGCTGCTTGCCGAACAGTTCGGGGACCAGCGCGGCTGGCAGCTTGGGCTGCACGCGGCCATCGTCCTGCACGCCGAACACGCCCTCGACCACCATCGACAGATATCCAGCCACCGACCACAGCTGGCGCTCCGAATTGACCACCGGCCCGCTGAGCGCGCCTTCATCCACATGGACGGCCTGGGTGACCAGTTCGTAGTTCTCCATGTTGGAGCCGGCCAGCGCGGCACCGCGCATCAGCGAGCGGATCTCGGCGGCGATGCGCGGCGCATCGTCCAGCTGCCGCGCCGCACGCAGCGAGTAGGCACTGACGAACGGCCAGATCGCCCGGTTGTGATAGATCGGCTGTTGTGCTTCCTGCGGCCAGACCACCGGGCTGCCAGCCGGGCCCATCGGATACGCCGCCAGCGCACGCCGCGCGCGCTCGGGCGGCAGCACCTCGGCGAGGATGCCCAGCGAGAGGCCGAGCAGATCGACCTTGGCGTACGGTACCGGGTGCGCGGCTTCGCCGATGTAGCTCATGTACTGGCCGATATCCTCGCGCCAGAAGCGCGCATCGATCTGCTGCGCCAATGCGTCGGCCCAGGCCTTGTAGTCGGCCGCGCGGGCATCGCCGTGCTGCCCGGCCAGGCGTTCGGCCAGGCGCAGTGCCTGGTAGTGCAGCACGTTGGTGGACAGTGCGTAGGAATCACCGATGAAACGCACATCCTCGCGGGTCCAGTCTGGATAGGTCTGCTCGCGCCAGTCCAGGAAGGAGGTCTCGCCGCGGTACAGGCCCATCTGCACGTCGAACACCATCGCGCGGTCCTGCGCCAGCGTGGCCTGCAGCGCCTGCCAGACCTGGTCGGCAAACGCGCGATCCTGCAGCAGGTGACGCGCGGCCAGGAACCACACCACGCGGTCGCTGCTGATCGGCCAGCTGCCGCCGGAGCCGGTGTCCTGCGCAACGAACAGGCCGGGCGTATGGCCATCGCGCGCCGCCGACAGCTTGAACTGCAGCGACTGCCGGGTGCGCTTCGGATCCAGGCGTGCGAGCGCCAGATCGGCGGCAAAGCTGACATCGCGCGTCCACACATAGGGCCAGCGCGCACCGGTCTGGAAGCACTCGCAGGGCACCGGCCGGCCTTCGTCGAAGGCGGGATCACGGATCGCATCCACGCGGTCCTGGTCCATCTCCTGCTGGGCCAGTGCGAACAGGGCATCGAACATCACGCTGCCGGTCTGGCTGCGCATCGGCATCGGTGCGATGCGCACCTCGCGCTTCGGCGCATGCAGCACGAAGCTGCCCTTGGCAGCGGCTTCGGCGCGCGCATGGCGGCCGTCGAATTGCAGGTCGGCCGCCTGCGCGGTCGTCCCCAGCGCTGCCCCCAGGGCAGCGGTCAGGCAAATGATCTTCAGCATCGAAGCGGCGGACCGGCTCGCGCCCGTCGGCCTCCCTCCCTCTCTGCACGCGTTGTAGGTCCGCACCGTCGTTGCCGGCGGGCGGGCGCGGCCCCTCCCTCAAGGTGCCCTGGCGCCATGGTAGACGCGGGGCTGTCGGCTGCGTCCAGTTGCATACGTATTCATGGCGTCGCGCGGTAGCGCACCCGACGCGCTGGCTTATGGTCCGGGTCTGCCAACGGCGCCTTGGGAGGGGAATTGCCGATGTCACCCACTGCTGTACGCGCGGTATTCGCGCACATGCTGGGCCTGGCCCTGATCGGATGGGCCACGCTGGTACAGGCCGCGCCCCAGGTGGCCAGCGTCGAATCGCCGGGCAAGGTGTTGAAGGTCAGCCTGGTGCTGGACGGCGGCACGGCCCGCTATCGGGTCGAGCGCCTGGGCGACACTGTGGTGGAGGATTCGAAGCTCGGCTTCGCCCTGCGCGACGGTCGCCTGGACCGCGATTTCACTCTGCTGGGCCAGCAGCGGCGCAGCGTCGATGACACCTGGGAGCAGCCGTGGGGCGAACGCCGGCTCACCCGCAACCATTTCAACGAGCTGATCGTGCAGCTGGCCGAAACCACCGGCAGCAAGCGCCGGCTGGATGTAGTGTTCCGCGTCTACGACGATGGCCTCGGCTTCCGCTACGTATTCCCCGAACAGCCGAATCTGCGCGAGGCCATCATCGATGACGAGCTGACCGAGTTCGCCATCGCACAGGACTCCACCGCCTGGTGGATCCCCGCCGGCGAGCCGATCCACTACGAGTACCTGTACCAGCGCACCCCGCTGCGCGAAGTACCGCTGGTGCATACGCCGATGACCCTGCGCAGCCGCGATGGCCTGCATGTGGCCATTCACGAGGCCGCGCTGGTGGACTACGCCGGCATGTGGCTGCGCCACAGCGAGGGGCAGCGCCTGCGCGCGCAGCTGTCGCCCTCGGCCGAAGGCTGGAAGGTGCGCCGCACCCTGCCCTTCGCCACGCCGTGGCGCACGCTGCAGATCGCCGACCGTGCCGGCGGCCTGGTCGAATCGGACCTGATCCTCAACCTCAACGAACCCAATGCACTGGGTGATGTGAGCTGGGTGAAACCAGCCAAGTACCTGGGCGTGTGGTGGTCGATGCACCTGGACAACGAGAGCTGGGCGACCGGGCCGAAGCACGCGGCCACCACCGCCAAGACGAAAAAAGTCATCGACTTCGCCGCGGCGCACGGCTTCCGCGGCGTGCTGGTGGAGGGCTGGAACCCAGGCTGGGACGGCATGTGGGTGGGCAATGGCTACGACTTCGATTTCACCCGCGCCACGCCCGATTTCGACATCGAAGCGCTGTCGGCGTATGGCCTGAAGAAAGGCGTGCACCTGATCGGCCACCATGAAACCGGCTGCGCCATCGAACATTACGAGGCCCAGCTGGACGCCGCGCTGGACCTGTACGCACGGCTGGGCGTGGACCAGTTCAAGACCGGCTACGTCTGCGACGACGGCCAGGTCGACCGCCGCAATCCCACGGGGGGCCCACTGTGGCGCGAGTGGCATGACGGGCAGTTCATGGCCCGCCACCATCTGAAGGTGGTGCAGGAAGCCGCGCGCCGGCACCTGTCGGTGAACCCGCATGAGCCGATCAAGGACACCGGCCTGCGCCGCACCTATCCCAACTGGATCTCGCGCGAAGGCGCTCGCGGCATGGAGTACAACGCCTGGGGCCAGCCACCGAACCCGCCGGAGCACGAGGTCAACCTGGTGTTCACCCGCATGCTGGCCGGGCCGATGGACTACACCCCCGGCATCCTCAGCCTGAAGGGCCGCCACGGCCAGGCCATCCCCAGTACGTTGGCCCGCCAACTGGCGCTGTACGTGGTGCTGTACAGCCCGATCCAGATGGCCGCCGACCTGCCCGAACACTACCTGCAGCATCGCGAGGCGTTCCGTTTCATCGAGGGCGTGGCGGTGGACTGGGAGCAGAGCCGCGTGCTCGATGGCGAAGTGGGTGACTACGTGACGATCGTGCGCCGCGACCGCAACAGCCGCGACTGGTTCCTCGGCAGCATCACCGATGAACACGGCCGCGTGCTGCCGGTGTCACTGGGCTTCCTGGAACCTGGCGTGCGCTACCGCGCCGAGATCTACCGTGATGGTGAAGGCGCAGATTTCCGCAGCAACCCGTTCGCGTTCGTTCGCGAAACCCGCGAAGTGACCAGCGCCGATGCACTGACGCTGGTGCTGGCACCCGGCGGTGGCCAGGCCATTCGCTTCACGCCGATCCGCTGAACGTTTTCCTGCCTGCGCCCCCGTAGCGCCCGAGCCCACGCTCGGGCGGCGGTGCGTAGCACCGAAATGCAGCCGAGCATGGGCTCGGCTCTACAGAACGAGACACTTGAAAGCGATTACATCCCTGCAGACGCCATTGAATACGTATGCAGGGTGATCCCCGCGAAGAACGCGCTGCCTACCATAGCGGCGACGACAGCGGCCACCGCGTCGCACGTTCACGGCCCCGCCGGAACGCTCACAAATCGATCTGCAACATTGCCTGGGAGGGGAAAATGTTGAACCACAAGCGCAGCGCGCTGAGCATCGCGCTGGCCGTTGTCCTGGCGCCGACACTGGCGTCGGCACAGTCCACGCAGAACACCACCACACCGGCCGGCACCGCCGCCACCAACCTCGATACGGTGCAGGTCACCGGCATCCGCCGCGGCATCGAGAGCGCGATCGCGGTCAAGCAGGACGCCACCTCGGTGGTCGAAGCGATCTCCGCCGAAGACATCGGCAAGCTGCCCGACGTCAGCATCGCCGAGTCCATTTCGCGCCTGCCCGGCCTGGCCGCCCAGCGCGTGGCGGGCCGCGCGCAGGTGATCAGCGTCCGCGGCCTGTCGCCGGACTTCGCCACCACCCTGCTCAATGGCCGCGAAGTGGTCAGCACTGGCGACAACCGTGGCGTCGAGTTCGACCAGTACCCGTCCGAACTGGTCAACGGCGTGACCGTGTACAAGACCCCTGACGCGGCACTGGTCGGCCAGGGCCTGTCGGGCACCATCGACATGCAGACCGCGCGCCCGCTCAGCTTCGGCGAGCGCGTGATCGCGGTCAGTGGCCGCTACCAGAAGAGCTCGCTGGGCCGCGCCGCCAACACCGATCCGTACGGCAACCGCTTCAGCGCCAGCTACATCGACCAGTTCCTGGACAAGACCCTGGGCATCGCCATCGGCTATGCGCACAGCGACATGCCGATCCAGGAGAACCAGGTCGGTCTGTACGAGCCGTGGACCACCGAGCACACCGACAAGGGCGACCGTCCGGGCGTGGGTGCCGGCACCTACTTCTCCGATGGCATCAAGGCGCTGCGCCGCACCGGCAACAACAAGCGCGACGGCGTGATGGCCACGGTCCAGTTCCGGCCGAACAACAGCTGGACCAGCACCTTCGATGCATTCCACACCGAAGCCGAGCAGATCGACACCGCCAACCAGTTCGAGCTGAACCTCAGCAACTACAACGGCAACTACACCCCGGGCCTGCTGGTCAGCAACCCGCAGGTCAACGCCAATGGTTCGTTCACTGGCGGCACTGCCAGCGGCGTGTACCCGCTGGTACGCGGCATGTACAACAAGCGCAAGGACAAGATCGACGCGTTCGGCTGGAACAACGAGTTCAACTTCAGTGGCGTCAAGCTGGTCGCCGACCTGAACTACTCCAAGGCCACGCGCGACGAGCTGAACCTGGAAAACAACCTGCAGCTGACGCCGATGCCGCAGCTGGATACGGTCGGCGTGTCGATCCGCCAGGACGGCTTCTCGCAGATCAGCCCGGGCCTGAACTACTCCAACCCGGATGCGTTGTTCCTGACCAACACCATCTACGGTTCCGGCTACGGCAAGGTGCCGCAGGTGGAAGACCGCCTGAAGGGTGGCAAGCTGGCCGCCACCATCGCCCTGCCCGATGCCGTCGCGTCGTGGGCGCCGGACATCGACATCGGCGTGAACTACGCTGACCGCCGCAAGGTGAAGACCCAGTCCGAAGGCAACATCCTGCTGGGTGCGCAGGGCGACGCCAACATCGCCTCGGACCTGCAGTACCGCCCGGTCAACCTGGGCTTCGCCGGCCTCGGCACCATCCCGGCCTGGAACGTGCCGGCCGCGGTGGGCCGCTACATGACCTTCAACCCGGTCGACAACCTGGACTACCTGATTCCCAAGTCGTGGACGGTACAGGAGAAGATCACCACCGCCTGGGCGCGCCTGAACATCAACGCCGACATCGGTGACGTCGGCGTGCGCGGCAACATCGGCGTGCAGATGCAGCACACCGACCAGAGTTCGGATTCGCGCTACTGGGACAGCTCGCAGTCGGCCGGCAACAACGTGCAGCCGTACTCGAACGGCCGCACCTACAACGATTGGCTGCCGAGCCTGAACCTGGCCTTCCTGTTCCCGCACCAGCAGACGCTGCGCTTCGCCGCTGCAAAGCAGGTCGCACGCCCGCGCGTGGACCAGATGCGCGCCGGCCTGGAGTTCGGCGTGGACACCGGCACCGGCCGCCCCGGCGGCAGCGGCGGCAATCCGCTGCTGGACCCGTGGCGTGCCACCGCGCTGGACCTGTCCTACGAGAAGTACTTCGGCGAGAAGGCCTACGTGGCCGCCGCGATCTTCTACAAGGACCTGAAGAGCTACGTCTACACCCAATCGGTCGACAACTACGACTTCACCGCGCTGCTGGGCAGCTACGTGCCGCCGCCGGGCATGACGGCACCGGTGCTGACCACCGGCACCTTCTCCGCCCCGCAGAACGGCAAGGGCGGCACGCTGAAGGGCCTCGAACTGACCGCATCGTTCCCGCTGGAGATGCTGACCGACAGCCTGCGTGGCTTCGGCGTGCAGGCCAGCGCGACCTTCAACAAGAGCGACATCACCATCCTGGACCCGGAGAGCGCCTCCAGCGTGGGCAGTGATCCGATCAGCCTGCCGGGCCTGTCCAAGCGCGTGTACAACTTCACCGCGTATTACGAGCGCAGCGGCTTCGAGGCACGGGTGAGCCAGCGCCGCCGTTCGGACTTCATCGGCGAGATCGGCAACTTCAACGGCAACCGCAGCCTGCGCTACGTGGTCGGCGAGAACGTGACCGATGCGCAGATCAGCTACACCTTCAGCGACAGCAGTGCCCTGCGTGGCCTGACCCTGCTTCTGCAGGGCAGCAACCTGACCAACGAGCCGTACCGCACCTACGCCGGCAGCAAGGACCGCCCGCTGGAGTACATCGAGTGGGGCCGCACCTACATGCTGGGCGTGAACTACAAGTTCTGATCACGGCCGGGTCGTGCCGGCCGCTGGCTGGCACCCCGAATCCGGTAGCGCCGGCCGCTGGCCGGCAACACAAAGGGAGCAGGACCGGAAGCCCGCTGCGCAGGCAGCGGGTTTTCTTATGCGCGGATGCCAGCACGTGATCGGCAAGGCCCATGCAGCGACGTTCCAACCCGTAGATCCACGCCATGCGTGGATGCCGTTCTCTGGAATCCCACCCACAAAAAAGGGACGGGGCGCTTCGGCCCCGTCCCCGCAAGTACCGCCACCGGAGAAAACGGTCAGCTGCGTCGGGCGCAATACACCGCGCGCGGCGGCAGCTGGAGTTCGTTGCCCTGCACCGTGCCCGCATCCGGGCCCGGTACCGCCACCTGCTGCCAGTTGCCCGGCGGCAGCGGATGGGTCACCGCCTCGGCCGACAGGTTGAAGGCCAGCAGGAGGGTTTCATCTGCAAGCATACGCTCGAACAGCAGCACAGGCTCGGCGCTTTCAAGGAATCTGATGCTGCCATGCAGAAGCGCCGGCTGGGTATGCCGCCAGGCCAGGAACGCGCGGAACGCCGCCAGCACCGAGTGCGGGTCGCGTTCCTGCACGGCCACCGCCGCCGCCCGGTGCTCGACCGGAATCGGCAGCCAGGGCTGGCCGCTGGTGAAACCTGCTAACGGCGCATCGGTCCATGGCAGCGGGGTGCGGCAGCCATCACGGCCCTTGAAGTTCGGCCAGAAGGTGATGCCGTAGGGGTCCTGCAGTGCCTCGAACGGTACCTCGGCCTCGGCCAGGCCCAGCTCCTCGCCCTGGTACAGGCAGACCGAGCCGCGCAGCGAGCACAGCATCGCCACCAGCATCCGCGCCAGGCGCGGATCGGCCGGGTGGCCGCCCCAGCGGCTGACCGCCCGCTCCACGTCGTGATTGGACACCGCCCAGCACGGCCAGCCTTCGGTCATCGCCGCTTCCAGCCGCGAGACCGTGTCGCGGATATAGGCCGCGCTGTAGTCATCCACCAGCAGCTCGAAGCTGTAACCCATGTGCAGGCGGCCATCGCGGGTGTACTCGGCGGTGGTCGCCAGCGAATCCTCCGAAGAGATCTCGCCCAGGCTGACCGCGCCCGGGTACTGATCCAGCAGCGCGCGCAGGCGCTCCAGGAACGGCAGGTTCTCCGGCTGGGTGTTGTTGTAGTAGTGGTACTGGTAGGCGTACGGGTTGTCCGGGCTGAAGCCGCGCCCCACCCGCTTCTCCGCCGGCTTGGGCGGGTTGTCACGCAGCTGCGCATCGTGGAAGCAGAAGTTGATCGCATCCAGGCGGAAGCCATCCACGCCGCGATCGAGCCAGAAACGGACATTGTCCAGGGTGGCCTGCTGCACGTCCGGGTGGTGGAAGTTCAGGTCCGGCTGGTCGACCAGGAAGTTGTGCAGGTAGTACTGCTCACGGCGCGGCTCCCACTGCCAGGCACAGCCGCCGAACAGCGACAGCCAGTTGTTCGGCGGGGTGCCGTCCTCGCGCGGGTCGGCCCAGACGTACCAGTCGGCCTTCGGATTGCTGCGGTCCTGGCGGCTCTCGCGGAACCAGGCGTGCTCGATCGAAGTATGGCTCAACACCTGGTCGATCATCACCTTCAGGCCCAGGCCATGGGCCTTGGCCAGCAGGCGGTCGAAGTCGTCCAGGCTGCCGAACAGCGGGTCGACGTCGCGGTAGTCGGCGATGTCGTAGCCGAAATCGGCCATGGGGGACTTGAAGAACGGCGAGATCCAGATCGCATCCACGCCCAGCGCGGCAATGTGGTCCAGGCGCTCGATGATGCCCGGCAGGTCGCCCACCCCATCGCCGTTGGCATCGAGGAAACTGCGCGGGTAGATCTGGTAGATGACGGCTCCGCGCCACCATGGATAGTGCGACATCGACAGCCCCCCTCCGGGCATGCGGGACCCGCCGGCAGCGGGCCGAAATCCTGATCCGGCAAGCTTAGCGGTGGCCTCGCGGGCATGGCGCAACCTGCATACGTATTCACGCGAAGGGCCGCGCAGGCCGGGCTGGAATTGCCGCTCGGGCCCGTTTGCGCCCGAATTCACGGCCAGCGCCTATAATCGATGGTGAGCCTGAAAGCCTGATCGCATGACCATCACCGAAGACACCCGTCCCGCCCTGGGCCTGCCCCAGATCCAGTCGCTTGCCGCGGCCGACATGGCCGCCGTCGACGCCCTGATCCGGCGCCGGCTGTCCTCGGACGTCGTGCTGATCAACCAGATCGCCGACCACATCATTTCCGCCGGCGGCAAGCGCCTGCGCCCGATGCTGGTGATGCTGGCCGGCCACGCGGTCGGCCAGGCCGGCCCGGAGCACCACCAGCTGGCGGCGATCATCGAGTTCATCCACACCTCCACCCTCCTGCACGACGACGTGGTGGACGAATCCAGCCTGCGGCGTGGCCGCAGCACCGCCAACGCGCTGTGGGGCAACGCGCCCAGCGTGCTGGTGGGCGACTTCCTGTACTCGCGCAGCTTCCAGCTGATGGTCGAGCTGGAGCGCATGCCGGTGATGCAGATCCTGGCCGACGCCACCAACCGCATCGCCGAGGGTGAAGTGCTGCAGCTGCTGCACGTGCACAACCCGGATACCGACGAAGCCGCCTACCTGCGCGTGATCGAGCGCAAGACCGCGGTGCTGTTCGCCGCCGGTACCCGCCTGGGCGCGCTGGCCAGCGGCGTGGATGAAGCCACCCAGCAGGCCCTGTTCGACTACGGCATGCACCTGGGTTACGCATTCCAGATCGCCGACGACGTGCTGGACTACTCGGCCAACGCCGAGGAGCTGGGCAAGAACCTGGGCGACGACCTCGCCGAGGGCAAGGCCACGTTGCCGCTGATCCACGCGATGGCCCACTCCGATGATGCTACCCGCGAGCGCCTGCGCACCATCGTGCAGGACGGCGACGCCTCGGCGATGCCGGAGGTGCTGGCCGCGATCCGCGCCACCGGCGGCCTGGAGTACAGCCGTCGTCGTGCCGAAGAGTACGCCGACGCCGCCGAGCGTGCCCTGGATGGCCTGGCCGACAACGATGCCGTGGCCGCCCTGCGTGGCTTAGCCCGCTACGCGGTGCAGCGCTCGCATTGATGGGTTGAGGTGTGCCGACCAACGGGCGGCACCCACCCACCGGCATTCCGGTGGGTGCCG
>OKDH01000109.1_pt1 | contig 13711 bp, 14 predicted proteins | sample 1610621 | NCBI WGS metagenome assembly OKDH01 (sample SAMN04436668, study PRJEB24849) | human gut metagenome | biome: human gut; feature: NICU; material: stool | host: Homo sapiens | place: USA: Saint Louis, MO | collected 2010-06-11
CGCGCCAGAACTCGAAGGCAGCGGCTTCGGGCGGCGGGTCGGCATCGGGAACAAGCTGCACCACGGCATCATGATCGGGGAACCAGGCCGGATGCGCGTCGCGCGCATCCAGAGCGGGATCTTCCAGCAGGCGCAGGCCCCAAGCCAGCGCCGCGTCCGGCCGCCGGCGACGGCGCCGCCAGTCGCGGCGGTAGCCGGGGTTTCGGCGCAAGTATTCCCACGCCAGTGCGGGGCCGTCGAGGTGCAGGACGTAGAGATAAGCCGCTGTCGGATACCAGTGTTCGGCGCTGCGATCAGTCATGGCGAGACCTCCCTGTGCTTGGGGTGCGTCGCCACGGATTCCGCCGTGCGGGAGCTATCGAAACGCCATCAGGTCGTCATCAAAAAAGGTTAAGCTGTAACTGTCGGTGTCAAGACCGTTTGGCTCCGGCGTGTTGCGGCAATCGTCTGAATGCGACGGCTGCGCAACCCGGAAATGGTGCGCGGCACCGGATACCGTGCCGCAGGCCGCGCCAAAGATCATGACTGTTTGCATCATGCTGGCACCGCTTCGGTGCATCAATGCCGATTGAGACCGTACAGGTCTTGGGTAAGACCGAAATAGTCACAATGCGCCCCGGCTGGCCGGGCTGCGCTGGCCTTCATCAGTCCGTGATCGCGCCGTTCTCCTGCGCCAGCCGGACGTACTCCGACAGTGGGCGCAGCGCCTGGAAATACCGATCCCGCCGCACCGGCAGCTTGCGCGGGCCGACGATGCCGGCTAGGTCGGAGAGCTTGACCGTGCCCAGCGAGGGCATCCCGATACCGAGGTCGATCAGCCCGTAGGCCGTGTCGTCATCCGCAGGGTCGAGCGACACCAGCAGCCAGGTCACATGCGCGTCGGGGGTGAACAGCCGCACTACGGGCAGCGGGTCGAGGTGCTGGCCAGCGGCGAGCGCCGCTCCGTGGGCGAGCAGCCGGGCACGTTCGTCAGCGGTGACAAGTGGCAGGGTCATGGCCGGAACCTCCACGAAACCGAGGATGCGCGGATGCGCTTGTGCGTCGAAGCACGGAACCGCCAAACCGTCTCCGTGCTTTCGTGCGCAAGCACGGATGCGCAAGCCATCGCATCCTTGGAAGAACGCAAGCGCAGAAGCGCAATTGTAGGAAGCCGGAAAGACACGGATGCGATTCCCCGGTTCTGTTGGAATCCGTAGATACGGATTTCCGTAAAAGCACGGAACACCGTTTTTTCGCCAATGAGTTAAAGATAACGTGGTTTTAATTGTCCTTTGATTCGACGCTTCTGTCTATGCAGAAGCGATCCGTTCAGCCAGGCCGACCGGCCGGCGTTACCACCTTCGATGCCGACCTGGCGCAAGCCTTCGGCGCGGCGGTGCGTGCGCTACGGATGGAGCGAGGGATTGCGCAAGAATCGCTGGCGCACCTGGCCGGCATCGAGCGTTCGCACATGGGCAAGATCGAGCGTGGCGAACACATGCCCACGCTGGCGATCATCTTCAAAATCGCCCGCGCACTCGATTGCAGTACGGCGGTGCTGATGGCCGAGACGGAAAGCCAGATCGCGGCGTTCGAGACATAGCCGCAAGCGGAGCGCGCAGCGCCGCAGGCGCGAAGGCGTGAGGGATTGAAGCCGCATGGCCGTGACGGCGAAGTCGGCACGGGGCGCAGCCCGAAAGCCCGGCGGCGCTTTCAGCGCCGACACGCCATCTTGCGCTTGTCGCCACGGGCTTCGAGCCATTCGACCATCACCGATGCGATGCCGGCCCTGAACATGCGGCGCATGAGACAACTGCCGAAACCCTGTGCGTGCGGCGCTGCGATCAGCAGCATCGCGCCCCGCCGCAAGGGACGGGGCGCGGTGGGCGGCCGTCAGGCCGCCTTGGGCTTGCTGCGCGACCAGATCAGGTCGTGCGTGCCGTCCTCGTTCTCGATCAGGCGGGCATAGACCGTCGCCGGGAACGAAGGATCGTCGAGGGACACTGACACGTAGGGCCGCCCGGCTTCGCTGGTCTTCTTCCACCCCGCGCCGATGTCGTGGCCGGCCGCCTGAAGGCGGAAGTCGGGGGCGTTTTCGTTCTCGCCTTTGTCGTTGGCAACCAGCTTGACCTTGACGTTGAGGGTCAGGGTGCGAAGCGTGCCGGTGAAGCCGTCTTTCTCTGCGGTGAAGGTGCCGATGTTTGCCATGATGAATCTCCTTTCGGTTGAACAGGGTTCGCGCCCATCGCGTCCTGTTGTGATCCGACCGGCGGGGGACGGGCTGGCTGCACCGCTTGCGGGCGCAACGCAGTGGAGCGCCTGGAAGCGAAAAGAATTTGTCCCGCGAGGAATGCGCACAGCGCAGGGGAAATTGTTTTCGCTGGAAGGTTGCAGCCATAGAAGCCCGGCCACCGCCAGGATTCACAAACAGACAGGACGCCTTGGGCCGACCCGCTCCGAAAGGAAACATGGCCGGCTCGGCTCCCCGCGCGACGGCTTCACCGGCTTGCGCCCTGGCACGGGCAAGGACAACGCCCAGCGACAAGGTGAAAGCGCCCCTGACGTAGCAGGCGGCCTCTTGCTTGAGGCGTGGCGTGGAAGCTCCATTGCAAGGCCGGGTGGCGTGTCGGTGAACCGTCCTTCGTGACGTACAGGTGACGAACCGCCAGCGTCGAGGACGGCACGCTTTCGTGCAACCTGCGGCAGCAAGCCGGGGCGTAGGCCCACAAGCCCCGACCATTGGGGCGGGGCGCATTCGGAATGTCGTCGGCGTTGTGCGCCGACGCACTTATGGGCTTCGAGGGTTTCCCGCGCACAAGGCTACTTGTGCGCCGCCCCTGCGCGGCCTGCCCGAAGGCGGCGCAGGGGCGCTCTGGCTTTGGGCCTTGAACACCGGGCGCGGCCACCGCCGCGCCCGGATTTTTTGGCATTCCCCGCGCCCAAGACGGAACGGCTTGGGCGCGGGGCTGTTCCCTATTCTTTGGTTTCGATGATCCACCACACGGCACGCGGCAAGGCGCGGCCCGTGATGGGATGCAGGTCTGTCAGGTCGGCGCGCGCCGTCCAGCCGCGAGGCGGACGGTAGCCGCGCACGTCGCCATCGCCATGCCAGCGGCGGGCGCGTACCGGTCCGGGGGCGTAGGGCGCGGCCATGCGGGGGCGGTTCGTGGTGTCGTGGCTCATGGGGTAATCCTCGGCATGACGCGCCCCGGCCGGAGCCGGGGCGCTATCTGTGGTGCAAGATCACGCGGCCAGTGCCTCGGCCTGCGGCTGCTCATCCGCCATGGCGGCGACTTCCTCCGGCTGTTCGGCTTCCTCGTCCGTCACCACCTCCTGCGCGTCCTGCTGCGGGGCTTCGGCGCAGAAGATGGCGGGCATCCAGCCGGTGCCATCGGCCAGCCGTTCGGCTTCGCTGGCAATGTCGGCCTTCTTCAACTTCGCCAGCCGGGTGACGTGCGCCGGGGCGTACTGTTCCACGGCTTCCAGAATCGCGGCCTTCGGCACATGCTGGAAGTAACCGTCTGCGGTCGGCTTCCACCATGCCGCCATGTCCAGCCCCACCGCTTGCGCCAGTTCTGCGCCGGGCTGGTGCGGCGTAGCGCGGGGCGTCACCACGTCCACCGTGGACGCCACGCACACGGCCAACAGGCGCACCAGTTCATCCTGCGGCTTCGCCAGCAGCGCGGCGAACAGTTCGGCGCTGTCCTCCGGCAAGGCTTCGCCCGCGACTTCCTGCAAGGTGCGCAGCGCCACGGCGGCAGGCGATTCCGACACGTCCGGGGCAAGGCTTTCGAGCCGGTCTTGCTGTTTCAGGCTCACACCCAGCGGCAGATCGTGGCCGTAGTAGCTTTCCTGCAAGACGGTCTGCACCATGCCATGTACCACGGCGGCCAGCGCGGCTTGCGGATGCCGGGCGACTTCGATTTGCAGCGCGGCGGTACGGTGGGCACTCAACCGCTGCGCCAGTCGGTCGGACATGGCGGCGGTCTTGGGGGCGTTGTCCGCTTCCTCTCCTTCGTCGTCGTTGTCGGCTTCGCCTTCGCTGCCGAACCCGTGGCGCAGCCGTTCCAGCGTGCGCAGCGCCTTGGCCTCGGCTTCGCGCAGCAGCCCGCGATGAATCACGGCCTGCCCGTCGCGGTCGATGCTGACGATGGCACCGGCTGCGGCCTTCACGTTGGCCGCATAGTCCAGCAAGCCATCTTCCAGCGCCTGCAACTGCTCGCCCAGGCGCTCGCCTTCCTCCTGCAAGGCATCGGCCTTTTCCTCGTCCTCGTCGTCCAGCGCGGCATCCACGGCTTCGGCCACTTCCTGCATCTTGGCTTGCAGCTTCTCGATACGCTGCGCGTCGCGCTTGTTCGGGCTGCGGCGTTCCCTCGGCGCACTCTGGAAGGCTTGCAGGTCGGCATGGGTCATGCTCGGCGTGGCATCCACCCAAGCCCAACCCTCGGCCTGCACCTCGGCGGCGATGCCTGCCAGCTTGTCTTGCGCCAGCCGTTCCAGCAGCGCGGCATCGGTCAGATACACGCCCTTGTCGCCTTCCGCGAACAGGTCGCGGCGGATGCCGCCGCCTGCCTGCTGGTAGCCGTCCAGCCCGACGAAACGCACCAGCGGATGCCGGTAGGCGTCGATTTCCCGTTCGGTCAGGCGGTCGCGCAGGTTGTGCGGGCTGCGCTGCCATGTCGGCGCATCGTAGAACGCGGCCTCCTGCGCGGCGTGATCGTCGGTGATGGCAAGGGCCATCAACTGATCGAGCGTCACGGCTTCGGCGCGGTAGTCGGCCAGCAGCCGGGGCGAGACGTTCGCCAGCTTCAAGCGGCGCTGCACCACCAGCGGGGACACGCTGAAATCTGCCGCTATGTCCTCGATGGGTCGGCCTTCGGCCACCAGCGCGGCGAATGCCTCGAACTGGTCGGCGGGGTGCATGGCTTCGCGCTGCACGTTCTCGGTCAGGCTGGCCGTGCGGGCGGTGCCATCGGCCACCAGCAGGCAAGGCACGTCCCATTCCTTGCTGATGCGGTGCTTCTTCGCCAGCAGCTTCAACGCGGCGAGGCGTCGGCCACCGGCGACCACTTCGTAATGCTCGCCATCGGCGGCGGCGATCACGATCAGGTTTTGCAGCAGGCCCACACGCTGGATGGATGCGGCCAGTTCGGGAATGGACATGCGCGGGGTCTTGCGCACGTTGCGCCCGGTCGCGCGCGACACCAGCCGCGACAGCGGAACCAGAATCAGATTCTTGGTCGGGTCGGCTGCTTCCAGCGCAGGGGCTTGGATGGCGCGGGCTTCGGTTTGGGTAATGGCGTTCATGGTGATAACTCCTATCGGTTCAGGGATGCAGCAGCGAAGAAAGCGGCTAGGGCTGCTGCCTGCCCCTGCCGCGTGGGGAATCAGGCTTTCAACTGGCGCAGGCCATCGGCCAGCATCCAGAGGGCGCGATTGAGGCGCACATCGGAATCAATGCCCTGCACCGGGCGGGTTTGCTGGCGGCGACCGTTGGCGCTGCGCCCATGCAATCCACCTTTGGTCAGGTTTTCTTGGGTGCGGTTGAACACGCTCCACAAGTCCGGGCGGCGGTCGTCGAACCGGCGCGGCATCAGGATTTGTGATTCGGTGATGGGCGCGGGCTTGTTGTCGGTAGGGTCGTACTTGAGAGCCAGCGCGGAACGGGCGAACACTTCGGCTTCGCCTTCATCCAAGGTGATCGCGCGCATGGCATCGCGGGAATCCTTCACCCGGTCGAAACCGCGCAAGACTTCGTAAGCGCCTTCGATGACATGCCCGGAAACGTCGCCTTTGTGGGGCACGCGCACATCGGCCACGGTGTCGCCGCACACAAGGCTATTGCTGCACACGAACCGGAACATGCCGGCCAGCATCTGATAGCTGCTGGTGCCATCGTGCGAGTTCAACAACACGATTTCATTGGCTTCCGCTCCGTTGATCTGGCTCGCGTGCCGCAGGCGCAGCATGTGTTTGGTGTGCTCGCGCTTGCCTTCGTCGCGCACGCGGGTTTGCGTCACCATGAAGGGCTGGAATCCTTCTTTGCGAAGCTCGGCCAGCACGGCGGCGGTGGGGATATAGGCGTACCGCTGCGAGCGGCTTTCGTGCGGGGCATCCGCGAAGATGGACGGGGCCACGCGGTGAATCTGGTCATCGGACAGCGGGTAGTCGCTGCGCAGCGAAGGGGAGCGGGAAGCGAAACGGGATGCGAGTTGCATGGTCTTTCTCCTGACGAAAAGGGTTTGCTGTTCACACCGCACACCGGATTCCTAGATTCGGAGCCCAGCCTTTCGGCTGTTCGGTGCGGTTGGCACGAGGAACCCGGTTGGCCCTGTTGCCACCGTCTTTCCTGAGTTCATCGCCCGCGGCCAAAGGAGCGCGCGGACGGGGGCCGTCAAGGAAACAAGCGCAGGGTTGGTGCGGCCCGCAGGCGCAGCCGAGGACACGGCCCTGCGCGCCTTGACGGCACACGGGAGCGGGCTACGGTCGCGAACAAGGTGATGGAGTCAGGAGAGATGGCTGGACAAGGCAACGGCCGCCCTGGTGTGCTGAACCGCACGCAAGCGAAGCGCGCAGGCCCGAAGCTGGAAGCCGGGCCGTAGGCGTCAGCCGAGCGGAGCGAGGGAACGATGGAAGCCCGTCAGGGGCGAGACTCGCGTAGCGAGGCTCGATGCGCAGCACGACAGCGCGACCGGCCATGTTTCCTGGCCGGGGACGCCCATTCCGCCTTTGCGTTGTTGTCGGAGCTGATGTCGAAATCGGGGCGTTTTTGGGCGAATTTCGACTGGAGTAAAGACAAGCTGCTGCCTATCGTGGGGGCTTCATCACTTCCTGGGCTTCCCATGACAACACCACCCTCTGCCGATGCTTCAACGCCCGGCACGCCACCCCAAGGCATCTTTCTGCCCTCGATGGTCTGGACGACCGACCGCGCGACAGTCGCAGCGGAGAAGAAACGCCTCCTTGCCCTGCATCAGCAGCTCAATGCCGTGGTGAACAACGCGCACCATGCCGACGAATGCGCCACCTGGCACATGATGGCCGAGGCATCGCTGTTCCAGTTGGATCACGACATTGACGCGCTATTCGACTGGCTGGAAGCCAACGAACGCGGAGTACGGCGAGAGCGCCCGGACAGGATGTACGACTGACGCCGTACAGTGCCGATCCGGCGCGAGCCGGTTCGGCTGCATTGAGGGGCGCCAAGCGCAGCGCGGCGGGGATGGCCGCATGGCCTTCCCCTGGAGTGCAAGCGAAGCGCGCAGCGCCCCGGCAGGGGCGCGAAGGCATCAACCCGCGTCGTCAGGGCGCAGGCTGGATTCCGCGACCGGCATCCAGGGCGAGGTCGAATTGATGAAGTAGCGCCGGCCGAGCGCGTACAGCCCGCAAGGCCCGGCAGGCCGATAGAACCCGGTGACGCGGCGATGGAACTGCACGCCGAAGTCATTGGTGTAGATCACCGCATCGCCGACCTTGAAGCGCAGCGGTTGACCGTTCTCCGGCGCGAACGGCTTGCGCGCGTCGTGCTGCGCCGAGACTTCGATGACCCAATCGTGATGGCTGCTCATGGCATGAACTCCTGAAAGATTACCGGGCGGAATTGCCCGACCCTTCCGGGGCACGGCGCAGCGCAAGCAGTCAGGGGGCGCAGACGGCCGCCAGGACGCAAGCGCCATCGGCGCGCAGCCCTTGACGGCGCGAACGCTGTGGCACGATGAAGGGAACAGCAAGACCGCCTCTCCGTCCATGCACATCGGCATGGCAGATTCGCCAGACACCATCTGGCTTTTTCGAGGCAGCGTTGCATGAAGGTGCAAAGGACGCGGACGCAGCAAAAAAATAGCGCGTCATCCCGAAGGACAACGCGCCGGATCAATGCCGCGCGATCAGTGCGCGGTCATCGCCTGCAACTGCTCGATCACGCCGGGTTCAACGAACACGCATGGCTGCTTGTCCTCGATCGGCACATTGAACACATCGGCGAACACCTCGCGTTTCAGGTGCGCCAGGCGACCAGTCCGATGCGCCTGATCGGGCTTCATGCGAGCGGCGCCCGCCGCAGCGCGGCTGCGCTGCGGATCGCATTCGACCAGCGCGACAAAGCCATCGTCGGACAGCTTCTGATGTTCAGGGCACAAGCCCCAGCCTGTCGCCGTGTGGCGCTCCATGCTCGCGCGCAGGCGCTTGTCCAGCAGGATGGCGCCGGTGTCGAAGCGAGCGCCGCAGACCAGGCAAACGTGTTGTTCGAGGAAAACGTGCGATTTGTCGTTCATGACGGTCTCCGGTTGCACGGGCGGAATTGCCCGGAACCGTCGCCAGCACGACGCAGCGCAGCCGTCAGGGGTCAAGGACGGCCACGGGCCGCAAGCGTGCTCGCACGCGCAGCCCTTGACGGCGAGAACGACGTGATACGGTGAAGGGGACAGCAAGACCGCCCCACGTCATGCACAAACCTTGGCATGCTGAATTTCCGAAACACTGTCTCGGAAATCCCAGACGATCAGCGCGATCCGCGCGCTACCGCCAACAGGACACCGAAACCGACCAGCAGCCCACCGAAGGCGCGGTCGATCCAGTGGCGCACGGCCAGCAGCCGATCGCGCACGGCGCCGGCGGAGAAGCACAAGGCCACCAGGCTGAACCAGGCCATGTGCGCCACCGAGATGAACGCGCCGTAGCCGATCTGCACCGCCAGCGGCGTGTCCGGCCGTACCACCTGCATGAACAGGCTAACGATGAACACCGTGGTCTTCGGATTCAGCGCATTGGTCAGGAAGCCGGTGCGCAGCGCCGCCGCATCCGACAGCGACGCCACGGTGCTGTCAGCCAGCGGGCCGGCAGGCTTGGCCCGCAGCATCTTCACGCCGAGATAGATCAGATAGACGGCACCGACCAGCTTGATGGCGTTGAACAGCCACAACGACTGCTGGATCAGCAGGCCCACGCCGCCCAGCGTATAGGTGACGTGGACGAGCACGCCCAGGCCGATGCCCAGGGCCGTCAGCACACCGGCGCGGCGCGACAGCATCAGGCTGTTGCGCGTGACCATCGCAAAGTCCGGCCCAGGGCTGATGACGGCCAGCAAGGTGATTGTGATGACAGCTATCAGTTCGGTCATGGCGTATCCTGGCGAAAAGCAACGTATTAAGGCGATGCTATCGACAATAAGGCCCAGTGAATAACGATGATTTCTGACATTAATGGTGAGCCTGATTCACCATCGAACGATGCGCGCCTGCCTTCGCTGCTCGCGCTGCGCTGCTTCGAGGCGGCGGCCCGGCTGGAGAACTTCAGCCACGCGGCCAACGAACTGCACCTGACCCACGGCGCGGTCAGCCGCGCCGTGCGCCTGCTCGAAGACGAGCTGGGCGTGGCCCTGTTCGAGCGGCGCAGCCGGCGCGTGTTCCTGACCGATGCCGGCCGCACCCTGGCGCGGGCCGTGGGCAACGGGCTGGATCTGATGCGCCAGGCCGGCGGCGAGCTGCGCGCCAGCGCCCGCCAGGGGCGGCGCTGGGTGCTGTCGTGCGAGCCAACGCTGCTGATGCGCTGGCTGCTCCCGCGCTGGCCAGCCTTCCAGGCCCGGCATCCAGGGATCGACGTGCATCTGGTCGCCGGCGGCGGGCCGTTCTCCTTCGCCAGCGGCATCGACCTGGCCATCCGCCGCGACGACTTCCCCTGGCCCGAGGGCTACCACGCCGAATCTCTGTTCGCGGAAAAGGTCGGCCCGGTCTGCCGACCGGACAAGGTGGCGACCTGGTTCTCCACGAAAAAGGCCAGCGCTGCGCTCAAGACCGGCGCGCCGCGCTTGCATTCGCGCACGCGGCCGGGCGCATGGTCGGAATGGGCGGTAGCCGCAGGCCAGCCCGTACAGGATGCGGCGGGACAAACCTTCGAGCACTTCTATTTCAGCTTGCAGGCGGCCGTGGCCGGCCTGGGCGTGGCAATCGGCCCGTGGCATCTGGTGCGCGACGACCTTGACAGCGGTGTGCTGACTGCGCCGCTGGGCTTTGTCGAGGACGGTTCGCGCTACTGCCTGCTGTCGCCGCAGCCCTTGCAGCCCGACGGCCCGCAGGCCGATTTGCTGGACTGGCTGCGGGCGATGGCATAGCAGGTAGCGGTCGCAGCAAAAAAGGGGGCCGAAGCCCCCTGGATCAGATCAGGCCACGTTCGGCAAATGATGTCGTTTTCGTGCCGCCGACGATGATGTGATCCAGTACGCGCACATCCACCATCGACAACGCCTCCCGAAGCCGCTTCGTCAGCACCCTGTCGGCTGCGCTTGGCTCGGGATTTCCGCTCGGGTGGTTGTGGCTGATGACCAGCGCCGCCGCGTTGCGCCGAAGCGCCTCCTTGACCACTTCACGCGGATGCACTTCGGCCGAGTCGATCGTGCCGTGGAACATCTCCCTGTATTCGATCAGCCGATGCTGCGTGTCCATGAACAGCACCGCGAACACCTCATGCTCGAAGCCGGACAGCTTGGCAAACAGGTACTCCTTGACGGCCGCCGGTGAAGTGAACGAAGTACCACGCTGCATCTTCTGGTCAATGACCAGGCGCGCGGCTTCCAGAATCTGATCCGCAGACGCCAGGGCATAGCGCCCGTGAGAGTCACGCACCAGCAAAGCATCATCGAACGAGGAAAAGGACAGTTGCGACATGATCGTGCTCCGGTTGCTCGGGCGGAATTGCCCGGAACCGTGGTCAGCACGGCGCAGCGCAAGCTGTCAGAAGGTCAAAGACGGCCGCCAGGACGCAAGCGCGCATGGCGCGCGCCGCCTTTGACAGCGAGAACGACGTGATACGGTGAAGGAGACAGCAAGACCGCCTACACTCCGCCCACTGCACAAAGTCGGCTTTTGGGGCAAGCGGAGCGCGCAGGCCCGTGGAGCAAAAGCGTCGGGGAAGATTTCCCAGACACTGTCGGGGAAATTTCCATAGCGGCGGCCGAGGGCCGAAGGCGTCAGGGGGAAAAGCCGGATGGCCGCGATTCGGCACGAAGCGCGGGGCGCAGCCCGCACACCCGACGGCGGCACGCCGGGACGCCCAACATGGGCATCAAAGGAAAAGGGGACTTGGGGAAACTGCTGCGCTGGAACACGCCATGCTTGTCCGGTGGCGTTCTTTCCCTTGGCTCTTATCCGGCTCCTAGACCGGACAGGCAGGGCATCTTGGGCAGCGTGGCACGGGCGCTAAACCCGCATGGGGACTGGCTTTCCGGCGATCAGGCCGCTTGAAAATTCTGTTTGACAAAACTATCGAACAGGTTGTTGACCCGTGCGTTCACCGTCAGCCAGGGCGTGGCCTTCCAGCTGCCACCGAGATGGAAGATCGTGTAGTCCTCGTAGTAGCGGGTGTGGCTGGCGCCGTTGGTGTCCAGCAGCGTGTCGCGGTAGCGGTCGTAGCGGCCCTCGCCGATCAGCGACAGGCTGACCGCTTCGTTGACCTGCCAATTGAGGCTGGCGTTGGCCATGTGTTTTGCCGGCATGGTGCCGCTGATCGGCAGCCCCTTCTGTGCGCCACTGGTCTGCTCGCTCCTGGTCCAGGTGTAGTTGCCGCGCAGCTGCAGGGTGTCGAGCAGGTCGACGTGGGCGGCCAGTTCGGCACCCCGCGTTTCAGCCTTGTCGATGTTCACGCTCTGGGTGAAGGTGCTGTAGCCCAGTGCGGCCCAGCCCGGGCCGATGTCCACGCAGTAGCCGCTGCCGGCGCGCGCCACTTCGCAGTTGGGGAAGGTGCCGCCGCTGGCGATCTTGTCTTCGAACGTGTTGAAGAAGCCGGTGACGTTGAAGCCCCAGCGCTGGCCCTCGTAGTAGGCGGCCAGCTCGTAGTTGGTGCTGGTTTCAGGCTTCAGGTTCGGCGAACCGACCAATGGCAGCACGCCCTGGCCACCGAAGCCGGTGATGCCCGGGAACAGCTGGTCCGGTCGCGGGGTCTTGTAGCCGGTGCTGACGCCGCCCTTGAAGGTCCACGCATCGCTGGCGTTCCACACCAGGTAGCCACGCGGGCTGACGTGGCTGCCGAACACGTTGTGGTCGTCGTAGCGCAGGCCGAAGGTGGCGGTGAGGGTGTCGGTCAGCGCCCAGTTGTCCTCGGCAAACAGCGCCCACATGCGGTGTTTCTGCTTGACGTTGCTGCGGTAGCCGGCGCCATCCATGCCAAACACACCGTCGACCATGTCAGTGTTGTTGTACTGGCCACCCACCGTCAGCTTGTGCGCGCCGAAGTCCAGGTCGAGCATCGTGTCGAGCACGTAGCCTTCCAGTTCCATGCTGCGCAGCGGGCGCGGCAGGAACGCCTGCAGGCGCGCCGTCTCACTCGGGTTGAGGGCGGCCAGGGCGTTGCCTCGGCTGGCCGCACAGTGGTTGGCGGCGCCAGTGCGGCGGCAGACGTCATTCCACAGCGTCTGCAGGTTGGCACGCTCGTCCAGGGTCAGCGGCAGCGAACGACCCAGGTTGTTGCTCTTGCTGTGGGTCAGTGAGGTCTGCCAGGTGCCGAAGCCGTAGCGGCCCTGGTGGGTCAGCGACAGCTGATCGCGCTCGTAGCGCTGGTAGGCGGTGTAGCCCACGCGCGGCTGCACCACGCGACGGGTGACGGTGCCGCTGCCGTTCGGGTTGGGAATGATCGCATTGCCGACGCGCCACAGGCTGGCCAGGCTGTCGAGGGTGCCGGTCTGGCCTTCGCTATTGTCGTATTTCTGCCGCGACACGTCGTAGTCCAGCCACAGTTCGTGATCGTCGTTGATGCGGAAGTCCAGGCGCACACCGGTGTTCCAGTTGGTGTTGGCGACCGACTTGCCGCCACCGCCGAAGCCGATGCTGCGCTCCCACGGCGTACCGTCGGGAAGGGTCAGTGCATCCCATTCCGGGTTCGAGGCCTTGGCATCGTAGTAGCTGCCGCGTACCGCCAGGCTGAGGCGATCCTTCAGCAGTGGGCCGCTGAGGTAGAGGTCGGTGGTGCGCGCATCGCCGAACTGGTCGTCCTGCTGCACGGTGAAGCCTTGGGTCACCGAGCCGTGCCAGCTGTCCTGGTTGCGGCGGGTGATGATGTTGATGACGCCGCCCATCGCGTCCGAGCCGTACAGCGTGGACATCGGCCCGCGCACGACTTCGATGCGTTCGATCGCCTCCAGTGGCGGCAGGTAGGCGAACTGGCCGCCACCGAAGTTGTTCGGGTAGATCTGGCCGACATTGCTCTGGCGACGGCCGTCGATCAGCACCAGGGTGTACTCGGACGGCAGGCCGCGCATCGACACGGTGGCGCGGCCGTTCTTGTCGGTCGCTTCCAGGCCCACGTCGATGCCTTCGACGTCGCGCAGGGCGTCGACCAGGCTGGTATACGGGCGCTTGCTCAGTTCCTCGCGGCTGACCACGCTGATGCTGGCCGGGGCATCGATCACCTTCTGTTCGAAGCCGGAGGCGGTGACCACCACCTTGTCCAGCGTCTGCGGTGCGCCGGCGGCGTCACCGTGGGCGAAGGCGGGGCTGGCGAAAGCCGCCAGCACGGCGCTGGTCAGCAGGGTACGGGACAGGGACGAACGGACACGATGGCGCTGGGCCATGGCAGTTACCTCGAAGGATGCAGGGTGGCGCGATGCCGTGCGCGAAGGGCGCGGCAGGCACGGAAGGCCCGGTCAGGGGCGGCAGGGATGAAGCAGACAGCGGCGTGCAGGCGCGACCGCGCAGGCGGTCACGCCAGGCCGTGGATCAGGCGAGCGGCGGCGCCTGGCCGCGTT
>OKDH01000112.1_pt1 | contig 13452 bp, 15 predicted proteins | sample 1610621 | NCBI WGS metagenome assembly OKDH01 (sample SAMN04436668, study PRJEB24849) | human gut metagenome | biome: human gut; feature: NICU; material: stool | host: Homo sapiens | place: USA: Saint Louis, MO | collected 2010-06-11
CGGACGCAGCGGGCCATAGGTCGGCAGCGCTTTCAGGGAATCCGTGATTTTTTTATCGCGCCGTCCTGCAGCACGCCATCGCCGGCCTGTGCCGGTGCCGCGGTATGCAGCAGCTGCACCGCGCGCTTGGCCTTGCCGAGGAAGTGGGTGCGGGCGACGATTTCCTGGCCTGGGTAGCAGCCTTTCTTCACGCTGTAGCCATTCAGGCGGTCCAGGCCCAGCTGCTGCGGGGTCCACACTTCGCGCTGGCTTTCGTCCAAGCGCGGCAATCCGTAGCGCAGGTCGGCCTGGCGCCAGGCGAGGGCGGCCTCATCGGTTTCGCTGCCGGATGCAACGGCATCCGTCGCCCCGATGCGCAGGGTGCGCGGCAGGGCGTCGCTGCCCAGGTCCAGCTCCCAGCCGTCACCTGCAGCGTGCGCGATCGCGGCGCCGCTGGCAGCCTCGGGTGCAGTGAACGCACCGGCCACGGCCAGATCGCTGCGCACCTGTACCTTCACCTTGCGACGGAACACGAAGCGCTGCAGTTGCGACGCAATCGCATCGGCATCGCCGTCGGCCAACACCAGCATCACGTGATCGTCGGCCAGCCGGAGCAGCTGGAACACTGCCAGGGTGCGGCCCTTGGCACTCAGCCAGGCGCTCCACTGCCAGTGCAGCAGGGGCAGGGCGGTGACATCGCTGCTGAACTGGGCGTGGGCGAAGGCGGCCGCATCCGGGCCCTGCAGGCTCAGCAGCTGGTGGCCGGGCAGGCGCGGATATCCGACGAAAGCAGGGGGCAGGTTGTCAGGCACGTGAACGAGGTCTAAAATTTGTGCGTTGCGAGACCGAACATGATAGGCCAAACAACCCCCACTCCCGACGACGAATCTGAAGCCCCGCTGGTCCCCGCGGCACCCGTGCCCGTGGAACAGGAAAAAGCAGAGGAATTCGGCGGCCGCGGCGGACTTGATCCGGTGCGGTATGGCGATTGGGAGAAAAACGGACGCTGCATCGATTTCTGATCAGCATTGAGCCAACGCGGCCGCGTGCCGCCCAGCCGAGACAACGAGCCCAGCGAATGGCGACCAGACAACGCCCACTTTCCCCGCACCTTCAGGTGTATCGCTGGCAGATTCAGATGGCCACCTCGATCCTGCATCGAGCCACCGGCATCTTTCTGTCTGTTGGTGCCCTCATCATCGCTGCCGGCCTGCTGGCCCTGATGATGGGGCCCGAGTCCTGGAACTGCTTCACCGGCCATGCCGGGGCCTGGTATGGCCGCGTGTTCCTGTTCGCGTGGACATGGTCGTTCGCCTATCACCTGTGCAATGGCATCCGCCATGTGGTGCAGGACTTCGCCATCGGCTTCAGCATCCCTGCCTTCATCCGCAGCAGCTGGCTGTCGGTCATCGGCAGCCTGGTGATCACCCTGCTGGTGTGGGCCTATGTGATGTTCGGAGGTGCCGCGTGAGCAAGTTCCGTACCCCGCTGAAGAACGTGCGCGGCCTGGGCTCGGCCAAGACCGGCACCGAGCACTTCGTGCACCAGCGCCTGACCGCCGCCGCGCTGGTGGTGCTGGGCATCTGGTTCCTGGTCTTCGTGCTGGGCCTGCTGGGCTCGGATTACGCGACCGCCGCCGCCGCCGTGGCCAAGCCGTGGAATGCAGTGCCGTTGATCGGCCTGCTGATCGCCATGTTCTGGCACGCGCAGCTCGGCATGCAGGTCGTGCTGGAAGACTACATCCACGAATCGCTGCTGGCCCTGGTGCTGCAGACCGCGGTGAAGTTCGTCGCCGTGCTCGGCATGATCGTCAGTGTGTTTGCGGTGGGCCGCATCGCCCTCGGCGTTGCCTGAGCCCAGGCACCTACACAGGAATCCAGATTAGATGTCCGCTTACAAGATCACCGAACACAAGTACGACATGGTCGTGGTCGGCGCCGGCGGTGCCGGCCTGCGCGCCACGTTCGGCCTGGCCGCCAAGGGCCTGCAGACCGTGTGCCTGACCAAGGTCTTCCCGACCCGTTCGCACACCGTTGCCGCCCAGGGCGGTATTTCGGCCGCACTCGGCAACATGGGCGAGGACGACTGGCGCTACCACTTCTTCGACACCATCAAGGGGTCGGACTGGCTGGGCGACCAGGACGCCATCGAGTACATGTGCCGTGAGGCCATCCCGGCCATCATCGAACTGGAACACTACGGCGTGCCGTTCTCGCGCACCGCCGAAGGCAAGATCTACCAGCGTCCGTTCGGTGGCATGACCACCAAGTACGGCGAAGGCCCGGCGGCGCAGCGTACCTGCGCGGCGGCCGACCGTACCGGCCACGCGATGCTGCATACCCTGTACCAGCAGTCGCTGAAGCACGATGCGCGCTTCATGATCGAGTACTTCGCGCTCGACCTGATCTTCGACGACGAAGGCGCCTGCCGCGGCGTGCTGGCCCTGGACATGTCCGATGGCACGCTGCACCTGTTCCGCGCCCAGGGCGTGGTGCTGGCCACCGGCGGCTACGGCCGTGCCTACTTCAGCGCCACCTCGGCGCACACCTGCACCGGCGACGGTGGCGGCCTGGCCATGCGTGCCGGCATCGCCATGCAGGACATGGAGTTCGTGCAGTTCCACCCGACCGGCATCTACGGCGCCGGCTGCCTGATCACCGAGGGTGTCCGCGGTGAAGGCGGCATCCTGCGCAACAGCAGCGGCGAGCGCTTCATGGAGCGCTATGCACCGCACTACAAGGACCTGGCCTCGCGCGACGTGGTCAGCCGTTCGATGACCATCGAGATCCGCGAAGGCCGCGGCGTCGGCGAGCACAAGGACCACATCCTGCTCGACCTGACCCACCTCGGCCCGGGCGTGATCGACGAGAAGCTGCCGGGCATCGCCGAGAGCGCCCGCATCTTCGCCGGCGTCGACGTGCACAAGCAGCCGATCCCGGTCATTCCGACCGTGCACTACAACATGGGCGGCATCCCGACCAACTACCACGGTGAAGTGGTGCAGAAGGTCGGCGACAACGACAACGCCGTGGTGCCGGGCCTGTACGCCATCGGCGAAGCGGCCTGCGTGTCCGTGCACGGCGCCAACCGCCTGGGCTCGAACTCGCTGCTCGACCTGGTGGTGTTCGGCCGTGCGGTGGCCAACCGCTGCGCCGAGACCATCAAGCCGGGTGCCGCGCACAAGCCGCTGCCGGCCGATGCCTGCGACAAGGCGCTGGGCCTGCTGGACAAGCTGCGCCACGCCAACGGCGATACCCCGACCTCGGTCATCCGCGATCGCATGCAGCGCACCATGCAGGCCGACGCGGCCGTCTTCCGCACCAGCCAGACGCTGAAGGAAGGCTGCGAGAAGATGGACAAGATCTTCGACTCGTTCCAGGACGTGAAGGTCTCCGACCGTTCGCTGGTCTGGAACTCGGACCTGATCGAGACCTACGAGCTGAACAACCTGCTGCTCAACGCGGTGGCGACGATCAACTCGGCCGAACAGCGCAAGGAAAGCCGTGGTGCGCATGCGCACGAGGACTATCCGGACCGCGACGACGTCCACTGGCAGAAGCACACCCTGGTCAGCGTCGACGAGAAGGGCAAGTGCAGCTTCGACTACCGTCCGGTGCACATGTACACGTTGACCGACGACGTGTCCGTGGTGCCGCCGAAGCCGCGCGTGTACTGATCCGACCCCGCCTACCATGCAATCCGCGCCCACGGGCGCGGGCCGCCTGAGCCAACGAGAGCAGCCATGGCCGAGTTTTCACTCCCCAAGAATTCCAAGATCACGAAGGGCAAGCACTTCCCCGTCAAGAACGGCGGCAAGAACGTGCGCACCTTCAAGATCTACCGCTGGAGTCCGGACGACGACAGCAACCCGCGCACCGATACCTATGAAGTCGATCTGGACGCCTGTGGCCCGATGGTCCTGGACGCCCTGATCAAGATCAAGAACGAGATCGACCCGACCCTGACCTTCCGCCGTTCCTGCCGCGAAGGTATCTGTGGTTCGTGCGCGATGAACATCGACGGCACCAACACCCTGGCCTGCACCCGAGCCATCTCGGACTGCGGCAAGAAGGAAGTGCCGATCTACCCGCTGCCGCACATGAACGTGGTCAAGGATCTGGTTCCGGACCTGACCCACTTCTACGCGCAGTACGCCTCGATCAAGCCGTGGATCCGCACCCAGACCCCGGCACCGCCGGACCGCGCGCGCCTGCAGTCGCCGGAAGACCGCAAGAAGCTCGACGGCCTGTACGAGTGCATCCTGTGCGCCTGCTGCTCGACCAGCTGCCCGAGCTACTGGTGGAACGGCGAGCGTTACCTGGGCCCGGCGATCCTGCTGCAGGCCTATCGCTGGATCATCGACTCGCGCGATGAGGACACCGGCGCGCGCCTGGACGATCTGGAAGATCCGTTCAAGCTGTACCGCTGCCACACCATCATGAACTGCGCCCGGACCTGCCCGAAGGGCCTGAACCCGGCGCTGGCGATCGCCGAGATCAAGAAGCTGATGATGGAGCGCCGCGCCTGATACAGGCCTGGCAGTACCCGGTGGAGCCACGTCACGTGAGGCTGCACCACCCAGTAGAGCCACGCCATGCGTGGCTTTGCTGTATCTGGAGAAGCACGATGGAAGACGATGTCCTGCTGAAGAAGCTGCGCTGGCGCTGCCGCCGCGGCATGCGCGAACTGGACCAGCTGTTCGGCCGCTACCTGGACCGTGAGTGGAGCACTGCACCGACCGGAGAGCGCGAGGTTTTCCTGTTCCTGCTCGACTGCGAGGACGATAAGTTGTGGCGCTGGTTCATGGGCTATGAGGCCTGCCCGCATGCGCACGCGATCCCCCTCATGCAGAAGATCCTCGCCCTCAAGCCTTGAGTGGCGCCCCTCGCGGCTGCAGGCTGCCGCCCAGTTGGCGGTGCTGCTGGCCGCGCCCTGGTTGTTGCGCGCCTCGGATCTGCCTGCGCGGTTGCTGATGCCCGCGCTGCTGCTGGCCTGGGGCGTCGGCTTGGCCGAACTGGCCTGGCGCCAGCGCAGGCCGCGCGTGCAGGTGCTTCTGCCTCCGCTTCCCGAGGCATTGCAGGTGGCCGGACGGGATGTCGATACGCCACGGCTGGTGGTGCGTGGCCCATGGTTGTTGTTGCTGTGGCGGGAGGATCGGCGCCGCCGGCGCCTGCTGTTCTGGCCGGATGTGCTCGATTCAGGGCAGCGACGTGAACTGCGACTGGCCGTGGCCACACGCAGCGTTTCCCGTCGGCCCCGGTCAATGGCACCATAAGCTGAATTGACCGGCGTGCCTGCATGTTCAAACCCATTCCCGTGGCCATCGGCCTGCGCTACCTGCGCGCCAAGCGCCGCAACGGCTTCATCTCCTTCATCTCGATGGCATCGATCCTGGGCATCGCGCTCGGCGTTACGGTGCTGATCACCACCCTGGCGGTGATGAGCGGTTTCCAGAAGGAAATCCGCAGCCGCCTGCTGCAGATGACCGCCCATACCACCATCAGCCGCGATGGCGAGCCGATGCCGGACTGGATGCGGGTGGTTGATGTCGCCCGCAAGGATCCGCGCGTGGCGGGTGCCGCGCCGTACATCGAGATCCAATCGATGATCAGCGGCCCGCGCGTGCAGGGCGCGATCATCCAGGGCATCGATCCGGCGCTGGAGCCGAACGTCTCGGTGATCGACAGGAAGGTCACCAAGGGCAGCTATGACAGCCTCAAGCCGGGCAGCTTCAACCTGCTGCTGGGCAAGGAGCTGGCGATCTGGCTGGGCGTGGACGTTGGCGACCAGGTGCTGGTGACCTTTGCCGAAGTGCAGGGCACGCCGGCCGGTGCGGTGCCACGGATGAAGCGCTTCACCGTCAGCGGCATCTTCGAGGCCGGGTACAACGAGGTCGATCGCGGCGTCGGCTTCGCCAACATGCAGGACCTGGAGCGTGTTCTGCGCAGTGACGGCGCCACCGGCGTGCGGCTGAAGCTGCACGACATGGACCGTTCGCTGGAAGTGGGCGTGGACCTGGCGCAGAGCCTCGGCGGTGCCTACCGCGTGAGTGACTGGACGCAGCAGAACGCCAACCTCTACCACTCGCTGCGCATGGAGAAGGTGGTGATGGGCATCCTGCTGTCGCTGATCATCGCCATGGGGGCCTTCAACCTGGTGTCCTCGCAGGTGATGCTGGTGACCGACAAGCAGGCCGACATTGCCATCCTGCGCACCCTGGGCCTGACCCCGGGCGGGGTGATGCAGGTGTTCATGGTGCAGGGCTCGTTGATCGGCATCTTCGGCACGCTGGCCGGCCTGATCGGCGGCATCACCCTGACCCTCAACCTGGAACGCATCCTCGGCGCCATCGAGAGCGTGTTCAACGTCAAGCTGCTGCCGGAGGATGTCTATTACATCACCGGCCTGCCGACCGACATGCAGACCGGCGACGTGGTGGCGATCACCGTGGTCGCGCTGCTGATGAGCTTCCTGGCCACCCTGTATCCCGCCTGGCGGGCAGCACGCACCCAGCCGGCGGAGGCCCTGCGTTATGAATAAGGTCGTCAACCGCGGCGATGAAGTGATCCGCGCCGAAGCGCTGGGCAAGACCTATGCCGAAGGGCGCATGCAGACCCCGGTGTTCGATGGGCTGGACCTGACCGTGACTGCTGGCGAGACGGTGGCGATCATCGGTGCCTCCGGTGCCGGCAAGAGCACGCTGCTGCACCTGCTGGGCGGCCTGGACATTCCGACTGCCGGCGAAGTGTATGTGACCGGCCAGCGCATGTCGGCGCTGTCGGATACCGCGCGCGGCCTGCTGCGCAACCAGGCGCTGGGCTTCGTCTACCAGTTCCATCACCTGCTGCCGGAGTTCACCGCGCTGGAAAACGTGATGATGCCGGTGCTGCTGGCCGGCACCGCCGTGGCCGAGGCGAGCAGCCGGGCCACCACGCTGCTGGAAGCGGTCGGCCTCGGCCATCGCCTGGACCACAAGCCGGGCGAGCTGTCCGGCGGCGAACGCCAACGTGCTGCAGTGGCGCGCGCGCTGGTCAATCATCCGGCCTGCGTACTCGGCGACGAGCCGACCGGTAACCTGGATGACCGCACCGCCGGCACCGTGTTCGAGCTGATGCTGGAGCTCAACCGCGCGCGTCATACCAGCCTGGTGCTGGTGACCCACGACCGCAGCCTGGCACGGCGCCTGGACCGGGTGCTGGAGCTGCGCGAAGGGCGCCTGCACGCATTGGCCCACGCCGACGTCTGAGCGCTGGGACCGCTTTGGTAGAGGCCGGCCTTGGTCGGCTGCTCCTGCAGGGCAAGCGCCAACCAGGTTGGCGTCTACCGTGGTCCGGCCAGTAGCCGCCGACCGGCGGCTGAATGGGGCGCGAGCCGTCGCGCCGGCGTTGCCAGCCCAGGCGCATGATGGCGACAGTTCCCCGAGGAGATCGCCATGAAGACCCCGATCCTGATGGCCGGACTCTGCCTGGCACTGGCCGCCTGTGCGACCACCGGCCGGCTCAGCAGTACCGAGAAACTGGATCTGTACCGTGCCCACGCCGGCGCGCCGCAGAATGACATGCAGTTCTTTGGCAGCCTCAATGGCTGGACCGAGCTGGGCGACAGTGCGCTGGCGGTGTGGACCCGTCCCAGCGAAGCCTATCTGCTGGAGTTGAATGGTCCCTGCCAGGACCTGCCGTATGCGACCGCCATCGGCCTGACCAGCAGCATGGGCCGCGTGTCGTCGCGCTTCGACAAGGTGCTGGTGCGCGACCCCACCGGCGGCCCGCGCCTGCCGTGCTTCATCAACAGCATCCGCAAGCTGGACGTGAAGGCCCTACGTGCGTCCGAGCAGGAGCTGCGACAGGCGCAGGTGCAGGAGCGCGAGGAAAACGCGAAATAGCGGGGTAGTGCCGGCCGCTGGCCGGCATCGCGCAGATGCCAGATTGCCGGCCAGCGGCCTGCACGACCTGCCTGTCTGTCAGGTTTCCGGGGTGAAGCCGGCCGGCTTTTCCGCGTCCTTCTCGAACAGGAACTTGACCAGTTCGCCTTCAAGGAACGCACGATGTTCCGGCGTGCGCGGCGACAGCCGGTTCTCGTTGATCAGCATGGTCTGGTGGGCCAGCCACGCGGCCCAGGCCTGCTTGCCGATGTTGTTGAAGATGCGCTGGCCCAGCTCGCCGGGGTAGGGCACGAAGTCCAGGCCCTCGGCATCGCGTTGTTCGTACTGGCAGAAGACGGTTCGGGGCATGGAACTCACTCGTGGTTGCGGGGTTTGCTGGAATTTCGTTTCGGCGTCTTGATCGTGGCGCCGTCGAGCAGTTTGCGGATCGGTGCCGGCAGGCCCAATGCGGGTAGCTCGTCGTTGGCGACCCAGCGCAGCGTGGGTTCTTCCACGCGCAGGCCGCGCACCTTCCGTGACAGTACCTGCAGGTGCAGCCTGTAGTGGCTGAAGGTGTGCTGCAGCACCGGCAGTTCCTCTGCATCTTCCAGCGAGCCGTCGACATGTGCGTCGAACCAGTCCTGCAGGTCGCTGCCGGCCTCGGCCTGCGGCAGCGTCCACAGCTGCGCCCAGATGCCGGTGTCCGGCCGCTTCTGCAGCAGCACGCGCTGCTGGGCGTCGCGCAGCAGCAGTGCAACAGCTTCGCGTTCGGGCAGGGTCTTGCTGGGCTTGGGCGTGGGCAGTTCAGCGGTGCGGCCTTCGCGCCGCGCCACGCATGCGTCCTGCAGCGGGCAGATCACGCAGGCCGGCTTGGCCCGGCTGCATACCGTCGCGCCCAGGTCCATCTGCGCCTGGGTGTAATCGGCCATGCGCCCGGCCGGCACCTGCGCGACGTGCGCGTCGGCAATCGCCCACAGTTGTTTCTCGATGGCCGGCAGGCCGGGGAAGCCGTCGATGCCGTGATAGCGGCTGAGTACGCGCTTGACGTTGCCGTCAAGGATCGCGAGCGGGTCGTTCCAGGCTTGGCTGAGGATCGCGCCAGCGGTGCTGCGGCCGATGCCGGGCAGGGCATGCAATGCATCGAAATCGCGCGGCAGGTCGCCGTCGTGCAGTTCCACGCAGCGCTTTGCCGCGGCATGCAGGTTGCGTGCACGGGCGTAGTAGCCGAGCCCGGCCCACTGCGCCATCACTGCGTCATTGCTGGCGGCAGCGAGGTCGGGCAGGGTCGGGAAGTGTTGCAGGAACCGCTGGAAGTACGGGATGACCGTGGCCACCTGGGTCTGCTGCAGCATGATTTCCGACAGCCAGACCCGATAGGGGCTGCGCGGATGCTGCCAGGGCAGCTCATGGCGACCGTGGTCGTCGAACCAGTGCAGGAGGCGGGCGACGAAGTCGTCTTCCTGGGCAGTGTCGGCGCTGGCGTGCGGCTGGCGGGGCATGAGTGTTCCGGAAGGAGGCAGCCACCCATGGGGTGGCTCTGCTTCGCCCTGGGGGAGCCACCCATGGGTGGCTCCACCAGATTGCGGTGGCTGCGCGGTCTATCAGGCGCCCAATGCTTCGGGCAGTAGGGCGGCGACGAAGGCTTCCGGGTCGAACACGCGCAGGTCTTCCGGGCGCTCGCCAATGCCGGCGAAGCGGATCGGAATGCCGAACTCGCGGGCCAGTGCGAATACCACGCCGCCCTTGGCGGTGCCGTCCAGCTTGGTCACCACCAGGCCGGTCACGTTCACTGCGGCATTGAACTGGCGCAGCTGCGACAGCGCGTTCTGGCCTGTGGTGCCGTCGATCACCATCAGCACTTCGTGCGGGGCGGTGGGATCGATCTTGCCGAGCACGCGGCGGATCTTGCCCAGCTCGTTCATCAGGCCTGACTGGGTGTGCAGGCGGCCGGCGGTATCGGCGATCAGCACCGAGGTGCCGCGGGCCTTGCCGGCCTGCAGTGCGTCGAATGCCACCGAAGCGGCATCGGCGTTCTGCCCCTGCGCGACCACGGCCACGCCGTTGCGCTCGCCCCAGGCCTGCAGCTGGGCCACGGCGGCGGCGCGGAAGGTATCGCCGGCAGCCAGCATCAGGCTGTGGCCGTCATCCTTGAAGCGCTTGGCCAGCTTGCCGATGGTGGTGGTTTTGCCGACGCCGTTGACGCCGACGGTGAGCACCACGAAGGGCTTGGCGTTGCGGTCGATCACCAGCGGCTTGGCCACCGGCTGCAGGATTGCGATCAGCTCGGCGCGCAGCGCGGCCAGCAGCGCATTGGCGTCGGCGAACTCGCGCGACTTCATGCGCTTGCGCAGGCCCTCAACCAGATCGGTGGTAGCGCCCACGCCGACGTCGGCGGTGATCAGGGCGGTTTCCAGCTCGTCCAGCAGATCGTCGTCGAGCTTGGGGTTGCGCGAGAACAGGCCGCCGAAGCTGCGCGCGATGACGCTGTTGCGCAGGCGTTCGCGCCAGCCGGGCTTGCCGGCGGGCGCCGGAAGGGCATCCACCAGCGCCGGCAGATCGGTGGCCGGGGCGGTTGGTTCCTCGACCGGAATGACCGGAGCCAGAGGAGCCAGCACAGCGGCCGCGGCGAGCGTTTCAGCCTGGACGTCCTCGGGCGCAATGGCCGGCTGCGCAGCTGGCACGGCAGGCACTTCGGCGACGGGGGCCTGTACGGCGACGGTGGCCGGTTCCGGTGCCTTGGCTTCGACCACCGCGGCGGTGGGTGCGTCTTCGGCCGGGGCGGCCGACGGGAACGCCGCCGCCAGCTCTTCAGCCGAGTAGTGCTGGGTCTTGGGCGCCTCCGTGGTGGGGGCATCCTGGGGCTTCTTGCGGCGGAAAAAACTGAGCATTGGCAAAAGGCGCTGAAATCAGAGGGATATGCTACCACTCGGGCCTGTCGGGCCGATGTGGACTCAAGATCGCGGCCGGCCGGCCGCTAACCGGTCCGGAGGGTTGCGCGGAGCGGCCCGGAGACCGCCATGAACAACGTGATGGGAATCGCCCTAGGCGGCATGCGTGCGGCCCAGCAGGGCGTGCAGGTGGCCGCGCACAACGTGGCCAATCTGGCGACCCCCGATGCGCAGCGCCTGCAGTTGCAGCGCGGTGCCACTGGACAGGGCGGGGTGCAGGCCTCGGTGACTGCCGCCGGCGCCGATGTCGGTGCACCGCTCGGAGATCTGCTGGCGGCGAAAGCCGAGGTAGTGGCCTTCGCCGCCAATGCCTCGGTGATCCGCCGACACGATCAGATGCTGGGCTCGCTGCTGGATCGGGAGACCTGAGCAGCACCGCTTTGGCCGGTGCCAACCGCTGCCCCTGGCAGGTGCCAACCTTGGTCGGCACTCATGGAGCAGTCGAGCATGGCTCGACTCTACAAATGCGCGTGAACCAGGGTTGGCCTCCATCGGGACGCTGCCCGGCACCCGATCTGTCGATCAGGCCGACAACTCCAGCAGCAGCTTGTTCAGGCGCGCCACATAGGCACCCGGGTCCTTCAGGCTGTCACCGGCGGCCAGTGCGGCCTGGTCGAACAGCACCCGGCCGAGGTCGTCGAAGCGCGCGCCATCGGCTTCGGCGTCGAGCTTGGCGATCAGCGGATGGCCCGGGTTGATCTCCAGCACCGGCTTGCTGTCCGGCACCTTCTGCCCGCTGGCTTCCAGGATCTGGCGCATCTGCAGGCCCAGGTCCTGCTCGCCGATGGCCAGCACCGCCGGCGAATCGGTCAGGCGGTGCGACACGCGCACCTCGGCCACTTCGTCACCCAGGACCGTCTTGAGCCGCTCGACCAGGCCCTGCTTGTCCTTTGCTGCCGCTTCCTGTGCCTGCTTGTCCGCATCGGTTTCCAGTGCGCCCAGGTCGAGATCGCCACGGGCGATGTCGACGAAGCCCTTACCGTCGAAATCGGTCAGGTAGCCCATCAGCCACTCGTCGATGCGGTCGGTCAGCAGCAGCACTTCCACGCCCTTCTTGCGGAACACTTCCAGGTGCGGGCTGTTGCGTACCTGGCTGTAGCTCTCGCCGGTGAGGTAGTAGATCTTGTCCTGGCCTTCGGTCATGCGGCCGATGTAATCGGCCAGCGACACGCTCTGCGCATCGCCGTCGCCGCGGGTGGAGGCGAAGCGCAGCAGGCCGGCCACCTTCTCGCGGTTGTTGTAGTCCTCGGCCGGGCCTTCCTTCAGCACCTGGCCGAACTCCTTCCAGAACGTGGCGTACTGCTCGGGCTTGTCGGTGGCCAGCTTCTCCAGCATGTCCAGCGAACGCTTGGTCAGCGCCGATTTCATCGAATCGATGACCGGGCCGGACTGCAGGATCTCGCGCGAGACGTTCAGCGACAGGTCGTTGGAATCGACCACGCCCTTGATGAAGCGCAGGTACAGCGGCAGGAACTGCTCGGCCTGGTCCATCACGAACACGCGCTGCACGTACAGTTTCAGGCCCTTGGGCGCATCGCGGTGGTACAGGTCGAACGGCGCGCGGCCGGGCACGTACAGCAGCGAGGTGTACTCCAGCTTGCCCTCGACCTTGTTGTGGCTCCACCCCAGCGGGTCGCTATGGTCGTGCGCTACGTGCTTGTAGAACTCGGTGTACTCGGCGTCGCTGATCTCGGTGCGCGGGCGGGTCCACAGCGCGCTGGCGCGGTTGACGGTCTCCCACTCGACGGCGGTGCCTTCTTCGCCACCTTCCTTCGGCATCTGGATCGGCAGACCGATATGGTCCGAGTACTTCTTGAGGATGCTGCGCAGGCGCCAGCCATCGGCGAAGTCGTGCTCGCCGTCCTTCAGGTGCAGCACGATGCGGGTACCGCGCTCGGCCTTGTCGACGGTGGCCACTTCGAAATCGCCTTCGCCACGCGAGCTCCAGCGCACGCCTTCGGCTGCAGCCAGGCCGGCGCGGCGCGAGGTCACTTCCACTTCGTCAGCGACGATGAAAGCGCTGTAGAAGCCGACGCCGAACTGGCCGATCAGCTGCGAATCCTTCTTCTGGTCGCCGGACAGCTGCCGCAGGAAGTCGCCGGTGCCGGACTTGGCGATGGTGCCGAGGTGGGCGATGGCTTCGGCGCGGCTCATGCCAATGCCGTTGTCTTCGATGGTGATGGTGTGGGCGGCGGCGTCGAAGCTGACGCGCACGCGCAGCTCGCTGTCGCCTTCCAGCAGCGCCGGCTGGGTCAGGGCCTCGAAGCGCAGCTTGTCGGCGGCGTCGGCAGCGTTGGAGACCAGCTCGCGCAGGAAGATTTCCTTGTTGGAGTACAGCGAGTGGATCATCAGCTGCAGCAGCTGCTTGACTTCGGTCTGGAAGCCAAGGGTTTCGGTCTGGGTGGTCTCGGTCATCGATAGGGCTCCATGTGCAATGCCGCGCCAGCGCGTGCGGCCTCGCCAAGGGGTAGGGGTGATTGTCCCGAAATCAAGGGGTTGTTCGGCCGGGCTTGCAGCCCTGCACCCGCCGGGGCCGAAGCAACAGCAACAGCAATAGCAACAGCGGGCTATCCTTGGGATGGCGGGGTGGTGTGGGTTGGCAGGACACGCCGTAAACCCGTCCATGGGGGCTCGATGGCGCCATCCATGGCGCCAACGGTCCTG
>OKDH01000113.1_pt1 | contig 13315 bp, 12 predicted proteins | sample 1610621 | NCBI WGS metagenome assembly OKDH01 (sample SAMN04436668, study PRJEB24849) | human gut metagenome | biome: human gut; feature: NICU; material: stool | host: Homo sapiens | place: USA: Saint Louis, MO | collected 2010-06-11
AGCGTTGGCCCAGCGCACGGCGCGCGGCGTCGCCGACCTCCAGCAGCGCCGGATCGGCCGGAACCACCCCGGCGGCCAGCTGCTCGCGCTGCCCGGGCAGCACCAGCACGCGCACGTCATCCACTTCGGTGTCTTCGCGCAGCGCGCGTTCCAGCGCATCCAGCGAGACGCGGCGCTCTTCGATCTTGACGATGCGGTCGGCGCGGCCCAGCAGCCGGAAACGGCCATCGGCCAAGGCTTCCACGCGGTCCTGGGTGCGCCACCAGCCGGGAGTTTCCAGATGCGCCGAGGCCACCGCCAGGCAGCCGTCGTCGATCCGCCATTGCACACCCGGCAGCGGCTGCCACGGCGGCAGGTCGGTGTCCCAGCGGCGCCAGGCGATACCGCCGGTCTCGCTGCTGCCATAGACCTCGGTCGGCGCCACACCCAACCACTGCCGCACCTGTCGCGCCGCGTCCTCCGGCAGCGGGCCACCGGAGGAGAACACCGCGCGCAGGCGGCCATGCAGGCTGGCCCAGTCGAGCTGCTCGGGCAGGCGCTTGAGATGGGCCGGCGTCGCCACCAGCACCGTGTCGGTACCGGCCAGCGCACCCACCAGGTCTTCGTGGAAGAACCGACGCGGATGGATCAGGCGGCCGGCGGCCAGCGGCCACAGCACGCGGAACAGCAGCCCGTAGATGTGCTGGTGGGACACCGTGCCGTGCACCTGCGCGCCATCCAGCTGCGCAGCGAACGCGGCCTGCAGCGCTTCCACCTCGCGCGCCAGCTGGTCCAGGCGCTTGCCGATCGCACTGGGCTGGCCGGTGCTGCCGGAGGTGAACACGCACAGCTCGCAGGCGCGCTCGTCCAGCGCCTGCAGTTCGTCGTCCAGTGTGGCGTCCAGCGCCGCCAGCGGGCGGTAGTCGTCCGGTACGTCGCCCGCGAAACCGCTCACCTGCGGCTGCAGCGCCTGCAGTGTGGCCGGCAGGTTGTCAGCGGCCAGGAACACCCGCTTGCCGGCATGCCAGGCGCCGAACAGCGCCGCAGCGAAGGCCACGGCGTCATCGAAATACAGGGCCCAGTCGCGGCCTTCAGCCGCCGCAAAGGCGGCGCGCCAGCCCCGTACGCGCTGGCGGAAGCAGGCGTGGTCAACCATGTCTCCGTCGCACAGGCCGACGCTGCGCTGCGGCCGCGCCTCCAGCAGCAGCCGGTCCAGGGCAATCCACTCAGCCATGCGCGTGCGCCGCCTTCACCCGCCGCCGCACCAGCCACTCACCTGCGAACAACACGCCCATCATCACGTACGCCAACAATCCGTTGTAGAGCATCCAGGCCCGGTCCGACGCGTACAGCGCGGTCAGCAGGGCCAGGCTGCCGTTGAGAACGAAGAAGCCGCACCACACCTGGGTGACGCGGCGGGTATAGGCCACCGCGAACGGGGGCAGGTCCGGCTCCTGCAGCCGCGCCAGGCGCTCCACCAACGGCGGCCCGAAGCGCAGGCTGGTGCCGAACACCGCCAGCATCACCGCATTGACCAGCGCCGGATATAGCTTCAGCGGCAGGGCCTGGTTGAGCACGGTGGCCAGCACCGCCAGCAGGCCGGTGCCGGCGGCGGCGGCCCACCACAACGGCTGGCGCGTGCTCAGCGCACGCAGCAGGGCCAGGGTGAACAGCAGCAGCGACAGCCAGCGCGGCTCGAAGCGGCCCATCGCCAGGTACACCAGCAGCGGGTAGGCAAGCGAAATCGCTGCCACCACGACGGTACGTGCGCGAGCCATGGCGAAGCCGCCGGCGCTGCGGTCAGGCGGCTGCCTGGTCCGGCAGCAGTCCATGCACGACATCGACGATGTCCTGCACGGTGCGCACGGCCTTGAACGCTTCCGGCTGCAGGTTGCGGCCGAGCAGTGGCTTGAGCTGCACGATCAGGTCGACCGCATCGATGCTGTCGATGTCCAGAACGTCGCGTAAATCTCGGGAAGGCGCGACTCATACACCACGACCCGAACTTCGCGGGCGCCATCGGCGAGCAGACCGGCCGCTTCCAGGCAGGCGGTTTCGACCGTGGCCTGGCCGGCGGCCAGCGCCAGGTAGTTGCCACGGTGGCCGCGCGCGATCGAGTACAACGCAGCGATCGCGTTGTGCACCGACAGGCCGAACCCCGTTGGTGACAAGGGCTGATCATTGGACAGCGCCCCCAGCAGCTCCATCGAACGGGCCACGTCGCCGTGGCGGCTGGCGAACACCAGCGGGACCTGGTTGTCCGCCCCCTGCCCCTCCTCGCACCAGCAGGCAGCCTGGATCGCCATCCGGCCCAGCCGCTCGATGCGGCGGCGCTGCATTGCCGGGATCTCGGCCAGCGCCGGCGTGTCTTCGCCAACCGGCGGATACGGCGCATCGGCCCAGCCCAGCCACTGGCTACGCTCGCTCAGGCCGGGCGCCCAGGCAGCCCAGTCGACGATGGAGAATTCGATCATTTAGCGAAGGTGCTTCAACGGGAGAACAATAGGCACGAGCCATTACGGCGACGCGCGGCGGCCCCCCATTCCTGCAGCCGTGCGTCCGTCCAGGACGTCGCCGGCCGCCCCCCTGGCTGCCGGAAAGGAGCGCACGCTAGCACGTCCTGCACGGGGTGTGCAGGTTTCACATTCCCCAACACGGGAGCCGGCACCGGCGGCCCCCGCTTCAATCGATCAGTGGTAACCGGTATCGGCGTGCACCTTGCCACGGAACACCCGGTACGACCACGCCGTGTAGCCGAGGATGACCGGCAGCAGAATGACCAGCCCGACCAGGGTGAAGCCCAGCGAGGAGGCCGGCGCGGCGGCCTGCCACAGGGTCATCGACGGTGGCAGCAGGTAGGGCCACATCCCCAGCACCAGGCCGAGGAAGCCGAGCACGAACAGGGCCAGGCTGAGCAGGAACGGCGGCAGGTCACGGCGCGGGTGGGTGGCACTGCGCCACAGCGCAGCGGCTACCGCCAGGGTCAGCAGCGGCACCGGCGACAGCCACCAGAAGTTGCCGTCGCTGAACCAGCGCGCCATCAACCGCGAATCGAGGAACGGCAGCCAGCTGCTGACCAGGCCCATCGCCGCGATCACCGCCACCACCAGCGGCCGGGTCATCTGCCGCGCCAGCGCCTGCACGCGTCCCTCTGTCTTCAGGATCAGCCAGGTGCTGCCCAGCAGCGCATAGCCGGCCACCAGCGCGGCACCGGTCAGCATCGCGAACGGGCTGAACCAGGCGAACGGCCCGCCCTGATAGACACCGTCCACCAGCGGGATGCCCTGCACCAGCGTGCCCAGGATCACGCCCTGGGCGAACGTCGCCAGCAGCGAACCGAGGCCGAAGGCCACGCTCCACAGCCGGCGTGACCGATGTGCCTTGAAGCGGAATTCAAAGGCCACGCCACGGAACACCAGCGCCACCACCAGCACCAGCACCGGCAGGTACAGCGCCGACAACAGCACCGCATAGGCCTTGGGGAAGGCCGCCAGCAGGCCGGCACCCCCCAGCACCAGCCAGGTCTCGTTGCCGTCCCAGATCGGCGCGGCGGTGTTCATCATCAGGTCCAGCTGCTCCTCGTCCTCGGCGAAGGGGGCGAGGATGCCGATGCCAAGAACGAAGCCGTCCAGCACCACGTACATCAGCACGCCGAAGCCGATCACCGCGAACCACGCCACCGGCAGCCAGGTCATCAGGTCCATGTCAGCGCTCCTCCAGCGGTTCGTCGGCTGCCGACAGCGGGCGCGCCGGGGTGTGGCTGCCGTGGTCCAGCGACGGCCCTTCGGCGTAGGGCTGCGGTCCGTGGCGCAGGATCTTCACCAGGTACCAGATGCCCCAGCCGAACACGAAGGCGTAGCCAACCACGTAGACGCCCAGCGACAGCGCGGTCATCCACGCGCTCTGCGGGCCGACCGCATCGGCGGTGCGCAGCAGGCCATACACCACCCACGGCTGGCGCCCCATCTCGGTGACGAACCACCCCGACAGCAGCGCGATGAAACCGCTGGGCAGCATCCAGTTCCAGCCGCGCAGCAGCCATGGCGAATCGAGCAGCTTGTTGCGCCACAGCTGGAAGGCCGACACCCAGGCCAGCAGCAGCATCAGCGTGCCCAGCCCGACCATGATGCGGAAGGCAAAGAACACCGGCGTCACCGGCGGCCGCTCGCTGGCCGGTACCGAGGTCAGCGGGTCGAAGGTGCCGTCCAAGCTGTGGGTCAGGATCACGCTGCCCAGCTTCGGGATGGCCACTTCGAAATCGTTGCGCTCCTCCTTCTCGTTGGGTAGCGCGAACACCACCAGCGGTACGCCCTCGCCTTCCCGGGTCTCATGCCAATGCGCTTCCACCGCCGCGATCTTCATCGGCTGGTGCTTGAGCGTGTTCAGGCCGTGCATGTCGCCGACGAAGATCTGCACCGGCACGGTCAGCGCGGCGAATGCCACGGCGGCGATCAGCATGCGCCGGCCCGCTTCCACGTGCGTGCCCTTGCGCAGGTACCACGCGCCCACGCCACCAATCACGAAACAGGTGGTAATGAACGAGCCCAGCGCCATGTGCGCGAGGCGGTAGGGGAACGAAGGGTTGAACACCACCTGCCACCAGTCCACCGGATGCACGATGCCGTTGACCATCTCGTAGCCGGCCGGCGTGTGCAGCCAGCTGTTGGACGACAGGATCCAGAACGTGGAGAACAGCGTGCCCAGCGCCACCATGCAGGTGGACAGGAAATGCAGGCGCGGCGAGACCCGGCCCCAGCCGAACATCATCACGCCGAGGAAGCTGGCTTCCAGGAAGAACGCGGTCAGCACCTCGTAGGTCAGCAGCGGGCCGATGACCGTGCCGGCCACCTCGCTCAGCCGCGGCCAGTTGGTGCCGAACTGGAAGGCCATGACGATGCCACTGACCACGCCCATGCCGAACGACACCGCGAAGATCTTCTGCCAGAAGAAGTACAGCTCGCGCCACACGGGCAACTTCGTGCGCAGCCAGCGCCACTCGATGAAGGCCAGCCAGCTGGCCGTGCCGATGGTGAAGGCGGGGAACAGCACGTGGAAACTGATGACGAATCCGAACTGGATCCGGGACAACAACAACGCGTCCAAGGGACGCCTCCTGCCTGCGACCGGTGGGATACCGGACCACTTTAGGAGGATTTCGTTAAAACGGGATGCGACCGGGTGACGCGCTGCTTCACTTTGTCGCAGGGGTCAACCGTTCTGGTAGCTGCCAACCTTGGTTGGCACACACGCCCAAACGCCGACCCAGGTCGGCCTCTACCCACCGCGATTGGAGCGGCCCCTTGCCCGGCGGGTGCCTCAGTGCCAGAAATACCAGGCCGCCGCAGCCAGCAGGGCGCCAAACAACAGCACCTGCACCACCACATAACCCACGCCACCGTCGCGCGACTCAGCGGCAATGCGCTTCTGCAGCGCCTCGCTCACATCCGGCGTGTCTTCCTGCTGTGCCTGCTCACGCAACGCCTGTGCCAGCGCGCGCGCTTCCGCATCGCGAGGGTCGGTCGGTGGATTCACAGCAGCTCTCCGGCGGTGGCATGCCGCGTCAGTTCCTGCTTCAGGATCTGGCGCGCGCGGTGCAGATGGCTCTTGATGGTACCGCGCGCCAGCCCGGTCACCTGTTCGATCTCGGCCAGATCGAAATCCTCCAGGTAATGCAGGCCGACGATCAGGCGCTGCGGCGGACTCAGCCGTTCCAGTGCCGCGCCGAGCTGGCGCCCGGCCTGCAGCGCCTCGCTCAACTCGGCCGGCCCGGGGCCTTCATCGCCGATCCCCAGATCCTCCGGCACCTCCACCGCCACCATCCACTGCGCCTCCAGCCGCCGCCGGCGCAGGTGCTGCAACGCCGTGGTGTAGGCGATCCGGGAAACCCAGGTGCGCAGCGAGCATTCAAAACGAAACCGATGCAGCTGGCGGAACACGGCAAGGAAAGTTTCCTGCAGCAGGTCGGCGACCTGGTCGCGGTCGCCCACCATGCGTCCGATCACATGCGCGCAGGTGCGCTGGTGGGTCTCCACCAGCTGCGCGAAGGCCGACTGCGAGCCATCGATGATGGCCCGCACCAGGGCCTGGTCCGCGTCCAGCGCTTTGGCGGGGGCCGCCGTCGCCGCCGTATCCTCGCGGCGACGGCCCCGCAGTGCCGACAGCGCTTCGCCGAGCAGGCTCATGCGCGGGGCGCCCCCTGTGCCCGTGGCATGCCTGCCTCAGCCCTTGCGTGCGGCAGGCCGGGTGAAGTGCCAGGCCAGCAGCTGGCCGAGGCCGGCACTGCCGACCAGCGCGGCGGCGGCGCCAAAGGTCAGGTCACGGGCCCCGATGGCTTCCAGCATGGCCATGGCCAGGGCCAGGCAGACCAGGCTGATGCCCCAGCGCAACGCACCCTGGCGGCGGCGCTCTTCTTCCAGCACAGCCAGCGAGCGGATCACTTCCTCCGGTACGTGCGGGGCCACCAGCTTGCTGCGCGCGCGCGCATCTGCAATGGCATGGATCGCGTAGGCGATGCAGATGAAGAGGGTGATCGGGATCAGTTCCTGCATGGTCGGGCTCCTGTTCGGTGGATGATGCGGGTTCAGGAGAATGGATGCGCGACCACGGCAACCGGTTGCGCCACTTTGCCAATGCCGCTGCCATGACCTGTGGCCCCTGCCCCCGGCCCGGACGGCTGCTACCCTTGCCCGGTTTCCTCTTCTGGTGCCGTCCGCCCATGTCCCGAGTGCTGCCCCTGTCCCTCCTGCTGTCGGCCGTGCTGGCCGCACCGGCCGCGCATGCCGCGCCGACGCCGATCACCATCGAACAGGCCATGGCCGACCCGGACTGGATCGGTCCGCCGGTCGAGAAGGCCTGGTGGTCGTGGAACAGCCAGCAGGTGGAATACCAGCTCAAGCGCAACGGCAGCCCGGTGCGCGACACCTTCCGCCAGCCGGTGGCCGGCGGCGTGGCCGCGCAGGTGGCCGATGACCAGCGCGGTACCCTGGACGTCGCCGATCCGGTCTACGACCGCAGCCGCAGCCGCAGCGCCTTCGTGCGCAATGGCGATGTGTTCGTGCGCGACCTGCGCAGCGGCGCGCTGACCCAGCTGACCCGCAGCAACGAGCGCGCGGGCAACGTGAACTTTGCCGCAGACAACGGCGTGATCTGGCGCGTCGGCCAGAACTGGTTCCACTGGACCGCCGCCAGCGGCGTGCAGCAGGTGGCCAGCCTGAAGGCCGAGAAGGACCCGCGCACGCCGCCGAAGGCCGACGTGCTCCGCGACCAGCAGCTGCGCACGCTGGAAACCCTGCGCCGCGACCGCGAGCAGCGCGAGGCATTGAAGGACCAGGACCAGCGCTGGCGCCAGGCGGATCCGACCCGCGCACCGGGCCCGGTCTACCTGGGCGCCGACGTCGAGATCGGTGACAGCGTGCTGTCGCCGGACCTGACCCACCTGATCGTGGTGACCAAGCCGAAGGACTTCGACGACGGCCGCACCAGCAAGATGCCGCTGTACGTGACCGAGTCGGGCTACGAGGAAACCGAGGACACCCGCACCCGCGTCGGCCGTAACGGCTTCGAGCCACACACCCTGTGGTACGTGGATGTGCGCACCGGCAAGGCCGAGAAGGTCTCGCTGTCCGGCCTGCCGGGCATCAGCACCGACCCGCTGGCCGAACTGCGCCGCAAGGCCGGCAAGGATGCGCTGAAGGGCGAGCGCAGCGTGCAGGTGATGAGCGACTTCATGGGCGGCGGCATCCGCTGGAGCGCCGACGGCCAGCAGGCCGCGGTGATGCTGCGCGCCAACGACAACAAGGACCGCTGGATCATCAGCGTCAATGCTGCCGACGGCCGCGTGCAGAACCGCCACCGCCTGACCGACAACGCCTGGATCAACTGGGGCTTCAACGATTTCGGCTGGATGGCCGATGGCCGCACGCTGTGGCTGTTGTCCGAGGAATCGGGCTTCTCGCACCTGTACACCCAGGCCGGCACCGCCAAGCCGCAGGCGCTGACCAGCGGCAAGTGGGAAACCTCGGCGCCGGTGCCGTCGGCCGATGGCAAGGGCTTCTACTTCCTGTGCAACCAGCAGGCGCCGCATGACTACGAAGTCTGCGCGGTCGACACCGGCAGCCGCCAGGTGCGCGAGCTGACCAGCCTCAACGGCGTGGAGGATTTCTCGCTGTCGCCGGACGGCCAGCAGCTGCTGGTGCGCTACTCCGGCGCCTACCTGCCGCCGCAGCTGGCGGTGCTGCCCAGTGCCGGTGGCCAGGCGCGCGTGCTGACCGACACCCGCACCGCCGACTACAAGGCACGCCAGTGGATCCAGCCGAAGCTGGTGGCAGTGCCGTCCAAGCATGGTGCCGGCGTGGTCTGGGCCAAGTACTACGAACCGGAAAACAAGGAACCGGGCCGCAAGTACCCGATCGTGATGTTCGTGCACGGCGCCGGCTACCTGCAGAACGTGCACCAGCGCTACCCGGCCTATTTCCGCGAGCAGATGTTCCACAACCTGCTGGTGCAGAAGGGCTACATCGTGCTGGACATGGACTACCGCGGCAGCGAGGGCTACGGCCGCGACTGGCGCACGGCCATCTACCGCAACATGGGCCACCCGGAACTGGAAGACTACAAGGACGGCCTGGACTGGCTGGTCGACACCCAGCAGGGTGACCGCGACCACGCCGGCATCTACGGCGGTTCCTATGGCGGCTTCATGACCTTCATGGCGCTGTTCCGTGCGCCGGGCACCTTCAAGGCCGGCGCCGCGCTGCGCCCGGTGGTGGACTGGCACAACTACAACCACGGCTACACCAGCAACATCCTCAACACCCCGGACATCGACCCGGAGGCGTACCGCGTGTCCTCGCCGATCGAGTACGCGCAGAACCTGCAGGACAACCTGCTGATCGCCCACGGCATGATGGATGACAACGTGTTCTTCCAGGATTCGGTGAACCTCACCCAGCGCCTGATCGAACTGCACAAGGACAACTGGTCGATCGCCCCGTACCCGCTGGAACGCCACGGCTATGTGCGTGCCGATTCCTGGCTGGACCAGTACAAGCGCATCCTCAAGCTGTTCGAGCAGAACCTGAAGTGAGCAACGCCGCAGCCACGATCCGGATCGTGGCTGCGGTCATCCTGGATGACCGCGGCCGGGCGCTGGTGGTGCGCAAGCAGGGTGCGCGCCGCTTCATCCAGCCCGGTGGCAAGCCCGAACCCGGCGAGGCGCCCCTGCAGGCGCTGGCCCGCGAGCTGGACGAGGAACTGGGCGTGCAGCTGCGCGCCGATGCCGCCATCGCGCTGGGCACGTTCGAGGACTGGGCTGTGAACGAGCCCGGCCACCGCGTGCAGGCACAGGCGTGGTGGGTGCAGGTGGACGGTGCGCCGCAGGCGCGCGCCGAAATTGCCGAACTGGCCTGGGTGCCGCTGCAACCGCCGCATGGCCTGCCCTTGGCACCCTTGAGCGAACACCATATCCTGCCGGCCGTCGCCACCCGGGCGACGGCCCGCTGAGCAGGCGGGCGCCGACTGCAAGGACATCGGATGTCAATGTCGATCCCGTCGATCCCCTCGCCGCTTTCCCCGGCCTATCACGCCTGGGTGCGCCCGGTCGCACAGGCTTCGTTCTGGCTGTCACTGCTGCTGACGATCTACTTCGTGCTGCAGGGACTGGTGCTGTGGCCGCTGCAGAACCTCAGGCTGTGGCGCCTGGTGGAAAGCGAAGTGCAGCAACAGCAGCTGCACAGCCTGGTCTGGCTGCTGGCGCACCCGGTGGCCGCGTCAATGGTCGTCGCGCTGTTGTGCCTGGCCTCGACCGTGTCCAGCTGGGGCCTGCTGCGTGAACGTCGCTGGGGCCTGTGGAGCTTCGTGGTACTGCTGCTGCTGAGTGCCCTGACCAACTTCGCAGCCGCCTGGTGGCTGGACCTGTTCATGGGCGACCTCATTCCGCTGCTGGCCGATGACCCGGCCCTGCTGCAGGAGCTGCAGCTGAAACGCTGGCTGATCACGCTGACCGTGGTCGGCATGTCGTTCGTGCTTCTCGGCCTGCAGGGCTGGCTGGCCTGGCGACTGCTGCGTCCCGACGTGCGCGCGCGCTTCCACTGAGTTCTTCCGGGCGTGGGCCAGGGCCTCCGGCAGCACCCGGCGTTTTGCCTTTGATCGTCAAGGAGACGACATGCTCTCACTCGCACCGTACCGCCACTGGCTGGCCTGGGCGTTGCTGCTGGCCACGCCGGTGGCCGCGGCACAGTCACCGCAATGCGGCCTGTTCAAGGCCGACGAAGGCAGCAGCACGCTGCGCGTCAGCTCATCCAACCGTGGCGAGCAGAAGCACTTCGGCAGCGCACCGACCCCGGTCGCGTTCCAGCAGATCGAAGGCAAGCTGCAGCTGGTGAATCTGGAATATGGCCTGCCCAGCGCGCTGCAGGTGCGCGACCGTGGCCGCACCCTCGAGGTGGACGGCACGGTCTACAGCCTGCAGGCCCCTGCACAGTGCGCCGCAGCCGCCGCGCCGGCTGCGGGCAGCTGCCTGGCCGATGCGGCGGCCTGCCTGGACAACCGCCACGAGGCGACCCCCACCGCGCTGGCAGCGGCGTGCCGGGAAGGCGTGCCCGGCATGTGCCTGCAGCTGGCCGATCGCTGGCATGACGAGGCCAGGGCGCCGGCCACGCCGGATGAGGCGCAGCAACAGGCCATCCTCGATACCGCACTGGCCGGCATCGAACTGCCTGTGCCGTGCCGGAATGGCGGCTTCAGCAACGAGACACCGGCCTGTGCAGCGGCGCTGGAAGCGGATCCGGCGCTGCAGGAGCAGATCGTCAAGGCCGCGATGGGTGCGGCGATGGTCGAAGCCGTGAGCTCCGTGCTGTCACCCTCCACGCCGGTGGTGGTGCCGGCCGCGCAGCGCCAGCAGCTGTTGCAGTTGTGCCAGCAGGTCGGCCATGGCGGCTTCTGCAGCCGCGTGGCCGAGCTCTCGTGGGAATCCGGCGACCCCTTGCAGGCGGTGCAGGCACTGGCCACAGCGTGCGCGCCCGGCAATGACAGCGCCGCCTGTGAGCGCCTGCCTGCGTTGCAGGCGCTGGGCGCCTCGTTGCGGCCGCAGCCGGCTACGGCGCTGCCCTGCGGCACCTTCCGCGCCGCAGGTGGCCTGGTGGATACGCTGGACTTCGGCGATGCAGGACGGGTCGGCATCGGCTGGGACAGCCAGCTGCGTGCCCGTGTCGAAGACGGCGACGTCCGCATCCGCCACGACAAGGGCGGCGACTTCGTGCTGCGGCCGTTGCCCGGCGGCCAGCTGCTGGGCCTGGACACGTGGACACGCTTCCAGGTGTTCGTGCCGACCGGCGGGGGCGCGAGCACCTGCAGCCCGCCGAAACACTACACGGTGCTGCCGCTGCCGCAGGACTGCCCGCAGGCGCTGGCCAGCGGCGGTGCCGAAGCCTGCTGCGCGCAGGGCAAGCTGCAGGGCTGCAACATTCTTGGCAACCGTCTTGCGCTGTCCGGGCAGTGGCGACAGGCGGCAGAGCACTACACCACCGTGTGCCGTGCCGGCGTGCGCGAGGGCTGCGAGAACCTGGTCGCAGCGCAGGGCCGCAGCAGCGACGTCGACGCCCATGCGACGCTGGAGCGGCTGTGCGCCGCCGACCGCAGCGGGCGCCACGTCGCCTGCGATGTGCTGGACACCGGAAACTGGAGCGCCCTGGAGCTGGGTCGCGTCCTGCAGGAGGCGGTGGACGAAGCGACGGCCGAGGACGCTCCGGCGCCGCGCACTTCCAATCGCAAGCGCTGAGCCTGCCAGGGCCTGTCCGCAGCGTTGGCCGGGCCCTGCGGTAAAGTACGCGCCATGAACGAATTCGAGCGCGTTCGCGCCTACCTCACCGAGCTGCAGGACCGCATCTGTGCGGCGATCGAGGCCGTCGATGGCCGGGCCCGCTTCCAGGAAGACCTGTGGCAGCGTGCCGAGGGCGGTGGCGGGCGTACCCGCGTGCTGCGCGACGGTGCGGTGTTCGAGCAGGCCGGCATCGGCTTCTCCGACGTCGCTGGCAGCCGCCTGCCGCCGTCGGCCTCGGCCAACCGCCCGGAACTGGCGGGCGCCTCCTGGCGCGCCACCGGCGTGTCGCTGGTGTTCCACCCGCTCAACCCGTACGTGCCGACCACCCATGCCAACGTGCGCTTCTTCCAGGCGCAGCGCGACGGTGAAGTGGTAGCCAGCTGGTTCGGCGGCGGCTTCGACCTGACCCCGTTCTATCCGTTCGACGAGGACGTGCAGCACTGGCACCGGGTCGCACGCGATCTGTGTGCGCCGTTCGGCGACGAACGCTACGCCGCGCACAAGCGCTGGTGCGACGAATACTTCTTCCTGCGTCATCGCAACGAAACGCGCGGCGTCGGCGGTCTGTTCTTCGACGACCTGCACGGCGATTTCGAGCGCGATTTCGATTATCTGCGCGCGGTCGGCGACGGCTTCCTCGATGCGTACCTGCCGATCGTGCAGCAGCGCAAGGACACCCCGCATGGCGAACGCGAACGCGAGTTCCAGCTGTACCGCCGCGGCCGCTACGTGGAATTCAACCTGGTCTACGACCGCGGCACCCTGTTCGGGCTGCAGAGCGGTGGCCGCAGCGAAAGCATCCTGATGAGCCTGCCGCCGCGGGTGCGCTGGGAATACGGCTTCTCGCCTGAACCCGGCAGTGCCGAATCGCGCCTGGCCGACTACCTGGTGCCACGCGACTGGCTGTGAGGGGCGGCCTGGTCGTGCCGGCCCTGGGCTCGGCGCTACACGTCAGGTGCTCTTCCGCGCGATGATCGTGATGTGCCCGGTCGTCTCCAGCAGGGCGATCTTCACGTCCTCGATCTGCAGCCCGCCCTGCTGGCGCAGCGCGGCGTCGAAATCTGCACGGCTGATCAGTTCGCGGCGGAGAACGCCCTCCAACAGCCGGCCATCACGCGCGATCACGGTGGGCTCTCCTTCGATCATCCGCTCCATGCGCCGATTCCGGGTGGTCAACCAGCCCACCCCATAGTTCAGCACGATCAGGGTGGCCGCCAGCAGCAGGCCACCGCCCAGCGAGGTGTCAGTGCCCAGCAGCGCGTTCTGCACCGCGTTGCCCAGCAGCACGAGCAGCAGCACGTCGAAGGGCGTGATCTGCCCCAGAGCCCGCTTGCCGCCCAGCCGGACCATGCCCAGCACCACCACATAGACCACCACCGCGCGCAGGATGAATTCCCACCACGGCATCGCCAGTGCGAACAGATCGGGCATCGTCTTCCCCTGCGGAGCGGTGGCCCCAGCCTAGCACCTGGGGTCAGATCCCTTTGCCCGGCGGACAAAGGGATCTGACCCCATCCG
>OKDH01000116.1_pt1 | contig 13154 bp, 7 predicted proteins | sample 1610621 | NCBI WGS metagenome assembly OKDH01 (sample SAMN04436668, study PRJEB24849) | human gut metagenome | biome: human gut; feature: NICU; material: stool | host: Homo sapiens | place: USA: Saint Louis, MO | collected 2010-06-11
CGCTGGCAAACAGGTCTGCGTAGCCATAGCGGCCACCGCCCCCGGCATAGCCGGACTCGCGACGGCCGTTGTGCTCGACGATCACCTGCACATTCAGGCGTACCAGCGGACGCACATCGGCCGCCAGCACACCGTCGCTGCGCGCGATCAGCACCGTATCGACGCCGCCGGACAGGCTCACCATCACCTGCTTCACGCGCGGGTCGGCGGCACGCAGGTAACCATCCAGGCGCTTGAGCACCTCGACCTTGGCTTCGTTGCCGATACCATCGATCGGGTCCAGCGCCGGGTACAGTGCACGCGCATTGCCGCGCAGCAGCGATCGCCCGGACTGCGCACCGCCCTCACGCGAGATCGCGCGCGCCGACTGCGCCGCCGCCAGCAGCGCGTCGGCATGGATGTCATCGGAGTACGCAAATCCGGTCTTCTCGCCGGAAATCGCACGTACGCCCACGCCCTGCTCGATGGAATGGGCACCGTCCTTGACGATGCCGTCTTCCACGCTCCAGCTCTCGCGGCGGGCGTGCTGGAAATAAAGGTCACCGAAGTCGACACCGGGGCCGAGCAACTGGCCGAAGGTGCGCTCCAGGCCAGCGGTATCCAGGCCGCCGGGGCGCAGCAGGCGGTCTTGGGCAAGCGTCAGGGCGATATCAGTCATGGTCTCGATCTGGGGTTGCCGGGGCGCTCAGGCAAGCCCCGTGAACAGGGAACCGCGCTCAGCGCGAGCGCGGCAGGTCGGTGACGGTCGGCGGAATGGCCGGTGCAGACGCCGGCTCGGGCGGTGATGGGGTCTTGTCGCGGCTGCGCTCGATCACTTCCACCTTAGGTTCCTTCCATGGACCGGTCACCTTGTAGGTTCGGGCGCCAATCTCGCCCAGCGGCTTGGACAATACCGCATTGGTGGCCGCGCCCAGCGCGGCCCCCACCGGGCCGCCGGCCACCGCACCGACCACGGTCAGCAGGTTGCCCGCGCGCGGGTTGACGTCGATGGTCTGGTCGAACCGCTGGTTGCGCAGGTCGGCCTGGCCACGGATGGTGATGTTGGCCGCCGGGCCTTCGATCAGCACCTTGTCGGTGCGCGCCATGCCCTGGCCGAACTGCATGCTGCCGTCGATCTGGTTGAACGCGAAGCCCTTGGAGAAGAAGTCGCGGAAGTCGAACATCAGGCGCCGCGGCAGCTGCGCGACGCTGAGCAGGCCCAGCACGCGGCCGGCGCCTGGCTCCAGCTCCAGCAGCTGGCCATTGCGCGCGTGCAGGTCGAGGCTGCCCTGCAGATTGCCCAGCTGGAAGTCCGACGGGCCTCCGCTCCACGAGGCCTGCAACTGCGCCTGGCCGGAACCGCCGCGCAACTGGCCACCGTAATCAAGATTCTGCATCAACCCACCCAGATCCTCACTGCGCACCTGTGCGGTCAACTCGGTACGGGCACCGCCGGTCCGGCCCAGCCAGCGACCGCTGATGTCGATCTCCTGGTCCGGCGCACGGAAACGCAGCTCATCCACGTTCAGGCCGTTGGCCAGCGGCCGCGTGCGCAGCACCGCCTGGCCCAGCACCACCTTGCCGAACTTCAGGTCGGCAATGTCCAGCGCGAACGGCGGCAGCTTGGCCGGGTCCATGTCGTTGGCACCGGCCTGTACCCGCGCCGGTGCAGCCGGCGCACCCGGTGCCGCCGGCAGTGACTGCCAGTGCACGCGGTCAAGCTGGCCACTGATCGTGCCACCGTCCGCATTGGGGACGGTCAGGCGTCCGGCCAGCGACGGGCCGTCCAGGCGCACATCCAGTGCCTGTGGACCCGGGTGCAGCTGCAGCCGGGTCTGCTCGAACACGCCGCCGATCAGCTTCAACTGGCCGACCTGGACGTCCACCGCTCGCAGCGGCATCGCATCGTCGTCACCGCCGCCCCGCGCCAGGCCGATCCACTCCAGCGCATCCAGGGTCGCGCTGCGGCCATTGACCGTCAGCCCGCTCGGCGGCGGCTCACGATCAACATGATCACTGCCCAACGTGACCTGCACGCCGGTCTGGTTGTTGTGGCTGCGTGCGGCCAGGGCCAGGCGCTGGCCGAAGGCCACATCGATGCGGCCGGCGCCCATCGGCAACTGCGCGGCCACCGTGGTCGCCAGCGCTTCGGCGGCCGGCTTGTCCAGCGGTGCCGGCAGGTCCAGCCGCGTGCCGACCAGATCCGAACTCAACCGCAGTTCACTCGGCGGCGCGGGCGCCCCCGGGGCCACCTTGGGCAGGTTGACCGCGATGGTCCACGCTGAAGTGCCGGTGATGTAGGGCTTGAGCCAGGCCATTTCCGGTGCGCGGTCGATCAGTACGCCCGCATCAAGATGCGCCGTCAGCTTCGATTCGAAGGCCTGCGTGCTGTCGTGCACGTAGCCGCCAGCGCGCAGGCTCAGGCGGCCATCCTGGCCGAGGTGGCGCACCGCCAGTTCGTCGGCGCCGAAGCCGCCATTGCTGTAGCGCGCCTGCCCTCGCATGTTGTCGAAGGCCAGCTGGAAGCGCTTGTCGACCAGCTTCACGCCGGTCAAGTCGACCGTCCCCTGCAGATGACCACCGCCTTCATCGTGGTGCAGCGGCTGCAGCAGATCGAAAGTCACATGTGCCGGACCACTGGCGACCAGGTTGTCCAGGGTATCGCCATAGTCCTTGTGCAACGGGCTCTGGCGCAGCATCGCCAGCAGCTTGCCGGCCTCGCTCGGCGCGTCGGCGCGCACGTACAGCGGCTGGTGGCCGAAGTCCGGAATGCCGGCTTCGAATTTCTGCACCGCCACGCCCGCCAGGTCGCCACGTCCACGCATCTCGAAGCCGGGGCCGATGAAGGCGATATCGGCATCGACCTGGCGCATCAGCGGCCAATCGTGCTGGAAGCGGATGTCGCCATTGCTGATGTGGCCGGTGGCCTCGAAGCGGCCATCGTTGTTGTCGAACGGCCAGGCGTCCAGGTCACCGGTGACCAGGCCGACACCGCCACGCACCTGGCCGCCGGCCAGTGCCATGTCCAGCCAGTCGGTGGCGCCCTTGCTCATCTTGGAGTGGATCCAGAAGCGCTTGGCTGCCGTCATCGGCACGTCGTCCAGCTTGGCGGCCAGCTGCAGCCACGGCCGCGTGCCGTCGCCCTGGAACCAGACGCCGCCGCGCACGTCGGCCGCGTAGTCGGTGCCCTCCACGCGCATCGCCGGCGTTCCGATCCGCCAACCGCCGCCCTCGTCGCGCCACCCCACGATCTGTCCGGCCAGATGCAGGTCATGCCGCACGCCAAAGCCGGTCGGCCAATCGAACTGCAGCTGCCGTTGCGGCTGCAGCTGCAGGCTGAAGCCATCGGCATCGCCTTCGAAACGCCCCCCGAGGCCGCGCAGGCCCGGAGAATTGCCGACGCTGGCAAAGCCCAGCGACTGCAGTTCGCCCTGTGCCCGCAACGGGCCATCACGCTCGCCGGCCAACTGCAATCGGCGCATCTCCAACTGCGGCCTGGACAGGAACAGCCAGCGCCGCAGTCCCGGTTCAAGGAGATTGCTCAGGGCCAGCCCTCGCAGCGCGGTGCCGGCCTGCACCGCACCGGCGTTCACCCGCAGCTGCTTGCCGATCTGCAGCTGCAGGCCATCGAGCTGCTGTGCGCCATCTTCGGTCTTCAGGCGCAGGCGCGGCACCTGCAACGCCCAGCCATCGGCCTGGCGCTGCCAGCGCAGGCGGGCCTGCAGCCGCTGCAGCTGCAGCTGCGGCGCTGCCACGCCGGGCATCGGTGCACCGTCGACGCGCACGTCCCGCAGGTCCGAATCGGTGGTCAGTGCGACCGGCGCGAAATCACGCAGGGTCAGCCACAGGTTCAGCTCGCCCTTGCCCTCGCGGAGGCGCACGCCGCCGGCCGCCAGCAAGGGCGACCAGGCATGGAAATCGACCGGGTCGGCGCCGAGCCAGGCCTGGCCGTTGCCGCGCGCACGGTCCACGTCCAGTACCGCCGTCAGCGGCAGCGCTTGCGCATCGGCCCAGGCGCGTACACCCACGCGCAGGCGATCACCATTGACCCGCATGCGCAGGTCGATGCGCGGCAGCGTGGTGTCGATGCCGATCCCCGGCGCGTGCACGCCCAGGCGGCCGCCGATCACCTGCAGCTCGCCGAGCCGGCGCAACGCATCCAGCGGATCCCCCCCGTTGTCGGATTGCGGCAGCCCGCGCACCGACCAGCGTCCGTCTTCGCCCTGCTGCAGGTCCAGGGCCAGGCCACGCAGGCGCAGTTCGGTCAGCGAGCGCCCGGGCAGCAGCCCGCTGTACATCGATACCAGCACCTCGGCCTCGCCGATCGCCAGGCCCTGCCCGGCACCGATGCGCAGGCCCTTCAGCTGCAGCAGCGGGCCACGACGGGTCCAGGTCGTCCGCAGCTGGTCAAAACGCACCGGCTGGCCAGCCCGCTCGCTCAGCCAGGCAGCGATCCTGTCGGGATGACGCTCGGCCAGCGGCAGCAGTTGGCTGAAGGTGCCCACCAGCAGTGCAAGCCCGACCAGGCCCACCGCACAGGCGGCAATGAAATGACGGCGGATCCTTCGCAGTCGCAGGCGCGGCGGCGCGCTCATCGGCCACCGCCGGCCTGCAGCCGGCGAGGATCAGAGCAGAACAACATCGAATTGCTCCTGCAGGTACTGCTCGTCCGCCTGGAAGCGGATGCTCTTGCCGAGAAATTCCTCCAGCTCAGCCACCGCCGAGGACTCCTCATCGGTGATGCGCGCGACCACCTTGGTCGACGCGATGACCAGCAGCCGCGCGGCATCGAACTGGCGCACGGCGCGGGTGATTTCGCGGAAGATCTCGTAGGTCACCGTCTCGGTGGTCTTGATGCTGCCGCGGCCGCTGCACTGCGGGCAGGTTTCCGACAGCTGGCGCTCCAGGCTTTCGACCGTGCGCTTGCGGGTCATTTCCACCAGGCCCAGCGGCGAGAAGTCGTACACCGTGGTCTTGGCATGGTCGCGGGCCAGCGCCTTTTCCAGCGTGCGCAGCACCTGGCGGCGATGCTCTGCATCATCCATATCGATGAAGTCGATGATGATGATGCCGCCCAGGTTGCGCAGCCGCAGCTGACGCGCCACTGCCTGCGCTGCTTCCAGGTTGGTGCGGAAAACCGTCTCTTCCAGGTTGCGCTGGCCGAGGAACGAACCGGTATTGACGTCGATGGTGGTCATCGCCTCGGTCTGGTCGATCACCAGGTAGCCACCGGATTTCAACGGCACCTGCTTGTCCAGCGCGCGGCCGATCTCGTCTTCCACGCCGAACATGTCGAAGATCGGGCGATCGCCGGAATACAGCTCCAGCTTTTCGGCCAGCACCGGCATGTACTTGGCGACGAAGGCCTGCAACTGGCCGAACGTCTCCTTCGAGTCCACCTTCACCTTGTCCACGTCCTTGCGGATCAGGTCGCGCACGGACCGCAGCGGCAGGCTCAGGTCTTCATAGATGATGCTGCACGACGGCGCCTCGCGGCCGCGGCGCTCGACCACGTTCCACACGCGCGACAGGTAGGCGATGTCCTCGGCGATGGCCTCGGCCGGCTGCCCTTCGGCGTTGGTCCGCACGATGTAGCCGTAGCCACCGTGCTGGGCCGACAGTTCGGTCACCAGCGCCTTCAGGCGGGCGCGGTCGGTTTCGTCTTCGATGCGCGCCGACACGCCCACCACCTTGGACTGCGGCAGCAGCACCATGTAGCGCGAGGGAATGCTGATCTGCGTGGTCAGGCGCGCGCCCTTGGTGCCGATCGGGTCCTTCACCACCTGCACCACGATGTCCTGGCCGTCACGCAGCAGCTCGACGATCGGCACGCTGGCCGGCGGCGGCAGGGTGGTATTCTCGGTGTCGGCGCTGGCCACCGGCGCCGGCCGCACCACGTCGTTGGCGTGCAGGAACGCCGCGCGCTCCAGGCCGACTTCGACGAAGGCGGCCTGCATGCCGGGCATGACCCGCTGCACCTTGCCCTTGTAGATGTTGCCGACCACGCCACGGCGCCAACCGCGCTCGATGTGAAGTTCCTGCAGCATGCCGTTTTCGATCACCGCGACACGGGTCTCGCGCGGGGTCACATTGACCAGGATTTCCTCAGACATCGGCAGCCTCCCTGGCGGCATCGGCAGTGGGGACCGGCACGCCACAGCGCGCCAGCAGACGATCGGTATGCAGCAGCGGCAGCCCCATCACGCCGGAGTAGCTGCCGGAAAGGTGTTCGATCCAGCGTTCGGCCCCACCCTGGATGGCGTAGGCGCCGGCCTTGTCCAGCGGCTCGCCGGTGGCGACATAGGCGGCGATGTCGGCGGCATCGATCGGGGCGAAGGTCACTTCGGAAATGACCAGCTCGCTGTCCAGGCCGCCCGCGCCGACCACCACCACGGCGGTCATCACCTGGTGGGTGCGCCCGGCCAGCCGCGCCAGCATCGCCCGCGCGTCAGCGGCATCGACCGGCTTGCCGAAGACCTCGCCGTCCAGGACCACCTCGGTATCCGAACCAAGCACCCGCGCCTGCCGGTCGTCGGCCAGCACCCGGGCCAGCCCGGCGCGCGCCTTGTCGGCGGCGACCCGGCATACATACTGTTCGGCGCTTTCAGTGGCCGCGCGCTGCTCGACGACCTCCAGGTCAAGGGCCTGGAAGGGGCGTCCGAGTCGGGCCAGCAGCTGGTTGCGTCGGGGGGAGCGGGAAGCAAGATAGAGCATCGGCACAGCATAACCTGACGCCGCCACCTGAATCGTCGGCAACCCGTTACGGAACGCGTACAACCCCGAACAGGCTCACAGCGCGTTCATCGCTACGACACCACCCTCACCGGCACAACAAGGAGATCCCATGCGCCTGACCGCCACCCCGCTGCTGCTTGCCCTGTCCCTCGCCCTTGGAACCTCGATGACTGCTCATGCCGCTCCGTCGTCGCCGTCGATCGCCGCCGCGGCCGAAGGCACCCTGCTGAACATCTCGGCCAACGCCGACGCCACCCGCGTGCCGGACGTCGCCACCCTGTCGGCCGGTGTGGTCACCCAGGCTGCCGACGGCAACAGCGCCATGCGCCAGAACGCCCAGCAGATGGACAAGGTGCTGGCCGCGATCAAGGCCGCCGGCATCGCCGAGCGCGACGTGCAGACCAGCGGCGTCAGCCTCAACCCGCAGTACCGCTATGCCGACAATGAGGCACCGAAGATCACCGGCTACCAGGCCAGCAACACGGTCAGCCTGAAGGTCCGCGACATCGCCAAGCTCGGCAAGGTGCTCGACGCGCTGGCCGCGCAGGGGGCCAACCAGATCAACGGTCCGCAGTTTGAGATCGACCAGCCCGAACCGGTCTATGACGAAGCCCGCCTGGCCGCCCTGAAGAAGGCCCAGGCCCGCGCCCAGACCTATGCCAGATCGCTGGGCCTGCAGGTGCGCCGCATCGTCAGCATCTCTGAAAACAGCAACGGCGGTTTCCGCCCGATGCCGATGATGCGCACCATGGCCGCCGGCGCGGCGATGGACAAGGCTACCCCGGTCGCACCGGGTGAATCGACCGTCTCGGTCAACCTGGACGTGGTGTTCGAACTGGGCCGCTGATCGCGCCCGGCACGGCCGACACAGGCGGGTCCCGCAGGGGCCCGCCTTTTTCGTGTATTCCGGCGGCGTTGGCTGAAGGCCAGCCCAACGCGCATGCCCCTGCCTCTAGGCAGTGGCCGCCATGCCGCGCTACTGATGGACTGCCAGCCGCGTGCGGCAACCCCGCCACGGACCCTGGTGCGTTGAGGACTTCGTCACTGGCATGGAGGTGGACCATGGTTCGTACCTATCCCGTTGCATCCCCGCACTTCGACCCCGCCCGCGTAGCCGCCTGGAGTGCAGCGATCGCCCTGCACCTGCTGGCCTTCCTGTTGCTGCTCATCCCTGCGACCTACCAGGCCGTGCAGGCCCCGCGTGAAAAGACGCCGGTCCGGCTGATCGAGAAGATCCCGCCACCGCCGGCGCCGCCGGTTCCGGTCCCGCCAAAAGAGATCGTCCAGGTGGTACCGAAGCCGCGGACGCAGCCGGTGGTACCGCCACTGCCCGCACCCACCGCGACCGTGGAAGAGACCCAGGGCATCGCATTGCCGGCCGCCGAACCGGCTCCGCCGCAATTGGCGCCCAGCATCGACACCTCCACCCCGTTGGCCGGCGCCCAGCTGCAGTACCGCAGCGCTCCGCCGCCGACCTATCCGATCCAGTCCCTGCGCAACCACGAACAGGGCACGGTGCTGTTGCGGGTGGAAGTGGACACCCGTGGCCAGCCGGTCGCGGTCAGCGTCGAGCGCAGCAGCGGCTCGCGCAACCTGGACCAGGCCGCCCGCCAGCAGGTGCTCAAGCACTGGCGCTTCGAGCCTGCCCAGCGTGACGGCGTGGCGGTTCCGGCCATCGGCATGGTGCCGGTGCAGTTCTCGCTGCCGGACTGAGCGTCCCACCGGCCCGGCCCCGCGCCGGGCCGGCCCCTGCCACTGCCCGACAAATGCGGACATGCCCGGGCCAAGCGTTACTGATTAAGCAAAAATTCACGTCTTCGTCACCTGCTGGAAACCTAGATTGGCGCGTCCCGGTATCGATCCGGCGACAGCCCTCAACGCTACGGTTTTCCAGTTAGGAGAGAAGCTGTGAAACACCCGATCCAACGGCCCGCCAGCCGCCGCCGCACCACCCTGGCATCGTCCATCACCCATATCCTTGCTGGCAGCACCCTGCTGCTGGTCGGCGCCGTGGCTTCTTCCTCAGCCTTTGCACAGGAGCAGGCCACCAACCTCGACCGCATCACGGTCACCGGCTCCAACATCCCGCGCACCAACACCGAGACACCGTCGCCGGTGCAGGTGGTGACCCGCCAGGAAATCGACCGCACCGGCAAGACCACGGTCGCCGAGTACCTGCAGACCCTGACCGCCGACGGCGCAGGCTCCATTCCCAAGACCTTCGGCAACGGCTTCGCCGGTGGCGGCGCCGGCATCTCGCTGCGCGGCCTGGGCGCCGGCGCGACGCTGGTGCTGTTGAACGGCCGCCGCATGGCCACCTACGGCCTGGCCGATGACGGCCAGAAGGTCTTCACCGACCTCAGCACCATCCCGCTCGATGCCGTCGAGCGCGTGGAAGTGCTCAAGGACGGCGCCTCGGCGATCTATGGCTCCGACGCCATCGCCGGCGTCGTCAACATCATCCTGCGCAGCGACTTCCAAGGCGCCATCCTGCGCGGTTCCTACGGCATTTCCGGTGACGGCGATGGCGACGCGAAGAAGGCGACCCTCACTGCCGGCACCGGCGACCTGTCCAGCGATGGCTGGAATGCGTTCTTCAGCCTGGACGTCGGCAAGACCGACGCGATCAAGATCAGCGACCGCAAGAACCGCAAGTGGATCGGCACCGGCGATATCCGGCGCTGGGGTTACGACGCTGCAGACGCGCAGTTCCTGGGCGGTGCCTACCTGTCGGGCGGTACCGCCGGCGGCGTGGGTCCCAATGGCTCGGTGTTCGATGCCACCGGCCATCTGGTTGCCCTGCCGGGCTGCGCCGGGCTGACCACGATTCCCGGGCAGAGTGACGCGACCGCGCAGGCCCAGGGTTGCCTGTGGGATCCGGCGCAGCAGTACCGCGACCTGAGCCCGGAAGAGAAGTACGTGAACGTGTTCGGCCGCGCCAGCTTCGCGTTTGGTGAAGGCGGCGAGGTCTATACCGAGATCGGTTACTCGAAGAAGGAAACGATCTTCAGCAATACGCCATCCGGCGTATCCGGCGGCTGGGGCTACCCTGGCGGCCCGGTCAACGCCAACAGCGGTGCCGGTGCGACCCAGCTGTATGCAGGTCATCCGGACAACCCGCTGCCCACCGCGGCCCGCCTGCGTTACAGCGCGTGGGACGTGGGCCCGCGCGTGACCGACAATACCAATGAGTTCAACCGCTTCCTGGTGGGTGTCAAGGGCAACTGGGGCGACTGGAGCTACGACACCGCCTACCTGCATTCCGGCACCGACCTGGTCAACAAGCGCACGGGTTTCCTGCGTTATGACGCAGTACGCTGCGTGCTGGGCAATCCGGCCTGCCCCTATGGCACCTGGCGCATCGGCGACAATGCCTCGCAGACGCCGCAGTCGGTCTACGATGCCATCAGCCCGACCATCAGCGCGCGTGCCAAGTCGAGCCTGGACATGTTCGACTTCACCATCTCGCGCAGCCTGATGGATCTCAAGGGCGGTCCGCTGGGCCTGGCCTTCGGTACGGAGTGGCGCAAGACGAGCAACAGCCTGACGCCGCAGACCTTCACCGATATCGGCCAGATCATCGGCCTGGGCTACTCGGCCTACGACGGCACGCAGAATGTGTATGCCGGCTACGCCGAACTGTCCGCACCGGTGCTGGAGCAGTTGGAGCTGAGCGCTGCGGTCCGCTACGACAAGTACGAAAGCGGCGAAGGCAAGGCCACGCCGAAGCTGGGCGTGAAGTGGACCCCGGCCGACTGGATCGCACTGCGCGCCAGCTACGCTGAAGGCTTCCGTGCGCCGAACCCGGCCGAGAACGGTGACGGTGGCCTGGCCGCTTTCTCCAACGCCCGCGATCCGGTGCGTTGCGCCATCGACCCGGCCAACGAATGCACCGCGCGCTCAGTGGCGATCATCACGCGGCCGAACAAGAACCTGAAGCCGGAAGAGTCCAAGAGCTACTCGGTGGGCATCGTGCTGCAGCCAACCTCGACCACCTCGCTGACTGTGGATGCGTGGGAAATCAAGCGCACCAACGAAATCGCGCAGGGCAGCACGGCCGACGCCATCGCCGCGGGCAACGTTCTCCGCGATGCCAACAACATCGGCGGAGTCGCCAACAGCGGCACCATCCTGGCCGTCAATACCGCCTACGTGAATGCCAACTCCTCGCGCGTCCGCGGTATCGACACCGACATCCGCCAGACCTTCGACATCGGCCCGGGCCAGCTGGAAATGGACCTGCAGTGGAGCCACGTGCTCAAGTTCGAGCGCACCGAGGGTGATACCACCGTCGACTATGTGGGCACCCACGGCAACTGCGACGTGACCAACTGCATCGGCACGCCGAAGGACCGCATCAACTTCGGCACCACCTGGAAGCAGGGCCCGTGGAGCATCAGCGGCGTGGCCAACTACATCAGCAAGCTGGAGAACAAGGACCGCCGCGGCGGTGACTACCTGGCCTTCTATGAAGACGGCGAGCCGGTAGAGAAGATCTCCTCGTTCACCACCTTCGATCTGTCCGGCCGCTGGAACATCACCGAAGCCTTCGAGCTGAACGCTTCGGTGCAGAACGTGTTCGACCGCATCGCGCCGCTCGACCCGAGCACTTACGGTGCAGTCAATTACAACCCGCTGCACTTCAGTGGTGCGATTGGCCGCTACTTCACTGTCGGCGCCAAGTACACGTTCAAATAATCCCGCTGCTGTGTTTGCTTCGAAGGCCCGGGCTGTTGCCCGGGCCTTCGTCGTTTCCTGGCTGTTCGTTGTCCATGCCGGCTCCCGCACACCCGGCCTTGCAGCCATGTTCACGAGTACATGGCTAGGGTGTGCTCGCGGCATCCGGGCCGCAGGGGATCTCAATGGCCACGACATCGCAACGCCTCGGCCTGCCGGCGTTGACTGCACTGGTAGTCGGCTCGATGGTCGGCGCCGGCATCTTCTCATTGCCGCAGAACGTTGCCCGCAGTGCCGGCCCGGCCGCCGCGATGATCGGCTGGGCGCTGAGCGGTGCGGGCATGCTGATGCTGGCCTTCGTGTTCCAGGCCCTGGCCAACCGCCGTCCGGACCTGGACACCGGCATCTACGCATATGCACGCGAAGGCTTCGGCAACTACATCGGCTTCTCCGCGGCGTGGGGCTACTGGGTCGCTTCGGTACTGGGCAATGCCAGCTTCTTCGTGCTGATCTTCAGCGGCCTGGGCCATTTCATGCCGGTGTTCGGCGAAGGCAACACGCCAGCCGCCGTGGCCGCTTCGTCCGTACTGTTGTGGACCGTCCACCTGCTGGTGCTGCGCGGCCTGCGCACAGCAGCCATCGTCAACGGCCTGGTGACAGTGGCCAAGCTGCTGCCCATCGCACTGTTCCTGGTGCTGGCCGCCGGCGCGTTCCGCATGGAGGTGTTCCGCGCCGACTTCTTCGGCACGCCTGCGCTCGGCGACCTCGGCCAGCAACTGCGCGGCATGATGCTGGTCACCGTGTGGGTGTTCATCGGCATCGAAGGCGCCAGCATCTATTCGCGGCGAGCCGCGCGCCGTGCCGACGTCGGCCGTGCCACGGTGATCGGTTTCCTGGGGGTCTGGCTGCTGCTGGTCCTGGTCAGCCTGCTGTCGATGGGCGTGCTGTCGCAGGCCGAACTGGCCGGGCTGCCCAACCCGTCGATGGCCTACGTGCTGCGCGCCATCGTCGGCGAATGGGGCGCGACGGTGATCATCGCCGGTTCGATCATTTCGGTGCTGGGCGCGCTGCTGGCCTGGGTGCTGCTGTGTGCCGAAGTGCTGTATGCCGCCGCTGGCGACGGCACGATGCCCGCCTTCCTGGGACGCGAGAATGCGCGTGGCGTGCCGGCCAATGCATTGTGGTTGAGCAACGGGCTGATCCAGCTGTTCCTGCTGCTGGTGCTGTTCAATGCGGGCAGCTACACCGGCCTGGTGCTGCTGGCCGCATCGATGAGCCTGGTGCCCTACTTCCTGTCCACCGCGTTCGGCGTGCAACTGGCCTGGCGCGGGCAGTCCTACGCGGGTGAGCCACGCGAGCGCTGGCGCGATTTCGTCGTCGCGCTGCTGGCCAGCGCCTACGCGCTGTGGCTGGTGTATGCCGGCGGCCTGAACAACCTGCTGCTGTCGGTGCTGCTGTACGTGCCCGGCGTTGTTCTGTTTGCGCAGACCCGGCGCCAGCGCGGCGAGCCGGTTTTCACGCGCTGGGAGTGGGCGCTGTTCGGCGCGATCCTGGCAGTAGCGATCGCCACGCTGGCAGCGTTCTGGAAGGGCCGGATCACGCTGTAGCGCCGAGCGCGTGCCCGGCTTGGAGGATGCAGCCGAGCATGGGCTCGCCGCCACAACACGGCAAAAAAAAACCTGCATCTCGCGATGCAGGTTTTGCAAGGTGGCGCCCGAAGTTGGACTCGAACCAACGACCCCCTGATTAACAGTCAAGTGCTC
>OKDH01000119.1_pt1 | contig 12865 bp, 8 predicted proteins | sample 1610621 | NCBI WGS metagenome assembly OKDH01 (sample SAMN04436668, study PRJEB24849) | human gut metagenome | biome: human gut; feature: NICU; material: stool | host: Homo sapiens | place: USA: Saint Louis, MO | collected 2010-06-11
GGTTGCCGGCCAGCGGCCGGCACGACCGGAAGCAGCTGCGGCTCTTCATGCCGGCGCGTGCCTGGCCAGCACCTGCCGGAACAGCTCATCCAGCCACGCCGCATCACCGCGTCCAACGGGCAGCTGTGGCGCCTGCGCAGTCCGGGTGGCCAGCTCACGATCGATGAAATCGCTGATCGCCGCGATGCGTGGTCCGGCATTGACCTCGGCACTGGCGCGTTTCACTACCAGCAGGGCATCGATGGCGTCACGCACCGGGCCATGCGGCAGCAGTCGATCCAGCAGATCCTCGAAGGCCATCGGCGGAGGTGTCTGCTCGTGCTCGATCCACTGGCAGGCCAGCAGTGGGCGCAGCACGTACAGGTACTTCTTGGTGCGTACCATCTCGCCACGCAGGTACCCGCGATGGTTCGAGCGTGCCATGCTGAAGTAGTGCCACCACGTGCCCAGCGGCGAATAGAAGGACTTTGCGGCCTCCCACAGCTGCGCCACGGCGGCGTCGTCCTGCCGGTACACGATCGGCGAACGCAGCCATTCGATCAGTGTCGGATTGGATTTTGAGACCAGCCGCAGTGCCTTGCGCAGGTCCCAGCCGCTGACGTCGAGCTCATCGTCGATCGGCAGTTCGATCACATCGCGCTGCGCTTCGCCGGGACCGGTGCTCTCGTTGACGCTGAGATACCACGGCTGGCGATGCACGTAGATGAAGCGTGCGTCGTAGTCGCTGTCCGGGGAGGAAAAGCCCCAGCCACGGCTACCCGACTCGCAGGCCAGCAGCACGCGTACGTCGTAGCGCTGTTCGATGTCGGCCAGGGTGGAAAGGATGGCGGCGCGCTTGTCCGGCGCGATCGGATGAATGTCGTCCATGCAGTCGTGTTCGTAATGTCGAGCGTGCTCGACTGTAACGCAGGTGCGCACGGGTAGTGCCGGCCGCTGGCCGGCAACCACGGAAATCCAGGCGTGCCACGAGGCTGCCGGCCAGCGGCCGGCACTACCGGCTAGGGTTCGTAGCTGTAGCCCATGCCATACACCGAACGGATCGGTTCGCCTTCCATGCCGGCGTCGGCCAGCTTGCGGCGCAGGTTGCGCACGTGGCTGTCGACGGTGCGGTCGACCACCACGCGATGGTCCAGATAGAGGCGGTCGAGCAGCTCGTCGCGCGCCCAGATCCGGCCCGGCGTGGCCAGCAGCGTGCGCAGCAGGCGGTATTCGACCGGGGTCAGGTCCAGGCCCTTGCCGTTCCAGGTGGCGCGGGCTGCCGGTTCGTCGATATGCAGCCCGCTGTTGGCCCGCGCAGCGGGGGCCGGGCGGTAGCGACGCAGCACCGCCATCACCCGTGCGACCACTTCGCGAGGACTGAACGGCTTGCAGATGTAGTCGTCGGCACCGACTTCCAGGCCCAGCAGGCGGTCGATCTCTTCCACCCGTGCGGTGACCATGATCACCGGTACATCGCTGCTGGCGCGCAGTTCGCGGCACAGGTCCACGCCATCGCGCTGTGGCAGCATCAGGTCCAGCAGCACCAGGTCGGGCTGGTAGCGCGCGAATGCGTCGATCACCTGGCCGCCATCGTCCACCCATTCGCTGGTCATCCCGGCGGCGGCCAGGTAGTCGCGCAGCACCGAGGCCAGGCGTGGCTCATCCTCGACGATCAGGATCTTCGCGGACGCGGCGGGGGACGGGCTCATGCAGGCTCCGGCAGGGTAATGACCACGCGCAGCCCGCCCAGCGGCGAGGGCTCGGCGTGGATGAGGCCGTGGTGGGCGAGGATGATGTTGTGGCTGATGGCCAGGCCCAGCCCGCTGCCGCCGCTGGCCCGGTTGCGCGAGCTCTCCACCCGGTAGAAGCGCTCGAACAGAAGCGCGCACTTGTCGGCCGGCACGCCTGGCGCGGTGTCTTCCACGATCAGCTGCACACCGGCAGGCACGCGCGCTGCCTGCACGCGTACGCGGCCCCCGGCGTGGGTGTAGCGCAATGCGTTCTCCAGCAGGTTGGCCAGCACCTGCTGCAGGCGCCGTTCGTCACCGGATACCTGCAGCGGTGTGGCGGGCAGGTCCTCCTCCAGCGCCAGCCCCGCCGTGGAGAAGCGCACGCGCATGCCATTGAGCTCGCTGCGCAGCAGCGCCGCCAGGTCCAGCGGCGCGAAGCGGTAGGCCAGGCCGCCGGACTGGGTCATCGACAGGTCGTGCAGGTCGTCGATCAACTTGCCCAGTTGGCGGATCTCGCCCTGCAGGGCACCGAGGTTGGCGCGGTCCAGCGGGCGGATGCCGTCCTCGATGGCTTCCAGTTCGGCACGAACCACCGCCAGCGGCGTGCGCAGTTCGTGCGAGATGTCGGCGATGAAGGCACGGCGGTTGCGCTCGGTGTCGTCCAGCGCCTGCGCCATCCGGTTGAAGTCGTTGACCAGTGCATCCAGCTCGTCATCGCTGGTGCGCTCGATGCGGGTGGCGTAGTCACCGGCGGCGAGCCGGTGGGTGGCCGCCGCCAGTTTGGCCAGGCGCTGGCGCAGCGCGCGCGATACCAGCCAGGCCAGCAGTACCGTCACCAGCAGCAGCGCGATGCCGATCACCCACCACGCGCGCATCTGGGTGTTGTAGAAGTTCAGGTCGTTGGTGGCGATGACGGTCTGGAACGGCACCATGCCCAGCCAGCCGACCGTGTGCCCGTCCACCTGCACGGCGTGCGGCTCGTCGTCGCTGGTGGCGTCGGGGTTGCCGGCTACGAACAGATGCTGTGCATCGAACAGGCCCAGGCGGGAGGGAACGCCGGTCTGGTCGGACAGCGGTGGCACGGGCCCCTCGTGCCCATGGGCCAGGTCCGGGCGCAGCAGCCGCGCCCAGCGGTCACTGTCGCCGCGCAGATGCTCCCAGCCGCCGTGCGCGCTGTACTCGCGCTGCAGGTGCGGCATCACCCGCTGCATGCGCACATCGCCCTGGTCATTGAGGTAGTCCAGGAAGCCGGTCTGGAACGCCACTCGGCTGGCAACGCCGTTCACTGCCAGCACCAGCAGGCAGGCGGGGAAGATCGCGAGGAAGGTCTTCGCGGTCAGGCCGAATTTGAGTCGAATCTTCGCCATCGCGGGGCCATTAGCGGCGCATGCGGCGCCGAAAGCAAGCGCCCGCTGAGCCGGTCGCACAATCTCCATATTCTCTGCACAGTTCCACGGCAGCGTGCACGGGTCAACGCAAGGCCCCACGCCCCCTCATGTCACTCCTGCGCCCGCTGTCCCGTTCCCCGCGTCCCCTGCTGCTGCCCCTGCTGCTGGCCCTGGCGGCCTGTTCGGCGGGCAGGACTGAAGCACCGGCCATGCCCGAAGTGGGCGTCATCACGGCCAGCGCGCAGCCGCTGGCACTACAGCAGACGCTGCCCGGCCGCGCCGTGCCGTTCGAGGTGTCCGAGGTGCGCCCGCAGGTCGGTGGGTTGATCCGCCAGCGGTTGTTCACCGAAGGCCAGCAGGTCAAGGCCGGCCAGCTGCTTTACCAGATCGATCCGGCGCCGTACCAGGCCGCCTTCGATACCGCGCGTGGCCAGCTGGCGCAGGCCGAGGCCACTGTGTTGTCGGCGCAGCCGAAGGCCGAGCGCACCCGCACGCTGCTGGGCATGGATGCGGCGAGCAAGCAGGACGCCGACGACGCCACCTCGGCGCTGAAGCAGGCCCAGGCCAATGTGATCGCCGCGCGCGCTGCGCTGCAGGCGGCCCGCATCAACCTCGACTACACCCGGGTGACCGCCCCCATCGACGGCCGCATCGGCACCTCCAGCGTGACCGCTGGCGCGCTGGTCGCCGCCGGCCAGGACGCGGCGCTGGCGACCATCCAGCGGTTGGACCCGGTCTATCTGGATGTCACCCAGTCCAGCACGCAGATGCTGGCGCTGCGCAAGCAGCTCGATGCCGGCCTGGTGAAAGCCATCGACGGCAAGGCACAGGTGAAGGTGCTGCTGGAGGACGGCAGCACCTATGCGCATGAAGGCACCCTGGAGTTCGTCGGCAGCGCAGTCGACCCGGGCACCGGCAACGTGGTGCTGCGCGCGGTCATTCCGAACCCGGAGGGCCTGCTGCTGCCGGGCATGTACCTCAAGGCGGTGCTGCCGATGGCCACCGATGCGCGTGCCCTGCTGGTGCCGCAGAAGGCGGTGCTGCGCAATGAACGTGGCGAGCCGCTGCTGCGCCTGCTCGACGCAAAGGATCGCGTGGTCGAGCGCCGGGTCAGCACCGGCCAGGTAGTGGGCAACCAGTGGCAGATCACGCAGGGGCTGAAGGCTGGCGAACGGGTGATCGTCAGCAACGGCAGCGCGGTAGCGCTTGGCCAGCAGGTGCAGGCGGTGGCGGCCACCACCGCGCAGCTGGCCGCAATGCCGGCGATCGACCCGACCGGCAACACCGACGAAACGTCGCACTGAGGCCTGCCGCGCATGGTTCGTTTCTTCATCGACCGGCCGATCTTCGCCTGGGTGATCGCCATCGCGGTCAGCCTGCTCGGCCTGCTCGCGATCCTGATCCTGCCGGTGGACCGCTACCCGCAGATCGCCCCACCCACCATCACCATCCGCGCCACCTACACCGGTGCCTCGTCGCAGACCGTGGAAAACGCGGTGACCCAGGTCATCGAGCAGTCCCAGCAGAGCCTGGACCACCTGATGTACATGACCTCCACCAGCGCCTCCGATGGTTCGGCGCAGGTCAACCTGGTGTTTGCCACCGGCACCAATCCGGACACCGCGCAGGTGCAGGTGCAGAACCAACTGCAGGCGGCGATGGCGACGCTGCCGCAGGCGGTGCAGCAGAACGGCCTGACCATCACCAAGTCCAGTGGTTCGATCTTCGAGGTGCTGTCGTTCACCAGCGAGGACGGCAGCATGGACAACTTCGATGTCGCCAACTTCATGGAAGCGCGCATCGACGACCAGATCAGCCGCGTCAGTGGTGTCGGCAACATCCAACCGATCGGCCAGGAATACGCCATGCGCATCTGGCTGGACCCGGAGAAGATGCGCCAGTACGCACTGATGCCATCGGACATCGAGACCGCACTGCAGGCGCAGAACACCGACGTTTCGGCCGGTGAGCTGGGTGGCCAGCCGGCGCTGAAGGGCCAGCAGCTGGACGCCACGGTCACCGCGCGCAGCCGCCTGCACACGCCCGAACAGTTCGCGCGGGTGGTGCTGAAAGCCGATGCCAGCGGCAGCGTGGTGCACCTGGGTGACGTGGCGACGATCGGCCTGGGCCCGGAGAGCTACGACAGCATCAGCACCTTCAACGGCAAGCCGTCGGCGTCGCTGGGCATCGAGCTCAATGCGGGTGCCAATGCCATCGCCGTGTCCAAGGCCATCGAGACCCGCCTGCAGCAGTTGCAGAAGCACTGGCCGCACGGCTACACCTACCACGTGGCGTTCACCACCACGCCGTTCGTGACGATCTCGCTGAAGGAAGTGGTGATCACCCTGATCGAGGCGGTCATCCTGGTGGTGCTGGTGATGTACCTGTTCCTGCAGAACTGGCGCGCCACCCTGATCCCGACCATCGCAGTGCCGGTGGTGCTGCTGGGCACCTTCGGCGTGCTGGCCGCGTTCGGTTATTCGATCAACACGCTGACCATGTTCGCGCTGGTACTGGCCATCGGCCTGCTGGTGGACGATGCCATCGTGGTGGTGGAGAACGTGGAGCGGGTGATGACCTTCGAAGGGCTGGCGCCGAAGCCGGCCACGCTGAAGGCGATGGGCCAGATCACCGGCGCGCTGGTGGGCATCGTGCTGGTGCTGACCGCGGTGTTCCTGCCGATGGCGTTCTTCAGCGGTGTCACCGGCGTGATCTATCGCCAGTTCTCGGTGACGATTGCCGCCGCGATGGTCCTGTCGGTGCTGGTGGCGATGACCATCACCCCGGCGCTGTGCGGCAGCATCCTGCACCAGATTCCCAAGGGCGGCCATCCGCATGGCGACCACGGCGGCGAGCCGAGCCTGCTGGGCAAGTTCTTCATCTGGTTCAACCACCGTTTCGAGCGCACGTCCAACGGCCTGCGTCGCCGGGTGGATGGCTTCCTTGGCCGGCGCACGCTGGGCGTACTGTTCTACCTGGCGCTGAGCGTGGCCACCGGCCTGCTGCTGTGGCACCTGCCCGGCGCGTTCCTGCCCGACGAGGACCAGGGCATGCTCAACGCGCTGGTGAAGCTGCCGGCCGGTGCCACCCTGGAGCAGACCCGCGCGGTGATGGATCGCCTGAGTGCCGCCGCGGTGAAGGACGACGGCGTGCTGTCGATCCAGGCCACCGCTGGTTTCAGTGTCACCGGCAGCGGCCAGAACGTCGGCCAGGCCTTCATCCGCCTGAAGGACTGGGATGACCGCAAGGATGACGCCGACACCATTGCCGCGCGGTTGACCGCGGCCACGGCCAGCGTGCCCGATGCGCAGGTGTTCATCACCTCGCCACCGGCCATCCTTGGCCTGGGTGACGCGGGCGGCTTCACCCTGGAACTGCAGGACGAAGGCGGCGCCGGCCATGCCGCCGCCGTGGCCGCGCGCAACACGCTGTTGAAGGAGGCCGCCAGGGATCCGAAGCTGGTCAACGTGCGCTACGCCAGCCTGGAAGACGCGCCGGTGTATGCAGTGAAGGTGGACGACGCCAAGGCGCAGGCGATGGGCGTGAATCCGCAGGACATCAATGACACCTTGAATGCGGCCTTGGGTGGCGACTTCGTCAACAACTTCATCTACAAGGGCCGCATCAAGAAGGTGTTCATCCAGGGCACGGCCGAAGCGCGCATGCAGCCGCAGGACATCGAGCGCTGGAGCGTGCGCAACCAGGCAGGGCAGATGGTGCCGCTGTCGTCGCTGGTCAGCGCGCACTGGTCCAGCGCGCCGGCCGCGCTGCAACGCTACAACGGCATCTCGGCGATGGAGATCACCGGCCAGCCCGCGCCCGGCGTCAGTTCCGGCGAGGCGATGGCCGAGATCGCGCGCCTGGCCGACAAACTGCCGGAAGGCTTCAGCCATGCCTGGTCGGACATGGCCTACCAGGAACAGCTGTCGGGCAATCAGGCGCCAATGCTGTACGCCATCTCGCTGCTGTTCGTGTTCCTGTGCCTGGCCGCGCTGTATGAAAGCTGGGCGGTGCCGCTCGCGGTGATGCTGGCGGTGCCGGTGGGCGTGTTTGGTGCGGTGCTCATGATGAATCTGCGTGGCCTCAACAACGACGTGTACTTCCAGGTCGGCCTGCTGACCACGATTGGCCTGGCGGCCAAGAACGGCATCCTGATCGTCGAGTTCGCGCGCATCCTTGAACAGCAGGGCAGGAGCACCCGCGAGGCGATCCTGCAGGCCGTCTATCTGCGCCTGCGGCCGATCGTGATGACCTCGCTGGCGTTCCTGATGGGCGTGCTGCCGCTGGTGTTCGCCACCGGCGCCGGCTCGGCCGCGCGCCGCTCGCTGGGTACCGGCGTGGCCGGCGGCACGGTCGCCTCGATGGTGCTGGGCATGTTCTTCGTGCCGTTGTTCTACCTGCTCGTGCGCCGCCTGTTCCCGGGCCGCGCGCCGGCCCACGCCGCTGCCCCGGAGGCAAGCCCATGAAGCCGATGCTGCTGCGCGCCCTGGCGGCCGCAATGATCACCACGGTGCTGGGTGGTTGCGTGAGCATGGCGCCGCATTACCAGCGGCCCGAGGCACCGGTGCCGGCACAATTCGGCAATGCCGCCACGGGCGAGGCCGAGCCAGCACTGGCGGTGCCAGCCTGGCGCGAAGTCTTCCTTGAGCCACGCCTGCAGCAGGTGATCGCGCTGGCGCTGCAGAACAACCGCGACCTGCGCGTGGCCGTGCTGCAGGTGGAGAAGGAGCGGGCGCAGTACCGCATCCAGCGCGCGGCGCTGCTGCCGTCGGTGGATGCCAGCGGCAGTGTCACCCGCTCGCGGGTAAGCGATGCCAACAGCGAGACCGGTGCCACCCAGGTGACTGAATCCGATGCCGTGCAGGTGGGTATCAGCAGTTGGGAACTGGATCTGTTTGGACGCATCCGCAGCCTGAAGAACGAGACCCTGCAGAACTGGCTGGCCAGCGCCGAGAACCAGCGCGCCGCGCGCACCAGCCTGGTGGCCGAAGTGGCCGCGGCGTGGCTGGCGCTGGCAGCGGACGAGCAGTCACTGGCGTTCACCCGGCAGACCCTGGACAGCCAGCAGCAGACCCTGCAGCGCACCGAAGCCCGTCATGCACAGGGGCTGGCCTCGGGGCTGGATGTCTCGCAGGTACAGACCAGCGTCGAAGCCGCGCGCGGTGCGCTGGCCAAGCTGCACACGCAGCAGGCGCAGGATCGCGATGCATTGCAGTTGCTGGTGGGGGCGCCGCTGGATGCGGCCCTGCTGCCAACCGCGCAGGCGCTGGATGGCAGCGTGGCACTGGCGCCGCTGCCGGCCAACCTGCCGTCCAGCGTGCTGCTGCAGCGCCCGGACGTGTTGTCCGCCGAACACGCACTACAGGCGGCCAATGCCGATATCGGTGCCGCGCGCGCCGCATTCTTCCCGACGCTGACCTTGCCCGCCAACTACGGCCACAGCTCCACCGCGTTGTCGACGCTGTTCTCGGCCGGCACCCGTGGCTGGTCGTTCGCGCCCAGCATCACCGCGCCGATCTTCCACGCCGGTGCGCTGAAGGCCTCGCTGGATGCCTCGAAGATCGGCAAGGACATCGGCATTGCGCAGTACGAGAAAGCGATCCAGCAGGCCTTCAGTGAAGTAGCCGATGCGCTGGCCACGCGTGATCACCTGGCCACGCAGATGGACGCACAGCGCGCGCTGGTGGCCGCCAGCCAGCGCAGCTACACGCTGGCCGATGCGCGTTACCGCACCGGGCTGGACGGCTATCTGCAGGCATTGGATGCGCAGCGCAGCCTGTTTGCCGCACAGCAGGACCTGATCGCGCTGCAGCAGCAGGAAGCGGGCAACCGGGTGACGTTGTTCAAGGTGCTGGGCGGCGGTGCCGACGCACGGTAGCGCGTTCGCCAAGGTGGGTGCGTGTTCCGCTCCGGTGGGTGCCGACCTTGGTCGGCACACATGCACGGAGTATCGCTATCGGATGATTCGTGCCGGCCGAGGCCGGCACCCACCAGAAGCGGACGGTCCCGCGTTACGCCACGCGGCCGCGGCGCGCGCGCTCCAGGTGCACCAGCAGCAGTGAGATCGCTGCCGGGGTCATGCCCGGAATACGCTGCGCCTGGCCGATGGTCTGCGGGCGCACCCGCTCCAGTTTCTGCAGTGCTTCGGCCGACAGCCCGCGTACCGTCGCGTAATCGAAGGCTTCGGCGATCGGCGTGGCTTCGTGCCGCTGCTGGCGCTCGATCTCCTCGCGCTGGCGGTCCAGGTAGCCGGCGTACTTCACGCCGATCTCCACCTGCTCGGCCACCTTGGCGTCGGCCACGGCCGGCCCCAGCGATGGCACCTGCATCAGCTGCGCGTAATCCAGCTCGGGGCGCTTGATCAGGTCCAGCACGTTGGTCTCGCGGCTGACCGCCACGCCCAGCGTGTCCTGCACTTCGCGGCCCAGCGCATTGGCCGGGGTCGCCCACAGCGCGCCCAGGCGTGCGCGCTCGGCAGCAACAGCGGCCTGCTTGGTCTCGAACGCACCCCAGCGACGGTCATCCACCAGGCCCATCTCGCGGCCGGTCGGGGTCAGGCGCTGGTCCGCATTGTCCTCGCGCAGCTGCAGGCGGTACTCGGCGCGGCTGGTGAACATGCGGTACGGCTCGTTGGTGCCGTGGGTGATCAGGTCATCCACGAGCACGCCCAGGTAGGCCTCGTCGCGGCGCGGGCACCAGCCGTCCAGCCCACGCACCTGGCGTGCGGCGTTGAGGCCGGCCAGCAGGCCCTGCGCGGCGGCTTCTTCATAGCCGGTGGTGCCGTTGATCTGGCCAGCGAAGAACAGGCCGTTGACCAGCTTGGTCTCCAGCGACGCCTTCAGCCCGCGCGGATCGAAGAAGTCGTACTCGATGGCGTAGCCTGGGCGGGTGATGTGCGCGTTCTCGAAGCCACGGATGCTGCGCACCATCTCCAGCTGCACGTCGAACGGCAGCGAGGTGGAAATGCCGTTGGGGTAGATCTCGACGATGCCCAGGCCTTCGGGTTCGACGAAGATCTGGTGGCTGGCCTTTTCGGCGAAGCGCACCACCTTGTCCTCGATGGACGGGCAGTAGCGCGGGCCGATGCCTTCGATCTGGCCGCTGTACAGCGGCGATCGGTGCAGCGCGTCGCGGATGATCTGGTGGGTCTGCTCGGTGGTGTGGGTGATCCAGCAGCTGACCTGCTGCGGATGCTCGTCCACCGAGCCGAGGAAGGACATCACCGGCCGCGGCGAATCGCCCGGCTGCTCGTCCATCACGCTGTAGTCCAGCGAGCGGCCATCGATGCGCGGCGGCGTGCCGGTCTTCAGGCGGTCCACCTGGAAAGGACGCTCGCGCAGGCGCGCCGCCAGCGTGGTGGCCGGCGGGTCGCCCATGCGGCCGGCGGCGTACTGGGTCGGGCCGACATGGATCTTGCCGGCCAGGAAGGTGCCGGCGGTCAGCACCACGGCACCGGCGTCGAAGCGCAGGCCGGTCTGGGTCATGACCCCGCGCACGGCGTCGCCTTCAATGACCAGGTCATCGACGGCGGCCTGGAACACGGTCAGGTTGGCCTGGCCTTCGACGATGGCGCGGATCGCCATGCGATACAGGTTGCGGTCGGCCTGGCAGCGGGTGGCGCGCACGGCTGGGCCCTTGGAGGCGTTGAGCGTGCGCCACTGGATGCCGGCGCGGGCGGCGGCATGCGCCATCGCACCGCCCAGGGCGTCGATTTCCTTGACCAGATGGCCCTTGCCGATGCCGCCGATGGCCGGGTTGCAGCTCATCGCGCCCACTGTTTCGATGTTGTGGGTCAGCAGCAGGGTGCGCACGCCGGTACGGGCCGCGGCCAGCGCGGCTTCGGTGCCGGCGTGGCCACCGCCGATGACGATGACGTCGTAACGATGGAAGGACGGGTTCATGGGGCTGTTCAGCTGGTGGGGGCGGGCGCGGCCGGGGCGGCACCGGGGGGGCGATTTTAGCGCCATTCGGGGCCGCGACGTCGGCGCCGGCCGGCTTCCGTCGAAATCAGCCCTAAAGTTGGCAGGATTTTTGCAGATAACCCAATAGCACCCACCGTGGCTGGCGCCGCAGGCGCCCGTGACCGGAATTGGAACAGGGGCCGGTACAGGCGCACGGTGGGGGAGCAGGGGGCCGGCAGTCGGGGGACTGCGCGGCCCTGTTTTTTTCTGGAGGCTATCGGGAGAGCTCCATCCACGCATGGCGTGGATCTACTGATGACGGGCCTTGGGTAGATCCACGCATGCGTGGATGCCGTGGCGGCGGCACCAGAACAACGTGCCCCACAAACAACCGGCCCCGCACTGCGGGGCCGTCTGCCTTCAGAGGTGCCGACATCCGACAGGGCCGGAACAGGGGGGATCCAGATGTTCCTGTCGGATATCGACGTAGAGCTTTTTGCGGCGGCCCGTGTCGTTTTTGTCACTTTGTGACGCGGGCCGTCACTGGCCCCGTAGAGTGCGGCTTGGACCGTGTGAAATGCAATACGGTTCAGCGCTCAACTGTGCGCTGCGTCCCACGATCCATGTTGCGCCAGGGGGAACCGTTCATTCTTGGCGCACTCGGCGCCGGAGCCGGACGGGCCGGCGGCGGGGGCGCAGAGGGCTGGCTGTTCGATTGCGGCGGGCGGCGCATCGAGTCCATGTTCCGCCACGGCGAACCGCCGTTGTACGACGGCCGCGACGGCGGCGGCGGGCGGTTCTCGCCGCCGTTGCCGGGTGGGCGCGGTGGCGGGCGGTGGTTGTGCGGCGGGCGGTAGATCGGGCGCGAGTAGTACGGATTGCCATAGCCGCCGTAGTAGCCGCCATAGCCGCCGTAGTACGGGTAGCCGTAGTTGTAGGGATAGCCGGCGGGGTAGCGGTACTCCACCGACGGCGCACCGTGGTAGTAGCTGCCGCTGCGGCCACCGCCGACATAGTCGTAGGTGGTGCAGCCGGTCAGGGCCAGCATCAGGCCACCGGCAAGCATCAGGCGCGTTTTCATCGTGGGTCCCCCCAGAGGACGGGTTGTACAGTGAGCTTCATGCGCAGGCGTTGAATCGGCCCTTAACTTCACTGTCCAGGATGAATGGAGGTGAAGGCTGCCATGCTGGCATGACCTGTGCCGGGGTCGCCAGCAGGGAGCCATACGTTAATCTTGCGTCATGAGCGATTCACTGTTGCCCCGTGCCGATGATGTCCTGGCTGCCGCTGCGCGGATCGCGCCGCACGCCAGCGTGACCCCGGTGCTGCGCTCGCGCACGCTGGATGCGCTGGCCGGCGCGCAGCTGGCGTTCAAGGCCGAGCATCTGCAGCGCGGTGGCGCATTCAAGTTCCGCGGCGCCTGCAATGCGGTGTGGTCGCTGGATGCCGATCGCGCCGGCGCTGGCGTGGTCACCCATTCCTCCGGCAACCACGGCGCCGCCCTGGCCCTGGCCGCGCGCACCCGTGGCATTCCCTGCCACGTGGTGGTGCCCGAAGGTGCAGTGGCGGCCAAGCTGGCCAACATCGCCCGCCATGGCGCCACGCTCTGGCGCTGCCCGCCGACCGTCGCTGACCGCGAGGCCAGTTGCGCCAAAGTACAGGCTGATACCGGCGCGACCCTGGTCCATCCTTATGCGAACCCGGCGGTGATGGCCGGGCAGGGCACCGCAGCACTGGAGCTGCTGCATAGCGACGGCCCGTTCGACGTGCTGGTGGTACCGGTGGGCGGCGGTGGCCTGGCCAGCGGTACCGCCCGGGCCCTGCAGCTCGCCAGCCCGCAGACCCGGCTGGTGCTGGCCGAGCCGGC
>OKDH01000121.1_pt1 | contig 12742 bp, 10 predicted proteins | sample 1610621 | NCBI WGS metagenome assembly OKDH01 (sample SAMN04436668, study PRJEB24849) | human gut metagenome | biome: human gut; feature: NICU; material: stool | host: Homo sapiens | place: USA: Saint Louis, MO | collected 2010-06-11
CCGAGCCCATGCGCGGCTGCGGTTGGCGCAGAAGCAGCCGAGCGCAGGCTCGGCTCTACAAGGGCATCGCAAACGCAAAGGGCCGGATCCGCAAGGATCCGGCCCATTCCTCAATCGGGCGCAGCCGCGCCGTTACTTGGCTGCCAGCTGGCGCAGCACGTACTGCAGCAAGCCACCATGGCGGAAGTACTCGACTTCCTTCGGGGTCAGCAGCATCACCGAGACCTCAAAGGTCTTCTTCGTGCCATCGGCCTTGGTCGCGGTGACCGTGGCGCGCTTGCTGGCACCGTCCTGCAGGCCGGTGATGTCGATCACTTCCGAGCCGTCCAGGCCCAGCGTCTGTGCGTTCTCGCCGTTGCGGAACTGCAGCGGCAGCACGCCCATGCCGACCAGGTTGGAGCGGTGGATGCGCTCGAAGCTCTCGGCGATGACCGCCTTCACCCCCAGCAGCAGGGTGCCCTTGGCCGCCCAGTCACGCGACGAGCCGGTGCCGTATTCCTTGCCGGCCAGCACCACCAGCGGCACCTTGTCGGCCTTGTACTTCATGGCCGCATCGTAGATCGCCAGCTTCTCCGGCTGGCCACCACCGGCCGGGTAGTACAGGGTGTTGCCGCCTTCCTCGCCACCGAACATCAGGTTCTTGATGCGGATGTTGGCGAAGGTGCCGCGGACCATCACGTCATCGTTGCCGCGACGGCTGCCGTAGCTGTTGAAGTCGGCCGGCTGCACGCCGCGCTCCTGCAGGAAGCGGCCTGCCGGCGAGTCCTTCTTGATGTTGCCGGCCGGGGAAATGTGGTCGGTGGTAATCGAGTCGCCGAACAGGCCCATCACGCGTGCGCCGTGCACGTCGTCGATGCTGCCGGTCTGCATGGTCATGCCATCGAAGTAGGGCGGGTTCTTGATGTAGGTGGAGGCGTCGCTCCACGCGTACAGGTTGCCGTCCGGCGAGGCGATGGTGTTCCAGCGGGTATCGCCCTTGAACACATCGGCGTAGTTCTGCTTGAACATCTCCGGGCCAATGGTGGCGGCGATGACGTCGCCGATTTCCTTGTTGCTCGGCCAGATGTCGCGCAGGAACACGGGCTGGCCGTCGCTGCCGGTGCCGAGCGGCTGGGTGGTCAGGTCGATGTCGGTGGTGCCGGCGATGGCATAGGCCACCACCAGCGGCGGGCTGGCCAGGTAGTTCATCTTCACTTCGGGGTGCACGCGGCCCTCGAAGTTGCGGTTGCCTGACAGCACCGAGGTCACCACCAGGTCGCCGGCGGCGATGCCGGCGCTGACTTCGGTCGGCAGCGGGCCGGAGTTGCCGATGCAGGTGGTGCAGCCGTAGCCGACCACGTAGAAGCCGATCTTCTCCAGCTCCTTCAGCACACCGGCCTTTTCCAGGTAGTCGGTGACCACGCGCGAGCCCGGGCCGAGCGAGGTCTTGCCCCACGGCTGGCGGTTCAGGCCCTTGGCGGCCGCATTGCGGGCCAGCAGGCCGGCACCGATCATCACCGCCGGGTTGGAGGTGTTGGTGCACGAGGTGATGGCCGCGATCACCACCGCGCCATCCTTCAGCCGCACCTTGCGGCCTTCGATCTCGATGTCGGCGAAGCCTTTGGCCAGCTGCTCGTTGCCGACGGCGGCGCCGCCGCCTTCGTTGACGAAGGTGGCAACGTCCTCGCTGCGCTTGTCACGGTTGGCGGTCATGCCGACCAGCGCTTCGCGGTAGTTCTTCTGCACGTCTTCCAGCAGGACGCGGTCCTGCGGGCGCTTCGGGCCGGCCAGCGACGGCTTCACCGTGCCCATGTCCAGTTCCAGCGTGCTGCTGTACTGGGCGTGCGGGCTGCCCGGTTCGTGCCACAGGCCCTGCGCCTTGGCATAGGCCTCGACCAGGTTGATCTGCTCTTCGCTGCGACCGGACAGGCGCAGGTAGTTCAGCGATTCGGCGTCGATCGGGAAGATGCCGCAGGTGGCGCCGTATTCCGGGGCCATGTTGCCGATGGTGGCGCGGTCGGCCAGTGGCAGGTGCTGCAGGCCGTCACCGTAGAACTCGACGAACTTGCCGACCACGCCCAGCTTGCGCAGCATCTGGGTGACGGTCAGCACCAGGTCGGTGGCGGTGGCGCCTTCGGGCAGCTTGCCGGTCAGCTTGAAGCCGACGACCTGCGGAATCAGCATCGACGATGGCTGGCCGAGCATGGCGGCCTCGGCTTCGATGCCACCCACGCCCCAGCCGAGCACGCCGATGCCGTTGATCATGGTGGTATGGCTGTCGGTACCGAACACGGTGTCGGGGTAGGCAATGTCCTTGCCATCCTTCTGCGCGGTCATCACCACGCGGGCCAGGTTCTCCAGGTTCACCTGGTGGACGATGCCGGTGTTGGGCGGCACCACCTTGAAGTTGTCGAAGGCCTTCTGTCCCCAGCGCAGGAAGCCGTAGCGTTCCTGGTTGCGCTGGAACTCGATCTTGCCGTTGAGGTCCAGCGCGTCGGGCTTTCCGAACACATCGACCTGCACCGAGTGGTCGATGACCAGTTCGGAGGGAATCTGCGGGTTGATCTGCTCCGGCTTGCCGCCGAGCTTGACGACGGCGTCGCGCATCGCGGCCAGGTCGACCACGCAGGGCACGCCAGTGAAGTCCTGCAGGACCACGCGCGCCGGCATGAAGGCGATCTCGGTGTCCGGCTCGGCCGCCGGGTTCCAGCGGGCCACGGCTTCGATGTGGTCCTTGCCGACGGTGATGCCGCCGTCCTCGTGCCGGAGCAGGTTCTCCAGCAGGATCTTCATCGAGTAGGGCAGGTGTGAGATATCGAAGCGCTGGCCCAGCGTGGGCAGGCTGAAGTAGTCGTAGGTCTTGCCACCGACATTCAGCTGGCTGCGGGTGGAGAACGAATCGCTCATGCGGGTTAACTCCTTCTTGCGGATGGCTTGCAGTGGCCCGCGCATGGGCAGGCCTGCTTGCGGTGGCCGGCAGTCCGTGCCGCCGGGCAGAAGGCCAGTATCGCCGATGCCGTCGGGGCCGCAGAACTGCGGGCTCAGAACGCAAGGTTATAAATTCGTATGTAGTTTTCGTGTCATGGCGCCGCCGGACTTAGTGCGGGCTGACAGGCTCGAGGCAGTGCCGTATGGCGCCGGGGGACAGGTGGAGGGCAGCATGGGGGGGGCTGCAGGCGCTGGGGGCGGCGCCGAGCTGCGCGATGGTCATCGTGGCGGTCGAGGCGTTCTTGACCGGGCACGGGGGGCGCGCCGCCGCCCGGCCGCGCCGCCGACGGGCAGCGCGCCAGGCAGTGGCGATCAGCCACCCAGGAACGGATTGCCGGTCTTGGCGGGAGCCGCGCCCTTGGATTTCACCTTGAGTACGTTGTCCTTGCCGAACTCAAAGACGGTCGATTCCTGCACGTTCTTTCCGAAGTGCTTGATCTTGGCGTAGTCGTAGTACCAGACCTGGGTGTCGCCAAGCTGCTCACGACGCGTCGGCGCTCCAAACTTCTCGCGGACCTGGTCCTGGGTCGCCTTGCCCACCTCCAGCTCGTCCAGTTGCTTCTGGGTGATCTCAGTGCCGGTGGTGTGGGCCGCGAACGGATTGGCGTGGGCCGGGCCTGCGGCCAGGGCCAGGGGGGTGGCCAGAGCCAGGGTCAGAATGAATGCGCGCATTGAACGTCCTTTTATGAGAGAGGGGGCGTGCGGTGCCGGAGTGTCCCGGCCCGGTACAGCGAGGGCTGCCCGGCCAGTCTAGCGGTCGAATGCGACTGGTTCTGGTTCAAGGTCACAATTCGCCCGATTTGAGGTGTTTACGTCAGGTATGTATAATTCATACATACTTTTTGAGGCCTACCCATGGAAGCCACCGTTGCAGAACGCGGACAGATCACCCTGCCCAAGGCGGTGCGCGATGCCCTCGGCCTGACCAAGGGCACGCTGCTGAAGGTCGAGCTGGACGGCAGCCGCATCATCCTGCGCAAGAGTGTTGACGATGCCATTTCACGGGCGCGCGGCAAGTTCGCGCTGGACGGCTTCGAGTCGTCCGACGCGGCCGTGCGCGCGGTGCGTGACGAGGAGTAAGCCGTGATGATCGCCGTCGATTCGCCGGTACTGGTCGAACTGCTCAGCAACGGCCCGCAGGCCGATGCCGTGGAGGCCATCCTCCGGCAGAGCCTGGTCGGTGGCCGCGTGGTGGTCTGTGGCGCGACTCTGGCCGAAGTGTGCGCATCGCTGCGCGGTGGTGCCGAAGTGCTCGAAGCACTGGAAGAGATGGGCGTGCACTTCAACCCGATGGAGGCCAAGTCGGCGCTGCGCGCCGGCGAGATGCACCGCCGTCATCGCCAGCGCGGTGGCAGCCGCCGCAGCCTGGACGAATTCATGGTCGGCGCCCATGCACTGCTGCAGTGCGATGGCCTGATCACCTGGAACGATACGTTTTACCGCGACTACTTCAAGGGCCTGAAGCTGATCGTGCCGCACGCCTGAGCCCACTTTTGATTTTTCAACCTACGCATTACCCGGGAGTTGTCATGTTGGAAGCCTACCGCCACCACGTCGCCGAGCGCGCTGCGCTTGGCATCCCGCCGCTGCCGCTGAGCGCGCAGCAGACGGCCGATGTCATCGAACTGCTGAAGAACCCGCCGCAGGGCGAGGCCGAGTTCCTGCTCGACCTGCTGACCCACCGCGTGCCGGCCGGCGTCGATGACGCAGCCAAGGTCAAGGCGTCGTACCTGGCGGCGATCGCCCTGGGCAGCGAGCAGAACCCGCTGATCAGCCGCGAGCGCGCCACCGAACTGCTGGGCACCATGCTTGGCGGCTACAACGTTGCACCGCTGGTGCAGCTGCTGGACGACGCCAGCGTCGGCACCATCGCTGCCAACGGCCTGAAGAAGACCCTGCTGGTGTTCGATGCGTTCCATGACGTGCAGGAGAAAGCGAAGGCCGGCAACGCCAACGCCCAGGCCGTGCTGCAGAGCTGGGCCGAGGCTGAGTGGTTCACCAGCAACCCGGAAGTGCCGCAGAGCCTGACCGTCACCGTGTTCAAGGTGCCGGGCGAAACCAACACCGATGACCTGTCGCCAGCACCGGACGCGACCACCCGCCCGGACATTCCGATGCACGCCCTGGCGATGCTGAAGAACAAGCGCGACGACGCGCCGTTCACCCCGGAAGAAGACGGCAAGCGCGGCCCGATCCAGCAGATCCTGTCGCTGAAGGACAAGGGCCACCTGGTCGCCTACGTCGGCGACGTGGTCGGCACCGGCTCCTCGCGCAAGTCGGCCACCAACAGCGTGCTGTGGTGGACCGGCGATGACATTCCGTACATCCCGAACAAGCGCGCCGGTGGCGTGTGCCTGGGCGGCAAGATCGCCCCGATCTTCTACAACACCATGGAAGATGCCGGTGCGCTGCCGATCGAGCTGGACGTGTCGAAGATGGAGCACGGCGATGTCATCGAGCTGCGTCCGTACGAAGGCAAGGCGCTGAAGAACGGCGAAGTGATCGCCGAGTTCCAGGTCAAGTCCGACGTGCTGTTCGACGAGGTGCGTGCCGGTGGCCGCATCCCGCTGATCATCGGTCGTGGCCTGACCGGCAAGGCGCGCGAAGCGCTGGGCCTGGCCCCGACCGACCTGTTCCGCCTGCCGGTGCAGCCGGCCGATACCGGCAAGGGCTTCTCGCTGGCGCAGAAGATGGTCGGCCGCGCCTGTGGCCTGCCGGAAGGCAAGGGCATGCGCCCGGGCACCTACTGCGAACCGAAGATGACCTCGGTCGGCTCGCAGGACACTACCGGCCCGATGACCCGTGACGAGCTGAAGGACCTGGCCTGCCTGGGCTTCTCGGCCGACCTGGTGATGCAGTCGTTCTGCCACACTGCCGCTTACCCGAAGCCGGTGGACGTCAAGACCCACCACACCCTGCCGGAGTTCATCTCCACCCGTGGCGGCGTTTCGCTGCGCCCGGGCGACGGCGTGATCCACAGCTGGCTCAACCGCATGCTGCTGCCGGACACCGTCGGTACCGGTGGTGATTCGCACACCCGTTTCCCGGTGGGTATTTCGTTCCCGGCCGGCTCGGGCCTGGTCGCCTTCGCTGCCGCCACCGGCGTGATGCCGCTGGACATGCCGGAGTCGGTGCTGGTGCGCTTCAAGGGCAAGATGCAGCCGGGCGTGACCCTGCGTGACCTGGTCAACGCGATCCCGCTGTACGCGATCAAGTCGGGCCTGCTGACCGTGGCCAAGGCGGGCAAGAAGAACATCTTCTCCGGCCGTATCCTGGAAATCGAAGGCCTGCCGGATCTGAAGGTCGAACAGGCGTTCGAACTGTCCGACGCCTCGGCCGAGCGTTCGGCGGCCGGTTGCTCGGTGCGCCTGAACAAGGAGCCGATCATCGAGTACCTGACCAGCAACATCACCCTGCTGAAGTGGATGATTGCCGAGGGTTACCAGGATCCGCGCTCGCTGCAGCGCCGTATCGAGAAGATGGAAGCGTGGCTGGCCAACCCGCAGCTGCTGGAGCCGGATGCGGACGCCGAGTACGCCGCCGTCATCGAGATCGACCTGGCCGACATCCACGAGCCGATCGTGGCCTGCCCGAACGACCCGGACGACGTGAAGACCCTGTCCGAAGTGGCCGGTGCCAAGATCGACGAGGTGTTCATCGGTTCGTGCATGACCAACATCGGCCACTTCCGCGCCGCTGCCAAGCTGCTGGAAGGCAAGCGTGACCTGCCGACCCGCCTGTGGGTGGCCCCGCCGACCAAGATGGACGCCTCGGAACTGACCAAGGAAGGCGTGTACGGCACCTTCGGTGCTACCGGCGCTCGTATGGAAATGCCGGGCTGCTCGCTGTGCATGGGCAACCAGGCGCAGATCCGCGAAGGTTCCACCGCGATGTCGACCTCGACCCGCAACTTCCCGAACCGTCTGGGCCGCAACACCAACGTGTACCTGGGTTCGGCGGAACTGGCGGCGATCTGCTCGCGTCTGGGCCGCATCCCGACCAAGGAGGAGTACATGGCGGACATCGGCGTGATCAACGCCAATGGTGCGGAGATCTACCGCTACATGAACTTCGACCAGATCGAGGAATACCAGGACGTGGCCAGCACGGTCGCTGCCTGATGCGGTAACGGAAAACCCCCGGCTCGCGCCGGGGGTTTTTTGTGAGCGGACGACGCATGGTAGTGCCGGCCGCTGGCCGGCATCCCGTTGAAATGAAAAATCCCCGGTGAGAGCCGGGTTTTTCATTGTGCCCGGCCAGGTGGCCTAGCCCATCCGCCTCGCCGTGAGGACCTGCTCGTGGGCGAGGTCCTGCTGGGCGACCTGCTGTGCCTGCGAAATCTGCTCGGCCTTGGCGAGCGACTGTTCTACGGGCGTATTGACGGCCTCACTGATTGGAACCGACGCCCGCAGGTGTGCTGGATTGTCGAGCGCTCCCTGCACAACGAACATGCGAGAGACTGAGCCATCGCTGGGTGAATTGCCCAGTACAACATGATCGACGTGTTCCAGGCCGCTGCCCTTGGCCGCCGCAAGCAGGCCGGCCGTCACGCGCTCACTGGTTTCATCGAAGCTGCGCCCGTGCCTGGCATCCACGGTGGATACGCCCTCGCGAATCTGCCGGTAGAGCGCATGGTCTGGATGGCCTTCCTTCCTGGGATCCTGGCCTGCCTTGTCCAAGGTTGATTCAATGCTCTCCTGTAAAGGGTTCTTGGGAGAGAAAGCGGGATTGCTGAGAGAGGGCGAGCCCTTGCCGGTTGCATCCTGGATCAGTTGCTCCCCCGGCTTGAGCGCATTCTGGGCCCGCTGCTCCGCTTCAGCCTCGCGGCGGGCGTATGCACCGGCTTCCTCGACACCGCGCAGGAAATTGATACCGTCGCGCAGCAGACCGGGCCCGCCGCCGACAAGCACGGTCGCACCCGCACGCAGTTGATGAACATCACTGCGGTAGTCGGCAATCCGGCGCAGGTCCTCAGGATCCGTGACCCGCGCCTGTGGGTTGTCCAGTACAGATTGCACCGGACCCTTGTCGGTCATGCGATCAAGGAAATGAACCACTCGATGGGAGTCGCCCAACTGGACCGCCACCGCGGCGGACATGACATGGCCGCTCTTCATCCCGGGTGTTCCGATCGAGGCGATGCGCTGGCCGTGCTCGGCGTTGCGCAGGATCTCCAGTTCCCTGGGCAGCGCATACATCTCGACCTTGCCGTAATGGGGACCGCCGGCACTGACCAGGTCGCCTGCCATCACATGGTTGGTGAAGGGGGCCGCGTTGGCTGGCTGGCCTTCAGGAAGGCGATATGCCAGCCCGGCGGCACCGTAGGGATTGAACGCGTCGCCGGGGAGGTTGTAGTGGTGTGCAGTGATCTGCGCGAGCGCGCCGCCCAAGGAGTGGCCGGTGACGTGTACTGGCCCGGCTCCCCTTTCTTCGGCCAGCCTGAGGGCTTGCTTTGTCAGCGCCAGCGCGTCAGTCAGTTGCGCGTTGAATCTGGCGGTGACCATCGCGGCGTCGATGCCGCCATCAAGCATGGGCTGACGATCAAACTCGGTACCGCGATGGGCGACGATGACTTCCTTTGTATTGATGTTGAGGTAGACAATACCCTGATATCCGCTCCCAGAGTCACGACAAGCGAGGACCTCATACTTTGTTCCGCCGACGGTGATGTCGGAACTGACGGGCGGAAGCGGGTCCTTATAGACATCGTCCGAAAGCGCCGCGCTTTCTTTAGGATTCATTGCGATGCTCCTTCAATCCGTGTGGAGACTTCGATTGGAAAGTATTCCTCGCGCTTCTCTGGGGGCATCTTTTCGTACCAACTTGAAGGCTCGGTTGGCGTCCGCTCTGTCGACTGTCCTGTGGTCAAGGGCGGCAATGCGCGCTTTACGTAAGCAGTGAAGGTTCTCCCGCCCTCAATTTCCGTGAATAGTGCTGCGACGGACGCTCGGATTGGGCGATCATCGATGATGAAGGGGAATGAAGCTTCCACAAGCACGGGTGTCCAAGTGCACGGGCCACGACCGTAATAGTCGGCAACTTCCATACCGTCGTTGAAAACAGCACTGCTGAATTCAGTTGCACTGAGGCGCTGTGCCTGAACCTCAACCTTGTGCTGGTTCGGCTCGTACTGCACCCCCTCCCAATTGTTGACCGGAGGCAGACAGAGTGGGTCTATCTCATACGTGACGAAGACCGAAGGAACGGGGACATCCACGGGTGCATCGTGGACCCGAATCACAATCGGCAGCGCATCTCTGGGCGCAGGATTCTCGCGATAGACCGGGAACGAGCGTTCCTTGTTGCAGCCTGCAACAACCAGTGTGATCAAGGCGATCAACGCAACATGAGCAAGGCTGGGGACGAATTTCAGCATGAGCGGTCCGTGTCGCTGCAGGATTGTCCTTGATCCTTGGAACATGCGGACTCATCACGGACGATGGCGCCATATCTGGGCAAATGCGACAGGTTGCGCAGTGGGTATTGTCCGTTACCCGGACTTCCCACCCTGTGTACCCGAGCAGCGCGGCCTTGCGGGGTAACGTTCATCGGCGTTCCATTGCTGTGCGATACCTGACTATACGACCCGCTCCAGCCGCGCTCCAGTCGGTGTCCTGCGGGCCTCCCGTTTGCCGCGCATGGCTTGCGGCAGGATCAGATCTCGATCAGCGCCGTTGAAACATCAATGGTCGAAAGTGCTGGCGGCGGATCGGCAATTGAGCCTGACGTCTCTTGGAGGTGTCCAGCAGGGAGCGGAGCCGAGCGTGGGCTCGGCTCTACAGGGGCCTGTCAGCCGCGGGCGAGGGCGAGCAACCGCTCGGCGACCCGCTCCAGCGGCACCTGTTCCTCGGCAGCGCCCAGCTTGAACGCGGCACCGGGCATGCCCCACACCACGCTGGTCGCTTCGTCCTGCACCAGCGTCGGCGCGCCGGCCTGGCGCATTTCCAGCAGGCCGCGCGCACCGTCGTCACCCATGCCGGTGAGGATGGCACCGATGGCATTGCCACCGGCGCTCTGCGCGACCGAGCGGAACAGCACGTCCACCGCGGGCTTGTGCCGGTTTACCGCCGGGCCGTCGTCGATGCGGCAGCGCCAGCGCGCACCGTCGCGGATGATGCGCAGGTGCTTGCCGCCGGGTGGCAGGTAGGCGTGGCCGGGCAGTACTGCTTCGCCGTCGCTGGCCTCGCGCACGGCCATCGCCGAATGGCGGTCCAGTCGCTCGGCGAAGGCGCTGCTGAAGCTAGCCGGCAGGTGTTGGGTCATCACCACGGCGGGTGCATCGGCAGGCATGCCTTCCAGCACCACGCGCAGCGCTTCGGTGCCACCGGCCGACGAGCCGATCGCGATCAGGCGGTCGGTGGTGCGGAACTGCGGCGAGGCAGCACGCATCGCCGGCGTTGCGTCCAGCGTGAGCTTGGGGGCGCTGGCACGCACCAGCGGGCGCACGCGCGAGCGCGCCGCCATCTTGACCTTGGCGATGATCTCCTCGGCATAGCCCTGCAGGCCACGGGCCACGTCCAGCTTGGGCTTGGAGACGAAATCCACGGCGCCCAGCGCCAGTGCCTGCAGGGTGGTGTCGGCGCCTCGCTCGGTCAGCGAGGAAATCATCACCACCGGCAGCGGATGCAGGCGCATCAGGTTTTCCAGGAACGCCAGCCCGTCCATGCGCGGCATTTCCACGTCCAGGGTGATCACGTCCGGGAGCAGGCGCTTGATCTTCTCGCGCGCCAGCAGCGGGTCAGCCGCGGTGCCGACCACGTCGATGGCCGGGTCGCTGGACAGGATTTCCGTGAGCATCTGCCGCACGACGGCGGAGTCGTCGACGATCAGGACCCGGCAGGGGGCGTTGCCGGTGAAGGTCATTCGAACAGCTCCACGCCACCGGTGACCGGCGCCTTGGACAGGCGCGCACGCACCGCCGATTCGGTGGCGGCCACCTCGGCCTCATGCGCATGCGGCAGGCGCTGCACCACCACGCGGCCGGTATCGGCGAAGAACCAGATCTTGCGCGGATGGATGCCGCACAGGTCCTCGGCAATGATCGGAATGTGCTCGGCCTGAAGGTACTGGCGGACGAACTCGGCGTTGCGGGTGCCAACCGGGTTGCTGGTGAAGCCCTTCAGCACGTTGGCGCCACCGAACACCTTGGCCTCGATACGCTTGCGGTGGGCACCACGCTTGAGCATGTCGTTGATCAGCAGTTCCATCGCGTAGCTGCCGTAGCGCGCGGGCGCGCCGTCACCGGCGTTGCCCTCGGGCAGCAGGAAGTGGTTCATGCCGCCGATCTTCAGCACCGGGTCGCGCAGGCAGGCGGCTACGCACGAGCCCAGCGTGGTGGGCAGCGCGGTGGTGTCATCGACCACCAGGTACTGGGTGGGCAGCAGCTTGGCGGCGATGGTCTGGAAGCGCGCATCCTGGTAGCGCATCACATCGTCGGTACGCAGCGAAGCATTCATGCGCCGGCCTTCGCCGCACGGCGGTACAGGGTGCGGCCGCAGGGCTGGATCAGGTCGGCGGCGTGCAGATAGTTCTCCGAATGGCCGGTGTAGAGCAGGCCGTCATCGGCCAGGTGCTGCACCAGACGGCCGAGGATCGCGCGCTGGGTCGGCTTGTCGAAGTAGATCATCACGTTGCGGCAGAACAGTGCGTCGAACGGGCCACCGACGTCGTAGCGCGGGGCGAGCAGGTTCAACGGGCGGAATTCGATCAGCTCGCGCAGCGCAGGCAGTACGCGGCACTGTCCCTCGTTGGGGCCGCTGCCACGCTGGAAGTAGCGGCGGCGCAGGTCCGGATCGAGGCTGGCGACGCGATCGATGTTGTAGACGCCGCGGCCGGCGGTGGCCAGCACCTGGGTGTCGACGTCGGTGGCGATGATGCGCACCGGCGGCTTCAGGGTGCCAAAGGCCTCGCACGCGGTGATCGCCATCGAGTAGGGCTCTTCGCCAGTGGACGCTGCGCACGACCACAGCAGCAACGGCGTGCGGCTGGAGCGCTGCTGCAGTTCTTCGCGCAGCTTGTCGAAGTGGTGCGGTTCGCGGAAGAACGAGGTCAGATTGGTGGTCAAGGCGTTGGTGAACGCCTGCCACTCGTCACCATCTTCCTGTTCCAGATGGTCCAGGTACTGCTGGAAGCTGCGCATGCCCAGCGTGCGCAGGCGGCGCGACAGGCGGCCGTAGACCATGTCGCGCTTTGCCGGCGCAAGCGCAATGCCCACGCGCTGGTAGATCAGGTCGCAGACGCGGCGGAAATCACGGTCGGCGAACTCGAATTCGCGTGGGCCGGTAACGATGGGAGTAGGACTTTGCACGGGGGACGTGTCCATCGGCGGGGGCGGCGGCCGAAGCCGCCACGGGTGGGTCTCAGAATTCCTGCCAGTCGCTGTCGCTGGCGGCGAAGGTGCTGGCGTTGCTGCTGCGACGTACCGGCGCGGGGGTGCTGGTCGGCTGCGGACGTGCCACGGTGGTGATGCGCGCCGGTTCCACGCGCTCGGCGACAGCCTTCACTGCGGCCGAGACCTGGTTGTCGAGCCGGAAGATCGCCACGGCATCTGCAAGCTGTGCGGCCTGGTCTTCCATCGCACGTGCGGCAGCGGTGGCTTCCTCCACCAGTGCGGCGTTCTGCTGGGTGGTTTCGTCCATCTGCACCACGGTCTGATTGACCTGCTCGATGCCCGCGCTCTGTTCCTGTGAGGCCGCGGAGATTTCGGCCATGATGTCGGTGACGCGCTGCACCGAGGCGACGATCTCGCCCATGGTGGCGCCGGCCTTGTGCACCA
>OKDH01000123.1_pt1 | contig 12608 bp, 9 predicted proteins | sample 1610621 | NCBI WGS metagenome assembly OKDH01 (sample SAMN04436668, study PRJEB24849) | human gut metagenome | biome: human gut; feature: NICU; material: stool | host: Homo sapiens | place: USA: Saint Louis, MO | collected 2010-06-11
ATGTCTGAGCGCAGCGAGTTCGGCGCCGTCCCCTGATTCACCGAGAAGCGCAGGGGACCGGCGTGCGAAGCACGGCGGCGCGCGACCCGGCGGCGCGTTTCTTTTGGTTACTTTTCTTTTCGCGCGAAAAGAAAAGTGACGCCCATGAACAATGAAGCCCCTTCAGCACGCGCCTCGCGCAGAATCCGCGACGGCGTTACTTCACCGGCACCGGAATATTGCAGAGGTCGATATGCCCCGCCGGGCGCTTGTAGAAATCATCCACGCGGTTGCGCCGCGCCTCCACCGTATCGGCAAAGGTCTTCGAGTCGGTACGCAGTACCTGGATCGGCGTGCGCTCGGCCGCCGGCACATCGCTGGCGCGGCGGATCGACATGATCGGCGTACGCAGCTTCGGGTCGGTGTAGAAGCCCATCGGCGCCGGTCCGCGCGGCGTTGCGCTGAGCAGCTCCATGCCCTTCAGCACGCGACCAACCAGCGTGATGTTGCGGTCGAGCTGGCGCGGTGACTGCCCGGTCACCACGTACAGTTCGGCGCCGATGCTGCTGTCTTCCTCGTTGCTGCGGCCGGCACCGAGCATGCCGTAGCAGTGCGCCAGCCAGGTCTTGCCGGCCTGCGGGTCCTGGCCGACCGGGAAGCCGTCGACGAATCCGGTCTGCGCGGCCCAGCCATCGCGGTCCGGCAGCACGCTGACCTTCAGGCCGGCGCTGGCGCGCTCGAACTCGGCCGGCAGCTTGCGCGCGGCACTGCCGAACGGCTTGGCCTTGGCTGCGTCATCGGCGTCGGCATCGCCGAACTGCACCACGAAGTTGTCCTGCGAACGGTAGATGCTGGTGCCGTCCCAGAAATGCTCGTGGGCGAAGGTCTGGATGTTGGCGACATGGTGCGGGGCGAACTGCGGTGCCAGCTCGATGATGACCCGACCGGCCGGCAGGTCCATGTACAGCAGATTGGCCGGGTCCGGGGTGCGCCAGTCGCTGGCCGCCGAGGCGTCGAGAATCTGCTGCGGGCTGCGGTAGGGCGTGGCCGCGCTGGCCATGGCGGGCAGCAGGCAGGCGAGGGCAAGGGCGGTCAGGGCAAGGCGACGACGGTGCGGCATGGGAACCCCGGAACATGAACGAGGCTTCGATTCTGCGCGACGAGATACCGTATCGCCAAGTGACATGCGGGGCATTTGCGTCAGCCTGCGCGCCGCCTCTTGGCCGATCCAATCGGCCTGGCATCAACGCCTATCTTTCTTCTGCAATTAGACCGGAGTAATGGCCGAAGACAGGAACAGGTTCATAGTTGCCTGTCGGATCGTGCGTAGTTGAAGACTCTTCCAGATGATGAGGCGAGAAATTCTCCCTGGTTATCGTAAGCCGACCATCTTCATTGAAAAGGTAGCTGGTCCCTTCGGCAATGCTGTCACTCTTCTCATCGAACGTTCTATGTACCGCCATGCTCAGGAACAGATTTCCCGGTGCTACCTGCTGGAACTGATACGTCAGGCGCTCCCTTAGATGTTCATCCAGAAAGTCGACGCCAATCATGTCTTTGTCCAACAGCACATCGATAATCGCTGATGGCGCGGTGGGGGAGCCAACGAGAACCGTGTAGCGGGCCTGGCTCTCATGTCTCGCTTCGGCCTCGGATTCACTGATTATGTTTCGGGCGGACTTCTTTGCGCCAAACCAGAAGTCGCAATAATAAAACTCAGTCATAAGTGGATAGTCCCGGGATCGTCGTGCTCGCAGGAGCTGGATCAGCCGCTACGCTGTTGGAAAAGCGACGGTATGCCGCGACTCGCAGAGAGACAAGCAAGCCAATGCCCTGCCGGCCAAGTGGTCACCCGACCCTCGCCAACCGGCAGAGTGACTAACGACACATTCGCTATACCGAACTTCGCACTACTGTGGACTTCAACGTAGTGGAGGGCCGGTCATGTCCGAGGACCATGTCCACCTGAAGAAGTTCCAGAAGGAGCTCAGCGCCGGAACGGTGTCGCTGGCCCTGCTGGCGGTGCTGGCCCGGGCCGGGGAGCCGCTGTACGGCTACCTCATTGCCAAGGAGCTGGAGCGGGTGGGCGAGGGCGTGCTGAGCGGCAAGCAGAGTGCGCTGTACCCGGTGCTGCGCAACCTGGAGGGCGCCGGCCTGCTGGAAAGCCATGTGGAGCCGTCCAGCAGCGGGCCGCCGCGACGCTACTACCGCATCAATGAACGTGGCCGCGAGGTGCTGGCGCAGTGGCGCCAAGCGTGGCAGGCCACCCGTGATTCCGTCGATTCCGTGTTGGAGGGGGTACCGCAATGAACGACCCGAGCCTGGCAGGCCGCGCCCTGCCCACCACCATTCCGCAGTACCTGGCGCAGCTGCGCGCGGCGCTGGAGGGCGCCGATCCGGCGATGGTGCAGGACGCGCTGTACGACGCCGAGGAATACCTGCGTTCGGAGCTGGCAGCACAGCCCGGCCGCAGCGAGGCCGAGGTGATCGCCGATGTTGCCGGCAGCTATGGCGCGCCGGACGAAGTGGCCGACATCTACCGCGAGACCGAAGTGACGGTGAACCGCGCGCTGCGTACGCCGCGTGCGGATACCGCGCCGGTACTGCGTGCCGCCGCCGAAGCCAGCGGCGTCGAACCGGCTGCGCCGCCGCCGGCGCCAGTGCAACGCTCACTGCTGGCGCGCTTCTTCGGCGTGGTGGCCGATCCGCATACCTATGGCGCGCTGTTCTACATGCTGCTGTCGCTGGCCACCGGCATCTTCTTCTTCACCTGGGTGGTGACCGGCCTGTCGCTCTCGCTCGGCCTGTTGATCCTGATCGTCGGGATTCCGCTGACCGTGCTGTTCTTCGGCTCGGTGCGCGGGCTGGCGCTGCTGGAAGGGCGGCTGGTGGAAGCATTGCTGGGCGAGCGCATGCCGCGCCGTCCGCGCTACACCGACCGTAGCCGCACGTGGCTGCAGCGCATCGGCGACATGTTCACCGATGGCCGTACCTGGCTGACCCTGCTGTACTTCGTGCTGATGCTGCCGTTGGGCGTGGTCTACTTCACCATCGCGGTGACGCTGCTGTCGCTGTCACTGGGGTTCATCTGGGCGCCGGTGGCCGCGCTGTTCAGCGGTGACATTCCGGGTGTCTACGTCGATGGCGTGAACGTGCTGCCGATGGCCGCCTCGCCGCTGGTGGGCATCGTGATCGCAGCCGTGGGCGTGCTGCTGCTGCTGTTGACGATGCACCTGGCACGGGGCATCGGCAAGCTGCACGGGCTGATTGCCAAGAACCTGCTGGTGCGGTTGTAACAGGCCAGGGGTCGGATCCCTGTTCGCAGAACAGGGCTCTGACCCCGGATCCCATCATGCTGGGTCAGAGCTCTTTCCGTTGGAAAGGGATCCGACCCCACCGCGGCGAGTTACCCCGCCTTTCGCCGCAACGGAGTGACGTTGCTCTTCTTCTTCGTGGCCTTTGCCGCCGGTGCCTCGGCATGCGCAGCGAAGAAGTCGCGGACCTTCGGGTACACCACTTCGCGCCAGCGACGGCCGCTGAAGATGCCGTAGTGGCCGGCGCCTTCGACGATGAAATGCTCGCGGCGGTCAGCAGCAATGCCGGTGCACAGCGCCTGCGCTGCTTCGGTCTGGCCGAGGCCGGCGATGTCGTCCAGTTCGCCCTCGATGCTCAGCAGCGCGGTATCGCGGATCGCCGACGGATCGACCTTCTCGCCATTGACCACCCACTCGCCACGCGGCAGCAGGAAGTCCTGGAACACCACGCGGATGGTATCCAGGTAGTACTTGGCCGGCATGTCCAGCACCGCGTTGTACTCGTCGTAGAAGCGACGGTGCGCGTCGGCGTCTTCCAGGTCGCCCTTGACCAGGTCGGTGTAGAAATCCCAGTGCGAACTGAAGTGGCGGCTGGGGTTCATCGACAGGAAGCCGGCGTGCTGCAGGAAGCCCGGATACACGCGGCGGCCGGCGCCGGGATAGCTGGCCGGCACGGTGTGGATGACGTTGTTCTCGAACCACGACAGCGGGTTCTGCGTGGCCAGGTTGTTCACTGCGGTCGGGCTGCAGCGTGCATCGATCGGGCCGCCCATCATCACCAGGGTGCGCGGTGTCGGCTCGCCACGGCTGGCCATCAGTGAAACCGCGGCCAGCACCGGTACCGTCGGCTGGCACACGCTGACCACGTGCAGGCGTTCGACGCCCAGATGGCGGATGAACTCCTGGATGTAGGCGATGTAATCGTCCAGGCCAAACTCGCCTTCGTTGGCCGGCACCATGCGCGCGTCCACCCAGTCGGTGACGTACACACGGTGGTCGCGCAGCAGCGTGCGCACGGTATCGCGCAGCAACGTGGCGTGGTGCCCGGACAGCGGTGCCACGACCAGCACGAACGGCTGGTTGAGCATGGTGTGCAGCTGTTCGGCTTCATTGCTGTGGCGCTTGAAGCGCAGCAGCTTGCAGAACGGCTTGCTCACTTCCTCGTGCACGACGATCGGCACGCGCTCGCCGTCGACCTCGATTTCGTTGATGCCCCACTCGGGCTTCTCGTAATCCTTGCCGATGCGGTGGAACAGCTCATTGACCGCCGCCAGGCGATCGGCGCCGGGCATCTGCGACCACCAGTGGCCCGGGTTGGCGAAGAATCTGGCGTTGGCCTGGGCCTGGTGCACCCAGGGGGCGAGCAGGTTGCGGGTCAGTTCGTGCAGTTGATAGAGCATGACGACCGAATATGTATGGTCATATGTTGCCGCGCAGCATATCCCATCCGGGTGTCCCGCAGGTTAAGTTGGCTGAAAATAATGAATCTGGATTCACATCCGTTCCAGCGCGGCGGCATCGCCTGCCAGGGCGGGGCCGAGCCAGCAGTGCGACCCGACCGGCTGCAGGCCGTGCCGGGCCAGCGTCCGCCGATACCAGCGTGCTGGGCGGGCCTGGAAGCCGTCGTGGTCGCCTTCGAACGCGTCCTCGGCGGCGAAGGTCTCCAGGAAGGCCACACCGCCGGTCAGCTCGGCCACGCCGGACAGGCCGGCGCGCAGCTCGCGGTCGGGCACGTAGTGCATCACGTCCGAACACACCAGCAGGTCGACCGGCGCGCAGGGCCGCAGCCAGGCGAAGTCGCCGAAGCGGGCCAGGTGCAGGTTGCGGGTGCGGCCGTAGCGGCGCACAGCGTACTCGCTGCTGTCGAAGCCCAGGTATTCGACCTTCGGACGCAGCTTCAGCAGCGGCGCACGCCAGGCGCCTTCGCCGCAGCCGATGTCCAGCACACTGCGGATCGGTCGTTCCAGGTAGTACTCGGCACTGGCCACCGCCAGGGCCACCTTGCGCGCCAGGCGGGCGCTGCCGCCGATGTCGGCGCGGCGGTACCAGCGTTGGAAGTAGGCGGCGTCGTAGGTCTTGTCCATGGGGCGGTGCGCGTTCGGGGAAAACGGCGCCTATCGTACGGTGTTGCGCCCCCGGGTGTGGCGGACCCGCAGTAGAGCCACGCCATGCGTGGCTGTCCTGATGCGGCGATTGGACGCGGCAGCCACCCAGGAGGTGGCTCTACTGCGACAATGGGCGCCCATCTACGCCAGCCGCCGGAGCGAGCGCATGCAGAGCTACTACTGGGTCAAGACCTTCCACATCGTATTCGTGGTGGCGTGGATGGCCACGGTGTTCTACCTGCCGCGCATCCTGGTCAACCTGGCCGAGACCGCAGGCCAGCCGGCGGTGACCGAGCGCCTGCAGCTGATGGGCCTGCGCCTGTACCGTTTCGGCCACTCGATGTTCGGCCTGGCCTTTGTGCTGGGCCTGGTGCTGTGGCTGGGCTACAAGGTCATCCCGGATTTCCCGACCATGGTCGCGCCGGGCGGCGCTGGCTGGCTGCACGCCAAGCTGGGCCTGGTGGTGGTGCTGCTGGTGTATTTCAGCTGGATCGGCCGTCTGTTGAAGGGCGTGGCCAAGGGCAGGGCGCTGCCGTCGTCGCGCGCGCTGCGCTGGATCAACGAGATCCCGCTGCTGGCGTTCATTCCGATCGTGTGGCTGGTGCTGGCCAAGCCGTTCTGAACGGGGCGCGCAGCGCATCGCACAGATGCATCCACGCATGGCGTGGATCTACTGGGTGCAGCTGTGGCTTTTGATGTTCAGGTCCGCCATGAGCGAGCCGAGCATCGCAGGTGAAACAGGGGCGAAGAGGCGCCGATGTCTGAGCGCAGCGAGTTCGGCGCCGTCCCCTGATTCACCGAGAAGCGCAGGGAACCGGTGCGTGGCACCGGCTCGCGTTCGGCGGCGTGTTCTTTGGTTACTTTCTTGCACGAGCAAGAAAGTAACAAGCCGATGAATCAGGCCGCTTCGTACGTACCGTAACTGCGCAGGCGCGCGTAGCGCTGCTCCAGCAGCTGTTCGGTGGACAGCTTCTCCAGCGCGTCCAGCTCGTTCAGCAGCACGGCCTTCAGGCGCTTGGCCATCTGCGTCGGGTTGCGGTGGGCGCCACCGGTCGGCTCGCGCACGACCTTATCGACCAGGCCCAGGCTCTTCAGGCGCGGGGCGGTCAGGCCCAGTTGTTCGGCCGCTTCCTTGGCCTTGCCCGCGTCCTTCCACAGGATCGAGGCGCAGCCTTCCGGGGTGATGGTCGAGTACACCGCGTATTCCAGCATCACGGTGCGGTCGCCCACGCCCAGCGCCAGCGCGCCGCCGGAGCCGCCTTCACCGATCACGGTGCAGATGATCGGCACCTTCAGCTCGGCCATCTCGATCAGGTTGCGCGCGATGGCCTCGGACTGCCCGCGCGATTCGGCGTCAATACCCGGCCAGGCGCCGGCGGTGTCGATCAGGGTCAGCACCGGCAGGCCGAAGCGCTCGGCCATCTTCATCAGGCGCAGCGCCTTGCGGTAACCCTCCGGCTTGGGCATGCCGAAGTTGCGCTTGATCTTTTCCTTGGTATCGCGGCCCTTCTGGTGGCCGATCACCATTACCGCGCGGCCATTGATGCGGGCCAGGCCGCCCATGATCGCCTTGTCGTCGGCGAAGGCGCGGTCACCGGCCAGCTCCTGGAACTCATCGAACATGACGCGGATGTAGTCGGCGGTATACGGACGCGACGGGTGCCGGGCCAGCTGCAGCACCTGCCACGAGGTCAGGTTGCGGAAGATCTGCGCGGTGCGCATGCGCAGCTTGTCCTGCAGCGCGTGCACTTCCGCCTCGACATTGACCGCCGGCCCGGCACTGGCGTTGCGCAGTTCCTGGATCTTGGCTTCCAGGTCGGCGATGGGTTGCTCGAAGTCGAGGTAGTTCGGATTCATCGGAAGCCGTCGTGTAAAGAAGGGGGCAATTCTAGCCGAATGCGTGCAAACCACCCGTACGCCTTCGTCTGGAAGGCGACGGTAGCGCAGCCGGGCAGGCGGCGCCAGTCAGCTCAGGGCACCACCAGGGCGCTGCGGCCCATCAACTGGCTGCGCCGGGAAACGAAGTCGTTGTAGGCCTCGTTGGCCTCCCGGCCCAGGCCGCTGCCCAGGGCGGCGGTAGCCGAGGTGAAGGCCATCTGCGCGTCGAAGTCCTGCTTGCGCAGGGCCTTCTGTTCATCGGCGGTGGTGGCCTTCAGCCAGCGGGCATAGACCTCGCGCAGCGGCGCGGCATGCGCCTCGAAGGCGGGGTCGAGTGCCGGCAGGCTGGCCGGGGCCGGTTCCAGGCTGAACGCCGGGGCCACGTAGCCGGCCGGCTGTTCGCGCTTGAACGCACCTGGCTCGCCCATGCCTTCCTCGACGTAGGCGATGAAATCCGGTGCCGTGAACACCTTGGCGACGATCTGGCCACCACTGGAATCGACGTGGGCGACCACCTTTTCCTTCGGGAAGGGTTCGCGCACGCCGTAGGTCCAGGTCTTGTCGATGAACAGTTCGTGGCTCTTCTCGAACGGGCCCTCGAAGTCGACGCCGCCCAGCTCGATGCCGGCCTTGCCGGTGCCGAAGTTCTTCAGCTTGCTCTCGTCGGTGACATAGACCTCGCGAGCGATCACGTACTCGCTCAGGGTCGGGTTGATCAGGCCGCCGCGGCCATCGACGTAGACGATGAAGCGCACATCGCCGAGCGCGTCGGTGTGCAGGCGATGCTCGCCAATGGCCAGCGAGACCGGGCGCGAGCCGTGCGCGGCCACTGGCAGGTCCTGGCCGTCGATGCTCAGCGCCAGCGGCGCATCGGTCGGGTTGTCGATCTGGAACTCGATCTTCGACGGCGAGCAGGCGACCAAGGCCAGAGCGGCAGCGAACGGGAACAGCAGGGTCTTCATCGGCAATCGTCCTTGATGACTGGAACGGAAAAACAGGAACACGAAGCAGCCAGCCTCAGCTGGCCCACGGCGGGCTGTAGCGCACCTTCAGCGTACGTACGGCCGGGTCGGCGCGCAGCGCCTCCATCAGCTTCGAATCGATGCGCACTGCGCTCTGCCCGGAGACATCCAGCATGCCGGCGACACCGCCGTGCGGGCCCTTCAGCAGCAGGTCCAGGCGCAGCGGCGTGCGCCCCGGGCGATGGCGGTCGAGCAGGGCATTGATGCGCTCCCAGACCGGGCGCTGCTGGCGCAGGTCCAGGCGCAGCGACAGCCGCGTGGCGTAGTTGGCGCACACTTCGTCGAAGTCCCAGCACTGGCGGATGCGCAACGCGAAGCCGCCGTTGAATTCGTCCTCACGCAGGCCACCCTTCACCACCAGGATGCGGTCCTTGGTCATCAGGTGGCCGAACTCGGCCATCGCATCGGAGAACGCGCTGCACTCCACCCGGCCGCGACCGTCCTCCAGCTGGATGAAAATCTGGCTTTCGCCCTTGCGGCGCACGCCGACCACCTGGCCGGCCAGCACGGTCTGCACTTCCGGGCGCCAGCGCTTCTCGCCGCCACCGCCGCCGCTGTTGGCGCTCCAGATTTTCTCCACCGAACCCAGGTCGTTGCCTACCAGATCGCGCACATCGTCGCGCCAGGGATCGAACGGGTGGCCGCTGAGGTAGAAGCCCAGCGTATCGCGCTCGCCGTTGAGGCGCTGCAGCAGCGGCCATTCTTCGGCTTCCGGCAGGTCCAGCTGGATCGAAACGGTGCTCGGATCGGGCCCGCCAAACAGCGAATTCTGCCCGGACGCACGCTCGCGTGCCATCTGGTCGGTGGCCTTGATCACTTCCGGCAGCTGCAGCATCAGCGAGGCACGGTTGCGGCCGAGTTCATCGAGCGCGCCACAGTTGATCATCGCTTCCAGCGTGCGCCGGTTGAGCTTGGCCGAGCCGACGCGGGTGCAGAAGTCCAGCAGATCCTTGAACGGTCCGCCCTTCAGTCGTTCCTCGACCACCGCTTCGCAGGCGCCCTGGCCGACGCCCTTGATCGCGCCCAGACCGTACTGGATCGTGTCCGGCGTGACCGCTTCGAACATGAAGGCCGACTGGTTCACCTTCGGCGGCAGCACGGTCAGGCCGAGGTTGCGCACCTCGTCGAGGAAGCCAACCACCTTGTCGGTGTTGTCCAGGTCAGAAGACAGCGTGGCCGCCATGAACTCTGCCGGGTAATGCCGCTTCAGCCAGGCGGTCTGGTAGCTGACCAGTGCGTATGCAGCGGCGTGCGATTTGTTGAAGCCATAGCCGGCGAACTTCTCCATCAGGTCGAAGATTTCGTCGGCCTTGGGGCCGTCGACGCCGCCCTTGGCTGCACCTTCGCGGAAGATCTCGCGATGCTTGGCCATTTCCGCCGGCACCTTCTTGCCCATCGCGCGTCGCAGCAGGTCAGCGCCGCCCAACGAGTAGCCGCCGACGATCTGCGCCATCTGCATCACCTGCTCCTGGTACACCATGATGCCGTAGGTGTCCTTCAGGATCGCTTCGGTGCGCGGATCGGGATAGATGATCTCTTCCTGGCCGTGCTTGCGCGCGTTGAAGGAGGGAATCAGATCCATCGGGCCGGGGCGATACAGCGACACCAGCGCGATCAGGTCTTCGAAGCGGTCGGGGCGCGCGTCCTTCAGCAGGCGGCGCATGCCCGAGGACTCGAACTGGAACACCGCGCCGGTGTTGCCGTTGGCGAAGATGTCCTTGTAGGTGGGCGCATCGTCGAGCGGGATCGCGGCAATGTCGACCGGCGGAATGCCCGCGCGTTCGTGGCGCTTGTTGATCGCCTTCACTGCCCAGTCGATGATGGTCAGCGTGCGCAGGCCGAGGAAGTCGAACTTCACCAGGCCCACTTCTTCAACGTCGTTCTTGTCGAACTGGGTGACCGGGTTCTTGCCGAGCCCATTTTCGTCGTGTTCGGCGTACAGCGGGCAGAACTCGCTCAGCGGCTCGGGCCCGATCACCACGCCACCGGCGTGCTTGCCGGCGTTGCGGGTCAGGTCTTCCAGCTGCAGCGCCAGATCGATCAGGTCGCGGACATCGTCCTCGGTCTCATAGCGCTGGATCAGTTCGGCCGAGGCCATTTCCGAGCTCGGGCCTTCCTTGCCCTTGCCCAGCGCATCCTTCAGGTGGATGCCCAGGATGTTCGGGATCAGCTTGGAAACACCGTCGACCAGGCCGTACGGGAAGCCGAGCACGCGGCCGGAGTCGCGCACCACCGCCTTGGCGGCCATGGTGCCGTAGGTGATGATCTGGCTGACGCGCTCGCGCCCGTACTTGCGGGCGACGTAGTCGATCACCTCGTCGCGGCGGTCCATGCAGAAGTCGATGTCGAAGTCGGGCATCGACACGCGTTCCGGGTTCAGGAACCGCTCGAACAGCAGGTTGTACGGCAGCGGGTCCAGGTCGGTAATCTTCAGCGCCCAGGCCACCAGCGAGCCGGCACCCGAGCCGCGGCCGGGACCGATCGGGATGCCCTGGTTCTTGCCCCACTGGATGAAGTCGGCCACGATCAGGAAGTAGCCGGGGAAGCCCATCTTGATGATGGTGTTGAGCTCGAACTCCAGGCGCTCGAAGTACTCCTCACGGGTCTTGCCCGGCGCCAGCGGATTCTTCTCCAGGCGCTCTTCCAGGCCGTCGCGCGACATCTTCTGGATCCAGGTGTCCAGGGTCTCGTCGTCGGGCACCGGGTAGTTGGGCAGGAAGTAGGTGCCCAGCCGCATCTCGATGTTGCAGCGCTCGGCCAGCGCCAGCGTGTTGTCGATCGCATCGGGGATGTCGGCGAACAGCGCGCACATCTCCTCGGCCGACTTCAGGTACTGCTGGTCGCTGTACTCGCGCGGACGCTTGGGATCGTCCAGCACGCGGCCGGTGGAAATGCACACGCGCGCTTCGTGCGCGCTGAAATCTGACGGCGACAGGAAGCGCACGTCATTGCTGGCGACCACCGGCAGGCCGCGCTGGCCAGCGGCCATCAGCGCGAACTGGTTGAAGGTTTCCTCGCCCTCGCGGCCGGTACGGGTCAGCTCCAGGTGCAGGCCATCGCCGAATACGCGCTGCCAGTCGGCCAGCTGCTGCTCGGCCAGTTCATGCTTGCCGTCCAGTGCCAGGCGCCCGGCCAGGCTCTGCCGGCCGGCCAGCGCGAACAGGTTGGCATTGCCGGCCTTCAGCCAGTCCGGGTGGATGGCCACGCCGCCTTCCGGGCGATGGCCTTCCATCCAGGCGCGGGTCAGCAGCCGCGACAGGCTCAGGTAGCCCTCGCGGTCGCGGCACAGCAGGGTCATCCGCCACGGGTCCTGGCCTTCCTCTGCGATCAGCACGTCGGCACCGGCGATCGGCTTGATGCCGACGCCTTCGGCGGCCTTGTAGAACTTGACCAGGGCGAACAGGTTGTTGAGATCGGTCACCGCCAGCGCGGGCAGGCCGAGCTCCACCGAGCGCGACAGCAGGTTGGCCTGCTTGGCCTTCTTCGGGTCCGCCTGGTCCGGCTTGGCCGGCACACGGATGGTGGAGTCTGCCAGCGAGAACTCGGTGTGGACGTGGAGATGTACGAAGCGGGAGTTGGACATGCCGGACCAGGTTGGAGCGCGCGGGCCCCGGGTGCTGACGGAGGTTCGTCGCCGGGGTCGGGAAGCGCTGGAATGCCCGGTCAGGGTAGCGAGGGCAGGGGGTTGCCACAAGGCTTGACAGGGGCACGGCGTGGCGCCGGATTCAGGCGTGCGGGAGGCCGCCTTCTGTAGAGCCGAGCCCATGCTCGGCTGTCCACAGCAGCCGAGCATGGGCTCGGCCCTACAACTCCAGCTGGCTCAGGCGATGGCCGCCGCCTGCGCCAGGTCCAGGCACTCACGCACCGGTGCGAAGCTGCGCCGATGCTCCACGCAGGGGCCGTGCTCGCGCAGGGCGGCGAGGTGGGCCGGAGTGCCGTAGCCCTTGTGCTGCTCGAAGCCGTATTGCGGGTGGCGGGCATGCACATCCTGCATGTAGCGGTCGCGCGAGACCTTGGCCAGGATCGATGCGGCCATGATTGCGCGGTCGATGCCATCGCCGCCGACCAGCGCCTGCGCCGGCAGCACCAGGCCCTTGGGCACCACATTGCCGTCGATGCGGGCGAAGCCGGCCACATGGGCGACCGCTGCAACGACGTCACGCATGCCCTGCAGGGTGGCCTGGTAGATGTTCAGGCGGTCGATGGTGTCCACGTCCACCAGCACCACGTGCCAGGCCAGGGCGCGCGCGATGATGCGGTCATGCAGCTGCTCGCGGCGGGCAGCGGTCAACTGCTTGGAATCATCCAGG
>OKDH01000126.1_pt1 | contig 12422 bp, 10 predicted proteins | sample 1610621 | NCBI WGS metagenome assembly OKDH01 (sample SAMN04436668, study PRJEB24849) | human gut metagenome | biome: human gut; feature: NICU; material: stool | host: Homo sapiens | place: USA: Saint Louis, MO | collected 2010-06-11
GGCGTGGCGGCGGGATCCAACGGCTCGGCAGCGGTTTCTTCGGCGCCACCGATGCGCACGGCCTGGCGACGCTCGGCGCGCTTGAGCTCGTAGGACACGCGCAGCAGCAGGCCCATCGCCACGCAGGTCATCAGCACCGACGAGCCGCCGGAGGAGATCAGCGGCAGGGTCAGGCCCTTGGTCGGCAGGATGCCCAGGTTCACGCCGATCGAAACGAAGGTCTGCATGCTGATCCACAGGCCGATGCCGAAGGCGATGTAGCCGGAGAAGTGGCGCTTCATTTCCACGCAGCGCATGCCCAGCCAGAAGGTACGGCCGACCAGCAGCGCGTACAGCGCCACGATCACGCAGGTACCCAGGAAACCGAATTCCTCGGCGGTGACCGAGAAGATGAAGTCAGTGTGCGCTTCCGGCAGGTAGTACAGCTTCTGCACCGAATTGCCCAGGCCGACGCCGGTCCACTCGCCACGGCCCACTGCCATCAGCGCGTTGGACAGCTGGTAGCCGTCGCCCTGCTGGTCGGCCCACGGGTCCAGGAACGATGTGATGCGGCGCATGCGGTACGGCTCGATGATCGCCAGTGCGCTCATGCCGACCAGGCCGATGACCACCGGCATCGACATGCGCGGCATGTTCACCCCGCCCAGCACCAGCATGCCGGCGGTGATCGCCAGCAGCAGGGTCGAAGAACCAAAGTCCGGCTGCAGCAGCAGCAGCACCACCAGCGCACCGGCCACGCCCAGCGGCTTGAGCATCGCCGGCCAGGTCGCATTGACCTCGTCGCGGAAGCGCACCAGGTAGCTGGACAGCCAGACGATGTACAGCACCTTCACCGCCTCGACCGTCTGGAACTTGGAGATGCCCAGGTTGATCCAGCGGCGTGCGCCGTTGACCGTGCTGCCCAGGCCCGGCGCGAACACCGCCAGCAGCAGCACGAAGCAGCCCAGCAGCAGCATCTGGTTGTACTGCTCGATGGATTTCAGCTCGGTGCGGGCGGCGATGACCGCCAGCACGATACCCACCGCCAGGAAGATCAGGTGGCGGTTGAGGTAGTAGAACGGGCTGCTCATCAAGGCGATCGAGCTGGACGCCACCATCACCACGCCCACGCCGGTGAGCGCGATGATCGCGCCCAGCAGCCACTTGTCGTAGCTGCCTTCGATGGCTTCAAGGCGTGTTGCCTGGCGGGACAGGTCGTTCATCTCAGCGCACCTTCAACGTGGCCAGGCCGATCAGCACGAGCACGACGGAGATGATCCAGAAGCGCACGATCACGCGCGGCTCCGGCCAGCCCTTCAGTTCGAAATGGTGGTGGATCGGCGCCATGCGGAACACGCGCTTGCCGGTCAGCTTGAACGAGGCGACCTGGATCATCACCGACAGGGTTTCGATGACGAACACGCCACCCATGATCACCAGCACCAGTTCCTGGCGGGTGATCACCGCGATGGTGCCCAGCACCGCACCCAGCGCCAGCGCGCCGATGTCGCCCATGAACACCATGGCCGGATAGGTGTTGAACCACAGGAAGCCCAGGCCGGCTCCGGCGATGGCCGCACAGATGATGACCAGTTCGCCGGCGCCCGGGATCTGCGGGATCTGCAGGTAGTTGGCGAACACCACGTTGCCCGAGGCATAGGCGAACACGCCCAGCGCGCAGGCCACCAGCACGGTCGGCATGATTGCCAGGCCGTCCAGGCCGTCGGTCAGGTTCACCGCGTTGGAGAAGCCGACGATCCAGAAGTAGGCGATGGCCACGAAGCCGATGCCGGCCAGCGGCAGCGCGACCGACTTGAACATCGGGATGTAGAAGGTCAGCGCTGCCGGCACGTCAGCCGTGTAGAACAGGAACAGGCCCGCGGCCAGGCCGAAGATTGACTGCAGCAGGTACTTCCAGCGCGACTTCAGGCCGTTCGGGTCACGGCGGACGATCTTGATCCAGTCGTCATACCAGCCGATGGCGCCGAAGCACAGCATCACCGCCAGCACCAGCCACACGTAGCGGTTGCGCAGGTCGGCCCACATCAGCACCGACAGGGTGATGGTGAGCAGGATCAGCGAACCGCCCATGGTCGGCGTGCCGGCCTTGGAGAAATGGGTCTGCGGACCGTCCTGGCGGATCGGCTGGCCGCCCTTGAACTGGGCGAGCTTGCGGATCATCGCCGGTCCAAGCCACAGCGACAGGAACAGGGCCGTCAGCGCGGCAAGGATGGCGCGGAACGTCTGGTAGTTGAACAGCCCGAACAGGCTCTCCAACTGCTGCAACCATCGAGCCAGTTCATACAACATGCGGGGATTCCTCTCCTTGCGCCAGCAGCGCTTTGACGATCAGGTCCATGGCACTGCCACGGGAACCCTTGACCAGGCAGCGCACACCAGCGTGCAACTCATCCTGCAGCGCCTGTGACAGCGCACCATGGGTAGCGAAATGGCGACCGCCTTCACCGAAGGCGGCCGCAGCGGCGGCACTGAGCGGACCCAGCGCATACAGCCGCTTCAGGCCGGCAGCGCGTGCGCGGATGCCGGCCTGCGCATGCAGCGCCTCGGCGTCCGGGCCCAGTTCGCGCATGTCACCCAGCACCAGCCAGCCCTCTTCCGGGGCGGCGGCCAGGGCATCGATGGCCGCAGCCAGCGAGCCGGGATTGGCGTTGTAGCTGTCATCCACCAGCACCGCGCCGTTGCGCAGCTGATGGGCAATCTGGCGGCCCGGCACCGGCTGCGCTTCGGCCAGGCCGGCGGCAATCAGCGCCAGATCGACACCGGCGGCCAGCGCCAGGCTGGCGGCGGCCAGCGCATTGCTGACGTTGTGGCGACCCGGCAGGCCCAGCACCACGCGGGCTTCGCCGGTCGGTGCGACCAGGGTGAACTGGCTGCCCTGTGCACCGGCGCGGATGTCGCGCGCGGTCACGTCCGCCGAGTGTTCGAGGCCGTAGCGCAGCACGCGGCAACGCGCCGGGGTGCTGATGAAGTGCTGCTCGAACCAGCGGCCATAGGCATCGTCGGCGTTGATCACTGCCACGCCATCGGCCGGCAGCGCGGCATAGATCGCGCCCTTGGTCACCGCCACGCCGAGCAGGCTGCCCATGCGTTCCAGGTGTGCCGGGGCAATGTTGTTGACCAGCGCATAGCGCGGGCGGGCGATGTCGGTCAGGTAGGCGATATCGCCAGGCTTGCCAGCGCCCATCTCGTAGACGGCGTAGTCGGCATCTTCCGGCGCATCGATCACCGCCAGCGGCAGGCCGATCTCGTTGTTGCGGTTACCCGGGTTGGCGTAGACCACCTTGTGCGCGTGCTGGGCCACCTGCTGCAGGATCGACAGCAGCAGGCTCTTCACGCTGGTCTTGCCATTGCTGCCGGTGATCGCGAACACCTCGGTGCCACGGTCACGCTGCATGCCGGTAGCGATCTTCGCCAGTGCCAGCTCGCTGTCGGCCACCAGTACCTGCGGCAGCTCGATCGGCAGCAGCCGCTCGACCAGCAGCGCACTGGCACCGCGCGCCTGCGCGTCGGCAGCGAAGTCATGCCCGTCGAAACGCTCGCCGCGCAGCGCCACATACAGGCTGCCCGGGCCCAGGTTGCGGGTGTCATTGCTGACTGCATCGATGGCCACGTCGTCGCCGTGGATCTCGCCACCGGCCCAGTGTGCGATCAGCGAAAGCAGGGTGCGCTTCATGCGGCGCCCTCCCCGGCCTGTGCCTGCAGAACACCGGCCTTGGCCGCCAGTGCAGCCGCAGCCACTTCGGTGTCGTCGAAGTCATGACGCACGCCATTCACTTCCTGGTACGGCTCATGGCCCTTGCCGGCAATCAGGATGATGTCGCCGGCACCGGCACGCTTCACCGCCAGGCCGATCGCACGCGCGCGGTTGCGCTGCACGGTCACGGCATCGGCGTGCTGGAAGCCGGCCAGGATGTCGGCCACGATCACGTCGCCATTCTCGCCACGCGGGTTGTCGTCGGTGACGATGACCTGGTTGGCCAGGCGCTCGGCAATCGCCGCCATCTGCGGACGCTTGCCTGAATCGCGCTCGCCACCGCAGCCGAACACGCAGAACAGCGTGCCCTGCAGATGGCCGTGCAGGCTGTCCAGCGCCTGCTCCAGCGCGTCCGGGGTATGTGCGTAGTCGACCACCACGGTCGGCAGGCCGTCTTCGCCGCCGAGGCGGTTCATGCGGCCACGGATCGGCTGCAGCGCCGACAGCACTTCGGCGATGCGCGGCAGCGGCTGGCCCTGCGCGTGCAGGGTGCCGGCCACGGCCAGCAGGTTGTCCACGTTGAAGCGGCCCAGCAGCGGCGACTGCACCGCGGCGCGCTGGCTGTCGATGACCAGCTCGAAGGCAATACCGCGCCCATCCAGCTGCAGCGCTTCAGCGCGCACGCTGGCGTCAGCGGCACCGCGCGAGCTCAGGCCGATCGGTTGCACGCCGGCAGGCAGGCCAGCGAACAGCTGGCGACCAAAGGCGTCGTCCAGGTTGACCACCGCCGCCTTCAGGCCCGGGCGATGGAACAGCCGCGCCTTGGCCGCGCCGTAGCTGGCCATGTCACCGTGGTAGTCCAGATGGTCGCGGGTGAGGTTGGTGAACACCGCCACGTCGTAGTGCACGGCATCCACGCGGCCCTGGTCCAGGGCGTGCGAGCTGACTTCCATCGCCACCGCACGCGCACCGGCGTCGCGCAGCTGTGCCAGCAGCGCATGCATCTGCAGTACCAGCGGCGTGGTGAATCCGGTCGGCTCGACCGCACCATAAAGTCCGGCGCCCAACGTACCGATACTGCCACTGGGCGTTCCGAGCAGGTGCCAGGCCTGGGCCAGCAGTTGCACGGTGGAGGTCTTGCCGTTGGTACCGGTCACGCCGACCATCGCCATCGCCCGTGACGGCGCGCCGTGGAACTGGTCGGCCATCGCCCCCATGCGCGCCCGCAGGCCCGGCACGGCGATCGCATCGGCCGGCGCCGGCAGCTCGGTCGGTGCCGGTGGCTCGAACAGGATGGCGCTGGCACCGGCCGCACGGGCCTGCTCGACAAAGCCCAGGCCATGCGCGCCGAAACCGGCGATGGCGACGAAGGCATTGCCGGGGCGCACGGCGCGGCTGTCCAGCACCAGGCCGGTCAGAACGGGATCATGGCCCGCCAGGGCCCCGTCCGGAAGCAACTGCGAAAGCAACATCGAAGGACTCATTGCGTGCCTCCCGTAGCGGGCGGCGGCTGGGCTTGCGCGCTCGGCAGCGCAGCATCGAATTCAGCGGCGGCATCGACCGGCAGCGCGGTCTCGGCCGGCGGTGCGGGCAGGATCGAGGCCGAATGGCCGACCTTGCCCGACTGCTGTGCGGCCAGCCACGACTGCAGGTCGTCCAGCGGCACGTCCATCAGGCGCAGGGTGCCTTCCATCACGTTGTGATAGACCGGCGCCGACACCAGGCCGCCGTAGAACTTGCCGGCCTGCGGATCGTTGATGACGATGACGGTGGCGAAGCGCGGGTTGGTGGCCGGCACCACGCCGGCAAACAGCGCGTTGTAATGCCCGCGCTCGTAACCACCCGGACCGGCCTTGCGCGCGGTGCCGGTCTTGCCGGCCACGCGGTAGCCCAGCACCGCCGCCTGCTTGGCGCCGCCCTGGGTGACCACCGTCTCCATCATCGCCACCACCTGCCTGGCGACGTTTTCATCGATGATCTGCTGGCCTTCGTTGCGCTGGCCCTTGACGAAAGTCGGCGCGATAAGGCGCCCGCCGTTGGCCAGCGCCGAGTACGCGGTGGCAATCTGCAGCGGCGTGACCGACAGGCCATAGCCGTAGGACATGGTGGTCTTGGTGGTCCCCGACCAGCGCGCCGGACGCATCACCACACCGGCCGATTCACCCGGGAACCCGCTGTGCGGCGCCGAGCCATAGCCGAAGCGGCGCACGCCGTCGTAGAAGGTCTGGTCCGGCATCTTCGCCGCAACCTTGGCTGCACCCACGTTCGAACTGCGGGTGATCACGCCGGTCACGTTCAGCACGCCGTTGTTGCGTGGCACGTCGCGGATGGTGAAGCGACCCAGCGTCATGTAGCCCGGGTTGGTGTCGATGATGGTGTCCTTGGTCACCACACCGGCCTGCAGCGCGGTGGCGATGGTCAGCGGCTTCATCGTCGAACCCGGCTCGACCAGGTCGGTCACCGCGCGGTTGCGGCGCGTATCAGGGATCGCGCCGGTCAACGAATTCGGGTTGTAGGTCGGCAGGTTGACCATGGCCAGGATCTCGCCGGTGGTCACGTCCATGATCACCATTGAACCGCCGGCCGCCTTGTTGGCCACCAGCGCGTTGCGCAGTTCCTTGAAGGCCAGGTACTGGATGCGGCGGTCGATGCTGAGGGTCAGGTCCTTGCCCGGCTCAGCGGCACGCAGCAGATCGCTTTCGACGGTCTCGCCCTTGCGGTTGCGGATCACCCGCTTCGCACCGGGCTTGCCGCGCAGCCATTCGTCGAAGGCCAGTTCCAGGCCTTCCTGGCCGCGATCATCGATGTTGGTGAAGCCCAGCACGTGCGCCATCGCCTCACCCTGCGGGTAGAAGCGGCGGAACTCGCGCTGCGCGGCCACGCCCGGAATCTTCAGCGCGACCACCTTCTCCGCCTCGTCCGGATTGATCCGGCGACGCAGGTACATGAATTCCTTGTCCGACTTCTGCGACAGGCGGCTGCTCAGCTCATCCACCGACATGCCGACCGCCTGGGCCAGCTCGGGGATGCGTTCGGGCGAACGCAGCAGGTCCTGCGGGTTGACCCAGATCGAGGCAACCGGCGTGGACACCGCCAGCGGCTCGCCGTTGCGGTCGGTGATCATGCCGCGCGAGGTCTTGATCGGCAGCTCGCGCAGGTAGCGGGCCTCACCCTGGCGCTGGTAGAAGTCGCTGTTGATGATCTGCACGTAGGCCGCGCGACCGACCAGCGACACCGAGCACAGGCCAAGCGCCAACGCCACCCAGCGCAGGCGCTGGCGCAGGTTGAAGGCATTGCGTGGACGGTTGCGACCGGCCTTGCTCATGGGCGCACCACCACGATGTCGGCGGCCTCGGGGAACTTCATGCCGAGCTTTTCGCGGGCGATGCGATCGACACGGTTGGCTTCGGCCAGCGTGGCCTGCTCCAGCTGCAGGCGGCCGAATTCCAGGTTGATGTCATCGCGCTTGCGCTCGGCGCGCGACAGCTCGATGAACGTCTGCCGATGACGGTGACGCACGAACACGACGCCGATCGCCGAGGCCACGGTGCAGGCCAACAGGATGATCAGCAGCAGCCGGCTCATGCGTCGGCCTCCCGCTTCTGGGCCACGCGCAGCACGGCGCTGCGGGCGCGCGGGTTGGCGGCCAGCTCTTCGTCGGTGGCCTTGATGGCCCCACCGATCAGGTCCAGCGTCGGCACGAACGCAACGGCCTCGGGCAGGCGGCGGTTGGCCGGCGGCGCCTTGGCCAGGCGGTTCATGTACTGCTTGACGATGCGGTCTTCCAGCGAGTGGAAGCTGATCACCGCCAGACGGCCACCGGGCTTGAGCCGTTCCACCGCCGCATCGAGCCCTGCTTCCAGATCGGCCAGCTCGCGGTTGATGTGGATGCGGATGGCCTGGAAGCTGCGCGTGGCGGGATGGATCTTGTCCTTTCCACGCGGCATCACCGAGGCGATCAGCTCGGCCAGTTCGGCGGTGCGGGAGAACGGCTGCTTCTCGCGGCGGGCCACGATGGCGCGGGCGATGCGCCGGCTCTGGCGCTCTTCGCCGTAGGTCCACAGCACATCGGCGATCTCGCGCTCTTCCACGCGGTTGATCCACTGCGCGGCGCTTTCACCGCTGTCCGGGTCCATGCGCATGTCCAGCGGGCCGTCCTTGCCGAAGCTGAAGCCTCGTTCGGCCACATCCAGCTGCGGCGACGACACGCCCAGGTCGAACAGCACGCCGTCCAGGCCTTCGGCCGTCGCATCCCACTGCAGCAGCTGGGCGAAGCTGCCACGGAAGATGGACACGCGCGGATCCGGCGCGAAATCGCGCTCGGCAACGGCGATGGCTTCCGGATCCTTGTCCATGACCAGCAGGCGCCCCTCGGGACCGAGCTGGGTGAGCACGCCACGTGCATGACCGCCACGACCGAACGTGCCATCCAGATAACGTCCGTTTTCGATCACCCTCAGGCCTTCAAGGACCTGGGTGTACAGGACCGGCAGGTGCACCGCCGGCGACTGCGACACCGGAAGGTGACCGGCCTGCGCTTCTGGGCGCATCCGGGCACCCCGGCTCACAACTTCAGGTCGAGCAACCCATCACCCAGATCCTCGTCAGACAATGTCTGCTGGATCAGGGCCCGATGCGCCTGCTCGCTCCACAATTCGAACTTGTCGCCCATACCGAGCAATACCGCCTTCTTCTCAATGCCCACCGCACCGCGGTGGCTGGCGGGGATGCTGATGCGACCGTTGCCGTCCAGCTCCAGATGGGCGGCCGAGCCGACCAGCTTCTGCTGCAACAGGCGCACGACGCGCTGGGTGTTGGGCTTGGACATCACATCGTCGCGGACCCGTTCCCATTCCGACTCTGCGTACAGCCACAGGCAGCCGGCTTCGAACGGGTTGTAGGTCAGCACGAGACGGTTGTTGCTGGCGCGCGCGACGAGGTCGCGGTAAGCGGTGGGAACCGCCATGCGCCCCTTGTCGTCAACTGTGATGGCCGTCTCGCCCTGGAACACGACGCCTGCACCTTGTCCTTCGCCCGGTGAAACATTGAACCACGAAAACCCACAAAACACCCGGATTTCCCTCTGATGCCCACCTTAGCAGCGGGCCGAGGGTTGTCAACAACTTTTCAGCAGGGAAATCGCCAGCCGCATCAATGGCTTGCAACAACCTTTAGAGACTTGTTCAAGGCTTATCCACAAGTTGCTGATCCGTCTCAATTTTTGAGATTGAACGGAAGTTCAGGGGCGTGGACGGGGTGTGAAACATCGGCCGCGCAGTCATCCGAGCCGTGCCGGAAACGGCGCCGGACTGCGCAAACGGTGCACAATGAGGCCATGTGCCTGCTTGCTCTTGGCTGGATGCACCACCCGCGCTGGCGGCTGGTGATGACCGGCAACCGTGATGAGTTCCACGCCCGCCCCACCGCGGCGCTGGCCACCTGGCAGGATGAGACCTCCGTCATCGGAGGACGCGACCTGCGCTCCGGCGGTGGCTGGGCCGGAGTCGGCGCCTCGGGCCGGATGGCGGTGGTCACCAACGTCCGCGACCCGCTGGTGGCCCAGACCGGACCGTCGCGAGGCGCGCTGGTGGCCGACTTCCTGCGCGGCCGCGACCCGGCCGCCGTGCATATCGACCGCTTGGCGCCCGTGGCTGGCGCCTACGCCCCGTTCAATCTCCTGCTGGCCGATAGCGACAGCCTGGAGTACCTGGGCAACCATCCCGCCGAACGGCAGACGCTTGGCCCGGGCGTACACGGCATGTCCAACGGCGCGCTGGACGCGCCCTGGCCGAAGACCCGCAGGCTGATGGCGGCCCTTGAAGCCTGGCTGCAGGAAGACGGGGTCAGATCCCTTTCGCAACGCGAAAGGGATCTGACCCCGGACCTGACCCCGCTCTGGAATGCCTTGGCCGATGAACACCGCCCCGCCGACAGCGACCTGCCCGACACCGGCATCGGCCTGGAACGCGAGCGCTGGTTGAGCCCGGCCTTCATCCGCGGCGACGACTACGGCACCCGCGCCAGCACCGTGCTGCTGATCGACGCCGACGGCCACGGCGAGATCCACGAACGCCGCTTCGGCCCGCAGGGTGCACCGAGCGGACAAAGCCACGTCATTTTCTGACCCGGTCGTGACGGCCCCTGGCCGGATGCTCTTGGCGGGGGTAGTGCCGGCCGCTGGCCGGCAGCCTTTGGATGCTCGGATTCGCCATGACGCTGCCGGCCAGCGGCCGGCCCTACCCGCAGCTTGCTGTCGCGATCCACGTGACGGCGGTCGCCATCGCAGCGGGCTTGAAACGTCATTCAGCTTCCAGCCGCGACCGCAATGTGCCTGTGCCACAGGGGTTCCGGCATTCCAGCCCGCCCACTGTGTCCTTTTCGCATTTGGCACTGTGTCTATAAATGTCGGCCCTGACCTCCCAGGGTGGTCGCGCCCGGCATCACGCCGCGCGATCGACCGCAACCACAAGGAGGCCCCATGCGCCGCATCCTCATCCTGCTCGCCACCCATCTGCTCACCCTCGGCCTGGGCTTCGGCCTGGGCGTCTATCTGCTGCCGATCCTGATCGCCCCCGATGACCCGCCGGTCGCCCAGGTACAGGCCGCAATGAAAGACGCCACCTACCGCACCACCTTCCGCCGCGACCTCAAAGGCAGCGATGCGGTGCACTGGGCCGAAGGCAAGGTCAGCGTCAGCGCCACCCAGGTCGCCTTCGACGGGAAGATGGGACCGGGCCCGGATTACAAGGTCTATCTGGTTCGCGATTTCGTCGACAACAAGGCCGACTTCCTGAAGATCAAGGCGCAGGCCCAGCGCATCGGCGAGGTAAAGACCTTCAACCGCTTCCTGGTCGAGGTGCCCGCGAACGTGGACGTGGACGACTACACCACGGTGGTGGTGTGGTGCGAGCGCTTCTCGCAGTTCATTTCCGCCGGGCAGTACCGCACGCCGGGCTGAGGACCGCGCGACGTCGAGGTAGTGCCGGCCGCTGGCCGGCAGCACTCTGTCCGCCACTGCTGGCATCGTGAAGCTGCCGGCCAGCGGCCGGCACTACAGATGCGCGGTTCATGCATATCGAAGAAAGAGGCGGAGCCGGCCGATAAGCCGGGTTCTGTCGTGGACAGTCATTCCTCTAGGCGTTACGTCACCGCAACGCTCAAGCAACCTACCCGGATCCAACGCGGGCCGCGCCAAAGGATCCCTATTTGGTCTTGCTCCAGGTGGGGTTTGCCGTGCCGGTCTGTTACCAGACTCGCGGTGCGCTCTTACCGCACCATTTCACCCTTACCGGCCTTCCGAAGAAGACGTAGGCGGTATCTTTCTGTTGCACTTTCCGTCGGCTTGCGCCGCCCAGGCGTTACCTGGCACCTTGCCCTATGGAGCCCGGACTTTCCTCGGCACCCCCGAAGGGATGACGCGACTGTCTGGCCGACTCCGCCAGCGCGCATTCTAGCGTACGCACGCCTTTCCTGCCGTGCCGATCGCGGCGTCCGGTTCATCCATCCACGCGTGGCGTGGATCTACCGATGCCGCTGCCTTGGTGGGTGCGGATTCCGATCTGGTGGGTGCGGACCTTGGTCCGCACGATCCATCAACTACCGTACAGCGCCTTGCGCGGCGCACCGGTCAGTTCCGCAGCCAGCTTGGCGGCGGTCGACGGCGGCAGGTGCTCGCTCAGCTTCGCGTAGACGCGGCGACCATGCGCCAGCTGCGCTTCCTCGTCGTCACCGGCACCCTGCACCATCACCACGAACTCGCCCTTGAGCTGGTTGTCGTCGGCCTCGACTTGGGCCGGCAGCCCCGCCAGGTCGCCATCAAGCACGGTCTCGAACAGCTTGGTCAGCTCGCGGGCCAGCACCGCCGGGCGCTCGCCGCCGAAGATCGCCGCCATGTCGGCCAGCGACTCGGCGATGCGGTGCGAGGATTCGTAGAACACCATCGTGCGCACTTCGCCGGCCAGCGCCTGCAGGCGGTCGCGGCGACCGCTGGCCTTGGCCGGCAGGAAACCCTCGAAGCTGAAACGGTCGCTGGGCAGGCCGGCCACGCTCAGCGCGGCAATGGCGGCGCAGGCGCCGGGCACCGGGCTGACCTTGATGCCCGCCGCGCGCGCGGCACGCACCAGGCGGAAACCGGGGTCACTGACCAACGGGGTACCGGCATCGCTGACCAGCGCCAGCGACTCGCCGGCCTGCAATCGCGAAACCAGGCGTTGCGCCAAGGCCTCTTCATTGTGTTCGTGCAGGGCCACCAGCGGTTGCTGGATGCCGAAATGGGACAGCAGCTGGCCGCTGCGGCGGGTGTCCTCGGCACAGATGGCCGCCACCGAACGCAGCACCTCCTGTGCGCGCGGGCTCAGATCGGCCAGGTTGCCGATCGGGGTGGCGACGACGTACAGGGTTGGCACACTCATTTCAGCGGTACTCACGGGGCAAGGGTAGAATCGTAGCGTGTACCCGGCCAAGGCCGCTGCCCTCATCGCATGGACCCGATCATGAACAAGCCCGCCGCACGGATCTCCGCCCTGTCGTTGTCGCTGATGCTGCTGGCCGGTTGTGCCACCACCAGCCTGACCAGCACCCCCGATTCGCCGGCCCAGAGCCAGGCGCTGGCGCTGATCGAACAGGGCAAGCCGCGCGACGCCGCACTGCAGCTGGAAGGCCTGGCCGCCACGCTGCGCGGCGGCGCCCGCAGCAACGCCCTGGCCGATGCGGCTTGGGCCTGGCACCT
>OKDH01000137.1_pt1 | contig 11981 bp, 10 predicted proteins | sample 1610621 | NCBI WGS metagenome assembly OKDH01 (sample SAMN04436668, study PRJEB24849) | human gut metagenome | biome: human gut; feature: NICU; material: stool | host: Homo sapiens | place: USA: Saint Louis, MO | collected 2010-06-11
TCACCACCAGCATCGTCAGCGGCATGCCGATCTGGATGGTGGCCATCCAGCAGGGTGGCCAGCTGAAGGATTCCTTCGGCGGTGTGGTCCCCGCCGCGCGCGCGCTCACCAGTGCGCTCAATCCCGCGGTGGTCGTCCTGGGCGGTGTGGCCGCCGGACTGGGTGTTGTTGGCTTTGCCGCGCTGCAGGGCTACAAGCAGCTGCGAGCCTTCGACGCCGCTGTGATCTCGACAGGCCATTCACTTGGCGTGTCCAGTGGTCAGCTCTATGCCCAGGCGAATGCTGTCGGTGCGGTCACTGGCGAATACTCCGATGCAACGGCAGCTGCGCAGCAACTTGCGGCCAGCGGGAAGCTGACCGCCAACACCCTGTCTACAGCGATCAGCGTCGCAGTCAACCTGGCCAAATTGACGGGCGAGTCGATTGAGGGCACCACCGCCAAGGTGGTCGAGGTCTCCAAGGCGCCTTCGGCCACGCTGGCCAAGCTCAACGAGCAGTACCACTTCCTCACCGCAGCGGTGTACGAACAGGTTCGGGCACTGGAGGACCAGGGCAAGGCGACCGACGCCGCCAAGACAGCGCTGGAGGCCATCGCCAATGTCAGCGACCAGCGTGTCAGAGAAATGGAGTCGCGGGCCGGATATCTGGAGCAGGCGTGGGATGCCGTTGCTCGTACGCTTAAGCGCGTCTGGCAAGGACTGAAGGACATCGGTCGCACCGACTCCGAAGCGATGCTCCGGGCAGAAACTGCGGCGATGCGTGGTACGACCGAGCAACTGCAGCAGGCGTTGAAGAACGGTAATGCCCCAGCCATCGGCTACTACTACGACCAGCAGATCAAGCAGATCGACCGGCTCCGCAAGGCGCGGGCCGCCTACGATCGTGACGTCAATGCCGCCGAGAGCACCGGCCAGGCCCAGCGGGTCCAAGATGCCGGCGTCGAAGCCGCCAAGGCGATCGCTTCAGGTCTCGAAGAGGGTGCCAGCAAGGCCGAGAAGCTGAAGAAGGCAACCGAAGAGGTTGCCAAGCAGTTCCGCGAGTTGCGCAAGGCCAATCCAGGAAGCGACCTCCTCAAGGGTGTCAGCTTCGGCGACGATGGCAGCGTCAGCGGCGGCGCCTATGACAAGCGGGTCGCCCAGCTGCAGGAGAAGTTCAAAGAGCGCACTCGAAAGACGCCCAAGACCGAGAGCCAGAAAGATGAGGCCGCCGCACAGCGGGAGCTGGAGCGGCTCAAGCAGCAGATCGATCTGGTCGGAACGCTGGATGAGACCCGCAAGAAGGCGACCGAAACGTCCCGCATCCAGGCGGCCATTGCCGAGGGGAATTTCCAGAACGCTTCGGCGAAGACCAAGCAGGACCTGCTGGACGAAGCCAAGAAGCTGGATCTGGCCAACCTCCGGGTCGAAGCCGACCGCAAGATGCTGGACATCCGTGATCGCATTGCAGCCTTGCAAGGACGTGGTCCCGACGCAGAGCTGGCCAAGACCACGCGCGAGCTGACGAAGCTGAAGGAAGAGCTGGAGGCTGCGGGCCGAGCAGCGGATGCCGCCGACATTTCCAAACTGATGGATCTGAGCAAGGCCAGTACTGACCTCAAGAATCTGCAGGAGGCCTACGACAGGGTAATTGGCGGGATTGCACTGGAGCAGCAGCGGATTCAGCTGGAGCTGCAGGCTGGCCTGATCACTCAGGCGGGCGCGCAGCAGCGCGTGGTCGATCTCTACCGTCAGCAGTCAGGTGCCCTCCGTGAGCTGGTTCCCCAAATGGAGGCCGCAGCTCAGGCGCTGGGTGATCCTGCTGCCGTGGCAAACGTAGAGCAGATCAAACTCAAGCTGCAGGAGATGGAGGCGACCACAAACCTGCTCCAACAGTCCATCCGTAACACGCTTGAAGGATCGTTCTCGAACCTGTTCACCTCGCTGATCATGCAAACCGATTCGCTATCCGAGTCGGTGCGGAACTTCTTCCTCAGCATCGCCCAAGGCATTGCCGAATTCGCGGCCGCGCAGTTGGCGCAGGCCGCGACCATGAAGTTGATGGGGCTCTTCGCCGGCGACAAAGGGAATGGCGGTGGTGACGGCGCGCAGGACATGGCCAAGGCTGCGGCAGCTACTGCGGCCGCGGGCGCGATCGTCAGTGTGGGTGCCTCCAAACTGGAGACCTCGGCCACCACCCTTGGTTCGTCCAGCGTGGGACTCATTGTCGGCGCGCAGGCGATTTCCCAGGCGGCCCGTCAGATGCAGGCTGCTGCTGCGGCAATGGCCGTTTCCAGCGCGGCCGGCTACTCCAGCGGCGGCTTCACCGGACCGGGTGGCAAGTACCAACTGGCGGGCTTTGTTCACGCCGGTGAGTTCGTCCACCGACAGGAGGTGGTGCGCCAGCCCGGTGCGCTGGCATTCCTGTCGGCCTTCAACCAGGTCGGTATGGCGGCAATCGATCGTTGGCGCGGCTATGCCGACGGAGGGCATGTGGCATCGATGCCCATGCTGCAACGGTCCCCCGTGTTCACCAGCGCAGCTTCGGCGCCGCCGAGCACTGCCGCGCAGTTGGGCTTGCGAGTGATCAACCAGGTGTCGCCAGAGCTGTTCGGCGAGTACCTGGATGACCCCGGCAGCGACACAACCATCATCAACAAGATCAACCGCAACTCTGCGGCGATCCGCCAAGTATTGGGACTCTGAACATGGCCTGGGCAACCGACACCGCAGCCAACATCACCGACCTCATGGCCCGCCTTCGGGATTTCCTGACCACCAACGCGGCCCTGGTGGCAGCGAACCAGCAGTGGCAGGTTGTGGGCGGCGTGGCCAGCGGCCCGATCGCGGCCAACGATTTCGTGTCGCTCAAGGGGCGCGGGCTCGCTGGTGAAGATGAGATCTATCTGTCGCTGCAGGCGTGGGTCGTACCGGAGAGCAACTACTACAACATGACCTTGCGCGGCCACGTTGCGTACAACCCCGCGCTGCCAAGCATGGATCCTGCCGGCACCAATTCGAACTACGTGGCTATCCTGGGGGTGAACTCGCCGATCAAGTACTGGTTTGTCGCAAATGGCCGGTGCTTCAAGGTTGTCACGCGAATCAACGGCCGCTACGACGCGATGTATGCGGGCTTCATCCTGCCGGAGCACCTGCCGGGCGACTGGAGCTATCCGCTCTTCATCGGCGGCTCTTACCTCGGAAGGAATGCTCAGGCGTCGCTGGACACGTATCAGCATTCGAACTTCTGGAATGCGAATGCAGACAACCGCGTAAACCTCGCCAATAGCCAGGCTTACCTGTTCAGTCCAGTGCAGGCCTGGATGCCTATTCGAAACCTTTACTCAGGCAGCGAGCTGATCACTGCGCGAGTTACTTTGCCTTGGGCGCGCGGTGTTCGTCAGCAGAACTTCCGAAACTGCCTCGATGGGCAGCGATGGCTCCAGCGAGGACAGCTCGTTGGCATTGGCTGGGAGAGAGGCGGCTACGACCGGGGTGGACAGGCCGCTGACATGCCGGAGCGGGGTCAGTTCTTCGGGAGCTTTGACGGCGTCTTCTACACACCATCCTTCGGCGCCACGGCCGAGCAGACTGTGACTGTGGATGGCGTGGATTATCTATTGGTGCCGAACGTGTACCGAACCGGCGATGGCGAATACGCCGCCTTTGCTCTGGAGTAAACAATGGCATACGCCGAGTTCAACAACATCCCGAACGTCGAAACGGTGATCGACCTGGTTGTGCAGTTCGCACAGGCCAATGGCTGGGTGGTCGAGAGAAATACACTTGCCGGTGCCAATCGCACGGCCACGGTCCGCATTCCTGGGATCTCGGACTACGTGCACCTTTTCAACACTGACCAACTGAGCCTGCGGTCACGAATTTCCATTGGCTACGACGGGAACGCGACCCCTGGCCTGCAGCCGCTAGTGTCTCCACGCGACATTTCTTCCTATGAGCTGACTGGCCCCTTCCCGCGCCTGAAGCTCTTCTCCAACGGGACGGCAATTCACGTCGCGGTCGCCCAAGCCGTTGCCGGTGAGTATCGCCATCATGCCTTTGGCGTGCTGGAGAAGGCCGGTGCATACCCAGGTGGAACCTATGTCGATGGCACCTACTGGGCGCGCACTGGCGGTTGGAGTGGCGTTCTCATTTCGAATGGAAACAACGTCGTTCTGTTCGGCCACAACACCAACCCCACTGGCTGCGGCCACGTTCGCGCAGACTCTATTGAGGACGGTCGGAGCAATAGTTACCACCAGCTGTGCAACTTCTTCGGCGGGTCTCTGCAAGCAGAGGGTCAGGCTGGAAGCGGTGTCGGGTCGATGTACCAGGCAACGACGTCCAACAGCTATGACAGCATGTGGCTCGGCTATGCTTTGGCCGGTGCGGATGACAACACGTTCTCTGGCCGCAGTGTCTTTCAGCCCATCCATCTGACCGTCCGGCGGCCGGGCACCACACCTTATCTTTCTCCGATTGGCCAAGTCATCGGTCTGCGCGCTTGCTATATGGACAGGCTGGAGCCAGAGCAGGAGGTGACGATCGCAGACGAGACTTGGGTGGTGTTCCCTTGGCTGCGAAAGCTGGCCATGAACGACCGGACTGACTCACCTCCGGCGAGCGGCAACTACGGTTGGGCAGTGAGAAAGTCCTGATGACGATCGTCCTCTCGACGCAGAGCAGCACGGGGCCGAACTGGCGCAGCGCCAACCTGAGTATCCCGCGCACAAAAATCCCGCTGCAGTTCCGCTCTGCGTTGGCCGGCGTTGGCTTCTACGTGGGGCCTGGCCATGAGGCCACGGTGGTGGAGCCAGAGCAGCGATCGGCTGGCCCGAACCTTCGTGCATCTTTCGATGACTGGTACTACCGTCTCCACATCCTGCCCCTGCGCATCGACCTCGGCAACTTGGTCACCAACCAGGTGCGCTTTGTTCAAGTCTGGAACTCTTACCTCCAGCAGCAGACGCTAACTTCGGTGACCCTTGAGAGCGGCGAAGGCGTCGAGCTGGTGGGACCTGGCGCCCCACCGCTGGCGTTTTCAGCGCTGCAGCTGCGCCGTTGGCAGCTATCGGTCACGACAGAAGGCCCACCGGTGATCGCGGCGACGCTGTCTTACGACTTCGTAGCCTTGGGCCGCCGCACCGTCACGATTACCGGCAATCGCATGTCGGCATGGATGCTGCCACCGGATTGGGAACGTCCTGTCACCGAAACGCTGGCCTGGGCGACCGACGTCCAGCAGTCGGTCGGCGGTGGCGAAGCCAGGTTCCCGTTGCGTGGTTCGCCAAGACGCTCGTGGGAGTTCAGCGTGCTGGCCGATCGGCGCGAGCGCCAGGTGCTTGAACATGCCCTGTTCGACTGGTCGGCACGGACCTGGGCGCTGCCGGTCTGGAACGACGTATCGTGGCTCGGGTCGAACCTTGCGCTGGGCGTGCAAACCATTCCGGTGCAGGCCGCCACCCAGCGCGACTACCGCCCCGGCGGCCTTGCCATGCTCTGGAAGGACGTCACCACCTACGAGCTGGTCGAGGTATCGGGCATCAACGCGGACGGCCTGCAGCTGGCTCGCCCCACGGCCAATGCCTGGGCGTCTGGTACCCGTGTACTGCCTTGCCGAACGGCTCGTATCGCCGAGACCCCCAGCCTGGAACGCGTAACCGACCGGATCATGCGGTCGACCGTGCGCCTGGCTGCGGTGGAGACCTGCGACTGGCCAGCAGTGGCGCCGGCGGCGATCTATCGCGGTCGACCTGTGCTGGAGCAGCGTCCCGACCTCGACCAGGCGCAGACGGCCGAGTTCGGTCGACAGCTGGTGGTGGTCGACGGTGACATCGGTCCGGTGGCGGTCGATGACATCACCGGCAAGGCGTGGCCCCTGCAGTCGCACGCCTGGCAGACCTGGGGACGCACGGAGCAGGCCAACCTGCGCAGCTTGCTGTACTGGTTGCAAGGCAGAGCGGCCGCTCTGTGGGTACCATCCTGGGCCGACGACCTGGAGCTGGTCGAGCCAGCCCTGACCACCTCCAGCGGCATTGTGGTCGCCTGGGCGGGTGTGGCCCGCTTCGGGCGTGCGCAGCCCGGCCGGCGGCATCTACGCATCGAGCTATTCAGCGGCCAAGTGCTTTACCGGCAGTTGGTTGAGGCCACGGAACTGGATCCACAGCGGGAGTTGCTGCAGTTGGACGTGTCCCACGGCATCGCCCTGCAGCCGAGTGCCGTTCGCCTGATCAGCTGGATGGTGCTGGGCCGCCTCAGTTCCGACACCGTGGAGCTGTCCCATGAGACCGATGGCGAAGGGGTGGCGCGATGCCGGGTGTCCTTCGCCGGCATCGGTGCCGAGGAAAGCGAACCATGAGCCTGTTCTCACGCCACGTCGAACTGTACGAGTTCGGCCGCGGATCGCAGCGCTGGCGCTACACGTCAAGCGATCGACCTGAGACCTACGACGCCCAGGCGTTCGACCCGGTGGCGATCAAGCGCGGCCGCATCGGCCAGTCGGCCCAGGAAGCCCGTTCAAATCTGGAGCTGACGGTGCCGTTGTCGCTGACATTGGCGTCGGTTCTGCGCCCGTATCCACCCACCGAGCGAATCATCGTACGCTGGCGCCGGGTCCGGAAGAGCGACAACGCGATCCGGGGAACATGGAACGGCGTGCTGAGCGACGTCACGGAACGCCAGAACGACCTGGTCCTGACCTGCCAAAGCAACGCCGGCGCTGCTGCAACCAACGGTCTGCGCCGGTGCTGGCAGGGGCAGTGCCCCTTCGCCTTGTTCGACTCGGACTGCGGTCTGAATTCGGAGTTGTTCCGCGTTGACGGTGTTCTGTCGGCCGCCACTTCTCAGACCGTGTCGTCCAGTGCCTTCGCAGCCAAGCCTGATGGCTGGTTCGTGGGTGGCTTCGTCAGGTGGGTGAAAGGCACCTCTACCGAGCATCGCTTCGTCGTTGGCCATGCCGGCCCAACGCTGACGCTGCTGACCGCAGCGCCGCTCGCTGCTGGGGAGCTGGTTTCGGCCTATCCGGGCTGCGGGCACTCGCTGTCGATCTGCCACGAGAAGTTCAACAACGCGCTGAGATACGGCGGACAGCACACCATTCCACCGAAGAACCCCTTCGGTCCTGATCCCATCTTCTAAAGGAGCTGCCCATGTGGGTTCAAATCGTCATCATGATCGTGGCGCTGGTCATCAGCTATGTGATGCGCCCGAAGCCGACGGTTCCGAAACCGGCCGCTCTTGAGGACTTCAACGTCCCGACCGCCGAGGATGGCCGCGAATGCAGCATGGTCTTCGGCACGGTGTGGATCGATGATCCGAACGTTCTCTATTACGGCGACCTGCGCACCACGCCGATCAAGGTCAAGGGCGGCAAGAAGTGATGGATCGTCCTGTTCTGGTCACCGTTGAACACGCGCGTGCCGCCAAGCTGGGTGAGCGCAGTGGAGTACTGTGCGCTGCCGGCATCCGCACTTGGATGGACCGGCATGGGCTGGACCTTCGCCAGTTCCTGGACGAAGGACTGCCAGTGGAGAAGTTCGAAGCCTTGGACGACGCGTTTGCGCAACGCCTGGCCGCTATTGCCCGCGAGGAGGCCAGCCGTGGGTAGTGGCAAGAAGCAAACCGTCGGCTACCGCTACTACATGGCCCTGTACATGGGCGAGTGCCTTGGCCCGGTGGATTCGTTGCGGGAGATCCGCGCCGGCGATCGCAGGATCTGGGACGGCAGTGCTCAGACCGCCTACATCACCTGGATGGGCGTGAAGGTGCCCATTACGATTCCAGCCACGGGGGTGATCACCGAATCGCGCTCAATCCGCATCATGGCGCCTGACGTGTTCGGTGGCGACAAGGGTGAGGGCGGCATCGACGGAACGCTTGAGGTTCGCATGGGCGAGCCCACACAGATGCCGAGCGCCTATTTGCAGTCGCTGGTGCCGGGCCCGTGGCCAGCCGCTCGCGGCCTGTTTACCACGGTGTTCAACGGCCAAGTCGCGGCAATGAACCCGTACATCAAGAACTGGACGAAGAAGATCTCGCGTTGGCGGCAGGGCTGGAAGAACGGTCTCTGGCGGGGCGACCTGGTCCAGGTCGACGAAGGCATGAACCCGGCGCACATCATCTACCAGGTGCGCACCGAGGGTATGGGTCATCCGGTCGACGTCATCAACGACGAGAGCTTCCGCCAGGCCGCGCAGACGCTGAAGGACGAAGGATTCGGACTGTGCTTGAAGTGGTCCCGGTCCGTTCCTGCAGGCGAATTCATGGACATGGTGTGCGATCACATCGGTGGCATGCGCATCGAGGATCCGGTGACCGGCCTGACCGAGTTGGTGCTGGTACGGCCGGACTATGACCCGGCCGCCCTTGCGGAGATCGGCCCGGCAAACATCATCGAGCTGATGGAGTGGCAGCAGCCGATGCTGGAAGGCAGCGTCAATGAGGTCACGGTCGTCTACCGAGATATCGCCACCAACAAGGATGCCGCCGTCACGTATCAGAACCTGGCCAGCGTCCAGGCCCAAGGCCGGGTGGTCAGCACCCGAAAGAACTATCCGGGCCTGTGGAACGCCGCGCTCGCGGGGCGAGTGGCGGCGCGCGAGGTGGCTGCGGTAAGCAGCTTGCCCTGTAGGGTCAAGGTTCGGGTGCGGCAGGACGCCGGCCCGTTCAAACGCGGGCAGGTTCGCGCTCTGTCGTGGCCACGTCGCGGCGTCGCCCGGATGCCGGTTCGCATCCTGGACATCGACGAAGGAACGCAAACTGAAACGGCCGTGGTACTGACCGTTGTCCAGGACGTCAGCGGCATGGCCGCAGCAAGCTACATCCAGCCCTCGGACAGTGCTTGGGTAGAACCCGACACCAAGCCCAAGCCCGTCACCCTGCAGCGTCTGCAGGAGGCCAGCTACCGCGACCTCGCGTCGACCCTGGGGCCGTCGGATCTGGCGGCCGTGCCGGCGGACGCCGGCTACCTGACCTCAATCGGCGTGCGGCCGTCCTCCGTGGCCTTCGGATACACGCTACAGACGCGGCTGGGTGGCGCTGCATTCGCCGAGGCGGGCACGGCCGACTTTGCCCCGACCGGCCTACTGATTACGGCAATGACGGCCACCACCACGGCCATTGGGCTGTCTGCCGGCGTCAGCCTGGACACGGTCGAGGTCGGCAGCGAGGCACTGATCGATGATGAGCTGGTCCGAGTAGTGTCGATCGACCCGGTGGCGGCAACACTTACCGTGGCCCGTGGCTGTGTGGATACAGTGCCGGTGCCGCATGCCGTTGGTGCGCGGGTGTGGTTCACAGATGAGTACGTGGGTTTCGACGGTCGGGAGTACATGACCAACGAATCTCCGCAAGCCAAACTGCTCACCCGAACCAGCCAGGGCGAGCTGAACCCAGATCTGGCCACGGCGATCGCGCTGACGATGCGCCGTCGCCAGATCCGGCCGTACCCACCGGGACGGCTGCGCATCAATGGCGACACTTATCCTGCCGAAGCCTGGGGCACTGGCGGGACCGTGGTGGCCACCTGGTCACATCGCGATCGCATCCTGCAGGCCGACCAGCTGATCGACTCCGAGCAGTCCAGCATCGGCCCAGAGCCAGGCACCACGTACACCGCCCGCTGGTACCTGCAGGACGCCCTGGTTCGCACGCAGACGGGCATCACGGCCGCAACCGACAGTTACCTGCCGCCGGTCGGCAGCGGCGGCAAGACCCTGCGGGTTGAGATCGAGGCTGTCCGCGACGGCTTCACCAGCTGGCAGCGGCTGCAGCACACCTTCCTCTACCGCGCCCAGCTGGTGACCGAAGCGGGCGACCGCATCGTCACCGAAGCCGGCGACCCGATCATCTTGGAGTAACCCCAATGCCTGACGTCAAACTCTCCCAGCTCGCCGCAGCCAGTGCCGCCTCGGTCGCCGCCGGGGCCGGCCTGTGGACGATGGCTGGCCACATCCTCGGCCTGCGCATGGAGTACGTGGGGCCGGCTTCCATTCGCGTTTCCAGCGGCAGCGCCTGGATTCCGTCGTTGCAGCAGGCCATTGAGGTGCCTGCCGCGCTGACCCTCAGCGGTCTGACGCTTGCGGCGAACACCTGGTACCACCTCTATCTGTACCTCAACGGCTCGACACCGGCGATCGAAGCTGTCACGGATGCTCCGGCTGCTCCTTACAGCGGGACTGCTCGTAGCAAGGCTGGAGCGCCTTCGCGGCGGTATGTCGGCAGCTTCCGGACCGATGCGGGCGGCGTCATCGCCAAGTTCAAACATGTCCCAGCAGCTGGCGCCGTCGTCTATCTCGGGATCCGACCGCTGTCGCTCAACGCTGGAGTGTCAACCACCACTACGAGCGTCAGCCTCGGCGCGGCGGTACCGACGACGGCCGCCGCTGCCGCGCTCATCATCAGCTTGGACGCGGCTGGCGCTGCGCTGTTCACCGGTAACTCGGAGATGCCCGACCCAGTCCTTTCTAACGGCAACTTCCTTGGGTACACAGAATCCTCCACCCAGGTCTCAGTGAGTCGGATGGATGGGCACCCGGTCGACGCGAATCAGAGCATCAGCTACCGGCTGAGCCAGACGCCGTCGTCCGGAACGGGGGCCTACGTTCGTGTAATGGCATACACCTATGAACGCTGAGGGCATCATTGTGGAAGCTTTTGCAGTCACGCAACGCGGGTACCGATCGATCAAGAAGGGCGACCCGCTGGTAGCTGGGGAGCGTGAGGTTGACGAGATCCCGGCATCACTAATGGAGGCTATTCGGTTAGCACAGGCACGGGGGCAGCGCACCACGCTCCTTCGCGGATGCGATTGGACCCAGACGCCTGATAGTCCGCTGGGATCTGACGCCAGGCTGGCATGGGGTGTCTATCGCCAGGAGCTTCGCGATCTGCCGGAGAAGCCCGGTTTCCCTGACTGTGACTGGCCGGTGCCGCCGGCGCTGCCGAATGGAGCTGCCAGCGTGTCCTTGCCAGGCGTCAGCACCAACTAGAACAGGGCGCCAGGCTGGCAGCTGGAACTGCCAACCTGGCACCGCAACACACGCGTACAGCCCGCGTGCTATTGGCCGAGGCCCTGCTCCCCGCGCGGGGGAGACGAGCCTCGCCTAGACCTATCGCAGAGGCTGAGAATGAAGACGACCACGCTGTTCCCCTGGCCGGGCGGGAAGACCCGCCTGCTGCCCCACCTGCTGCCCCTGGTGGCCGATATCCCACACCGCACCTACGTCGAGGCCTTCGCCGGTGGCGCTGCTCTTCTGTTCGCGAGGGAGCCAGCCAAGGCCGAGGTGCTGAATGACTGTCACGGCGAACTGGTGCGTCTCTACAGGGTGGTGGCCAACCACCTGGAGGAGTTCGTGCGTCAGTTCAAATGGGCGCTGACAAGCCGGGAAATGTTCCGGTGGTGCCAGCTCCAGCACCCCGATACCCTCACGGATATCCAGCGCGCTGCGCGCTTCTACTATCTCCAGCGCCTGGCTTGGGGCGGCAAGGCCACTGGTCAGACCCCCGGCTTCGGCAGGGGGGGCAAGGGCCTGAACCTGCTGCGCATTGAGGAAGACCTGAGCGCAGCACACCTTCGGCTCCACAAGGTCACCGTGGAGCATCTGGCCTGGCAGCAGTGCATGGCCAAGTACGACGCCGCCGACACCCTGTTCTTCCTCGACCCGCCGTACTGGGAGACCGAGGGTTACGGCACCCCCTTTGGGATGGAGCAGTACCAAGAGCTGGCCGGTCAGATGGCCGGGCTGCGGGGTGCGGCCATCCTGACGATCAACGACCACCCGGCCATGCGGAAGGTCTTCGGTCAGTTCAGGGACAGAGTGGTTCCGATCAGGTACACGATCGGCCGGCAGGCGGTGCAGCGGCGGGAGTTGATCTACACGACCTGGTAGCCCGGCCGGGCCACGGGGCGGTTTCCGCCCCGTGCAATTTCATTCCCGTGGGCGCAACATGGGCGCCCCACCGTTTATCTCACGTGTGGCGGGCGATTTATCGCGCGCCGTTACA
>OKDH01000151.1_pt1 | contig 11372 bp, 12 predicted proteins | sample 1610621 | NCBI WGS metagenome assembly OKDH01 (sample SAMN04436668, study PRJEB24849) | human gut metagenome | biome: human gut; feature: NICU; material: stool | host: Homo sapiens | place: USA: Saint Louis, MO | collected 2010-06-11
CTGCCACTCCTGCCGAAGGCAGCCGAGCATGGGCTCGGCTCTACAGAAACAAATGCATGGCAAGCAATAGAACGTGATGACCGGGTCAGCGTGTGACCGCGTCCGCGGCCTGGAAGGCGACGTCGAACAGGCGCTGTACCGGCGGCCCCATTTCCCCGGCCAGCAGCGCCAGGAGGAACAGGCCCAGCAGCAGCGAAACCGGCAGGCCCAGCTGGATCGGGTTCAGCGCAGGGGCGGCACGCGCCAGGACACCGAAGGCCAGGTTCACCGCCAGCATCGCCACGGTCAGCGGGATGGCCAGGGTCAGCGCACCGCGCAGCACGGTCAGCAGGAAGGTCGGAGCGATGCTGAAGAAGGCATGGGGATCAGGCAGCGGGGCGCCAATCGGCAGCGCGCGATAGCTGTCCACCAGCAGCGAGATCAGCGCCAGGTGGCCGTTGGCGGTGAAGAACAGCAGCCCGAACAGCAGATAGAACCACTGTCCGATCACGCCGGAGGTACCACCGCGCAGCGGGTCGCTCATCTGCGCAAAGGCCAGGCCGGTGCCCTGCGCGATCAGTTCGCCCGCCATCGCACCGGCTTCGAACACCAGCCGCAGCAGGAAGCCGATGGATACGCCAATGGCCAGCTCGCGCGCGATGGTCAGCACCGTGGCGGCGTCGAAGCCGGTCCAGTCCGGCACCGGGGGCAGCAGCGGGGCCAGTGCGATGGCCAGGGTGCCAGCCAGCACCACGCGCACCCGTGACGGGACGGCGCGGGTCCCGACCATGGGCATGGCCATGGCCACAGCGCCGATGCGCAGCATGGTCCACAGTACGGTGCCGATCATGCCGAAGGCCTGAAGGCCGTCGGCAGCCATCTGGGTGGCGGCGTCCATCGAAGCGCGTGTCCTAGCCGATCAGGTGCGGAATTCGCTGGAACAGCAGCGTGGTGAATTCAACCAGGTGGCCGATCAGCAGGCTGCCCAGTGCGAACAGCACCGCGGTCAGCGCTGCAGCTTTGGCGACGAAGGCGATGGTCGGTTCATTGAGCTGGGTCGCGGCCTGCACGACACCAACCACCACGCCCACCACCAGTACGGTGAGCAGCAGCGGGCCGGCCACCCACAACACGGTGATCAGGCCGCCACGCAGTTCAGTCAGGGCAAGTTCGGGAGACATTCGGATTCCATCTGCTCATGTAGAGTCGAGCCCTGCTCGACTGCGCGTTACGGGGGATATCAGGCCGGATTGAAGCTCGCCGCCAACGTACCCACGGTCAGCACCCAGCCATCGACCAGCACGAACAGCAGGATCTTGAAGGGCGCCGATACCAGCATCGGCGACAGCATCATCATGCCCATCGACATCAGCACGCTGGCAACGACCAGGTCGATGATCACGAACGGGATGAAGATCAGGAATCCGATCTCGAAGGCGGTCTTCAATTCACTGGTGACGAACGAAGCGACCAGCACCGGGAACGGGATCGCGTCGGGGCTGGCGTAGGTGCCATGCCCGGCGATGCCGGCAAAGGTCATCAGGTCGGTCTCGCGGATCTGCGCCAGCATGAAGCCGCGCAGTGGCTGCGTGGTCAGCGTCCATGCGGTCTGGAAGTCGATGTCGCCGTTGAGGTAGGGCGCCATGCCCGCGCTCCACGCCTTGTCCCAGGTCGGCATCATCACCATTGCGGTGAGGAACAGGGCCAGGCCCAGCAGCACCTGGTTGGACGGCGTCTGGCCGGTGCCCAGCGCCTGGCGCAGCAGGCCCAGCACGATGATGATGCGGGTGAACGAGGTCAGCACCAGCAGCATCGACGGGATCAGGGTGATCGCGGTCATCAGCAGCAGGGTCTGCAGCGGCAGGCTGACCGGCTGGCCGCCGATCTTGCCGACGTTGACGTCCGGCAGAGGGGTGGCCGGAGCGCCGGGTGCGCCGAACGCCAGCGCCGGCAACAGGCACAGGGCAAGCAACAGCAGCCACGGCGTCAGGGTGGCGAGACGGGTACGGGGGACACGCATGTCAGGGATCCTTGCGCAGCCGCTGCTGCAGCAGCTGGGCGAAATTCGGCAGGTTCTTGAAGTCCGGCACGCGCACCGGTGCAGGGGGCGGCAGCGGCTCGGGCAGGGTATGCAGGGTGTTGATGCCGCCGGCGGTGACGCCCAGCAGCAGTTGCTGGCCATTGACCTCGACCACCACCACGCGCTCCTTGGCGCCGACACTGAGGCTGGCTACCAGCTTCATGCCTTCGGCCGGGCGGAAGCCACTGCCAGGCATGCGCTTGAGCAGCCAGCCCAGGCCGATCACCAGCGCCAGCACCGCCAGCAGCGCCAGCACCGCACCGAACAGGCTGGGTGCGGCGGCCGCATGCTGGCCGACCTGCGGACCGATCGGCGCGGCGGCCTTGCCGACCGCCAGCAGGGTGGAGGCCAGCAGGCGCAACGCAGTCTCCGGATACGCTCGCTGGGGCTGACCACGTCGGTCAGGCGCACGCCGAAGCGGTCATTGATCACTACTACTTCGCCGTGGGCGATCAGGGTGCCGTTGACGAACACGTCCAGCGACTCGCCAGCACCGCGCTCCAGTTCCACCACCGACCCCTGGTTGAGCTGCAGCAGGTTGCGGATCGGCAGGCGGGCACGACCGACTTCCAGCGACAGGGTCACCGGCACATCGAGGATCACGTCCAGGTTCAGGTCCGGACCATTCGCCTCGTCGGCCTGCAGGCTGCTGAACTGGGCCGGGGTCGGTTCGAGGGCGTCGATATCGTTCATTGCGGGTCTTCCTGGATGACGGGTACGCGCGGGCGGGTGCCCGGCGGATGGGTAGCGGTGATCTTCACGGCGTTCATGCCGTTGGCGATGCCGAACTCGCCGGTGAACACGGGGATGTTCTCCACGCACAGCGGCACCTGCGGGCTCAGCTCGATCGGCAGGATGTCGCCGACCTTCAACTGGGTCAGGTCGCGCAGGGTCATGCGCTTGCTGGCCAGTACGCTGGACAGGGTGACTTCGGCGACGTTGAGCTGCTCACGCAGGGTCTTGCCCCAGCTCTCGTCGCGGTCGTTGCGGTCGCTCTGGATGCCGGCGTCGAGCAGTTCGCGGATCGGTTCCAGCATCGAGTAGGGCAGGGTGACGTGGATGTCGCCGCCGCCACCGTCGAGCTCGACGTGCAGGCGGCACACCACCACGTACTCGCGCGGGGTCACGATGTTGGCGAAATGCGGGTTGATCTCCGAGTTGATGTACTCGAAGTCGACATCCATCACCGGTGCCCACGCTTCGCGCAGATCGGCGAAGGTCTGCTTCAGCAGCAGGTGGATCACCCGCATTTCCGTAGCTGTGAACTCGCGGCCCTCGATGCGGGTGGGGTAGCGCCCGTCGCCACCGAAGAAATTGTCGACGATGGCGAACACCAGGGTCGGCTCGAACACGATCAGGCCGGTGCCGCGCAGCGGCTTGAAGCGGATCAGGTTCAGGTTGGTCGGTACATACAGCGAGTGCATGTAGTCGTTGAACTTGATCAGCTCGATGCCGCGCACCGACAGTTCGGCCGAGCGGCGGATCAGGTTGAACAGGCCGATCCGCCACAGGCGCGCGAAGCGCTCATGGACCATTTCCAGGGTCGGCATGCGACCACGGATGATGCGGTCCTGGCTGGCGAAGTCGTACGAGCGCGCTTCGCCTGACGGGGGTTCCGCATCGGTCTCGACCGCGCCACTGTCCACGCCGTGGAGCAGGGCATCGATCTCGTCCTGGGACAGCAGATCATTCATCGGTGGGCCCTTACTGGGTCACGAAGCTGGTGAACAGCAGATCGTCGGCGCCGTTGCTGCCGGTCTCGGCCTTGAGCACCTTCTGCACCTCGGCCAATGAGGCGGCCTGCAGCTTCTGCTTGCCGGCGACATCGGCGATCTGGTCCGGGCTGACCTGCGAGAACAGCATCAGCAGGCGCGCACGGATGGCCGGGGCGTGGGTCTTGATCGCTTCCAGCGCGGCCGGGTCGCGGGTCATCAGCTGGACCTCCAGCTGCAGGTAACGCGGGCCGTCGACCGGGCCATTGAGGTTGACCACGAAGGCCGGGTCCAGCGCGAAGTACTGTGCCGGGGCTGGGGTCGCGCTCTTCTTCGGCGCCTGCGCGGTCTTCTCTTCGTGCTTGGACTGGGTGAAGAACCACACGCCGCCACCGGCGGCAGCGGCGGCCAGTACGGCCACCAGCGCGGTGATCAGGATCGGACTACGCGGCTTGGCGGCCTTGTCCTTCTCTGCGGTCTTCTTGGTTTTGTCAGCGGCTGCGGCCACGGGTGAAGCTCCTGAGGGTTGCTTCACCGGGATATGCAAGGGGCGTGCCGAAGGCCGGGCAGCGGGATGCGACGGAATTCCGTCAGGGTTTGGGTGGGGCCGAGCGGAGCAAGCTCCGCACCCACCAACGCGATACGGGTGGGTGCGGCTCTATTGCCCGGCTGCCCTGGTGGGCGCCGACCGCTCTGCGCTGGTGGGTGCCGACCCTGGTCGGCACGGCTGTCAGGCGTAGGCGTCCAGCAGTCCGCGCTGGCGGATCAACTGCGCCGACGACATGCTGGCCTCGCCCGGCGTCGGTTCTCCGTCGCCGATGATGCCGCTGCCACCGGGCTGGCCCGGCGCATTGCCGTCATCACCCGGTGACTGGTGGCCGACATCGGCGTGGGCCAGCTGGAAGCCCTGTTCGCCCAGCAGCTCGCGCAGGCGCGGCAGGCTGCTTTCCAGCGCTTGCCGCACGTCCACGTGCGGGCTGCTGAAGCTGGCATGCACCTTGTCGCCGTTCAACTGCAGGCGCACGTCGACCGGGCCCATGTCGTCCGGGCTCAGGCGGATGTGGGCGTGGCCGATCTTCTGGTCGGCCAGCCAACCCAGGCGTGCGCCGATGGCCTGGGCGAAGCCATCGTCACCCAGCACGGGTTTCGGCGTCGGCTCGCCATTGAAGATCGCATTGCCGGCGGCGAGCGCCGCCTTGAGGTCCTGTACGGCGGCTGCTGCCGGGGCGTGCAGCAGGGATGTGCTGGCGCGGTCGCCAACGGCGGCCACGTCACTGCCTTCGCCGCGCTCGCCGCGCTCGCTGCGCTTGCCGGGCAGGATCATCTCCGGCAGTGGCAGCGCCGCATCGTCCGCACTGGCCGCCGCCGGTTGGGCGTCAGCCGCCACTGGGGTTGTGGTGGCCGTCGCCGGCGCGGCTGCAGGCAGTGTCGGGTTCGTGGCGGGGGCAGCAGCAGGCAGCGCGCTACCGTCGCTGGCCAGCGCCGGTGCAGCGGTGGTCGGCAGAGCAGCGGCCGGATCGGCAGGCATCGGCATCGCCAGCACCAGGCCGGCCAGGCCGGGCGGTGGCCACGGGGCGTCCTCGGTCGCGGCGGGCTTGTCCTTCTCGGTGCCGGGTCCCGCTGGGGTCACGGCAACGGGTGGCAGCGACGGCGTTTCAGCAGTTGCCGCTTCGGCGCCCGCATTGCGTTCATCCGGTGCCTGGCCATTGCTGTCGGCAGTCGATGGCGGGCTCGGCGTGGATGGCGTCGGCGTCGTGGGGTTTCCCGCAGACGCGGGCGGGCAGGGCGCACCGCCCTGCAGCAGCTGGCTGAAGTCCTTTCCGCCTTCGCTGCGCGAGGCGCGTGCGGCACTGTTGCTGGTGGCGGGCGTGGCCGTGTTGGCGCTGCTGGCGAGCGGGGCGGGCATCACGAGCGGCCTCCCTGCTCGGCGCCGTCCTGGTCTTCGGCCTGCACCAGGCGTGCACGCCGTGCACCAATGTCGTCCATCTCGCGCTGGTCGCGGCGGTCGGTCACCACCTTTTCCTGCGCCCGGTAGCTGGCGGCCAGCTGCTCCAGCACCGCCTTGTCACGGCTGGCGAGGATCAGGCGTGCGCGCTCGGCCTCCACTTTTTCGCGGTTGCCATTGACCGTGGCCTGCTGCTGCTCGACCGCGCTGTCCAGTCGATCGAGGAAGGCGCGGCGGTTGAGCAACTGTGCCGGGCTGGTCGCCGCCATCTGTGCGTTGGCGTACTCCTCGGCATAGCGGCGCAGTTCGTCCAGTCGCGAGAGATGGGTGTCGAGCACGCGCTGGCGTTCGGCCAGGTCGCGGGCGACCGCGTCCTCATGTTCCTGGGCCCGCTTGAGCAGGGGATCGATGCGCTTGGACTGGTTCATGGCTTAACTCTCTTGTTCCACCAGGCGCTGCAGCGCCGCCTGGCTGTGCGGGAGATCTGCGGCCTTGGCAACGTCCTGGCCGAGGAACTCCATGATTTCCGGCCAGCGTTCCAGGGCTTCGTCGGTGGCCGCGTCGTTGCCGCGCTGGTAGGCACCGATCGCGATCAGGTCCCGGTTGGCCGAGTAGGCCGAGACCAGTCGCTTCAACTTGCGGATGCGCAGGCGCCACGGTTCGTCGGCGATTTCCGTGACCACGCGGCTGACTGACGATTCGACGTCGATGGCCGGGTACAGCCCGCTGTCGGCCACGCGGCGCGAGAGCAGGATGTGGCCATCGAGGATCGCGCGCGCGGCATCGGCGATCGGATCCTGCGGATCATCGCCTTCGGTCAGCACCGTGTAGAACGCGGTGATCGAGCCACGGCCCTTGGCGCCATTGCCGGCGCGTTCGACCAGTGCCGGCAGCTTGGCAAACACCGACGGCGGATAGCCGCGGGTGGTCGGCGGTTCGCCGACCGACAGCCCGATCTCGCGCTGCGCCTGGGCGAAGCGGGTCAGCGAGTCCATCAGCAACAGCACGTTCAGGCCCTGGTCGCGGAACCACTCGGCAATGGCGGTGGCGCGGTAGGCACCATGCAGTCGCGCCAGCGGCGGCCGGTCGGCGGGGCTGGCGACCACCACGGCGCGGCGCAGGCCTTCCTCGCCCAGCGTCGTCTCGACGAAATCGCGCACTTCGCGGCCACGTTCACCGATCAGGCCGACCACGATCACGTCGGCGGCGGTGTAGCGGGTCATCATGCCCAGCAGCGTCGACTTGCCGACGCCGGAGCCGGCGAACAGGCCGACGCGCTGGCCGCGGCCGATCGGCAGCAGCGCGTTGATCGCGCGCACGCCCACGTCCAGCGGCTGGGTGATCGGTTCACGCGCCAGCGGATTGATCGACACGCCGGCCATGCCAACATGGCCTTCGGCGCGGATCGGGCCCTTGCCATCCAGCGGCACGCCGTCGCTGTCGATGACGCGGCCGAGCAGGCCTTCGCCCACTTCCACGCCGCCCCGGCGCGCCGATGGCACCACCCGGGCGTTGGGCAGCAGGCCATGCAGTTCGGCGCTGGGCATCAGGTAGGTGCGTTCGCCGGCGAAGCCGACCACTTCGGCGTCGACCCAGCCACCGTCGACCACTTCCACCTTGCAGCTGGCGCCCAGCGGCGCTTCGCAGCCGACCGCTTCCAGGGTCAGCCCGACCGCACGGCGCAACACGCCCTCGCGGATCAGGCCACGACCATGCGCGGTGTCCACGCGCAGGCCATCCAGGCGCCGGGCCAGGCGCAGGTTGCGGGCCACGGCCCAGTCGGCCGGCGGCGGAGTGGTTTGTGGTCCGGCACTCATGCCGTGGCTCCGGTCTGGCGGATCACCGCATCCAGCGCACCGCGCAGGCGGGCTTCCAGGGTGCCGTCGATGCGCACGGCTTCGGCGTGCACGCGCAGGTCGCCACGGCTGAGGCTGGTATCCGGTACGAGGCGCTGCGCCGGTGAAAGGTTCAGCAGCGGGGCGAGCGCAGCGATGTCATCCGGGTGCAGCCGCACTTCCACCTCGCGGGTGCTGCCCCCCACGGCGTCGATCGCTTCGCCGACCAGCTGCGCCAGCAGTGCCGGCTCGGCTTCGTAGGCGCGGCCGACCAGTGCGCCGGCGATGCGCACCGCCAGTTCGCCGAGGGCGCCGACCACTTCGTTCTCCAGCCGCACCAGCGGCCGGCTGAAGTTGTCCAGGATCCCTTCGATCTGTGCGGCGAGGCGACGTACTTCGGCCTGGCCCTGGCCGTAGCCGTCGGCATGGCCCTGTTCGAACCCTTCCTTCTCGGCGCTGTCCTGGATTGCCTGGATCTCTTCAAGGGTCGGCAGCTGCAGCGGCGGCTCCGGATCGTGTTCCGGATCCGGCTCGGTGAGTCCGAACGCACCCTCCTGCTCCAGCACCGGTTCGGGCTGGGCCAGCAGGTCCGGGGCAAGCCAGCGCACGACGTTGCTCACAGCATGGCCTCCGCGCTGCCACCGATGGTGACGGTGCCTTCATCGGCCATGCGCTTGACGATGGCCAGGATCTCGCGCTGCGCGCCTTCCACGTCGGACAGGCGCACCGGACCGCGGGCCTCCATGTCTTCGAGCAGGATTTCGGCCGCGCGCTGCGACATGTTGCGGGTGATCTTGTCGCGCACCTTGATGTCGGCACCGCGCAGGGCCAGGCCCAGGCGCTCGCCGCTCACCTCGCGCAGCACCAGCTGCATCTCGCGGTCGTCCAGGTCGACCAGGTCGTCGAACACGAACATCAGGTCCTGGATGCGGTTGCTCAACGGCGCATCGATGCGCGCGATTTCGCCCAGGATCGCCTGGTCCTGGCCACTGTCCATGAAGTTCAGGATGTTGGCTGCGCACTGCACGCCGCCGATGTTGGACGACTTCAGGTTCTGGTTGCCGGCGAACTGGCGCTCCATGATCTCGTTGAGTTCATTGAGCGCGTTCGGCGGAATACCGTCGAGGGTGGCGATGCGCAGCAGCACATCCACGCGGGTACGGTCCGGCAGCAGCTTCAGCGCGTCGGCAGCCTGGTCGGTTTCCAGGTGCGCCATCACGATGGCGATGATCTGCGGGTGCTCGTTGCGCACCAGGTCGGCCACCGCACGCGGGTCCATCCACTTCAGCGCGTCCAGGCCGGTGGTGTTGCGGCCGAGCAGGATGCGGTCGATCAGGTTGCCGGCCTTCTCGCTGCCCAGCGCCTGCACCAGCATGTTGCGGATGTAGTCATCCGAGCCCACGCCCAGCGAGGTCTTCGAGCCCAGTTCCTGGCCGAACTGGTCCATCACTCGCTCCACCTGCTCGCGGGTGATGTCGGTCATGGTGGCCATGGCGATGCCGATCTTCTGTACTTCCTTGGGTTCCATGTGGCGCAGCACTTCGGCCGCATCCAGCTCACCCAGCGAAAGCAGCAGCACGGCCGCGCGCTGTACACCGGTCAGTTGTGCCTCAGTCATTGGCCACCCAGCCTTTGACCACCTGGGCCACGCGCTTGGAGTCGGTCTTCACGGCTTCACGCGCCATCCGCAGTCGTTCCTCATATGAATCCACCGGCAGTGCGAGCGCATCCGGTCCGCCCAGGCTTGCCCGGTCGGTGCCCAGCGCTGGCAGCGCAATGCCATCGTCATCGACCAGCTGCACATCCGCCGTATGCGGCTCCAGCGCCTGCGGGTCGTCCTTCCTGCTCTGGCCGGTGATCGCGCGCAGCGCCGGGCGCAGCACGCCGAACAGCAGCGCCAGCACCACCACCGCGCCCAGCAGCATGCGGCCGGCATCGTGCACCCACGGCAGCTCCCACCAGGCCGGGCCTTGTTCGGGCGTGGTCTCGCGCACGAACGGGGCGTTCATCACCGACACGGTGTCGCCACGCTCGGCGTTGAAGCCGACGGCCTGCTTCACCAGCGCCTCGACGCGGGTCAGTTCCGCCGCCGACAGCGGCTGCGGGCTGACCTTGCCGTTGGCGCCGGCGCGCGGCCCGTTGTCCACCAGCACCGCCACCGACACGCGCTTGATGCGGCCGGCCGGCTGGCGGGTGTGCTGCAGGGTGCGGTCCAGCTCGTAGTTGCGGGTGGCGTTCTTGCTGCTTTCGGTCGGGGCCTGCGCGGTGGCCGGCGCGGCCTGCTGGCCCGGCGGGCTGTTGCTGGTGGCACCCGGCACGCCCTGCGGACCCGGCGTGCTGGTGGTGTTCTCGCTCATCTGCTCGCTGCGCAGCTTCTGCGGTTCACCGTTGTAGAGCTCACGGGCTTCCTCGGTCACCGAGAAGTCCATGTCCACGCTCACTTCCGGATTGACCCGGCCGGGGCCGGTCATCGGCTCCAGCAGCTCGCGGATGCGCTGGTTGAACGAGGTTTCCTGGCGGCGCACCTGCTCAAACTGCGCGGCGTTGACCGCCGCCTCGCTGTTCGGGTCGGTGATGCTGAGCATGCGCCCGCTCTGGTCGACCACGGTCACCCGTTCCGGCGCCAGGTCCGGAATGCTGGCCGCAACCATGTGCACGATGGCATCCACCTGGCTGCGTTCCAGCTGCTGGCCGCCACGCAGTTCCAGGGTCACCGAGGCGCTGGCCACGTCACGCTGGCGGGTGAAGGCGCTGGGCTTGGGAATGGCCAGATGCACGCGTGAATCACGTACCGGGCGCAGCGTGTTGATGGTGCGCGACAGCTCTGTTTCCAACGCGTGCTGGTAGCGCGCGCTTTCCACGAACTGGCTGACGCCGAAGCCCGGATCGCGTTCCATCAGCTCGAAGCCGAGCTTGCCGCTGTCGGTCAGGCCGGAGCCGGCCAGTTTCAGGCGGGCGTCGTGCAGGTTCTTTTCCGGCACGGTGATGCCACCGGTGGCCGGATCGAGCGCGAACGGAATCTGTGCCGCGCGCAGCAGGTCGGTCGCTTCAGCGGTCGCCTTCTGGTCCAGGCCGGTGTACAGCGGGACCATGCCCGGCTTCTGTGACCAGAAGAACACGGACAGGCCTGCCGCCACCGCCACCGCGATCATCGCCATCAGGCCCAGCCGACGGGTGATCTGCAGACTCTGCAGGCGGTCGAACCATTGCCCGGCCTTCTCGGCGTTCAGGCTGTCCTTGGAGAGCGTCAGTGCCATGCGTCAATGTTCCTTACAGCGGCATGTTCATCACGTCCTGGTAGGCCTGGACGAGACGGTTGCGGACTTCCACGGTGGCGCGGAAGGCGATCTGGGACTGCTGCGAGGCGACCATCACCTTGGCCAGGTCGGCGCTGGGGTCGCCCATTTCGAAGGCCTTGGCGAGGGCGCCGGACTTCTGCTGCGCATCGTTGACGCCGGCAATCGCACCACGCAGGGTTTCGGTGAAGCTGGCCGGCTGGGCCTGCGGCGCGTCCAGCACCGTGCCCGGCAGGGCGTTGCTGCGCGGCGCTTCGCCCAGCGGGTTGAGCGCCGGCTGTCCCATCTGGGTCTGATAGGAGCGGATCTGCGAAAGGATCGAAGTGACGGAGTGGGACATCTGCAACGGTTCCAGAAACAGGGATGGGGTTGTCTGCTGGAACCAGTGCAAGTGCCGTGCCGAAACCGGTTTTCGATTCAGTGACGTGAGGGTGTGGGTGTTTGGTGGCAGGGCTGCGCCCTGCACCCGCCGACGCGACGTCAACATCAACGTCAAAATCGGGCTATCCGTGGGGTGGCGGGGTG
>OKDH01000155.1_pt1 | contig 10985 bp, 6 predicted proteins | sample 1610621 | NCBI WGS metagenome assembly OKDH01 (sample SAMN04436668, study PRJEB24849) | human gut metagenome | biome: human gut; feature: NICU; material: stool | host: Homo sapiens | place: USA: Saint Louis, MO | collected 2010-06-11
TGCCGCGACCGGCGCCGGCGCAGCGGCCGGACGCGCCTCTGAAAGGCGATGCAGGGCCTCCAGCAGCGCCGGCCACGGTGCCGGGTCCGCAACGGCGATCGCTTCCGGCGCGGGCGGTGGCAGCTGCAGCGCGGTGGCGATATCGGCCAGCTGCGCCACCACGCGCCCGCCCACATCGCTGTCGTCGGCCCCCATGGCCTTGTTGCGCAGGAAGTCGCGCTTGATCTGTGCCCAGCGCTGCGCCTGCGTGTCATCCAGTACGCCGCGCAGTTCGGCCAGCTTCAACAGGTTCTCTTCGGCACCGGTGGTCAGCAGCTGCGCCTCGCCCAGGTAGTGGTCGGAAATCAGCTGCTGCAGTTCGTCCTCGTTCATCACCGGGGAGATCTTCTCGGCCAGCTTGTTCATGTTGCGGTAGCTGCCCTGCAGGCGGAACGGCGGCTCGGTGCGGTAGCGGTCGTCCTGTGCGGCGCTGGCGATGTACTGCTGGTTGACCCGGTAGACCACGTCACGCACACGCAGCATGCGCTGCAGGGTGGCGGTGATCTCGTTGATCTCCGCGCTGCTGTAGGCGTGGCTGAGGCCGTTGGTCGAGACCTCCTTGCCCATCGCGCGGTCGACCAGTACATACAGGTCGGCCATGTCGCGCGTGGCCAGCGGCGCCAGCACCGGATTGGAGGTCAGGCTGTTCTCGATGTAGCTGAGGGTGAAGGCGGCCTCCATGCCACCGAGCACGTCACCGAGGTTGTAGATGTCGGCACGGTTGGCCAGCATGTCCGGAATCTTGAACACCTCGCCGGACTCGGTGTACGGGTTGCCGGCCATCACCACGCAGAACTTCTTGCCGCGCATGTCGTAGGTGCGGGTGCGACCGCGCCACACACCCTCGATACGGCGGGTGCCATCGCACAGCGAGATGAACTTCTGCAGGAACTCGGGATGGGTGTGCTGGATGTCGTCCACATACAGCATGGTGTTGTTGCCCATTTCCAGCGCCAGGTTGAGCTTCTCCAGCTCCTGCCGCGAGGTCGCGTCCGGTGCCTGGGCCGGGTCCAGCGAGCGCACCTCGTGGCCCAGCGCCGGGCCGTTGATCTTCATGAAGACCAGGCCCAAGCGGTGCGCCACGTATTCCATCAGCGTGGTCTTGCCATAGCCCGGGGGCGAAATCATCATCAGCAGGCCCATCAGGTCGCTGCGCTTGTTCTCGCCGACCGTGCCCATCTGCTTGGCCAGGTTGTCACCGATCACGCCCAGGTAGACATCGTTGATCAGCTTGTTGCGTACGAACGAGGACAGCGGCCGCGCCTTGAACTCGGAAAGCCGCAGGGTCTCGCGCTCGCGACCGATGATGCCCTGGCGCAGCGCCTGGTAGGCATGGAACGCTGGCACGAAATGACGCAGGTGCTGCTGCAGGCGCGCGAGGAAATCATCCAGCGATACCACCAGCGCGCCATTGCTGATGCGTGCGTGTTCACCCAGCAGGCCATTGACCTCCGCCTGCAGTGCGGCATCGCTGGCACGGGTGCGCAACTGGCGCTGCACCAGCAGCAACGCGGCGGCTTCGTCGACATAGCCGGCATGCTGGGCATGCGCCGGCATCCGCGCCACTGCGCGCAGCCACTGCCCAGCCAATGACCAACGCGTAGCCAGTGGATCCTGGCCGCGCTGCAGGGCACGCTCGACCGCCTCACGCTGCCCCGCCTGTTCCAGCTGCTCGGCCAATGCCTCCAGCAGCGCCACCGCGTGGCGGCTGCTGCTGAACACCGGATCGCCCGCCGCCAGTTCTTCGCCCAGATAGGCGGCTGCAGCCTCCGCGGCATCGGCATCGAACGGCAACGCGTGGGACTGCGCATACCCCAGCAGCGCCTCGGCCATTTCTGTGCGCAACGCCAGGCGCCCTTCGTCGGACCCCAGCAGGCGTGCCAGCGCCTCGGCGCCCACCTGCCGCGCCGGCCATTGCGCCACCGCTTCGCGCCGCTGCTCAGCGGCCCAGAACAGCAACGCCAGCGCACGCACCCGCGGTGCGTGACGCAGGCTGCCGGCCGCCTGCTGCAAGGGCAGTAGCGCACGCAGGATCAGTGCCGCATCGTGGTCATGGATGCCACGCTCGTAGCCTTCGCGATAGCGTGGTGCGGCGAACGCACGCACACGCTGATCCAGCGCTTCCGGGTTGGCGACGTCGTGCTGCAGCGCAGCCAGATCGAGGCCATCGCGCCCCTCCTGCGCGGCCAGCAGCAGGCTGCCGGCCAGATACTCGCCGCGATACAGCGTGGGCGATTCCGAGTCGAGGGTGACCGGCCAGAACGGCTTGAGTGCGTCCAGCTCCGGATCGTGCAGGGTCTCCAGGAAGTCGGTGCCGGTCAGATGGATGGCCAACGTGTCGCCACGCGGCAACAGGGTCAGGTCCAGTGCCTGCGTATTGACGCTGAAGCGATGGCGCGGGCCCAGCCGCACCACGTTGCCGCCGGCTTCGTACAGGTCACTGCGGTCGCGCAGCTGGCGCACCGCCTGGTCACGCACGCCCTTCAGCCGCGCCTCGATGTCGTCGGCCTTGACGTTGTCGTGCAGCGTGCGCAGGCGCTCGGCCAGCTCACGCAGCTTGAGGATCAGCGGATCACCGGCAAAGAACGCGTTGAGCTCATCGGCGGTGGCGAAGCGCTCGGTGCGCCTGGCCAGGCCGTCGAGGATCCGATTGGCCGCATCCAGTACCGAGCGCGCCTTGCGCTGGCGGTCATCCAGCAACGCCTGCTTGTGCGTTTCGAAGGCCTCGACCAGCTCTTCGCGCTTGCTCAGGATGTCGCCGAGGAACTGCTCGTGTTCGCCGAACTGGCTCTCCAGTTCCTCCAGCTGCACCAGCAGGCGCGACAACTGCTCGTCGGCACGTTCGGGGTCGGTGGCCAGCGCCAGCGCGCTGGTGATCGACTGCGAGAACAGCGCGAACTGGGCGGCGAACTGCGCCACGGCCTCGGCCGAACCGAGTGACCTGCGGCGCTGGTCGGCACGCGCGCGCGCCTGGTTGAGGCGACCGTACAGCACCGAGATCGACTCGACCACGCGGGTGCGGGCAGTGGCATCGTCCACCTTCAGGCCGGCCATCAGCTCGGACAGCATGTCCAGGTCGGACGCCATGCCACGCAGGCCTTCCAACTGCTCGTCCAGCTGGCGCGCCGTCTGTGCCTGCTGCGCGGCATCGTCCAGCGCCTGCAGGCGAGTGGCCAGCGGCGCCAGCGCTTCCTCGCCAGCGAGGAAGTCACCGGTGGCGGCGCCAACACGGTCCTGTGCCTCCACCAGTTCGACGGTCATCGCCTCGATGCGCGCGGTGTCGATGTAGCGCAGCTCGCGGAGGGTCAGCAGCCGCCCGCGCAATGCGGTGATCGCGTTGAGGGCCTCGACGAAGGCCTGCACCTCGCTCCAGTTCTGCGGTTGCAGCCGGCCCAGCAGCGCCTTGTGCGCGGCCTCGGCCTCCCGCATCGCCTGTGCCGATTGCTGACGGATCGACTGCACCTTCTCGTACTCGTCCAGCACCGATTCGCCGGTCGCGCTGATCTGCCGCAGCAGCGCCTCGGCGCCATCGCAGGCCGCGTCACCCAGCCAGTGGTGCGCATCGAACAGACGCCGCGTATCGGCCACCAGGCGCTGGTAGCGCTGTACCGACACGTCCTGGCCATCGATCTCGCGCGCCAGGTTGAACAGGTTGGAAATGCCGCGCACCAGCTCGGCGTTGCCGATGCGGCCCATGAACGTGTTGCCGGGCGGCCGGTTGGCGGCGAACTCGTCACTGCTGAACGGCGTCTGCCAGACCTGCATCGGATGGATGCGGGTCGGTTCGCTGCCCTCGGCATGGAACAGCACCATGCGCCCGTCCTGCATCAAGGCGTAGCCATGGCCGAACACCGGGTTCTGCAGCACGCGCTGGATGGTGTTGTAGACGAACAGCGCCGAGCGCCCGCCTTCGCGCTCGTAGAAGATGTACAGCACGTCCTCGCCGTTTGGCGAACGGATGCTGCGCTTGAACTGCATGCCGGCCATCGAGGCATCAAATGCCTTGTGCTCGCCGCCCTGCAGGTAATAGCCACCCGGGAAGATCACGCCATGGTCTTCGGGCAGCTGCACGCAGGCCTGCACGATCGCATCATTGCGCACGATGCCGCCGGTCAGCGTGTTGTAGATCAGGCCGCGCCATTCGGTCTCGCGGTACGGCAGCACCTTCAGCAATACCAGCGAGCCGACCCGGGCGAACTCGAACTGGGCGTCGTCCAGCGACTGCGTGCTGTCCTCCACGGGTTCGCTGTAGATGCCCTGCCCGGTTTCGGTGTTGTTTTCGACCTTGATGGTGAGGTCGCCGCCGGTGGTCTCCACGAACAGGGTGTCGAGGATGTTCAGGTGCGAATGGCGGCCGTTGACCGCCAGGTCGCGGGTCGCCCGGGTCCATTCGAAGTCGAATGGTGGCGGCAGTGCGATATCGCGCTCACCGCGCGCATCCAGGTAGGTCAGCTCGCCCTCGCGCGACAGCGCCCAGCGGAACACGCGCACGTCGCTGCTGCGCTCGCCGATCTGGAACGAGGCCAGCAGCTTGTCGCCGACCACGATCAGCTGCAGCAGGCGCGCGTGCTTGTAGTAGGCATACAGCTCGTTGAAATCGTGCACGAAGCCGGGCTGGTCGAGAAAGCTGCCCTTCAGCTCCAGGGCAGCGACGTCGTAGCCATCGCTGCCCTGCACCAGCCGGTACAGGCCGAACACATCCTCGATGCGGGTCTGGGTCTTCAACCCGATGAACACGTTGTAGCCGAACAGCAGGCGGTCCGGGCCCACCTGCACGATGTCACGGCCGACGCAGTTGTTGTCGCTGCGGATGCGGAAGCGCCCGACCACCTCCAGGCGGCTATCGCCGAACTCGGCCAGGCGCTGGCGGTTGAGTGTTTCGGCCAGGCCCTGCAGGCGCTGGCCCTGCTCGGCCAGGCGGCGGCGCAGGACTTCGTAGGCGCCGCCCTGGGCGACAGCCTGGTCGACGGTGCTGCCGCCGGCCGCCGGCGCAGTGGATTCGGCGGACGGATGGGTTTCAGACATCAGCAGGTTTCCGGCTCACGGGCGGACGGCCGCGGTTGCGGCCGGCGCGGGCGGGCGATGGCGGCGGCCATCGCCCGATGCATCAACGGGCGCTGTCGACCACGGTAGCCGACACGGTCGGTACCGCTTCGGCATCCTCGGCGATCTGGCGCGGCGCCGGTTCGGCCACGGCCACGCCCAGGTAGCGCTGCATCAGCTCCTGCACGATCGGGCTCTTGCCGGCGAAGCCTTCGATCGACTTGCCCAGCGACACCGCCTTGACCAGGTTCTCGAACATGCCGCCGTCGCCGCCGACCAGGTCGATATCGGCGTTGCGCAGCGCGCTGGCGATGACATTGGCGTTCTCGCGCGAGACTTCCTTGCCGGCTTCGATCGAGGCCAGCGCCTGCTTCAGGCTGTTGTCCAGCATCATGCGGAACTCTTCATGGCCACGTGCCTGGTCACTCAGCGAGGCGATGGCTTCGAACTTGCGCACCAGGCCCTCGGCCTCGGCCAGCAGCTTCTTCTGCACCACGCCGGCTTCGGCATTGCCCAGCGACTCGGTGGCGGTGGCACGGGCCAGGCCCATCTTTTCTTCACCCTGCGCCTGCGCCTGCAGGGTCTCGGCCAGAACGCGGGCTTCGTTGCTGCCCTGCTTCAGGCTGGCTTCGGCCTTGGCTTCGATCACGCGCGCTTCGGCAATGCCGACCTTCTCGATGGCCAGCGCCGAAGCTTCACGCACCTGCGCTTCGGCCAGGCCCGGCGCTGCCTGTTCGGCACGCAGGGCATCGGCCAACAGGCGCTTGGCTTCGGCCTGCTTGCCGGCCGCTTCATGCTCGGCCTGGGCCAGCGTGGTCAGTTCCACCGCGCGATGCTTTGAAGCGGTCTCGCGCGCCTGCGCTTCCTTGACTTCGCGCACCAGCGCTTCCTGCGCCTTGGCCTCGGCTTCCAGGATCAGCACCTGCTTCTGGCGGTCGGCCTCGGAGACTTCGCGCACTTCCTTGATGCGCTCCTCTTCCTGCGCCACGGTCTTGTCGATGGAGATGCGTTCACGGGTGATGTTGGCCACGTCCATCTTGCCCTGCTCGACCACCTTGTCACGCTCCACGCCCTGCAGCTGCACTTCACGATCGGTGGTGACCTGCTCCAGCTGGCGTGCGCGCTCCACGCGCTCGGCCTCGATGGCCACGGCACGCTGGCGGTTCTGCTCGGCCACTTCCACTTCGCGCAGGCGGTTCTGGTCGCGGATCTCGATCAGCTGCTGCGCTTCGATGCGGGCGTTCTCGGACAACTGGCGCTGCTCCTCCTGCACCTTGGCGGTCTCGGCCTCCTCGCGTGCGCGGATGGTCTCGATCTCACGCTTCTGCCGTGCTTCGGCTTCGGCCTGCTGGCGTTCCAGGGCCAGCAGCGCTTCGCGCGCTTCCACGTTCTTCTTGGTGATGGCGAGCTTCTCGTTCTGCTCCAGCTCGTTGGTCACCACGTTCTGCGCGGCGGTCAATTCGGTGATCTTGCGGATGCCCTGCGCATCGAGAATGTTGAACTGGTCCAGCAGCGACTTCGGGGTCTGCTCCAGGTAGTCGATCGCCACGTCCTCAAGGACGTAGCCGTTCAGATCATTGCCGATCACCGCGATGATCTCGTCGCGGAACTCCTGGCGCTTCTCGAACAGTTCGGTGAAGTCGAACTTCTTGCCGACCGTCTTCAGCGCTTCGGAGAACTTGGCGTTGAACAGCTCGTCGACGGCATGCTTGTCCGATGCACGGTCGGCACCGATGGCCTTGGCCACGCGCAGGACGTCGGCCTGGGTCTCGTTGACCCGCAGGTAGAAAGCCACGGCGATATCGGCACGCATGTTGTCGCGGCAGATCAGGCCTTCCTTGCCGCGGCGGTCGATCTGCAGCGTGATCAGGCTGATCCGCATCAGCTCGGCGCGGTACAGCACCGGGATGATCAGCGCACCGGTGAAGTGCACCTTGGGCGTGGAGCTCATGTCGTTGACGATCAGGGCCACGCCCTGGTCGACCTTGCGGTAGAAGGCCTTGAACAGGCCGGCCAGGCCGAGCAGTGCGACCAGCAGCACGGCTACGCCGATCAGGAAGGGGGCCATGGTTGCCAACGTCATCAGTGATTCTCCTTGTTGCCCGGAAGCAGGTTGTCCTGGAAGTCGAGGGCGACCGCGTCGGCGCGGACCACCCGGTAATGGTGTTGATCAGCCACGTGTTCGACCAGCACGATGCGCTCGCCACGCTGCAGTTCGATCTCGCTGCGCACCTGCAGCACCAGTCCGGCGCCGCCATCGTCGAAGGTGGCGTGACCGCCGCGGGCATCCACCTTCGGCGAGGCAACCACGCCGGTACGCCCCAGCAGCGAGGCCTGCGCCACCGGGCGCAGGCGCAGCAGGAACCTGCGGACGGGGCGCAGCAGCAGCGCGGTGAACGGAACCGCCGGCAACGGCGCCAGAAGGGCCACGACCGCACCGATCGCCCAGCGCAGCAGGTCCGGCAGCGGCAACAGCACGAACAGATGGACGAAATAGGTGACGATCCAGGCGAAGAAACCCAGCAGCGTCACCACAAGCATGAGGGGAACCCCACCGAGGCCCCAACGCGCCAGCAGTGCGGACAGTCCCTGCAGATCTTGTGGGTCGCCATGCAGCGCCCCATCGGCGCCGGCATCGCCAAACCCGTCGTCGACCAGACCGAAGGCCGCCAGTGCCCAATACAGCGCCGCCACCGCCAGCACGATGCTGTACGGCAGGGTCGGAAAACCGAACACGACGGTGAGGAACTCCTGCATCGCTTGCCCTCCTGGGCTGTGGGCTGCGGCCGCCCGTTCGGGGCGCGCCGAGTGCGTCCCGTCGATCCCCGCGCCAGCCCTCATGGCAGGCGCGCTTGGGACCATCCTATGTGAAGAATGCGTGCAGGCTCAAATCCAGGTCCAAATCACGGCAAATAATGACGCCAATCACTCGAGAACCGTGCAATCGGCTCGGCGCACTTCCTCGACGAAGGTGCGCATCCTGTCGCCGTCCTTGATGCCCGGCTCCAGTTCGATGCCACTGGAGACATCCACGCCCCACGGCAGGGTACCCAGCACCGCGTCGTAGACGTTTTCCGGGTTCAGGCCACCGGCCAGCAGGAACGGGCGATGCAGGCCGGTCGGGATCCGGCCCCAGTCAAAAGCCACGCCGGTGCCGCCACCGCCGCCCGGCGCGTGGCTGTCGAACAGGAAGCCGGCGGCGCTGGGATAGCGCAGCTGCAGGGTGCGGGCGTTGATCTCTTCACGGCCGCCCATGGCGATCGCCTTCAGGTACGGCATGTTGAAGCTGCGGCAGAAGCTCTCGTCTTCCTCGCCGTGGAACTGCAGCAGGGTCGGTCGTACCGTGCGCAGCACCTCGCGCACTTCTTCCTTGCTGTTGTTGCGGAACAGCGCCACCACGTCGACCATGGGCGCGATCGCCTGGCGCATCGCGCGTGCCTCGGCCGGAGCGACCCGGCGGCTGCTTTCACGGGCGAAGATGAAACCCACCGCGTCCACGCCCAGCTCACCGGCCAGGCGGACGTCGCCGGCCCGGGTCATGCCACAGAACTTGATGCGTGTGCGGTAGTAGGAACGGCTCATAGCGTGACCTCGGCGGGCAGGTGCCAGTTGTCGGGGTACAGGGGCCCAAGGAACACCAGGCCCTGCGGCGGTGCGGTGGGACCGGCTACGGTGCGATCGCGCCCGGCCAGCAGTTCGGCGATCCATTCCACCGGCTTCTCGCCACTGCCCACCAGGATCAGCGATCCGACGATATTGCGGACCATGTGATGAAGGAATGCATTGCCCTGCACGGCGACCTCGATCACCTCGCCCTGGCGGCTGACCTGCAGTGACTGCAGCTTACGCCGGGCGTGCAGCGCCTGGCACTGCACCGAACGGAACGCGCTGAAGTCGTTCTCACCGAGCAGGGCCTGGCCGGCGGCGTGCATCAGGGTCTCGTCCAGCGCGCGGCGCTCCCAGCTCAAGGTCTGCCGGTCCAGCGCGGGCCGCACTTCGCGGTTGAGCAGGCGGTAGCGGTAGCGGCGTGCGCGCGCGGAGAAACGCGCGTGGAAATCCTCGGCCACCGGCACGCACCAGCGCACTGCGATCGAGCGCGGCAGGCGGGTGGTAGTGCCCAGCATCCACGCGCGCGGATCGCGCACCACGTCGGTATCGAAATGCACGACCTGGCACTGGCCGTGCACGCCGGCATCGGTGCGGCCGGCACAGACCACCTGCAGCGGCGCATCGGCCACCGACGACAGGGCCTGCTCAAGGCTGGCCTGCACGCTCGGGCCACCCTCGCCCAGGTTCTGCCAGCCCCTGAAATCGCTGCCGTCGTACTCGACGCCAAGCGCGTAACGCATGTGCTACCTCAGATGTTGCGGGAGGGGCGGCGCTCAGGCCGGATCGCGTTCGGACCACACCGCCAGTTCGTTGCCACCAGGCTCGACGAACTGGAAACGGCTGCCGCCGGGGAAGGAAAACACCGGCCGCACGATCTCACCGCCAGCGTCAAGCACCGCCGCTTCGATCGGTGCCAGCTGGTCAGCGTACAGCACCAGCAGCGGGGCACCGGCATCGCTGGCACGCAGCGGCTGGCCGCGGAAGAAGCCGCCCTGCAGGCGGCCGTCGTCGAACGCGGTGTAGTCGCTGCCATAGTCTACGAACGACCAGCCGAACGCCTTCTCGAAGAAGGCGCGGCTGGCTGCAGGATCCGTGGAAGCGAATTCAACGTAGTCGATGCGGCGCTCGCGGCTCATGACGGGGTCCTTGTCGGCGGGTTCGATCACGGCAGGCGGGCCAGCAGTTCGCGGGCCTGGGCCTGGCAGTGCAGGTCGCCGCCCTCGGCCACTTCCTGCAGCAACGTACGCGCGGTCTGGGCATCGCCCAGGTCGAGGTAGGCGATGGCCAGCTCAAGGCGTTCCTGGCCGGCGCGCGGCGCCCAGCCGGCATCGCTGGCCGGCGGCGCAGTACCGTCTTCATGCGCCGCCGCGGCCAGCGCGTCATGCGGCGCTGCGCCCGCAGCCTCGCCGTCATGGTGCTCGGCCGGCAGGTCGAACACGCCGCGGAACTGCGGCTGCTGTTCGGCGTGCAGCGCGTAGTCCGGCACTGCCACCTCGCCAGGGGCCGCCTGCGCGAGCGGCTCATCCTGCGCGGCGGCGGCCGGCGCGGACTCCACCTGCGTGACCACCGGCACGTCCCCGCGCGGCAGGTCGGTCACTGCCTCGGGCAGCTCCATCACTTCGTCATCGCGCAGCGTCTGCGCCTGCCAGTCAGCCTGGGCGGCGACGTCGGCGACCGGTTCGGCAGCCACGTCATCCTGCCCCCCGGTTTCGCTCGCCCAAGCCGGCATCGCCGGCTCCTGGCGGCCCGCTTCGGGCACCACAGACGACCATGAGGACTGCTCGGCCAGCGTATCCAGCGCCGCGCCCGCCGGTACCGCAGCGGTCAGGCCGGCGGCATCGTCTTCGTCGCGCAGCGGCGGCAGCGGCGATGGCTTGCGACGACGCAGCAGCCAGGCTGCACCGGCCGCCAGCAGCAGCACCGGCAGCCCCAGCCAGTACCACGGCGTTGCCGCATCGCGGGTATCCGGTGCCTGCGCCAGTCGCTGCTGCGCGGCGGCCAGGTCGTTGTCCTTCATCGCGATCAGCGACTGCTGCTGTTCCTTGAGTTTTTCCAGGTCGGCGACGCGCTGCTTCAGCTCGCCAATCTCGGCATCGCGGGTCGCGATGGCCGCGCGTGCCTGGCGCAGTTTTTCGTTGCCCAGCATGTCACCCTCGCTGCCGGCTCCAGTGCCGGTGGTTGTGCCCGCGCGCGCGGCGTCGGAAGCCAGCGCCGGAGCGATTTCAAGTCGTGCCCCATTGGCCGCGGCCGGGGAAGAAGCGTTCGTGGTTGCGGCCGCGGCCACCGGGGCGACG
>OKDH01000156.1_pt1 | contig 10831 bp, 10 predicted proteins | sample 1610621 | NCBI WGS metagenome assembly OKDH01 (sample SAMN04436668, study PRJEB24849) | human gut metagenome | biome: human gut; feature: NICU; material: stool | host: Homo sapiens | place: USA: Saint Louis, MO | collected 2010-06-11
CCATGGACGGGTTCACGGCGTGTCCTGCCAACCCACGCCGCCCCGCTCAACCGGCACGAATCCAGAGCCGCTTTGGCTTTGGGCTTGCTGGCCAGCGGCCGGCACTACCGCGGGCGCAGGTTGCGACCCTGCAAAAAACAAGGCCGCCTTTCGGCGGCCTCACTTCTCTTTACTTCAGCTTGATCTCGCGCAGGCGCTCCTCGAGGAAGCCGTGGGCGGTGATCGGCTCCGGGTACCGGCTCGGGTTCTCCGGGGTGATGCACGAGGGCAGCACGTCGATCAGGAAGTCCGGGTTCGGGTGCAGGAAGAACGGCACCGAGTAGCGCGGCTGGCGCGCCAGCTCGCCCGGAGGATTGACCACGCGGTGGATGGTCGACGGATACACATGGTTGGTCAGGCGCTGCAGCATGTCGCCGATGTTGACCACGATGGTGTCCGCGTCCGAGGTGAACGGCACCCACTCGCCGTCGTGCGACTGCACTTCCAGGCCCGCGGCACTGGCACCCACCAGCAAGGTGATGAAGTTGATGTCGCCATGAGCACCGGCACGAACGTTCGGGATGTCGTCGGTGGTGATCGGCGGGTAGTGGATCGGGCGCAGGATCGAATTGCCGAAGTTGGTCTTGTCGGCGAAGAAATTCTCCGGCAGGCCGATGTGCAGGGCGAGCGCCGACAGCACGCGCGACCCCAGGTTGTCCAGCGCCTGGTACAGGCCGTACCCCCGCTCGCGGAAGCCCTCTACTTCGGTCGGCCACAGGTTCGGCGCCATCACGTCACGGTACTTGGAGTCCTCGGCGATCTCGCGGCCGATGTGCCAGAACTCCTTCAGGTCGAAGTGCTTGGAGCCCTTGGCGGTCTCCACGCCGAAGGGGGTATAGCCGCGGGCCCCGCCGCTGCCAGGCACGTGGTACTTGCGCTTGACCTCTTCCGGCAGGGCGAAGAAGGCCTTGAAGGCATCGTAGGCCGCGTCGATGTCGGCCTGCGGGATGCCGTGGTTGCGGATGCCCGCGAATCCCCATTGGCGATAGGCCGCGCCCAGCTCGGCCACGAAGGCCTCGCGGTCGCTGTCGAAACGGGTGATGTCGAGGGTGGGGATCTGGCTCACAGCGGTTCCTGGCTTGTCATTGGGTCTGGGGGGCCAGCGCATTCATGGCCCGCCTGAACATTGTGACAGATCGCCCGGGGGACGCCACTCGATACGAAGAAACAAACCGATACAATGCGCGACCCGCGCGCGGATTAACGCTTCCGTCACGTGGGGCCCGACCTTTTCCCCGCTCCCTGAATCCGCTTCGCCATGTCTGCAGCCGCCCCTGCCGCACTCGCCCTTGAAGGCTTCACCCGGCGTTGGCGCCGGCTGGCCTGGTGGTCGCTGTTCGTCGCCGGCAATGCGGTCCTGGCTGCGGCGATCGCACTGGGCAACGTGCCGCTGCGGGACAATCCAGGCGGCAGCGCGGGCCTGGCCTACCTCGCGATCGCCCTGCCCGGCCACCTGCTCGCGTTCGGCGCGCTGGCCGGCCTGCTGCCGTTGCTGCTGGGGCTGTGGCCACGCACTGCCCGTACGCTGAGCATCAGCGCCGTTCTCCTGCAGGGCCTGTGGCTGTGCCTGCTGCTGGTCGACGCCAAGGTGTTCACCCTGTACCGCTTCCACCTCAACGCCATGGTCGTGAACATGGTGTTCGGCGGCGCCCTGCAGGACCAGGTCGCCCTGTCCTGGAAGACCTGGCTGCAGGTCGCGCTGCTGGTCGCCGCGGTCTTCGCCGCCGAAGGCCTGCTGGCCTGGGCGTGCTGGAAGCTGCTGCCGGCAGTGCCGCGCCGGCGACGGGTGCTGCAGGCGTGGGCAGCGGTCGCGCTTCTGATGGCCGGCGGCCAGGTGGCCACCGCCTACTACGACGCCCGCGGCGACCGCGATGTGATCGCGCAGTGGAACTACCTGCCGTGGGCGCAACCGATCACCGCCAAGAGCTTCATGCGGCGCCTGGGCGTGGTCAGCCAGCAGCAGGCCGGCCTGCCCGACCCGCGCCATGCGCAGCTGCAGTACCCACTGCACCCGCTGCGGTGCCAGAACCCGCATCGTCCCAATGTGCTGATGGTGGTGCTGGAATCGCTGCGCCAGGACGTGCTGACACCGCAGCTGATGCCCAACACGTCGGCGCTGGCGCAGGACGCGCGCGTGTTCGACCAGCACTTCAGCACCGGCAATGCCACCCGCTACGGCCTGTTCGGGCTGCTGTACGGCCTGCCCGGTGGTTACTGGCCAAGCATGCTCGACGAGCAGCGCGGCTCGCAGCTGTTCCAGGTGCTGGGCCAGCAGGGCTACGACCTGCACCTGTACGGCAGTGCGCCGTTGTACAGCCCGGAATTCGATCGCACGGCATTCGCCGATGTGCGCGACCAGCTGCACCAGGGGCCATCGGCACTGAAGTCCGACGGCCGCGACCGCGCGATCATCAGTGCACTGCAGCAGGACATCCGCGCCAGCCAGGCGGCGCAGCGCCCGTGGTTTGGCTTCGTGTTCCTCGACTCCACCCACGCGCCGTACCACATGCCCGATGGTTACCCGCCCGTGGCGACGCCGATGGCTGCGGACATCGACTTCCTCAAATTCGGCCCGGAGCATGACCCGACGCCGGAACTCAACCGCTACCGCACCGCCGTGCACTACGCAGACAGCCTGATCGGCTCGCTGCTGGACGACCTGCGCGCACAGGGCCTGGCCGAGGACACCATCGTGCTGGTCACCGGCGACCATGCCGAAGAGTTCAACGACCTCAAGCTGAACTATTGGGGCCACAACGGCAACTTCTCCGACTACCAGCTGCAGGTCCCGTTCGTGCTGCATTGGCCAGGCAGGGCCGCTGGCCGCGACGCCCGCACCAGCTCGCACGAAGACTGGGTACCGACACTGATGCGCCATGCGCTGGGCTGCGAGAACGCGCTGAGCGATTACAGCACCGGCCAGGACCTGCTGGCCGAACCGCAGGGCCCGCGTGCCCTGGTGGTCGAAAGCTGGTCGCAGCGCGCGATACGCCATGGCGACGCGATCTACGTGTTCGACAAGTTCGGCAACGCCACAGCGCTGGACCGGCACTACCTCCCGCTGCCCCAGCAGGCCCCTGATGCGGCTGCCGTACGCACTGCATGGGAAGCGTTGACCCGCTTCCGCAATCGTTGACCTTCAAGGATCGATCCCGCATGAACCGTCCGCTGCGCATCCTGCACACCGAAGCCGCCAAGGGAATGGGCGGGCAGGAGATCTACATCTTCCGCCACATGCAGGTGATGCGCGCGCGTGGCCATGAGGTGGCGCTGCTGTGCCAGCCCGAAGCGCGCCTGGCCAAGCTGGCACGCGACGACGGTTTCACCGTGTACACCCTGCGCATGGGGGCCTGCTGCGCCTGCTGCGCGGCATCTGGTCGGTCTCGCGCCTGGTGCGTCGCGAGCGCTACGACGTGGTCAACACCACCAGCCGCCGTGACGCGCTGATCGCCGCCGCCGGTGCACGCCTGGGCGGCACACCGCTGGTAATACGCTCGCGCCACCTGATGAGCCCGGTCAACTCGCTGCTGACCTATACCGGCCTGCCGCACCGGGTGATGACCGTCAGCAGCTTCGTCAAGCAGCTGCTGACCGAGCGCGGCATTCCGGCCGAGCACATCGGTATCGTGCCGCCAATTGCAGTCCCGCCGCGCTGGAGCGAGATCCGCAAGGCCGATCCCTGGCAATGCCTGCAGGAGGTGCGCGCGGAGGTGCGCGCCGAGCTCGGTTTCGGCGAGCAGGACATCGTGGTCGGTTGCGTGGCGGTGCTGCGCGGACCCAAGGGCCATGCCGACCTCCTGCAGGCGATGGTGCCGCTGTGCAGGACGCATCCGAACCTGCACCTGGTGGTGATCGGCGATGGCCAGCCGGTCATGGATCGGCTGCAGTCGCTGCGCGACGAGCATGGGCTGCAGCAACAGGTCCACCTGCTCGGCTATCGTGACGGCGCGTGCCGGCTGATGGCCGGCTTCGACATCTTCGCGCTGGCTTCGCACAAGGAAGCGGCCGGTACCGTGTTCCTGGAGGCCGCCTATGTCGGGGTACCGATCGTGGCCACGCGCGTAGGTGGCGTGCCGGAGATGGTGGTCGAGGGCAGCAATGCGATCCTCACCCGATTGGGCGACAATGCAGCCCTGACAGGCGCACTGCGCCTGCTGGTGGAAGATCCGGAACGGCGGCGGCAGATGGGCCGCGCCGGGTGGGACTGGATGCACGGCGCGCACCGGTTCACCCCCGATGGCCACGGTGAGACCACCGAACACTACTACCGCCAGTGGCTGAAGGAGCTGGGACATGGCTGATGCCCGAACCGTACCGGTGCTCATGCACCACCACGTCAGTCCGTCGCCGGGCATGATCACCGTGTCACCGGAAAATTTCGAAAGCCAGATCGCCTGGTTGGCCGGCAACGGCTGGACTTCGCTGACACTGGACCAGTACGCCGGCTTCCTGGCCGGCAAGCCGGTGCCGCGCAAGTCGATCGTGATCACCTTCGACGATGGCTACCTGGACAACTGGGTGTATGCGCACCCGATCCTGCAGAAGTACGGCATGCACGCAGTGGTGTTCGTGGTCACCGGCTGGATGGGTGAAGGCCCGGAGCGGCCCCACGCGGGGCTTGCCGGGGCAGTGCTGCCTGCCACGCCGGACCACCGCGGTTGCGAAGCGGCGATCTACGAGCAGAACCGCAGCGACGACGTGATGATGCGCTGGAGCGAAGCGCGCGCGGCCATCGCCGCCGGCACCTTCGAAGTGCATTGCCACACCCATACCCACACCCGCTGGCTGCGCCGCGACGACCTGGACCGCGCACAGCGCCGTGCGGGCCTGAGCCACGACCTGGCAGTCTCGCGCGAAGTCCTGCGGGACAAGCTCGGCGAGGTGTCCGATACGCTGTGCTGGCCTTACGGCGATTTCGACCAGGACCACATCGAGGTGGCACGCGAGCACGGCTTTCGCTACCTGCACACCACCCACCCGTTCGGCCGTAACGTGGTCGGCGGCGATCCGGAACGCATCTACCGCTTCGCGATCCGCAACCGCCCGGCGAGCTGGTTGCGCAAGCGCATCGCCCAGAGCTACACCCCCCTGATCGCGCCGCTGTTCAATGGCTTCAAGGCGCGGCAGAAGAAGATGGTGCCGGGGCCGTGAGCCTCGCGCCGCCTTGCCGCCTGAACGAAAAAACGCCCCGGCATTGCGGGGCGTTTCTGTTTGGGCAAATGCACAGCTGCCTCAGGCGGCGGCTTCACGGACCGCTGCAGACAGGCGGTCCAGCGTGTCCTGCATCAGCGTTGCATCATCGGCCTCGACAGTGACACGCACCACCGGCTCGGTACCGGACGGGCGCAGGAACGCACGGCCACGGCCGGCCACTGACTGCTGCGCGACGGCCAGCGCGGCCTGCACGCTGTCGGCCTGCACGGTGGCCTTGGCCGAGACATTGCCCAGCCGCACGTTGACCGTCTTCTGCGGCACCCGCACCAGCCCCTTCAATGCCTGGCGCAGGGTCTGCCCGCTGTTGCGCAACGCCACCAGCACCTGCAGCGCACTGACGATGCCGTCACCGGTGGTGGCCCGATCCAGGCACAGCAGGTGGCCGGAGGCTTCGCCGCCGAGCACCCCTCCGCCTTCGATCAGCGCCTGGTGCACATAGCGATCACCGACGTTGCTGCGCACGAAAGGAATCTGCAGATCGGCGAAGGCCTTCTCCACGCCGTAGTTGCTCATCAGCGTGCCAACCACCGGGCCGCGCAGGCGGCCTTCGGCTTTCCATGCCCGGGCCAGGATGTAAAGCAGGTCGTCGCCGTCGACCGGGTTGCCCTGGTCGTCGGCCATCAGCACGCGGTCGCCGTCGCCGTCGAAGGCAATGCCGAGATCGGCGCGGGTTTCGCGGACCTTGGCCGCGAGATTGTCGATATGGGTGGAGCCCACGCCGGCGTTGATGTTGACGCCGTTGGGCTCGGCGCCAATGCCGATCACCTCGGCACCCAGCTCGCGGAACAGCAGCGGTGCGATCTGGTAGGTGGCGCCGTGCGCGCAGTCCAGCACCAGGCGTACGCCACGCAGGTCGAACGCGCGCGGCACGCTGGCCTTGCAGAACTCAATGTAGCGGCCGACCGCCTCGCGGCCACGCGACGCCTTGCCCAGCTTCTCCGATTCGACGGTGGTGAACGGAACGTCCAGCGCCGCTTCGAGGGCAAGCTCGGTGGCATCGTCGAGCTTCTCGCCCTGGGCGGAGAAGAACTTGATGCCGTTGTCGTAGTGCGGGTTGTGCGAGGCACTGATGACGATGCCGGCATCCACGCCCAGCGTACGGGTCAGGAACGCCACCGCCGGCGTCGGCATCGGCCCCAGCAGCTGCACATCGGCACCGGCGGCCACCAGGCCGGCTTCCAGTGCCGCCTCGAACATGTAGCCGGAGATGCGGGTGTCCTTGCCGATCACCACGATCGGCCGGCGCCCGTCCTGGCCGCGCTGGGCGACCAGGACACGGCCCAGGGCGTTGCCCAGGCGCAGCACGAAGTCGGCCGAGATCACGCCCTGGCCGACCCGGCCACGGATGCCATCAGTACCGAAGTACTTGCGGCCTCCCATCAAGCCACCTCCGGCGCCGGCTGACGGCCCAGCATCGCCAGCAGGTCGGACAGGCGGTCGCGCAGCTCGCGGCGATCGCAGATCTGGTCGATGGCACCATGTTCGAGCAGGAACTCCGAGCGCTGGAAGCCTTCCGGCAGTTTCTCGCGCACGGTCTGCTCGATCACGCGCGGGCCGGCGAAGCCGATCAGCGCCTGCGGTTCGGCGATGTTGATGTCGCCCAGCATCGCAAAGGAGGCCGAGACCCCCCCGGTGGTCGGATGGGTCAGCACCGAGATGTACGGCAGCCCGGCTTCACGCAGCTTGCCCAGCGCGGCCGAGGTCTTGGCCATCTGCATCAGCGAGAACAGGCCTTCCTGCATGCGGGCGCCACCGCTCTGCGAGAAGCACACGTAGGGCGCCCCGATCTCGACTGCGGTTTCTGCGGCCAGTGCGAAACGCTCGCCGACCACCGAGCCCATCGAGCCGCCCATGAAGGCGAAGTCGAAAGACGATGCGACCAGCGCACGGCCCTTGAGCAGGCCGCGCATGGCGATCAGCGCGTCGTACTCGCCGGTATTCTTCTGCGCGATCTTGATGCGCTCGCTGTACTTCTTCTGGTCCTTGAACTTGAGCAGGTCGGTCGGCCCCAGGCGCGCACCGATCTCGGTGGTGCTGTCGGCGTCGAACAGGGCGGCCAGGCGCGCGCGCGCGCGGATCGCCATGTGATGGCCGCACTTCGGGCAGACTTCCAGGTTCTCTTCCAGTTCCGGACGGTACAACGCGCTGCCGCAGTTGCTGCACTTTTCCCACAGGCCCTCGGGGACACTGCGCTTCTTGCTGGGGGTGTTGTCGGTGCGGATGCCGGACGGCATCAACTTGCTGAGCCAACTCATGCGGGAGGACACTTCCGTTCAGGGCGGCCCGGGGGCCGCAAAGGCGGACAGTCTAGCTCCGCTTTCCCCGCCCGTGCACCCCCTTGCCAGCCGCGGGGCAGCGGGAAAAAACCATGCTGGGACGTACGTTTAGGTGCTGGACGGTGCCCGCCGCCGGCCGGCAGCCTTTGCACGCCAGCCATCAGGAGGACGCCGGCCAGCGGCCGGCAGTCCTGTTACGCGTCCAGCGCCTGCCGCAGCGGGGCGAGGAAGGCCCGGGCGCGCTGCACCGCGTCTTCCGCCGAGCCCGCTTCCGCCAGCGCCGCCACCAGCGCGCTTCCGACCACCACGCCATCGGCCTGGCGGGCCATGGCCGCGGCACTGGCGGCATCCTTGATACCGACGCCCGCCCCCACCGGCACCGCTGCGCGCGCGCGCAACGCCTGCAGGCGGGTACCGGCGGCATCGCTGTCCAGGCGCTCGGACGCGCCGGTGACACCGGCAAAGCTGACGTAGTAGAGATAGCCACGGGCCAGCGCCAGCAGCTTGTCGGCTCGCGCCTCGCTGGTGGTCGGCGACGCCAGCAGGACCAGCGCAAGGCCGGCTGCGTCGAACGCCTGCTGGGCATCGCCCGCTTCTTCCGGCGGCAGGGCGACCAGCAGCACGCCGTCCACGCCGGCGTCGACGGCGGCCTTGGCGAAGGCCGCGTAGCCATGGATCTCCACCGGGTTGAGGTAGCCCATCAGCACCACGGGGGTCTGCACATCGCGTTCGCGGAACTGCGCCACGGCCTGCAGGACGTAGCGGCTGCCGGCGCCGCGTGCCAGCGCGCGCTCGGAGCTGCGCTGGATGGTCGGGCCATCGGCCATCGGGTCGGAAAACGGCACGCCCAGTTCGATCACGTCGGCGCCGGCCTCGACCAGTGCGTGCATGACCGGCACGGTCGCCTCCAGCGAGGGATCACCGGCGGTGACGAAGGGAATCAGCGCCTTGCGCTGCTGTTCGCGCAGACGCAGGAAACAGGCATCGAGTCGGGATACGGGCATTTCAGGCACATCCTTCAATCAGTTCAATCGCATCGCTGGTTCCCCAGTACATCCGGGTGACCTTCCCTTCAAACAGTTCCAGGCGGATGCCCAGGTCCGAACCCGGGTCCTGCCAGGTGAGGTACTCGCCCTGGTCACCGTCGTAGGCATGCGGGCTGGATACCGGCGGCTTCGGGAACTGCGCCATGGCCTGGGCACGGGTCATGCCGATGCGCAGGCCGAAGGGACCGGGCTGTTCAACCGGCAGCTCCGGGTCGTCGCCCGGCTTCAGATCAAATCGGACCACGCGGTCGTCGTCAGTCATCATCGACACGCCCGGCGGCAACCCCCTGCCGTCGTAGTACTCGCAGTCGCCTTCGAAGAACTCTTTCGCGCCCTGTGCCTTCCACGGCCCCAGTGACTTCAGGTCCCCCATGTGCTGGCCAACCAGCACTTCGCCGGCATGGTCCAGTGCAACCGAGGCGACGGCGGGGGCGTTGTCGCCGTTGCTCTCTTCCGCAGACGGCGGATCGACGATCGGCGTACGCGCCATCGGGTCGAGGTCATCGTTGGCGGCCGGCTGCCGTGCGGGCTGCGCGGTGGCTTTGGCAGCCGGCGCAAGCACTGGCGGTTCCGGCGGCTGGCACGCGGCCAGGCCCAGCACCAGCAGAAGCACCCCGCTGTTCCGCAGCAGCGCGCTCACAGCACCAGCCCTTCGCGAGCGGCGATGGTGTGCACGTCCTTGTCGCCACGGCCGGACAGGTTGCACAGCACGATCTGGTCACGCGGACGCTCACGCGCCAGCTTGATCGCCTGTGCCAGTGCGTGGCTGGACTCCAGTGCCGGCAGGATGCCCTCGGTATGCGCCAGCAGGTGGAAGGCCTGCAGCGCTTCTTCATCAGTGATGCCGAGGTAGCGCGCACGGCCGGTATCGGCCAGGAAAGCATGCTCCGGGCCGACGCCCGGATAGTCCAGGCCGGCCGACACCGAGTGGGTCTCGATGATCTGGCCGTCGTCGTCGCACAGCACATAGGTGCGGTTGCCATGCAGCACGCCCGGCCGACCGGCGGCGATCGATGCGGCGTGGCGGCCGGTGCCGATGCCGTCGCCGGCGGCTTCGGCGCCGACGATCTCGACCTGGCGATCGTTGAGGAAGGCGTGGAACAGGCCGATGGCGTTGCTGCCGCCGCCGACGCACGCGGTGATCGCATCGGGCAGGCGGCCATACTCGGCCAGCATCTGCTCGCGTGCCTCGCGGCCAACGATGGCGTTGAAGTCACGGACCATGCGCGGATACGGATCCGGGCCGGCCACGGTGCCGATGATGTAGAAGGTGTCCTGCACGTTGGTCACCCAGTCGCGCATCGCTTCGTTGAGCGCGTCCTTCAGGGTGGCCGAGCCGGAGGTGACCGGCACCACCGTCGCGCCAAGCAGCTTCATGCGGTAGACGTTGATCTTCTGCCGCTCGATGTCGGTGGCGCCCATGTACACCACGCATTCCAGGCCCAGGCGGGCGGCAACGGTGGCACTGGCAACACCGTGCTGGCCGGCACCGGTCTCGGCGATGATGCGCTTCTTGCCCATCCGCGCGGCCAGCAGCGCCTGGCCGATGGTGTTGTTGATCTTGTGCGCGCCGGTGTGGTTCAGGTCTTCGCGCTTGAGCAGGATCTGCGCGCCGCCGACATGGTCGCTCAGGCGCTGGGCGTGGTAGATCGGGCTCGGCCGGCCCACGTAGTGGGCCAGGTCGCGGTCGTAGGCAGCCTGGAATGACGGGTCCTGGCGGGCCTGGTCATAGGCCTGGGCCAGTTCCTGCAGCGGACCCACCAGGGTTTCGGCAACGAAGCTGCCGCCGTAGCGGCCGAAATGGCCCTGGGCATCCGGGAAGGCGTGGTAGTCGGCAATGGGGGAGGCAGACATGGAAGCGACCGCTGGTTCGAGACAGGTGGATACTCTAGCGCACGGGTCTTGACCGGAAAATGGATATTATCTGGCGCATATCGTCAGGAAATCTCACATGAGCCGTTCCCTGCTGCCGCCACTCAATGCGCTGCGTGCGTTCGAGGCCACCGCCCGTCTCGGCGGCGTCGGCCGCGCCGCACACGACCTGCATGTCACCCACGGTGCGGTCAGCCGGCAGCTGAAGCTGCTGGAAGACCATCTCGGCCTGGCGCTGTTCCAGCGTGCCGGTCGCGGCCTGCGCCTGACCGCTGCGGGCACGCGGCTGCAGGCAGCGTGCAGCGAGGCCTTCGGCGGCATCGAAGACTGCGTGCGCGAACTGCGGCGGCCGGCGGCGGCCCCGGCGCTGGTACTGGGCTGCAG
>OKDH01000159.1_pt1 | contig 10657 bp, 10 predicted proteins | sample 1610621 | NCBI WGS metagenome assembly OKDH01 (sample SAMN04436668, study PRJEB24849) | human gut metagenome | biome: human gut; feature: NICU; material: stool | host: Homo sapiens | place: USA: Saint Louis, MO | collected 2010-06-11
CGTTCGTGCGCGTGAGCGGGATGACGGTGAAGGCCAAGCAGAGCCCGAGCGAAGCATGTGGGGCGTGGCTGGGCGCGTTGCGCTGAGGGATCGTGCGGACCAACGGTCCGCACCCACCAAATGCAGGTTGACACCCACCAGATGCAGATCCGCACCCACCAGATGCCGGTTGGCAGCTACCGGGTAGTGCCGGCCGCTGGCCGGCAACCCCATCGGCATCGGGCACCTCGCATGCAGCCGGCCAGCGGCCGGCTCTACCGGCACCCAAAAAGAAGGCCCGCTTTTCAGCGGGCCTTCTGCCTTCTCACGACGAGTGAGTGGGGTGCATCAGGCCGCCGGCTTTTCGCCGGTGGCTTCGGTGGTGATGCGGATCTTCACTTCATCGCTGACGTTCGGGGCATAGGCGCCGACGCCGAAATCGCTGCGCTTCAGGGTGGTGGTGGCATCGAAGCCGGCGGCCGGAACCTTGGCCATCGGGTGCTCGCCGCCGCCGTTGACGGTGACGTCCAGGGTGACCGGCTTGGTGATGCCCTTGATGGTCAGGTCGCCGGTGACGGTCAGCTTGTTGGTGCCGGCCGCTTCCACCTTGGTGCTCTTGAAGGTGGCATCGGCGAACTTGGCGGCGTCGAAGAAGTCGGCGCTCTTCAGGTGCTCGTCGAACTTGGCGGTGAAGCTGTTCAGGCCGCTCAGCGGCAGCTTCACTTCCACGGTGGACTTGGTCACGTCTTCGGCGTTGTACACCAGGGTGCCTTCGACGTTGCCGAAGTGCGCGCTGGGGTTGGAGAAGCCGAAGTGGCTCCACTGCGCCAGTACGTCGGTGTGGCTCGGGTCCAGCTTGTAGGTGCCCGAGGCGATCTTGATCGCTTCGGCGGCCGGCGCGGCATCAGCGGCCGGGGTGGCAGCCTGCTCGGTGGTCGCCGGGGCGGCGGCATCGGCCGCCGGGGCCGCGGTATCGGCCGGCTTGGAGCAGGCGGCGATGGCCAGGGTCAGGGCCAGCGGCAGCAGCAGTTTACGGGTGGCGCTCATCTGAGGAACTCTCCGGATCGTAGGGTGGGTACACGGTGCAGCAAGAGCCCGCCGCGGGACGGCGGGCCCGAAACCGATACAGCGACTTACGCGATGCGCGCCGCTTCGTCGAACGACAGGCGCGGCAGGCGCGGGAACAGGCCCGCCGGATCACCGTAACCCAGGTTGACCAGGAAATTCGACTTGATGGAGGTGCCGGCGAAGAAGGCTTCGTCGACCTTGGCCGGGTCGAAGCCGGACATCGGGCCGGCATCCAGGCCCAGCGCGCGCGCAGCCAGGATCAGGTAGGCACCCTGCAGGCTGCCGTTGCGGATGGCGGCTTCGTGGCGGCCTTCCTGCGGGCCATCGAACCAGGCCTTGGCATCGGTGTGCGGGAACAGGTACGGCAGCTTCTCGTGGAAGTCCAGGTCGAAACCGATGATGACGGTGACCGGCGCAGCCATGGTCTTGGCCAGGTTGCCTTCGGACAGCGCCGGGGCCAGCTTGTCCTTGGCCTCCTTCGAGGTGACGAAGACGAAGCGGGCCGGCGTGGTGTTGGCCGCGGTGGGGCCCCACTTCACCAAGTCGTACAGTTCCTTCAGCAGGCTCTCGGGGACCGGCTTGTCGAGGAAGGCGTTCTGGGTGCGGGCCGTACGGAACAGCTGATCAAGGGCGGCGGCGTCGAGCGCGTGGGACATCGGTGGATCTCCAGGGCGGCGAAAGGAAGTCAGTGCCCGCGGGCGGCGCGGGGCGAAACGACGAGCCGCAGTGTAGAGTGTCGCGACTGTTGCAACACCCAGCAGGGCTGAAACGAATTAATGCCAATGGTGAAACGATCGAGCGCGCCATGGACGGTCACTGACGGCCGTGCGGGCAATGTCCGCCAAGCGGTCGCGCTGGCCTCGGCACTGCGCCAGGGCACCCACCGACCGCTGCTCCTGCAACCGCGCGCACCCTGGCGCTGGCTGTCGCCGCGCCGCCTGCCCGGCGATGTGAATGGCTACGGCGAGGCCTTGGCGACGCTGGCGGCTGAGGCGCCGGCACTGGCGATCGGCTGTGGTCGCCAGGCGGCCGGTGCCCTGCGCGTGCTGCGTGCACGCGGCAGCCAGGTGGTGCAGATCCTCGACCCGCGCATCGGCGCCCGCCATTGGGACGTGGTGGTGGTGCCGGAACACGACGCCCTGCGCGGCAGCAATGTGCTGACCCTGCTCGGCAGCCTCAACCCGGTGGACGACGACTGGCTGGCCTGGGGCCGCGCCGCGTTCGCCGGCTTCAGCACCCTGCCCGGTCCGCGCACCGCACTGCTGGTGGGCGGGCCGACGCCGCTGGCGCCGTGGGACGAGACGGCGATGGTCGGTGTGTTCCAGGCGCTGGCCGAGCAGATCCGCAGCGAAGGCGGCAGCCTGCTGGCCACCACCTCGCGACGCACGCCGCCAGCCCTGGCCGAGATCCTGCGCGCGAAGTTCGCCGACCTGCCGCACGTGATCTGGGGCGATGGTGGCGACGGTACCAATCCCTATGGCGGCCTGCTCGGCTGGGCCAACCGCGTGGTGGTCTCGCCCGATTCGGTGAACCTGCTCTCTGAAGCCTGCGCCACGCGCATGCCGGTAATGGTGGCGCTGGCCGATACCGCGCAGGGCCGGCTGGCCCGGTTCCAGCAGCAGCTGCGCGAACGCGGGCGCTTGCAGCCGCACTGGCTGGACTGGCAGTACGACCGCATCGAGCCATTGCGCGAAACCGCGCGCGTGGCGGCGGAAGTAAAGCAGCGCCTGGCCTTGGGGTAGTGCCGGCCGCTGGCCGGCAACGCTGTGCGCATTACCGGACACCCTGCCGATGCCGGCCAGCGGCCGGCACTACCGGGGTGCGCAGCGATTTCTGAACATTTCAATCCGCCCATACCGTTAGAGTCCGGTGTCCCCCACCGGACCGAATGCCTTCATGCGTACCCTGCTCCTGCTGCCCCTGGCCCTGCTCGCCGCGTGTTCGACCGCGCCCACCGAGCTGGACCCGATCTCCTATCAATGCCAGCAGCAGCTGGATGCGTACCGCGAACAGCCGGCGCTGCGCGATCCGAAGACGGGCGAGCGCCCGCCGCTGCCGATCGCCCCGATCAGCGATGCCTGCGACAGGGAACTCCAGCGCAAGGGCGTGGATCGCCCGCTGCGCTGAGCAGCGTATGATCGGCGCGCGGGCCTGCCCGCCGTTGAAGGTACCGACATGGATCGTTTTTCCCGCCTGCGCCGCGCCGCGCTGCTGATCGCCAGCCTGCTGGCGACCGCACCGGCCTGGGCCGACAGCACCGCCTGCCGCGAGCGCTACCCGAGCGTGGCGTCGCAGGCGGCGATGCTGGATGTCGCCTGGACCACCGCCGAACGCCTGGACGCGCTGCCCGATGTGGACGTGGTGGTGGCCGCGCGCGGTGGCCAGGACCTGAGCCGCTATGGCCTGCGCCACAGCCACCTGGCCTTCCTGCTGCGCGAGGACGACGGCCGCTGGCGCGCGATGCACCTGCTCAACCGCTGCAAGACCGACCGCTCGCAGCTGTACCACGAGGGCCTCGGCAACTTCGTCGGCGAGAGCGGCGGCCATACCGACCTGCGCATCGGCGTGCCGTCGGCCCCCTTGCGTGCAGCGCTGCGCGCGATGCTGGTGCCGCCCTCGATCCAGCCCAAGGCGCTGCACGAAGCGAAGTACAACGTGGTCGCCTACCCGTTCGCCACCGACTACCAGAACTCCAACCAGTGGGTGCTGGAAGTGCTGGCGGCGGCGATGGCGCAGGCCGAAGGCGCGCCGGCCATCGTCAAGCGCGAACAGGCACAGCAGTGGCTGCACCAGCAGAAGTACCAGCCCAGCGTGCTGCATATCGGCCTCGGCAAGCGCGTGGGTGCGCGCCTGTTCGTGGCCAACGCCACCACCACCGACCATCCGGCCGGCGAACGCATCTCCGGCAACTATTCGGTGGTGACGGTGGAATCGGTGTTCGACTTCCTGCACCAGCGCAGCCAGCTGCAGCAGGAACTGGTGATCCCCCACGTGCCGGTGGCCGGTGCCACTGCCGCCGCCCCCTGAATTCCGCTAGGAGAACGATATGCGTCCGCTGCTTGCCTCTGTGTTGTCGATGGTGATCGTCACCGGCCTGGCCTGGTCGACGGCCGCCCACGCCGAACGCCGTATCGTGATCATCCATGACCCGGGTCCGCAGGGACCGAGCCTGGAAATGTCCACGCAGATGGTGGCCTCGGCCCGCGCCGCAGCAGCGAAGGAAGCCCAGGACGCGGCCGACGCCGGCCGGCCGCTGGCCCGCCCGCAGCAGATCAAGCTGCCGCAGATGGAGGTGAGTGCGATCGCCACCACCGTCGATGGCCGCCGCGAAGTGCTGCTGCGTGATGCCAACGATCCGCAGAACACCGCATCGATGCAGTATCCGCGCGGCATCGGCGACCCGGCCGTGCAGTTCACCGTGGGCCAGACCGTGAATTTCGAGCCGACCGGCAACGACCAGGGCTGGCAGCTGAAGGACAACCAGGGCCGCCCGCTGGAATACCTGCCCGAAGCCACCGGCCCGCGCGACATCTTCGATACCCGGCGCTGAGCCGCCGTCCCCACGCTGACCAGGAGGTCTCCATGTTCCGTTGCCTGCGCGTTCCCGCTTCTGCCCTGCTGCTCTCCGCGCTGCTGGTGCCCACCGTCCATGCCGGCGCCGCGCCGGAGTTGAACAGCAGCGAGGCCAGCGTGCTGATCACCTCGCTGATCGTGGTCTCGGTGCCGCTCGCTGCGTCGGCGGGCCTGTCCGAACTGTCGAAAGCGCCGTTCAAGGCCAGCGAACGCAATGGCAGGGTTGCCCGCACCAAGGCGGTGCCGCTGCCACCGATGGAAGTGAAAAAGGTGGAGACCACGGCGGCGGGCGAGCGCCAGGTGCAGCTGCAGGTGCCCGACAAGGCCGATCAGACCGCCACCCTGCGCTGGCCGGCGCGCGTGCATGAAGACCAGACGGCGGCCTTCGTGGTCGGCCAGCAGGTGCATTTCGACCCCACCGAGGCCGGTGCCGGCTGGACCGTGAAGAGCGCACAGGGCCAGGCGCTGGCCTACGTCCCCACCGCCTACGCCGCGGGCGATGTGATGAGCGAAGCGTTGTAAAGCTGAACAAGCGGTTTTGGCTTTGCCGCGGGCCGAGCGGATAATGGGCAATCCCCTTTGTCCCCCCTGGCTCGCGATGTCCGTGCGTCCTGCCCCTGTGTTTGCCCCGCTGACCGCCCGCGCCCTGGTGCTGGCGGTATTGGCGATGGGCGCGGTGGTGCTGCTGTCCAACGTGCTGGTGCAGTACCCGATCAACGACTGGCTGACCTGGGGTGCCTTCAGTTATCCGGTCGCGTTCCTGGTCAGCAACCTGATCAACCGCCGCTTCGGCCCGGGCCCGGCGCGCCGCGTAGCGTGGATCGGCTTCGCGGTGGCGGTGCTGCTGTCGATCTGGGTGGCCACGCCGCGCATCGCCGTTGCCTCGTGCTCGGCCTTCATCGTGGCGCAGTTGCTGGACATCACCGTGTTCGACCGCCTGCGCCGTGGCAGCTGGTGGCGCGCACCGATGGTGGCCACGACCTGCAGTGCGACGGTGGATACCACCATTTTCTGGTCGATCGCGTTTGCCGGTTCCACCCTGCCGTGGGTGAGCTGGGCAGCCGGCGACCTGGCAGTGAAGCTGGCGATCGGCGTGTGCCTGCTGGCCCCGTTCCGCGCGCTGCTGTGGAAGATGGCGCCGCTGCGCGCGACCAGCTGACCGCACATGCTCTGGTAGGTGCCGACCTTGGATGGCACATGAGCACGGTAGGTGCCGACCCTTGGTCGGCACGCTCCATCAGAGTTCATCACCGCTGACAGATTGTGCCGACCAACGGTTGGCACCTACCAACAGCGGATCATCCCCGGGCAATTGTTCTAATGGGTGCACCCATCACCCGAACGGCAACGCTGCCGCTCTGCACGCTGCCGTAATCGCGGCACACGCCTCTTCAATCGCGGGCGTGGTCGGTGCCAATCGCGGGCGCCGGTCCAGCGTGCAGGCCAGGCCGACATCCAGCAGCGTGGCATGCGCGCCATGCAGTGCTTGCGCAGTGTCTTCCGGAAGGAAACCGGCAACCGCCAACGCATCGATCAGCGACGGCGTGTCGCGTGGCTGCAACAGCGCGGAATGCTGCGCACTACGCGCCAGCACGCCGGTCTGCAGCAGGAACTCCAGGTCCACCACGCCACCGGCACCCTGTTTCAGGTCCAGCCGCGCGGCATCGCTGCGGTCCAGTTCAGTGCGCATGCGGCCGCGCATCTTCAGCACATCGGCATACAGCGTGGCCGGATCGCGCTCACGACCCAGTGTCTGTGCGCGCACCTGTTCGAAATCGGCCAGCAGGCTGGCATCACCGGCCACACCGCGTGCGCGGACCAGGGCCTGGTGTTCCCAGGTCCACGCGCGTTCGCGCTGGTATTCGGTGTAGCTGGCCAACGAAGACACCAGCGAACCCTTGCCACCGTCCGGGCGCAGGCGCACGTCGATGTCGTACAGGCGCCCGGCGGCGGTGACCGCACCAAGCAGCGCCATCACCTTCTGTGCCAGTCGTGCATACCAGCGCCCCGGTTCCAGCGGACGTGCGCCATCGCTGGCCTCCACGCCGGCCGGATTGTCGTGCAGGAACACCAGGTCCAGGTCGGAACCGAAGCCCAGCTCAAGCCCGCCGAGGCTGCCGTAGCCGATGATCGCGAAACGTCCACCGGGAATCCCGCCGTGCGCGGCGCGCATGTCCGCCTCGGCCATCGCCAGCACGGTGGTGACCACCGCCTGCGCCAGCTCGGCCAGTTGCCGCGTGCTGTCCACCGCACCCTGGCGGCCATCCAGCGTGGCCAGTGCCATGCGGAAGCTGAGCGCCAGCCGCGTCTCGTTGAGCCAGCGCAGTGCGGATTCGGGATCTTCCACCGCCAGCACCTGCTGGCACTCGGCCAGCATACCGGCCGCATCGGGCATCGGCCCGGACACGCGCACGTCCAGCAGTTCGTCCAGCAGCAGCGGGTACGCGGCCAGCCGCTCGGCCAGCAGCGCGCTGCGCGCCAGCACGTCGACCAGCCGCGCCAGCGCGCTGGGCTGTTCGTCCAGCAGCGCGAGATAGCTGGTCCGGCGCAGCACCGCCTGCAGCAGGCCAAGCACGCGCCTGAGCGCGGCGTCGGGTTGCGGCGAACGCGTGGCCGCATGCAGCAACGCGGGCAGTACGCGATCCAGCCGGGCACGCGCGGCATCGGACAATGACTTCACGCCGGTGCCCTGCGCGAAATCACGCAATGACTGGTCCGCGCCGTTGGCATCGAGGAAACCGGCTTCAGCCAGCAGCGGTGCGTTGCTGCCCTCGGGCAGGCTACGCCAGTAGTTGGCCAGCGCGTCGGGCGCGGCCTGGCCCTTGCGCGGTGCCAGCAGCGCGGCGAATTCGGTACTGACCCGCTGCTGCTGTTCGGCCAGCGCCGCGCGCAACACGTCCCAGTCCGGGTAGCCGAGGCCGACGGCGATGCGCTCGCGGTCCAGTGCATCGCTGGGCAGCACGTGGGTCTGCGCATCGCGCAACATCTGCAGGCGATTCTCCAGGCGGCGCAGGAACAGGTAGGCCTCGCGCAGCGCACTGCCGTCCTCGGGCGCGATCTGCCCCGCAGCCACCAGCGCGTCCAGCGCCACCAGCAGGCGGCGCTCGCGCAGCGCAGGTTCGCGGCCACCGCGGATCAGCTGCAGCGCCTGGCACAGGAACTCGATCTCGCGGATGCCACCGGCGCCGCGCTTGATGTCTTCGTGCAGCTCGCGGCGCGCGACTTCGGCGGTGATCGCCGCCTTCATCTCGCGCAGGCCATCGAGCGCAGTGAAATCCAGGTAGCGGCGGTACACGAACGGGCGCAGGGTCTGCAGCCACGCTTCACCGGCCTCGATATCACCGGCGACAGCGCGCGCCTTCAGCCACGCATAGCGCTCCCAGTCGCGGCCTTCCCGCTGGAAGTACTGGTCCATCGCCGCGAACGACAGCGCGACGCGGCCGGCGCTGCCGAACGGGCGCAGGCGCAGGTCGACGCGGTGGCTGAAGCCATCGACGGTGGTTTCGTCCAGCAGCTTGGCCAGGCGCTGGCCGAGGCGGGCGAAATACTCTTCAGCGGCCAGCGCGCGCGGGCCGTCGGATTCGCCGCCGTGCGGATAGGCGTAGACCAGGTCGATATCGGAACTGAAGTTGAGCTCGCCGCCGCCGAGCTTGCCGAGGCCGAACACCACCAGCTGCTGCGCGGCGCCTTCGCCATCGCGGACCACACCGTGCCGCTGGGCGAATTCCTGCTGCAGCGCGTCCAGCGCCAGCCGCAGGCAGTCCTCGGCCAGGGTGGTGGCGCCAGCCAGGGTCTGTGCCACGTCGTCCAGACCGGTCAGGTCGCGCCAGATCAGCCGCGTCGACATGGCAGTACGCCAGCGCCGGATCTGCGCCGGCCAGTCGCTGGGCTGCAGCGGATCGAGCACCGGTGGCGGGATCGGCGGGCAACCGGGCGCGGCCAGCTGCGCCAGCAGCGCCGGTTGCCGCACCAGGGTGTCCAGCGCGAAGTCGCTGGTCACCGCCAACCGGCTCAGCAGCGGCAGCAGATCGGTCGGGATGGGTTCGGGCAGGACCTGGGCCAAGCGCGCCAGCGCGCGGTCGACAAGAGGCTGCAGGGCGGCGGGCAGGTCAGCGGGGGCGAGGGTCATGGGTCTGATTGTATCGACCCGGCTGGGGCGCAACGGACCCAGTAGTGCCGGCCGCTGGCCGGCAAATCCGATGATCCTGCCGAAGGTTACTGGGGTTGCCGGCCAGCGGCCGCCACTACCGATACTGGGAGCCGCGCATTCATACTGGGCGACAGGCAATAAAAAAGCCCGCTTGCAGCGAACTGCCAGCGGGCTCTGCTCCCTCCCCCACGTCGGGATGCAGGGCCATCGTGCGGGCTGCGAAAGCACTTTGCACGCTGCACTGCAAAACAGAACCGGTGGGTATGGGTGAGCCCCTGGGGGAAAAGCCATTCCACGAAGGTAGAACCCCCCGTACGGATGAGGATGGCCGATAATCGGGATTCCCCCCAGAAACACTGTCGTCATGTCTGTTGATCGCATCGCCAACGCGCGTCTCCGTGACCGCGTGGTCTCCGCCGAGGCCGCAGCCGCGCTGATCCAGCCCGGTGAAACCGTGGCCATGAGCGGCTTTACCGGCTCCGGCTATCCCAAGGCCGTTCCCGTCGAACTGGCCCGCCGCATCGAAGCGGTGCATGCCCAGGGCAATCCCTTCCAGATCAAGCTGATGACCGGCGCCTCGACCGCGCCGGAACTCGATGGCGCGCTGGCCAAGGCCGATGGCATCGCCATGCGCATGCCGTTCCAGAGCGACCCGGACGCGCGCAACCGCATCAACGAGGGCAAGCTGGATTACATCGACATCCACCTCAGCCACGTTGCCCAGCACGTGTGGTTCGGCTTCTATGGCGAGATCGATACCGCCGTCATCGAAGTCTCGGCCATCCGCGAAGATGGTTCGCTGGTGCCCTCCACCTCGGTCGGCAACAACAAGACCTGGCTGGACCTGGCCAGGAAGGTGATCGTCGAGGTCAACGAATGGCAGCCGGCCGGTGTCGACGGCATGCATGACATCTACTACGGCACCGCGCTGCCGCCGCACCGCAAGCCGATTCCGCTGGTGAACGCCAACGACCGCATCGGCGATACCGCGCTGCGCTGCGACCCGGACAAGATCGTGGCCGTGGTGCGTACCAACGGCCCGGACCGCAACAGCCCGTTCAGCCCGATCGATGCAACCAGCGAGCAGATCGCTTCGCACCTGATCGAGTTCCTCAAGCACGAGGTGAAGAAGGGCCGCCTGCCGCCGAACCTGCTGCCGCTGCAGTCGGGCGTGGGCAACATCCCCAACGCCGTGCTGGCCGGCCTGGCCAAGAGTGGTTTCCGCGACCTGGCCGCGTTCACCGAAGTGATCCAGGACGGCATGCTCGACCTGCTGCGCGACGGCGTGCTGAGCTACGCCTCCTGCACCGGCTTCGCGCTGAGCCCGCAGGCGAATGAGACGTTCAAGGAGAACATCGATTTCTACCGCGAGCGCATCATCATGCGCACGCAGGAAATCTCCAACCACCCGGAACTGGTGCGCCGCCTGGGCTGCATCGGCATGAACGGCATGATCGAGGTGGACATCTACGGCAACGTCAATTCGACGCACGTGATGGGCACGCGGATCATGAACGGCATCGGCGGTTCCGGTGACTTTGCCCGCAACGGTTTCCTGTCGGCGTTCCTGAGCCCGTCCACCGCCAAGAACGGCACCATCTCGGCGATCGTGCCGATGGCCAGCCATGTCGACCACACCGAGCACGATGTGTCGGTGATCGTCACCGAACAGGGCCTGGCCGATCTGCGCGGCCTGACCCCGCGCAAGCGCGCGCAGGTGCTGATCGACAACTGCGCCCACCCGGACTTCCGCCCGCAGCTGCAGGATTACTTCGACCGTGCCAGCCGCGAGAGCTACGGCAAGCACACCCCGCACCTGCTGCCGGAAGCGTTGTCGTGGCACCAGCGCTGGCTGGATACCGGCACGATGAAGGGCTGAGGCCCGCT
>OKDH01000162.1_pt1 | contig 10349 bp, 8 predicted proteins | sample 1610621 | NCBI WGS metagenome assembly OKDH01 (sample SAMN04436668, study PRJEB24849) | human gut metagenome | biome: human gut; feature: NICU; material: stool | host: Homo sapiens | place: USA: Saint Louis, MO | collected 2010-06-11
GTGGCGGCGCGCGTGCGCGCGGTGCTGCGGCGTACGCTGCGCGCCTCGCGCGTGGACGCGCCCACTGCGCTGCGCGTCGGCCCGCTGCTGATCGACTCGGCCACCCACGCCGTGCACGTGGAGGGCGAAGGCTATAGTCACGAAGTGCTGCTCACGCTCACCGAGTTCAAGCTGCTGCACTGCATGGCGCTGGCACCGACCCGCATCTTCAGCCGCAGCGAGCTGATGCACGAATGCCTGCCGGAAAGCGAAGCGCTGGAGCGCACTGTCGACAGCCATGTCAGCAAGCTGCGCCGCAAGCTGGACGAAGTGGGCATGGTCAATGTTCCGGCCAGTGTGCGCGGCGTCGGCTACCGGTTGATGGCTGACCGCTGATGGCCCGACTGCGCCGTTCCGGGCTCAGCCGCCACATCATCGTCTCGATGTCGCTGATGGTGATCGGCGTCATCGTGATGATGATCCTGTCGTCGTGGCTGCTGTACGCGGTGCTGGTCGAGTTCTTCCCCGGAAGTACCGAAGAGCCGGAAAGCTGGCTGCCGACCGGGCCGGAGCTGGCATGGATGGTGGGCGTGATCCTGACCGGCCTGGCGCTGGCCATCGCCGCCTCGTTCCGCCTCGCCCACCGCATCCTGTCGCCGTTGAATTCGCTGGTGGACAGCGTGCGTGCGCTCGCCAGCGGTGACCTTGGGGCGCGCGCCAGCGTCGAGGAGAATTCTCCGGGCGAAGTGGCAACCCTGGTTGAGGACTTCAATGCGATGGCGCGCCGCCTGCAGCACATGGAGAGCGAGCGCGCGATGTGGCATGCGGCCATCGCACATGAGCTGCGTACTCCGGTGACGATCCTGCGCGGCCGCCTGCAGGGACTGGCCGAGGGCGTGTTCCAGCCGGACGAGTCGCAGTTCCGCAGCCTGCTCGCCCAGGTCGAAGGGCTGTCGCGACTGATCGAAGATCTGCGCGTGCTGAGCCTGTCCGACAATGCGCGGCTGGACGTGCGTCGCGCACGCACCGACGTGGTGGCCGAGGTGCATTCGGTGATGACGCTGGTCGACCCGCAGTTCCGCGCTGCGGGCTTCGTGCTGGAACTGGAAACCAGCCGCGAGGAACACAACGCGCACTGTGATCCCACGCGCCTGCGCCAGGCGCTGCTGGCGCTGCTGGAAAACGCGCGTCGCTATGCCAGCCCAGGCAAGGTGCGGATCGCCGTGCATGACACGCCGGGCCATGTGCAGGTGGCCATCGAGGATGAAGGCCCGGGCATCGATCCCGGACTGCATGCCGACATCTTCACTCCGTTCATGCGCGCCGACGGCTCACGTTCGCGCCAGGGCGGTGGCAGCGGGCTCGGCCTGGCGGTGGTCAAGGCCATCGCCGATGCACATGGTGGCCATGCTTACTGCACGCCCGGCAGCTGCGGCGGCAGCCGTTTCGTCATCGAACTGCCGCGCCAGTAGCCGGACCAGCGGCCTGCGTGCGCAGGTGTGCTCCCAGCGCGGCCAGATTGGCGTCGATCGCATCCATTTCCTCACGCTGCTGCGCCGGCAACTGCTGGCGAAGCTGCACACGCAATGCCTGCCATGCCGGTACCGCGTGCGCACTGGCAGTGGCCACGGCCGCAGACAGCAGTACCTGCTCGTCGCCCAGCGGCAACCCATAGCCGCCGTCCTGCAGCAGCGTCCCCGGGCGCAACCACTGCCCACTCTGCGCCAGCAGGCCGCGCAGGCTGCGGGTTTCCGCGCTGTTGGCAGCAGCCAGCAGCTGCCGCTTGAGCACATCGCGTGCCCGCAGCTCGGCACGCCGCTGTGCGGCCTGTTCCAGCAACAGCAGGCCGGCACTGGCGCGCAGGTCGCCCTTCAGCAGCCACGGTGCCCGTTGTTCTGCCGGCAGCTTCAACCAGCCGCGCACATCGCGCGCGGGCAAGCTCAGCTGGGTCGCTGCCACTGTGAACAACTGCTGATAGTGGTCGCGCGCGGAAGCGAAGTAATAGCCCTGTGCCTGCGCGGCGTTGCGGTCCGTGAGTACCCGCTCGTCGAGCATGCCCAGCCGCGCCAGCCGGCGCTTGAGACCACGCGGACTCAGCTGGGCCAGCCCGGCCTCGCCCAGCCGCGGCACTCCGGCCTGCAGCAGCTTGGCGGTCTCCACCGCACAGTTGTTGCTGACGAAGTAATAGCGCCCGTCATAGCTCCAGTGCACCTGGGCGGTGCGCTCGAGCAGGCTGGCGATCTCATCGCGCTGCAGCCGCAATGGCAGCGACTGCAGGCCGCGCAGTTCGACCTTGGTGTACTCGTCCACCACCTGCTGCAGCGGCAGCACGAACAGCCGCGACGGGTAGCCGCCGGTCAAGCCGCGCCAGTTGGATATCTGCACGTCGCCCACGAACGCGCGGAAGGACAGCACGCGGTGGTGTTCGAGATCCAGCCTGCAGTCCGGCCCCGGTGCGCGCCCGGGCCTGCAGATCACCAATCGCAGCATGCTGTGGCCCCAGCGGCTCATCGGCTGCGCGCTGCCTTCGGCGAACAGGTAATCCACGGCGTAGACACGCGCGGGGTCGAGCTGCAGCAGCGATGCCGCCCCCTCTTCCGATTCGGCCTGCAGCAAGGGCAACGCGGTCGCGCAGTGCGACTGCGGCAGCGATGGCGGGGTTCCGAAATGGGCCTGGTACCACCGCGCCAGTGCCGGGCGCCGGCAGGCGAACTCGCTGTCGAGCACGAAATGCTCGGCGTTCACTGCCAGGTACTCGGCCGGGTCCTTCAGTTCATACGCATCGGGGCTGCGGTCACGGAAGTCGTTGTCGCCACGGCCGAGATGCCAGGGCTTGCGCTGCCAACCCGCGAGGTCACGCCATCGCATGCTCTGCGACCAGTTCGCACCGCCACGGTCGGCGACGTGCGTCAGTTCGTGTACCAGCGCGCTGCGGCGTGCGCGCCGGGCGCCCGGCGCACTGTCGCCCAGCAGACTCCGGCGCAACGCGATACGGCCAGCGAAGGTGCGGCCATGCACATCGGCCGGCAGGTCATCCGTCCAGCGCACCCGTACCTGCGCCGGCAACGCAGCCAGCAGGCCGTCCGGCAATAGTGACTGCACGTCGGCCAGGGTCTGGCTGGCGAGCCGCTGCTGCGCCGGATCGAGACCGGACGGATCAAGCTGCAGGCGATCAGCTGCAGACGCGACGTGGGCGGGCAGCAGTAGAGCCACGCCAAGCGTGGCGGCGTTCCGTGCAGATGTCATGGAATTGCCGGCCAGCGGCCGGCACTACCCGAAGGCCGGATCAACGCGCCAGCAGTGTGCGGGCCAGTTCCAGGTCGCTCTGCTGCTGCGCGGCGGCGCTCTGCTCACGCAGGTGGGCCAGTGCGGCCTGCAGGCGGGCGCCACGGATCTGGCCGTCGCTGGCAACGAACGCAGCGGCATCGTCGCGCGCGGCCAGCACCACCTTGTCGTCACCCGAGCTGCTGCCCGAGGAGCCGGAGGAAGCACCGGTGGCAGAACCGGCCGAGGTGCCGGCGAAGCTGGAAGCAAAGCCGGCCAGCGGCAGGGACAGCAGGGCGAGCAGTAGAAGCGGACGGGTCATCGGTTCGAAGCCGGTTGTGAGGATGCGTGGAGCGTAACGGGTGCGTGAAGGATTTGCCCGGCTCAGGCGTCAAACAGCTTGCCGGGATTCAGCCGCGCTTGGGGATCGAACGCGCGTTTGACCGCTTTCATCAGCGCGATTTCGGCCGGGCCGCGGGTGCTGTCCAGGTAGCCCTTCTTGACCAGGCCGATGCCATGCTCGGCCGAGATGCTGCCGTCGAAACGCGCCAGCACCTGCGCCAGCAGCTTGGTGACGTGCTCGCACTGCGCCACGAAATCGGCGTCACTGGTGTCGTCGGGCTTGAGCACGTTGATATGCAGGTTGCCGTCGCCGATGTGGCCGAACCAGACCACGTCGAAGTGCGGGTAGGCTTGCCCGATCAGCGCCTGGGTCTCGGCCAGGAACGCCGGCATCGCCGAGATCCGTACCGAGACGTCGTTCTTGTAGGGTTTGCAGCGCGCCAGCGATTCGGTGATGCCTTCGCGCAGGCGCCACAGCTGGGCGGCCTGGGCGTCGCTGGCACTGATCACCCCGTCGCTGACCCAGCCGTTGCCCATGCAGTCCTCGAAGGCCGCCATCGCCGCCGCTTCCTGCGCTTCGTCGTTGGCGGCGAACTCGGTGACCACGTAGTACGGGTGCACCTCGTCGAACGGCGCCTGCGCGCCGTGCGCCAGCACATGTTCCAGCGCGCGGTCGGTGAAGAACTCGAAGGCCTGCAGCTGCAGGCGCGCGCGGAACGCGGCGAACACCTGCATCAGCACTTCGAAGCTGGGTACGGCCAGCAGCATCACGTTGCTGGCCGGCGGCGGATCGGTCAGCTTCACCGTCGCCTCGACGATCACCCCCAACGTACCTTCCGAACCAATCAGCAGCTGGCGGAAGTCATAGCCGCTGGAGTTCTTGATCAGGCCCTTGTTGAGCTCGAGCAGTTCGCCACTGGCGGTGACCACCTTCAGCCCGGCGATCCACTCGCGGGTGTTGCCGTAGCGGATCACGCGGATGCCGCCGGCATTGGTGGCGATGTTGCCGCCGATCGTGCACGAGCCGCGCGCGGCGAAATCCACCGGGTAGATCAGGCCGTGGTCCAGCGCGGCGTTGTGCACGGCTTCCAGCGGCATGCCGGCCTGCACCACCAGGGTGCGGTCGACCGCGTCGTAGGCCAGTGCCTTGTTCATCCTCTCCAGGCTGAGCACCAGCTCGCCGTTGGCCGCCACCGCGCCACCCGAGAGGCCGGTGCGGCCGCCCGACGGCACCACCGCCACGCCCTCGGCGGCACTCCAGCGCATCACCGCCTGTACCTCCTCGACCGTGGCCGGCAGTGCGACCGCCAACGGCGCAGGCGTCCAGCGCCGGGTCCAGTCGCGCCCGTAATGCTCCAGGTCGGCCGGGTCGGTCTTCAGCTTCAGGCCGGGACAGGCCTGCTGCAGCGAGGCAATGCGGGAATCGGTCATGACGGTCCAGCGCGGGGCGTGAAGAACGGGCAAGCGTGCCAGCGGCACGCGCCAGCGTCCAGCCCCGCAGCCGGGCCGATAGCTACGGATGCAACCAATTGCGCACTGCACCATGAGCGCCGTGATCTGGCATAGTGGTCAGCCCCTGTCCCACTGGCCGTGTTGCCCCATGTCGCCGAAGAAGACCTCGTTCCCGAAGCAGGATATCCGCGTGCTGTTGCTGGAGGGGGTCAGCCAGACCGCCGTGGAGGTGTTCAGCGCCGCCGGCTACAGCCAGATCGAAGCGCACACCAAGGCGCTGCCCGAGGACGAATTGAAGGCACGCATCGCCGAGGCGCACATCGTCGGCATCCGCTCACGCACCCAGCTCAGCGCCGAGGTGCTGGCCGAGGCCAAGCGACTGATCGCGGTGGGCTGCTTCTGCATCGGCACCAACCAGGTCGACCTGGATGCGGCCGAACTGGCCGGCATCCCGGTGTTCAATGCGCCCTATTCCAACACCCGCAGCGTGGCCGAGCTGGTGATCGCCGAGGCGATCATGCTGACCCGCGGCATCCCGCAGAAGAACGCCGAATGCCATCGCGGCGGCTGGTCGAAGTCAGCCAGCGGCAGCCATGAAGTGCGCGGCAAGACGCTGGGCATCATCGGTTATGGCCACATCGGCACCCAGGTCGGCGTGCTTGCCGAATCGCTGGGCATGCAGGTGATCTTCCACGACGTGGAAACCAAGCTGGCACTGGGTAATGCGCGTGCAGCGGCCAGCCTGGACGACCTGCTGGCACGCGCCGACATTGTCACCCTGCACGTGCCGGAGACGCCGGCCACGCAGTGGATGATCGGCAGCACCGAGCTGGCGAAGATGCGCAAGGGCGCGCACCTGATCAACGCCGCCCGCGGCACCGTGGTCGACATCGATGCGCTGGACGCTGCGCTGGCCAGCGGCCACGTCGGTGGTGCCGCGCTGGACGTGTTCCCGGTTGAACCGAATGGCAACGGCGATATCTTCGAGTCGCCGCTGACCCGTCACGACAACGTGATCCTGACCCCGCACGTCGGTGGCAGTACGCTGGAAGCGCAGGACAACATCGGCGTGGAAGTGGCGGCCAAGCTGGTGCGCTACAGCGACAACGGCAGCACCTTGTCGGCGGTCAACTTCCCGGAAGTGACCCTGCCCGAACACGAAGACAGCCTGCGCCTGCTGCACATCCACCAGAACGTGCCGGGCGTGCTGTCCAGGGTCAACGAGATCTTCTCGCGCCACAACGTCAACATCGACGGCCAGTTCCTGCGTACCGACCCGAAGGTGGGCTACGTGGTGATCGACATCACCGCCAGCGAGGAACAGGCCGCCGCCGTCCGCGACGAACTGGCCGCCATTCCAGGAACGTTGCGTACGCGCATCCTGTATTGACGCGCGCTGTATTGACGCGCGTCCCGCCTTGCACGTGTAGAGCCGAGCCCATGCTCGGCTGCGGTTCCGGCCTGCATCGAGCCGAGCATCGGCTCGGCTCTACAGGTTGCTAGCGCGCCAACCACCGGCGCGCCATGCGCTGCATCGATTCATCCGATTCGGGGTCGACCGCGACTTCGGTCACCGCCCGCCAGGCCAGGTCGAGCGATTCCTCGCTGAGCACGAAGGCCTCGCCACCCAGCGCCCGGATCACGAAACGCACGTCGTAGTGCCAGTGCCCCGGCACGTCCTTGCGCTCGGGAATCCAGTGCTTGTCCAGATCGAAGATGGCCGGGTCTTCCAGTACCAGGCCGCTCAGGCCGGACTCCTCCTCGGCTTCCTTCAGCGCCACCTGCGCCAGATCACGGTCGCCGTCGGCGTGACCGCCCAGCTGCAGCCAGCGCTGCAGCTTTCGGTGATGGGTGAGCAGCAGGCGCTGGCCGTCGGCACTGACCAGCCAGCAGCTGGCGGTGAAATGCCCGGCCAGCCGTTCGCGACGGAACGGATCTTCTGGATCGTCCAGCAATGTGCCGAATTCGGCAGCCAGTGCGTCGTGGGCGGGCTCGCGGCGGGCATAGTCCCGCAACAGGCCGCGTAGGCGATCGTCAAGCACGGCAAGGGTTTCGGCGGTCTGGCGCATGAATGGGGGCGGTTCGGAAAAATACTGCTCATTATCGCCGTTCATTGTTGCGATTGCGCTTGTGCGTTGGCTTCAGCTTTGGCTAAGGTACAGCGGGCCGTTCGCACGGCCTTCACCGTTCAAGGTTGCCGGCAACGTATCGGCGGCCCACCCCATCCGATCATTAGGAAGTACTGCATGCTGAAAGCTCTGTTGAGGGTCAAGCCGGTCCAGCCGGCCGGGCACGTCGATGCCGGCGAACCCATCGAAGGCAGCCTGGACGGCGAAGCCACGCTGAAACGGACCCTCACGGCTAAACACCTCATCCTGCTTGGCGTGGGTGCGGTGATCGGCGCTGGTATCTTCGTGCTGACCGGCCAGGCCGCGGCCAACCACGCCGGCCCGGCGGTGATGCTGTCGTTCGTGCTGGCCGGCTTCGCCTGCGCCCTGGCGGGCCTGTGCTACGCCGAGTTCGCGGCGATGATGCCGGTCTCCGGCAGTGCCTACTCCTATTCGTATGCCACCCTCGGCGAAGGCATGGCCTGGTTCATCGGCTGGTGCCTGGTGCTGGAGTACCTGTTCGCCTCGGCGTCGGTCGCGGTGGGCTGGTCGGCCTACCTGATCAGCTTCATCACCACCACGCTGCACATGCCCTTCCCGGACCTGCTCAGCGCCGCGCCCATCGCCTGGACCGGCAGCGAGTTCGTCTCCTCCGGCAAGCTGTTCAACCTGCCGGCGGTGCTGATCGTGGCGGCGGTGTCCGGCCTGCTGTACGTGGGCGTGACCCAGTCGGCGTTCGTCAACGCCATCATCGTGGCGATCAAGGTCACCGTCATCTGCCTGTTCATCGGCATCGGCGCGGCCCACATCGATCCGGCCAACTGGCAGCCCTTCATTCCGGAAAACACCGGCGTGCCGGGTGAGTTCGGCTGGAGCGGCATCTTCCGCGCGGCCACCATCGTCTTCTTCGCCTACATTGGTTTCGATGCGGTCTCCACCGCCGCCGGCGAAACCAAGGATCCCCAGCGCAACATGCCGATCGGCCTGCTCGGCTCGCTGGCCGTGTGCACCATCGTCTACATCATCGTCTGCGCGGTGCTGACCGGCATGATGCCGTACCACCTGCTGGGCACCGACAAGCCGGTGGCCACCGCGCTGGAGCCCTACCCGACCCTGTCCTGGCTGAAGACCCTGGTCGAGATCGGCGCCATCGCCGGCCTGTCCTCGGTGGTGCTGGTGATGATGATGGGCCAGACCCGCATCGCCTACACCATTTCCCGCGACGGCCTGCTGCCGAAGTTCTTCGGCAAGGTCCACGCTCGTTTCCGCACGCCCTATTGGGCCACGATCGTGGTCGGCGTGATCGCCGCCGCACTGGCCGGCCTGGTGCCGCTGAACGTGCTGGGCGAACTGGTCTCGATGGGTACCCTGCTGGCTTTCGCCACGGTCTGCATCGGCGTGCTGGTGCTGCGCTATACCAAGCCGGAGATCCATCGCCCGTTCCGCGTGCCGGCGGTGTGGATCATCTGCCCGCTTGGCGCTGCGGCCTGCCTGTTCCTGTTCTGGCAGGCGTTCGTGGTGCACTGGCACCTGTTCGTCGGCTGGACCGTGCTGGGCATGCTGATCTATCTCGGCTATGGCATGCGCAACAGCAAGCTGGCCAAGTCACCCTGATCCGCCTACGGGCCGGCCCTGTGCCGGCCCGTCCGTTTTCCCCGCGCGCCAGACACGGCGCGCTTCGACAAGACCACCACACATGTTCAAGCAACTGTGGGCCACCAAGCACCCGCATGCCGCCCATGAAGACGCCAACGGCCTGAGCCTGCGCCGCCACCTCGGCCCCTGGGGCCTGACCGCCCTCGGCATCGGTGCCGTGATCGGCGGCGGCATCTTCGTCATCACCGGCCAGGCCGCCGCCAACCACGCCGGCCCCGCGATCATGCTGTCGTTCGTGCTGGCCGCCATCTGCTGCGCCTTCTGCGCGCTGGCCTACGCCGAGTTCGCCTCGATGGTGCCGGTCTCCGGCAGCGCCTATACCTATACCTACGCCACCTTCGGCGAACTGTCGGCCTGGTTCATCGGCTGGATGCTGGTGCTCGAATACGGCGTCTCTGCGTCGGCGGTGGCGGTCAGCTGGACCGGCTATTTCCTCAGCCTGCTCAGCCAGTTCGACATCCATCTACCGGCGGCGCTGGTCAGTGCCCCACTCGATGCACAGCTGCGCCCCACCGGCGCGATCGCCAACCTGCCGGCCGCTGCGCTGGTACTGCTGCTGACCTGGCTGTGCTACGTCGGCATCAGCAAGTCATCGGCAATGAACATGGCGATGGTCGTGCTCAAGACCGGCCTGATCCTGCTGGTCATCGTGGTCGGCTGGAAGTATGTGGACACCAGCAACTGGACGCCGTTCATTCCCGCCAACGAAGGCCCCGGCAAGTACGGCATGGAAGGCGTACTGCGTGGCGCGGCGATGGTGTTCTTCGCCTACATCGGCTTCGAGGCGGTATCGGTGGCGGCGCAGGAATCGAAGAATCCGCAGCGCGACATGCCGATCGGCATGATGCTGTCGCTGGTGGTCTGCACCGTGCTCTACATCGCGATGGCCGCGGTGATGACCGGCCTGGTGCCGTTCCAGCTGCTGGGCACCGACGAACCGGTGGTGACCGCGGTGGCCGCGCATCCGCAGCTGGGTTGGCTGCGCTGGGTGGTCGAGGTCGGCGCGCTGGTCGGCCTGTCCTCGGTGGTCCTCGTGATGATCATCGGCCAGCCGCGCATCTTCATGATCATGGGCCGCGACGGCCTGCTGCCGCCGGTGTTCACCAGGATCCACCCGAAGTACCGCACCCCGCACATCAACACGGTGATCACCGGCATCGGCATCGCGCTGCTGGCGGCGCTGTTCCCGCTGGACATCCTGGGCGAGCTGACCTCGATGGGCACGCTGCTCGCGTTCGCGGCGGTGTGTGCCGGCGTGCTGATCCTGCGCCGCACCCAGCCGGACCTGCCGCGCCCGTTCCGCATGCCGATGGCCTGGCTGATCTGCAGCCTGGGCGTGCTGAGTTGCCTGGCCCTGCTGTCGGCGATGACGATGCACAACTGGATGCTGATGGGCGTCTGGACCTTCGTCGGTTTCGTGATCTATTTCTGCTACGGCTTCAGGCACAGCCGTCTGCGGGGTAAGTGAGGTTTTCTGCATTGCAGGGCCTGCGGCCCTGCACCCGCCTTTGAAGCCGGAGCAACGGCAAGAGCGGGACTGTGGGTTTG
>OKDH01000166.1_pt1 | contig 10058 bp, 7 predicted proteins | sample 1610621 | NCBI WGS metagenome assembly OKDH01 (sample SAMN04436668, study PRJEB24849) | human gut metagenome | biome: human gut; feature: NICU; material: stool | host: Homo sapiens | place: USA: Saint Louis, MO | collected 2010-06-11
GCTTTCGATTTAGAACTCCGCCGCCACCGTCATGAACAGCTGCCGCGGTGCGCTCGCATGGATCGCATAGCGCGTGCCCTTCGGATCGGTCGGTGCGAACGAGCTCAGCTGGCCGGCGTAGCGCTTGTTGGTCAGGTTGGTCGCATTCAACGACACCCGAACGTTGCGCAGGCCCAGGCCCGGGCCGAAGTCGTAGCCTGCACCGGCGTCGAAGGTGGTCACGCCCGGCACCGACTGGTCGTTGGTGTAGGTGTAGTAGCGCTTGCCGGTGTACTTGGCACGCAGGCTGGCGAAGAAGCCATCGCGGTTCCAGCTGATCTCGCTGGAGGCCATGCGCTGCGGCGTATCCACCGTGATCTTGCCGGCCACCGGCACGATCGCGCCGCCCGAGGTGTAGTCATCCTCGTAGGTGGTCTTGTTCCAGGACAGCGCGTTGTACCACTGCAGGCCGTCGATCGGCTTGAGGATGAAGGTCAGTTCCGCGCCGTGGCTCTTTACCGAACCGACGTTGATGAAGCGCGTCACGCACTCCGGACGCGTGCCGACTTCGATGCTCGAGCACGGGTTCAGCGACAGCAGGCGGTTGTCGAATTTCACGTTGTAGGCGGCGATCGAGGCCTGGTACTTCTCGCCGAAGGTACGGAAGCCGGCTTCCAGGCTCTTGGACTTCTCCGGTTCCAGCCCGGCGCTGGCCGCGAACGATTCCGGCGACACCTGCAACGGGCCACCGCTGCCGCCACCGACAAAGGCGGCGATGTTCTCGGCGTACGAGGCGAACAGTTCATTGTTGGCGTTGAGCTTGAAACCCAGGCCCACCTGCGGCAGCACCGACTTCTTGGCGGTCAGCGTGCCCGAGGCGATGCTGGTTTCCACGCCCGGCTGGGCGGTGGCGCGCATGCGGGTGTTCGGGCTCTTGATGCCCACGTCCACGGTCAGGCGCTGGTCCAGGAAGCGCATGCGGTCCTGCACGTAGAACTGGCGCGTGCGGATGTCGAAATCCTGGTTGAACAGCAGGCGGTCCGGGTTCTTCAGGTACAGGTCGTCCAGGAACGGGCCGCTGATGTAGTAGAAGTTGCGCGACACGTTGTGGTCGTTCTGCTCGTACCACAGGCCCGCCTCCAGTTCGTGGATGCCCACCGTCCACGACAGCGCGGCTGTCACACCATCGCGGTTGATCGTGTAGTTGGTGCTGCGGATCGAAATCGGCAGCATCCTGTCGGTGCCCGGGTAGGACGGCTGGCCCGGTGCCCACCAGTGGCCCTGGCCACGGTTGTCGTGGTGGTAGGCCAGCAGCTTCAGGCGGCCCTGCTCGCCCAGGCGCAGGTCGGCATCGACCGAATAAAGGTTGTCGTCGCGCAGTGCACGGCTCTGGTAGTACGCATCGTCGATGCTGTTGACGCCGCCGCTGAACCTGCAGCGCGCCTTGTTGTAGGTGCCCGGCGCGCAGTACGCGGCGGCGACGGCGCGATCCCAGTCCGGCGCGTAGATGTTCCAGTCATAACCCAGGCCGCGGGCCAGCATGTCCTTGGACAGGTAGGCGTAGTTGGCCTGGCTGGCGCGCGAGGTCGCCACGAACGCACCGAAACGGTGGTCGCCGACATTCCACACGGCCTTGGCGTTGAACTGGCGGGTGGTCTGGTTCTGGTACGGCGCGGCCCACATGTCCTGGTCCTGGTGCACGCCGGACACATAGGCCGAGAAGCCGTTGAGGTCGCCGGTATCCACGCGCAGGTAGCCACGGCGCTGGTTGTTGTCGCCGACGGTGACGCTGGCACGGCCACCGAATTCAGTGGACGGGTCCATCGAGAAATACTGGATGGTGCCGCCCAGGTTGCTGGTCGAAGCCACGCCCAGCGAACCGATGCCCTGCGACAGCTCGGCACCGGCCAGGTTCTCGGCAATGATCGCGCGGGCAATGCTCAGGCCGTTGTAGTTGCCGTAGCTGTTGTCACCCAACGGGATGCCGTCCAGCGTATAGCCGAGGCGGCTCTTGTCGAAGCCGCGCAGGCTGATGGTCTGCGATTCTTCGTTCGCGCCGAAGGCATCGTTGGACTGCACCGACACGCCCGGGAGGCGGTCGAGGATTTTCTGGCCACTGGTGCCCGGCGGCAGCACCTGCTTGTCGACGGTGGTGATGCGCTGCACCTGGCGGGTCTCGCCCTGGCCGATCACGGAGACGGTATCCAGCGTCTGCGCGCTCAGCGCGGCATCGGTGCTGGCGCCGGTATCGGCGGCGGTGGCGGCATGGGCGCTGGCGGCGGAGAGCGCGATCGCCACGGCGATCGTCAGGTGTCGGGTCTGCATGGTGGTCCGTTGCATGGGGGGTGGTCACCGGCACGCGTGCGCGGTGCATGGCCACTATGCGAACGGAACATGAAACCTTCTTTACGAGAAACCAACGAGCGACGCAGGCCCCCGTGCGTGTCCTGCAACCCGATAGAAAAAGGGGCCGGATCCCCCTCGCGAACGAAGATTCACCGACCCCGCGCACTCCGTGGGGGAGGGCTCAACCCATGTACAGGCCACCGTTGACCGGATAGTCGGCACCGGTCACGTACGAGGCTTCATCCGAGGCCAGCCACGCGCACAGGCCGGCCACTTCCTCGGGCCGACCCAGCCGGCGCACCGGCACCGAGGCGGCCAGCCGATCCAGTACATCCGGCGGGAAGCTGCTGATCGCCTGGCTGGCGATGTAGCCTGGCGACAGCGTGTTGACGGTGACCCCGCGCGAGGCCACTTCGGCGGCCAGTGCACGGCTGAAACCGTGCATCGCGGCCTTGGCGGTGGCGTAGTTCACCTGGCCGATCTGGCCTTTGTGGGCGCTGACCGAACCGATGTTGATGATGCGGCCCCAGCCGCGCGTGGCCATGCCATCGACCACCTGCTTGGTCAGGTTGAACAGCGCATTGAGGTTGGAGGCGATCACCGCGTTCCAGTCTTCCACCGTCATCTGCCGGAAAAGAAGGTCGCGGCTGCCGCCGGAGTTGTTGACCAGCACGTCCACTTCACCGACTTCTGCACGGACCTTGGCGAACGCGGCGCTGGTCGAGGCCCAGTCGGTGGCGTTGCCTTCGGAGGCGATGAAGTCGAAGCCCTGTTCGCGCTGCTCGCGCAGCCAGTTGGCCTTGCGCGGCGAGTTGGGCGCGCAGCCGGCGACCACGGTGTGGCCGCTGCGGGCCAGGCTCTGGCAGATGGCAGTACCGACACTGCCCATTCCACTGGTGACGTAAGCGATTCGAAGCGTCATTGCAGAAGGCTCCTTGGCAAAGGGTCAGGCGGCGAGGGGATACAGGCCGAACAGCAGGCTGCCGATCATCAGCAGCATCGAAATGGCGATGGCCCACTTCAGGGTGAACTTCTGGTGGTCGGCGAATTCGACCTTGGCCAGGCCCACCAGCAGGTAGGTGGAGGGCACCAGCGGGCTGAGCAGGTGCACCGGCTGGCCGGCCAGCGAGGCGCGCGCCATTTCCACCGGGGTGATGCCGTAGTTGCCGGCGGCCTCGGACAGGATCGGCAGCACGCCGAAGTAGAACGCGTCGTTGGACATGAAGAAGGTGAACGGCATCGACGCCACGGCGGTGATCACCGCCAGGTACGGGCCCCACGACTCCGGAATCACCGCCAGGAAGCTGTGTGACATCGCCTCGACCATGCCGGTGTTGTTGAGGATGCCGGTGAAGATGCCCGCGGCGAAGATCAGCGACACCACCGACAGCACGTTGCCGGCGTGGTTGACCACGCGGCGGCGCTGTTCGGCCAGGTTCGGGTAGTTGATCACCAGGGCGATGGCGAAGCCGACCATGAACAGCACCGGCATCGGCAGCACGCCGATGATCAGCGCGGTCATTAGCGCCACGGTCAGGGCCAGGTTGACCCACAGCAGCTTCGGACGCTTGATGTCCTCGGCGTCTTCCACGGTCGGCAGCGGGTTGCTGTCATCGGACACGCTGTTGTCCATCCAGCTGCCGCCCTTGGGCAGGGTCACCACGCCAAGGCGACGGCGTTCCTTCAGGCCCAGGTACCAGGCCAGCAGCAGCACGCCGGCACAGGCGATCACCATCGACGGGATCAGCGGCACGAACACATCGGCCGGGTCCACGTGCAGCGCGGTGGCCGCGCGTGCGGTCGGGCCGCCCCACGGGGTCAGGTTCATCACGCCGCCGGCCAGGATGGTCACGCAGGTCATGTTCAGCGCGTTCATGCCGAGGCGCTGGTACAGCGGCAGCATCGCCGAGACGGTGATCATGTAGGTGGTCGAACCGTCGCCATCGAGCGAGATCAGCATCGCCAGCACCGCGGTGCCGAGCACGATCTTCATCGGATCGCCCTTGACGAAGCGCAGGATCACCCGTACCAGCGGATCGAATAGGCCGGCGTCGATCATCACCCCGAAGTAGAGGATGGCGAACATCAGCATCACGCCGGTCGGCGCGATCTTCTTGATGCCCTCCAGCATCATCTCGTCGATGCCGGCACCGAAGCCGCCGATCAGCGCGAACAGGATGGGGATGGTGATCAGGGCCACCAGCGGCGACAACCGCTTGCTCATGATCAAGTACATGAACGTAATGACCATGCCAAAGCCGAGGATGCTCAGCATCATCTGCGGACTCCTTGCGAAAACAGGATGTGGGGGAGTGGAAGGGGGCCGGGTGGTTTGCCCGGCACAGTTGGCTTAGAAGTCGTACTGCAGGCGGCCGGTGACCGCGCGCGTGCGGTCCACCGTGACCCCGGCCAGGCGGTCGCGATTGCGGCTTTCGATCACGTTGAGCATGAAGCGCAGGTTGTCGCGCAGGTACCAGTTGCCACCCAGCGTCCACGCTTCAGTGCTGCCACGGCGCAGGTCCGGCGCGCCATCGAGGTGCTGCGCGCCCCACATCTGGTCGTAACGCAGCGCCACTTCGAAGGCCCCAGCCTTGTGGCGGATGTCCTTGACCCGTGCGAAGCGGCCGGTCTTGCGGTCGTAGGCACGGCTTTCGCCGGTGACGAACCAGCTGAGCATGCCGTAGGCCGCCATCACGTCGCCGCGCTGGGCGCCGTCATCGAAGGTGGCGCCACTGAACTCGCCCTGCCACGACAGCGGGCCGCGCACCTGCGCGTATTCCAGCGACCACTTGTTGACGTCGGTATCGCGGCCGGCGGAGAAGTCGACCAGGGTCAGGCGGCTGTTGTCGGACAGGTGACCGGCCGGGCGCGGGCGGATACGCAGGCCGGGCACGCCGTTGGCCCCCGGGTTGTCGTAGGCCTCGCGGGCCAGCGACAGGCCCAGGTGCAGCACGTCACCGTCGCTGGGCGAGGGCGCCCAGGTGACGCGACCACCCGCCGCGCGGCCCTTCACCTGCCAGGCGTCGATGCTTTCCAGGCTGTAGATGCTGGCGGCCCAGGTGAAGTCACCCGGGTTGGCCTGCCAGGACGCACCCAGGCGATACAGCGGCGCCAGTGTGGTGCCGGCGTTGCCGCGCTCCAGAAGGCTGCCGTAGTTGGAACTGGTGCGGTCATCCAGCGAGAAGTACTGCTTGAATTGGCCCACGGTCAGCTTGCCGGCCTCGCCGAAGCTGCGTGCCAGGTACACGTCCTTGGCCTCGACGCGGTCGCCGGAGAAGTCGGCTTCCAGCTTGTAGTCGACCACGAAGAACTTGCCCGACACGTCCAGCCAGGCGCGGCGGACCTCGGTGTCGTCCTTGTTCGGGGTGCCGCGGTTGTCGTTGTCGAAGGTGGCGAAGTCCAGGTGCAGGCGGCCACCGAGAGTGGCGGTGACCGGGCGGTCGGCTTCGGCAGCGAAGGCCGGCGCCGACAGGGCAGCCAGCGCCATCATGGCGGCAGGACGCCGCCAGGCAAACGTGAATTCCACAAACCCTCCCAGGTGCGCGCCAGGCGCGCGGCAATCGTGGGCACCGGACGGTGCGCGGCCGCAGTCTGGGTCGGGCAAGCTGTCATCGTCCTGTCAGCGGTTTGTGCGGTGCAGCGAAAAGCCTGTCGTCGATCTCGCCGTGCCGTGCCCGGCAAGCGCGGCGGCGGCATGCGGTAGCATTCGGTTCCCCTCCCACCCGTGTGCCCATGCGCCTGCTGCTGGTCGAAGACAACCCGGATCTGGCCGATGCGATCATCCGCCGGATGCGCCGTAGCGGGCACGCTGTGGACTGGCAGGCTGATGGCCTGGCCGCCGCCAGCGTGCTGCGCTACCAGAGCTTCGACCTGGTGGTGCTGGACATCGGCCTGCCCAAGCTCGATGGCCTGCGCGTGCTGGCCGGCATGCGCGAGCGCGGTGACAGCACGCCGGTGCTGATGCTGACCGCGCGCGATGGCATCGAGGATCGCGTGCAGGCGCTGGATGTCGGTGCCGACGATTACCTGGGCAAGCCGTTCGATTTCCGCGAGTTCGAAGCGCGCTGCCGCGTGCTGCTGCGGCGTGCGCGTGGCCAGGCCAGCGAAGTGGTGCAGATCGGCGGCTTCCAGTTCGACAACGCTGCGCACCGGGTCAGCCTCGACGGCGAACCGATCGAACTGCCCAACCGCGAGTACCGCCTGCTGGAGATCCTGGTCGGGCGCCTCGGCCAAGTGGTCGGCAAGGATGAGATCGGCAACGGCCTGTTCGGTTTCGATGACGAAGCGGGCCCGAATGCCATCGAGTTGTATGTTGGCCGCCTGAGAAGGAAGCTGGCGGGCGCACCGCTGCGCATCACCACGGTGCGCGGTGTCGGCTATCTGCTGGAGGCCAGCGATACCCATGCCGACGCCGATGGCTGACGCGCGCGCTGCGACTGCGGCGCCGGGTTCGCTGCGGCGCACGCTGCTGCTCTATCTCGGCGTGCTGCTGGCGGTGTTCGCAGTGGCCCTGCTGTTCGCCGCGCGCGATTACGGCCAGCGCGCCGCCAATCGATCCTACGATCACCTGCTGGTGTCCTCGGCGCTGTCCATTGCCGATTCGGTGGCCCTGGTCGATGGGCAGTGGCAGGTCGATCTGCCGTATGCGGCGTTGGACCTGCTGGCGATGGCGCCCGAGGACCGCGTGTTCTATCGCGTGGCCGACAGCCGCGGCACCCTGATCACCGGCTACGGCGACCTGCCGGCACCGCCGCGCCGGCCCGGTACCCAGCCGCAGCTGTTCGATGCCACCTACAGCGGCGAGACCGTGCGCTTCGTGGTGGTCGGTCGCAGCTTCGCCGCTGCCTCGGCGCAGGGCGAGGTGCAGGTCCAGGTCGGCCAGACCCGGCGTGCGCGTGAAGCGGTCGCGCAGGACATGGTCAATCGCGCATTGCTCGCGATCGGCGTGCTGTCCGGGCTGCTGCTGGCACTGGTGGCGTTCGGCGTGCATCGCGCATTCCGGCCGCTGGTGCGGGTGGAGCGCGAGCTGTCGCGACGGGAGCCGTCCGACCTGAAGCCGCTGGATGCCCGCGTTCCGCGCGAGATGGACCAGATGGTGGCGGCGCTGAACCGCTTCATGGAACGCCTGTCCAGCAGCAACGAGACACTGCGCGCGTTCATGGCCGAGGCTGCGCACCAGATGCGCACGCCACTGGCTGCGTTGCGCGCACAGGCACAGCTGGCGCTGGATGATGACGATCCGGAGGACATGCGGCGCAGCCTGCAGGCGATCGAGCGCAACGCCACCCATATGAGCCGGCTGCTGAACCAGCTGCTCAGCGATGCCAGCGTGATCCATCGTTCGCATCTGCAGCGCTTTGCAGCGGTGGACCTGGCCGAGACCGTGCACCAGGCCTTGCATGAAGCGCTGCCGCAGGCCGGTCCGGCGCCGCGCGTGCAGTTGGCGATGACCGCCGAACCGGCACTGGTGCACGGCGATGCGCTGCTGCTGCGCGAGGCGATCAAGAACCTGGTCGACAACGCACTGAAGTACGGCGGTGACGGCGACTTGCAGATTGCCCTTACCGTGGAAGGCGAGCAGGCCGTGCTGACCATCGCCGACCACGGCGCAGGCATCGCCCCGGCCGATGCCGAGCGCGTATTCGAGCGTTTCGCCCGTGGCGAAGGCGCGCCCTCAGGTGGTGCGGGGCTGGGCCTGGCCATCGTCAAGCGCGTGGTCGACAGCCATGGCGGCCGCATTGACCTCAGCAACCGCCCGCAGGGCGGGCTGGTCGCCACCATCCGCCTGCCCCGGAGCAGTCCATGATCCGCTTGTTCGCGACGGCCGTTGCCCTGCTGCTGGCCCTGCCGGTGTTGGCTGCGCCCGGCGATGTGCGCCGTTTTCCCGCACAGGGAGCGGCCACCGCTCAGCTGCGCATCCACGGCACCACCGACATCGAAGTGTTCGCGGTGGTCATCGCCGACTACCAGCGCCTTCACCCCGGCACCGAAGTGGTGTACGAGGACATCATCACCCAGGACCTGTACGCGCGTTACCTGCACGACCGTGGCGGGCCGGCATCACCGGACCTGCTGATCTCCAGCGGCATGGACCTGCAGACCAAGCTGGTCAACGATGGCCATGCGCTGCCGCACCGCTCGGCGCAGACCGCGGCGCTGCCGGCGTGGGCGCAATGGCGCAACGAGGCATTCGGCATCAGCTACGAGCCGGTGGTGATGGTCTACAACACCCGCGCACTGCCGGCGGCGAAGGTGCCGCACACGCGCCGCCAGCTGCTCGACCGGCTGCGTGCTGAAGGTGCACCGCTGCGCGGCAAGGTCGGCACCTATGACATCGAGCGCAGCAGTGTCGGCTACCTGCTGGCGACCCAGGACGCGCAGCGCGGCAGCATTGCCGGCGCGCTGCTGGGCGCGCTCGGCGACAACGACGTGGTGCGCGAGGAGCGTACTGGCGTGCTGCTGGACCAGGTGGCCAGTGGCCAGCTGTCGCTGGTCTACAACGTGCTCGGCTCCTACGCGCAGGCACGTGTCGATGCCGGCGCGCCACTGGCCATCATCGAGCCCGAGGACTACACGCTGGTGGTGCTGCGCACCGCAGTCATCCCGCGCACCGGCCCACACCCGGAAGAAGCGCGGCGCTTCCTCGATTACCTGCTGTCGCCGCGTGGCCAGCAGGTGCTGTCGCGCGAAGCGCGGCTGATGCCGATCGTGACCGGCAACGCACGCGGCGATGATGCGCCGGGCCGCAGCCGCCGTCCGATCCAGCTCGGCCCGGGCCTGCTGGTGTACCTGGACGCGCTCAAGCGTCGCCAGTTCCTCGATGCCTGGCGCAGCAGCGTCGAGCCGGCCGGGCGCTGAGGCGGCGACCTGCCCGTACAATGGCGGTATGAGCGAATACACCATCCTGATCGCCGATGACCACCCGCTGCTGCGTTCGGCGGTGGTGCAGTCCTTGCGGCAGAGCCTGCCGTTGGCACAGGTGCGCGAGGTTGCGAGCGCCGAGGCATTGGCCGAGACGCTCGACGCGCAGCCGGACGTGGACCTGGTGCTGCTCGACCTGACCATGCCTGGCGCGCACGGCTTTTCCGCGCTGCTGCACGTGCGTGGCTCGCATCCCGACATTCCGGTGGTGATCCTCTCGTCCAACGACCACCCGCGGGTGATCCGCCGTGCCCAGCAGTTCGGCGCGGCCGGTTTCATCCCGAAGTCGGCCCCGGCCGAGACCATCGGCGAGGCCGTGCAGGCGGTGCTCGACGGCGGCCTGTGGTTCCCGGCAATGGCCGCCGAGCGCTCGGAGGCCGATGCGCTGCTGGCCAGCCGCCTGGCCCAGCTGACCCCGCAGCAGTTCCGCGTGCTGCTCTGCCTGGCCGATGGCCTGCTCAACAAGCAGATCGCCTACACGCTGGGGCTGGCTGAGAACACGGTGAAGGTGCATGTCACCGCCATCCTGAAAAAACTCGAGTGCCATAGCCGCACCCAGGCCGCGGTGCTGGTGAAGGCGCTGGAGCCTGAAGGCGACGCCGGCATCGGGCTGTAATTTCCAGCCAACGGCACAGCCCCTCGTGGGTGGACACGTAGAGCAGTTCATGGGAGAGGCTGGGCAGGTTCCGGGCGCGTCCACCCACGGAAGAGAAAAGAGGATCAAAAGCAAAGGCAGCCTGGCAGGCCGCTTTTTGTAGAGCCGAGCCCACGCTCGGCTGCTTTGCGGCCGGTCCGCGAAGCCGAGCATGGGC